>Ga0335072_10001637_pt1 | contig 36031 bp, 43 predicted proteins | sample Lox_Sample_21_FD_206725 | JGI IMG/M metagenome (GOLD analysis project Ga0335072, IMG submission 206725) | Soil microbial communities from Loxahatchee National Wildlife Refuge, Florida, United States - Lox_Sample_2.1 | ecosystem: Environmental > Terrestrial > Soil > Wetlands | place: USA... | reverse complement strand
TGTGTGAGCCGTGGACTGGGACCATTGGCACAGTTGATTTGGGATCGAGCACTGGGTCTTCCAATTGAGAGGCCGAAGAGCATTAACTTGGCTGGATTGATGCAGCTTGCAAAGTAGCTCTGAGCTGCTAGAATGGGGATGCATGCGGAATAGTAATCCTGTAGCATAAAATCTATCGCAAAACGGAATTGGTTTTTTCTTGACATAACACGTACTATGTAGACTCAGGTACCTGCCACCAACGTTGTCACTGTCACCACGAGAACGTCATCAATGCCGGATTCAGCACAATCGGCAGCAGCAAATGACTCCCCGTAACCGTGGCCATAGGCAGAATGGCAATGAAATCCGTAATGGCCCATGAAAACGGAATAAACGGCGCGCTCGCCAGGACAACCATTGCCACAATGCCTAGCAGCGCAAACCCCATACTCCACTTGAACTTCCTCAGCACCTTTGGGACCTCGATAAAGAAATTTGAAAATTCCGCCTCTTTGCTCGTCGCACCCCACGTCATGTCCACCTCAAACATATGTGCCAGCAGCGCCTGACTCACATGCAGACTCAACCCACCGAGAAAGATGGCCAGCATCAGAGTCCACTTGAAATTCTCCACAATCGCTGCAAAGAACCCCTTCTCCCCAATTCGGTACCGCATGACCGCCAACGCGACATTCCCCAGCCCGTTAAACACAACCACGATACTGAACCAAACCTTCCAAGAATCAATGTAGTACTTATCCAAATATCCATTGAACCATCCAATCGCCAAATAATTTGCCGTGGTCATAATCCACGCCGCCCCGATCGCATAATACGTACCAATGTAGGAGACAATTGTGATCTTACTGGTGAACCGAATATTGCTGAATAGGAACTTCCGAAACAGCTTCGTGAACGGCCCCCTGTAGATCCACTGTCTCATGGGGTGAAAGAGCAGCTCATTGCATCCATAAGCATATTTCTCCCATCTTGCCAGCTCATCATAGACCGTCAGACTGACCCCCTCTTTGAATTCGCCATTTGCCCACGTCGCCAACCGGATGATATACCCTTCACACTGCAGGCGCAGACTCATGTCAAAGTCCTCACTCACATGACTCTCGCTCCAGAACTTCTCGTACCCGTCTTCGTCCATATAGCTGACCTGCTGGATCGCACTCCACCTCAAAATCGCGTTGTGTCCGACAAAGGGCGCCACGTCGCCGTTGGCAACGGTATAGTTGATCGCAGTGTAAATTAGGTTCGTGAAGAACGTGATCCCATTCTCGAAATAGTTGTTGACCACCTGCATGACGCCGGAGGAGAATTGGAGGATGCCAACATTGGGCGATTGTTCCATCTCCGACGCCGCATCCAGGAGGCAGTCGGCTGGGACGCGAGTGTCAGAATCGACTGGCATACGGTCAGTGTGCACTAGCAACGGCATTTGGAGAAACAAGCGAGGTACTTAGGACAATGTAGTCGCCAATTCGTACGTTGCCATTGGCCCATGCTCGATGATTCTCCTCGAGGACTTCCTTTAGACAGGTCTCGTAGGCCTTTGCCTCATCGGCTTGAGCCCAGTTTTCGGTCCGTGGATGCTGGAGGAGTTTATCCTCAACCTTACAGGAAATCATAAGGCCGAAATTCATATTTGATGCCTGTTGGGATAATGTCAGCCATTGGTGGAGGATTGAGGAGCATCACATTTTACAGCTCATCGCCAGATTCGTGTTAAAAGATTCGGCAAGGCCGTGTAACCTGGAATGAATTGAAAGGGGTTGCAAACCTTCTTGAACTTTCCACGACGCAGAAATCCCTCACTGCCATGCTTCGGACGAGCTGTCCAACCGATTGAGTGGTCTGCATAGAAATCAATTCGAGCACGACGCTCTTCATCGCCAATTATCTGGAGACCATCGTCATTGATGAGCATATTTGCTGAGCCACCTTGAAGCTCATAAGTTGATATCGCCTCTTTGATGGACTTGACGGTAGGTGCGATGACAGAAGCCAGGCCTTCCTTGTATACAGGGCATTGCACAGTGATGTGAGGGAGAGCCCTGTTCTGTAATCGAGGCGAACATTTGGCGGAGAAGTATTTCGAATTCTCTTGCATCTGTCGGACCGGTCCAATGCATTGAGCAATGCAGCCGACTAGCACCTGGGAGAAGAACTGGTATGCAATCAGTACACTGCTCCCTGCAAACCATAGTTGCAGACCTTACCAACGTGAAGAATACTTGTATAGGCGTCAATGCAAGAAATGCAAGGCGAGTATAGCTTTTATCAACTGCCACTTCCACTGCCATAGATCGAAAGCTCAGACCCAAGAGTGTCAGGATAATAACGAGAGTAAAGGCAACAAGGATTGAATTCATCAAGTTCGTGGATCGTTGTTCCAGAAAGATTTCGCCTGACTCTTTGTCGACTTCGAATTCGGTAGCTCGAGTTACTGCCTTCTCGTCATTTGCCTCTCCTGCTTCTTGTGGACCACCAGCTTTCCAGACAAGCTCCATAAGCTCGGATTCGATCATTTCAGCTCTTTCCATGAGGTGTGATGGGTCATCATCCCATACAATAAGCAAGCTGTCTGAAGCAACGAATGCGGCGGATTGATGCTTCTGTGCTTGGGGAAGGGCGGAAATCGTCGGTAAAATCTGGACGCGAAGGCCATTCATTAGAGGTACGTCAGTAGCACCTGGCGACCAGGCAAGGAAGGTTTTGATCACTCTCGAATGGACGGTCATAGCAGCCTAGAATAGTTAGCCTCGACGGTACTCATGGATGGAGTGCATAGCTCACTCGCACATTTAGTTCAGCGCAGACCATGGCGAATGCTGAACCAGCCAATGCGGGAGGGCAGGCAAGGTATTGATTGCGAGCCTTTCTCAATAATACACCCTCGACCTCTCCACTTCCATCGCTAACCCAGAGGCGCGAACATTGTTGCTGATACAGGTAGTTTACCATCACCTCATGTTTGATTTCGTCCAAGTAAGAGCCCTGAGTACTTTGCAGCGATGGTGCTACCGAAGATCTCGACGAAGCCAGCTCATGGCCAGATCCGAAGCTGTGTATAACGGGTCCCTGGAGAGGTAGCTTGGCGGCGGTAAGGTGTCTTTCCACCATCTGTGGCGGAGGCTGTAGGGCCAGTGGAGCCATCGAGCCTCTGGATTGCAGATGGGTTCCAATACCCATATTCGTCTTTTGGACCCCTGGCAATTAACAAGCTGTGCCGCTATAAAGGTTGAGATTGTGAACGTTGCAGAACGTCAGCATAATGCGAACGTCAGCGTGAGGGTATGGCGATTTCAAATGCTGTCAGCTAGCAAAGCATCGGATCGAAGGCTATTGGTAACTTTGATTGTTCCCGTTAAGTCGAGCAACTTTGCCACTATTCCGTAAACTATTAGTGAGGGTGTTGACAGGAAAGAAAGGATGAAAGAAAAGAAGGATACTCAAAGTGTCTAAGACAGGAACCGGAAGCGAGAGGGAAACGGCAACAGAATCGGAAGAACAAGATAGGTGACGGATAGTGTTCACCACTACAGCCTCTCTCGAGTTCGGGAGATGACTGTCTCACGCATACGAAAACAGAAATATTTCGTCGCGTCGACATCGAATTTCGGACGGTTGAAATTGAAATGATGGATCGCAGGACCTGGCTAAAGATAGCTGGAGAGCTTCGGAGTTTTACACAAATGGCGTCTGGCGCATTCAATAAGGGCGCATGTCTCCAGGTCCGGAATGGTGGTACACGAAATGGAGATGCGAAGCAGGTTACAAATATTTCGGGTCATTCACGCAGGAGGAGAAAGTCACTATCAGGATGTCTGCATTATGTCTGAGACTGAAATGCACTGCCACTGATCGGTCAAAGAGGATCCCGTTTCAATAGGAACGGCATGGGTCGGTAGAAGTGTGAACTCAGGTCGATGCCAGATTCAACCAACATCAACACGGCTCGTGCAATCCGACCTAGGGCGGTGGACGTGGATGATACTTGGTAGATATCCTGCAGGGGCGAGTCTTGAAATTCCGCAGAGCCGCGGATGATGAGATATGGAAGCCTTAGCAAGTTGGATACGCATTGGCATGGTTTGAGAGTTGGGATTGTTCACAAGGTTCAGGGGGTTTAGAAGCCGCCTTAACTAACTCAGTCCAGAGGAGCCAGCCGGGGAGGTGCATTAGTGAGTACAGTACACATGTATGAAATCATATACCGTAGAATCCGATTGACTTGGGCCCCAACCTCACCTCAATCCACTCACCGCTATCGCCAAAGTACCCTCCAGGATGAATATTTCACTTCCAATTCGAGCGAGCCCATGAATCAACGCCTAAACAGAACCATGTTGATGCGAACAGAGGTAAGGCTATCACCTTGCAGAGCCCTTCAAATATGCTGGGTCAGCTAGCCCTGTCCCACCCAGACAGGGTTACATGATTTCATCCCTTTCGGATTATTGACTGGCAAGGTCTGCCCCTAGTTTGAAGATACCTTTTTGGGAAAGAAAGCTTAGATCTGGTAGACCCGAAGCGCTCAGCCCCTGCTTTTGGACCATCACCTATCTTTCCTTTCATCTCCTACGTCAGCCTACACCAAAATCCCCCTCAAGATGTACTTTCGCACTCGTTCTTTCACACTCGTTACTTTATCCCTCTCCTTTAACTTAGCTACATGATTTTCACCTTTGACAGCTCTGCATTCCCTCTTTTGAGAGCCGATTCGCCTTTGACAACCAGCCACTGGCCGTCTTCCCTTGCCCTTCATGGACCATGTCTTGCACAGCAACTTCTCCCGCCCCGTAACAGCACAGACGAGCGGTCCCGTCACACCTGGTAGATCAGGAAGTTCCGACTCCGTAATTCTCAACGATAATATCGACCCCCTTCAACAACAGAACCCTTTCGCCACCCCATATCAATCACACCTACCATCCAAAAATACCTCCTCCGCTGCTATCCACCAGGCAGGCCTGTCACAACGCTACTTCCACTCTCGACGGATCAAGAAAGGCGAGATCGACCGGCCATGGACAAAGACCAAAGATCCCCGAGAGAAGTGGGTGACGATAATCCCTCTAGTCGGACTGCTCATTGGAGTTAGTGTTGCTGGCTTTCTCGTTTGGGATGGCCTTCGCTCCGTCGTCACGCACACATACTGCCCCGTTTACTCCGACGACTTCTCCAGAGGTTACAATGACAAGGTCTGGACAAAACGAGCTGAGGTAGGAGGCTTCGGCAATGGTCAATTCGAAGAAACCACCGTCAGCGACGAAAATGTATTCATTCAGGACGGCATGCTGTACATAAAGCCAACTCTCCAAGACAGGAACCTCATTGAGCACAATAGCGTCATCAATCTGACCCAGGCCGGCACCTGCTCCTCTACTCTGTGGTCCGATTGCGTCGTCAGCACCAACATAACCAACAATACCATCGTCAACCCGGCCAGGTCCGGCCGCATCGACACCAAGAGCGGCGCTATCATCAAATACGGCCGCGTCGAAGTCGAAGCCAAGCTCCCAGCTGGCGATTGGCTATGGCCCGCTATCTGGCTCTTGCCCGTCAACAACACGTATGGTGAATGGCCGCAGAGCGGGGAGATCGACATCGCCGAGTCTCGCGGAAACAACTATACCTACGCCCAGGGAGGGAACAACATCGTCTCGTCCTCTCTACACTGGGGACCGGACAGCGCCAACGACGCTTGGTGGCGAACAAACGTCAAGCGCAACGCCTTGCATACCACCTTCAGCCAAAAATTCCACACCTTCGGCCTCGAGTGGAGTGAAAAATACCTCTTCACATATATCGACACCCGCTTGCTCCAAGTCCTGTATACAAATTTCAACCAGCCACTATGGCAGCGTGGGAACTTCCCGTTGTCTGACTCGAATGGGACACGGTTGATTGACCCGTGGAGCCAGACCGGCAACGACGCGACACCCTTTGACCAGGACTTCTACCTCATCCTCAGCGTGGCTGTTGGCGGCACCAACGGCTGGTTCCAGGACGGTTTGAGCGGCAAACCATGGGTGGACCAAAGTCCCACTGCACGACGTGATTTTTGGAATGCACAGAATGATTGGTTTCCAACATGGAAAGACCACGGCCAGATGGTTGTGAAAAGTGTCAAGATGTGGCAGCAACAGGGATATCATGGCTGTTGAGGCCTTCATAATTTCGCAGAGATTTTTTCTCTTCTTCTTCATCTTGTTTGTTTACGAAATAGACAGCCCGATTTAGAGAAGGGTTAGATTTACGATGGACTTGTTTAGGATACTGATTCGAGGGATTTACACTATACGAACTGGCTATAAGCAGTTGGAACAGAGTTGGAGCTCCTGTTTGTGTGTCGGAACATTACATTTTACTGATTCCCTTGTCAAAAATCTTCTTCCGCTCTCCCCCTCCCTTTACAGCCTTATCACCGCCCCGCCCTCCTCAATAATACAACGCCTTCTGCCACCACGCACACCTCGCATTCGCCGTTGGGTCCCTCATCGGCATGAAGCCCGTCACATTCAGGTTCTCCTCGTTCGCACTAGCCCCATACATATTGAACTGCGGCACACCTTTCCCATTAGGCGCTCCCGTCTGCACAAAATCCGTGATATACTGCTGCATCGCCTGCGCTACCTTGTCGACCACTCCCTCCGGCCCCGCCACGCCGTTGTAGAATGTATACGCTACATCATACACATGTTCGGCTGGCGGCACGGAGAACTCGTACGCGTAGGTTCGATTACCATACGCGCGGTCCAGGTAGTTGGTGTTGCAGGTGAAGACGGCCTCGGAGACTATGAGGACGGTTCGCTGCAGGCCCGAAGTATAGGGATATGTTCCGTCGTAGACGGCTGGGTAAAGGGTCTTGACAATGTACTCGGCGATCGATAATTGCATGGTTGGATACGCTTGCAGTAGGTATGCTACCAGGGTGGCATCATTGGTGACATACGGCGGTGTAAAAAGTGGGCCCTCGTCGGCATTGTGGCCAACCATGACTTTAACATTCTTTGCAAACGCGCCCTGGTTGAGGAGGAGAGGAGGCAGAGCGGGAACGAACGAGCCATCAACGACGGGGCCATAGGTGTACGACCCGTAATTGGAAGCGCCGATTTGTTGGGCATTAGCAGCGATAACTGCTTCCGAGGAGAGTTTGCGGGCCGCCTCGATGCTGGTCACATTGAGCAAGGCGAGGAAATTTTGGGTGGTATTTTCTTGGACGAACTCTGAAGGCATGGGTTGCCAGCCTGGGGACTGAGGAATGGCTTGTGCAAAGGGCACGGGTTTCTGGCCGCCGTATGCGGTGATCTGATGCATGATTGAACCACCACCGGCAGATTCCCCCATGATTGTGACGCGGTCTGGGTCGCCGCCGAAGAGGTGGATGTATTTCTGAACCCATTCCAGAGCCAATTGCTGGTCGTAGAGTCCGGCATTGGAGACACCACCGGCGGCTTGCAAAGTCGGCCCAGCGAGCCAGCCTAATGCCCCCAATCGGTAATTCAACTCCACAAAGATGACACCATTCGCGCCATTGTTCTGGCTGCGCCTGATTAGGCCTGATGGGTTGTTGCTATTCTTGTAACCTCCAGTGTAGCCACCTCCGTAGATCCTAGTAATACGTCATACGATACGCAGGAACAGGGCTAAATCCCGATAGACTTACCAGACAAGTACCGCCGCGCCGCTTCCCTTTCCAGCGCTGCTACGATTGTTGAAAATATGCTTCGGGACAAAAACGTCAAGGAATAGGCAATCTTCGCTTGTGCGCGGATCTGGGACAAAGGACAGATTGGAAGATTGAAGTGCTAGCACTGCGGCTGTGAGATTGAATGGTACACCCTTTGCGTAGGCTGTAGCAAATTCGGATCCTATCAGGCTCCAAGCAGGTGATGCTTGAGGGCAAATTGTACCCACGCTCCCGTTGTTGACCTTGGTGTTCCGCCCTGTAGGTGCCACGGGAGCCGCGAAACGAAGGTTCCCAACTGGAGGCTGAGCATAGCGGATGTTGCTGAAGTTGTATACTTGCCCAGTTTGCTGTCAAAGATCAGCTGTGGTGAGCGAAGGCTTATGTGGCATGTACAAACGTTGAATGAGCTGGCTTGTTGGATCTGATAGCCTAGATCGACTTTTGGAAGAGTATTCTGTGCCAAGGCTGTCCCAAATAGGGTCGAAGCCGCCAACCACGTACTGAATGTCTTCATGGTGGTTGTTTTGGAGTAGATGAAAGTCAGCTCCTAGCTATAAATCAATGTGCATTTAGAAATGTCAGGTTGCGCAAGAGAGAAACAGTTGAAGGGCTTTGGGGTATGAGAGAGAACAAAAAGAGACGTAGAGAACTAGGGAAAACAGCGCGCGCAAAGGCCGAGAGGTACACCAGATGAGATCATGACTGCCTTAGTTAGTGTGGGAGAAGTTCAGCGTGGTTTCTTGTGGTACGTCCATCACCCCTTAGAGTTTTTTGGGAATTGCGGGGGAAAGCTCAGGCCCGAGGCCCATCCTTCATCGGGTACAAGACCCGGACACTGTCAGATCACATAATTTTGTGTAACTGGCAGAGAGTAGAGTTCACACCGTCCAGATGATACCTCAAATCTTGAAATGAGTTGACCTGTTGTGCACCTGTAGCAAGGAAATATTTCCACCACTGGAAAATGAGACCGGGGATGTAAATAGTGAGGCCTTGCTGTTGCGTTCGTACACGTACCAAGCCGCCGGCCCTCATGCCGGAAATAATCTCATGCCATCACTGCATCAGCCTATCAGGCGGAACCATCACCCTACCCCCTGAAGGAGGGTAATGGTATACCGTTTAAACTAGGTGCTGCGATTTGAGCCATTTTCTCAAATGGTATGCCAGGTGCAGGGGAGTGAACGAGGGATATCAACTGAGATCCAGTCCTTAGGGCAGAGGAGATGTTCATTTTACTCGACACGTAGATGACGGGGACCATTGTGTAACAAGATACCTGTCGTAATGGACACAGATCCATGGACGCCATCGCTCTGTGTGATTTCGAGGAGAGCTTCATCCTAGAAAGCTCTATAAAAAGTAGCAAGACGTATTAGAGAAGGGGCTTATTGGCAGGAACCTTATCGACCTAGGAAACTGGGAAGGTTAGCAGTTTTGCCCGGAATGTTGTCAAGCAGGCGCTTTCTGCAAATTAAAGGTGAGAAGATGATCAAACCCTTCTAGATAAATCCGGATCAAACCACCGGCTCCACCCAGCCAAACAAGGATTCGACTCGGATCACTCGTATTGCTTATTTCAGTGCGCCGTGCCACAGGAATGTATCGTCTGATAGACACTACACTAGCTTCTACGAACGCCTTCTCTGGCCTGCAAACGGGTCTAGTCCAGTTTCCCAACCGGTCTCACTTGCCACCTTTCTTACCGGGGCCCAAGCTTCTCCAGTATTCTTGGACCTTGCTCCTGCCACTCCTGCTTCGATATCCACATGTTCTCCTTGTCCGCCATGATGTTCGCTAGCACGGCACCACCAAGAAACACCATATGTCTCCTCCTCGGCGGATCCTCGATCCTAACCTTGAATTTGCTCAATCGCTCCGGGTTCCCTTGCAGCACTCTTGTCAGCCATAACTGCTTCAATTCCTTTTCCAGTCTACTCGGTAGACCAGGATACATGCTGCTTCCACCGGACAAGACAATGGCTTTGTAAAGACTGCTACGCACGTCAACCTCAGCTGCCTGAATTGTGTTGAAGAGCAACTCCGCAATGCCTGGTTGTTCAACATCAACGAGATGTGGTTGGAAGAGACATTCGGGCGCTTCAAACCGTTCGCTTCCAACGCGAATCACGCGGCCATCGGGAAGTGTGTACGACTCCACGAGCACCGTAGTATCCTCGCTCAGGCGCTGGTCAAGGTTTAGATCGTAGGAGACGTAGCAGAGCTTTTCTTTGATTTGTCGGACTGTTTCAAAGTCGGCGGTACGATTGAGAGCGTAGCCGCGGCGAAGAAGGAGAGCGATAAGGTTGCGGGTTACATCGCGGCCGGCCACGTCAAGGCGGCGTGTAAGGTGGTTGAGAACAGTAGATTCGTAGACAGGGACGATGTGGGTGACGCCATCACCAGAGTCAACGACTACTCCGGAAGACAGGCCTTGCGCGTAAAGAGCAAGGACTGCTTGAATGGCAACGTAGACGCCACCGAAGTTGTAAGTGTCGAACATGACCTCGCACATGCGCTCGCGGTTCTTGAGTGGGTTCATAGGTGGTTCCGTCAAAAGGATCTTGCGGCCAGTGGTGTCTATTTTGAGCTTCTCATGGAAAGTGAAGTCCCAGAGATGTTGCATGTCATCCCATTTCTTTACGATGCCGTTTTCCATCTATTAAGCAGAGTTTGGTCAGGAAATGGGTCATTTTAACGCGCCTGGAGCAACCGTACAGGATAACTGATCTGCAGCATTGATCTCGCAGCTGCGGCTTCATCTCCGCACATTATATCTTTGACGATGATGTCTCCGGCCTGTTCTTCCGACCGCAGTATCGGTCGTCCCACAATGGAGGGGTACTGGAATTCGGGGAAGTTCTGCAGGCGAGGGTTCAGCGAGGGTGTCGCCGGGTTCCAGACGCCATTCATACCTGAGCGGCATATCCAACCTTGAGAAACCCAGTGCCTCCATCGAGGACTGCAGAGAGAACCATTAGTTTGTGCTGACGGACATGGCTGAGGTTCTTACCTATGGGCGCCTCCGCCATGATTGAAGATCGGCTTCCTAACGGGTGAGTTCAACTCATAGCATCAATGAAGGCCGCACAATCCCAGCTTTATGCACGGGAGACAACGAAAGTCACCAGTTTCAATCGTAAGCTCAAAGACGAAGTTGGTTTGGCATCTTACGTCTACGCGGCATTGCGCCGGCGTAAGAATATTCAAAGACGCCGATTCCACACTGCCAAGATGGCAGAAATTCGCCCCGAACTCACCCTGCTCCGGTCCTAGGGTGATACCGCTCTGAGTGAGTGAGGCTCACCCTAGGCTCACCTTGGTCAACTACTTGGGCCCGTCGATAGCACTCCTCAATCTCGAGGCGCCAAAATTTAGCCAACTTTGAACTTTGTCCAGGCGCCAGTTTGAAATTCAGCGGATTTCTGCTGAACCTCCTAGAAGGCTCTGCCATCCATATCCATTGGATTATTTCCACTTGGCCTGAGGTAGGACATGGTGCTTTTCTGTTAGAGGTACTGTTGTCATAATCGCAATGCGACGAAGCAATTCCATTTTTGAGGCTAGGCTGAGTGGGACAAATTGTTGGAAACGAGTGTATTCAGTTTCAGCCCAAAAGACTGACGAAGCTACCTATTCGGAACGCTAGGCCGCGTGCGAATCGAGATTTCTTTTCAAAGCAAAGAAGTCAGCCCACCCTTAGTGGCGGCGACGACTAAGAGATGATTGCCCGGTGCGGTACCTAGGTACAAGATACCCCTGATTCCAATACCTGAAAGCCGTGGTACATTAGGAGAACTTGGCTTAACGATAGCCCGCTCGTTAATCCAGTTTGACCATGGCGAATCGTCGTCCCTCACTAGCTGAACCTGTACATGAATGTGCGGATGACTATTTATCTTGCCGTTCGCATTACGGACCTCAACTTGCCCAGTGGTCGCAGTTCATGGGCCGCGAGCTCGAGCCCATGGGCCGGGCTGAGCAGGCTTTTTCCTTCAGGCCCACCCTACGAGCCCATGGGCCCATGCTATAAGCCTATGTGGCTTGCGTCTAAGCCAAATATAGTGTAGATAAGGCCATGCTGGCTGGTCATAAGGGCCAGGGAGCCTCTTTTCCTCTTAACTTGCCTATCTTCTTCGTTTTCTTTAGTTGTAGCTTAACATGTCTTCAGGCACTGAAATGAGAGGCTTTGATTCGCCAGTTCCCAATCTTGACCCTGCGATTACTGCCAGTGTCTATCCCGGGCCTGAGAGCGCGGCATATAGTCACCAAGAATATATCCGGCACCCTGGGATTCGCGCGACGCAGGACCCTTCTGTGGTCTGGAATTTAGGGGAGGAATATGAGAGGATTCATAAGAGGTTCTGGCGCTGTGGGATCTATAAGAAGACTAAGATGTTAACAATTTAGAAAGGGATAAGCTCGGCTTTGCGACATCTAAAGGCCACAAGATTGACAAACAAGGAAGGCGGATTCGGACAGACCACATGACCATCGTGGAAGCTGCAACCATAGTTGCAACCATAGCTGCTCAGACCATTGCTCAGGTTACTACTCGCTTCAACGCCAATACCTTCCGATATCTTTCACAATTACCGCATTTAGCTATGGGCTTATCCAGGCCCATGGGCTATCCATGGGCTAGGCTGGCTTTTTTTGGCTGGCCCATGAAAGCCCAGGCCCGTCAACCACTGAACTTGCCCAGCTCCGCCGGTATACCCTTGGAGATTTCCAAGGTGCTGCATGTCCGTATCGAAAAGCGACAATATCCTTGACCCGGTATCGTTCATGACAGTTATCCCATGGGCCGTTCCGTCGCCTCCTCGTTGCGGTGTTAGTCTAAGCAACATGCGAATCTGAAAACAAACGAAATTCAGATGACGAGCACCCAAAAAAGGCCTTAAAGTTGAGACCCAGAGACCCATGATCTTAAGCAAACTTTTCGGCATATTGATGACACATTCCCTGTAATATGAACCCATTCGTTAGATGAGTTCTTGGGGAGGGACTTAAAAGAGAGTACCTCGACCCAAGTCCAAGCAGTTCCTTCAAACGCCTCCTTTTCAGTGACAACCTTTCCTTCCATTATGCAAACCCGCTCCGAACAGTCGATTTTTCCGTCTTCGTAGAGCTGAATAGCGGCTCTGATATTGACATGCTGTTGTTTGGGCTCGTACTGAGGGTTCGTCGGATCTAAGTAGCCGCGGAGCTCTTGAATGCGCTTCTGGACATCAAAAGGTACAACCCAAGGAATCGCAGGTGAGAATTCGATCTTGTTCGACATTATGCTGATGACTTCTGATAGGGACGTGTGGTATGTGACAAACATGAATGATTTAGGATTCTCATAGTGAAAACACGCCAAGCCTCTTGTGAGGTAAGCCCCCAAGTCAGCCAGCGCATTTTCAACTTAGCTCTATTAACCCCGGTACTCAAAGCCCCTCCAACTTGGTTGGGGCTCGGCAATCCCCCATGTGCACCAGGGGGGACTTATAAGCCTATCAAAGGCTGGGGATCGCAGCTAATGTATGCACAAAGCCTCTCCCCCCTTCTCAGGCTTCTGCAAGCCATTTTGTTCCCCATCCTATGCAAGCACTCGTCATAATGGCAGATTCTTCTGCGGACAGCAAGCAAGCGGACGACCCCATCCAATTTGGCGCATTGTTTCATTGTGAAAGGCTCATCCTTTTTATGGCGTGTCGAGTCTACGACTTCGCCCGCCCTCTAAGTTCACAGTGATGCTGCCATGAACCTAGAAGCTTATTGTGTTACTGTCATGACGGAGAAACACAAGAAGGAAGAGTTGTTTAGGGCCAAATGCATTCTGGTAGGAGCCTCAGCCCGTTTGAACGCTGTCATTCTTTACATGAACGCAGGCTTATGATGGAGCAGACTCCACTGTACGACGTTCACTGGGCTATAAGATGATTGGAGACAGCAGCGACGCGGTATAGGGCGTGATGGACGTATCTCTCCGACATCCCAGAAAAGAGGCGTCGTAATATATCTGTGGGTAAGCTTGCAAAGTCACGTTCCTCGGGATTTGGCCATCTTGTCAATGCGCCGCATGATACGGTAAACCCAGGTCTCCCATCAACAAGCTATCAACGATGGAAGTTGTACTCCCGCGCTGGGCCGTGGTCATCCAATAGTCTCACCACAAGGGCAAGCCTTTAAATGCAGTCGCGCGAATACCTTGCCAACACATCAGTGGATTGAGGTACTATTAAGGAGAGGCAGAGTGCGGTTGGGTTGGCAGAGAGTTATGCTGAGTTCACTTCATGTGCGAGAGTATCAGTTTAGATTGGTTTGATGCGGGACTACCATCCAACATTAACAGTACTGCTGAGGTCGACTCAGTATCAATCTATGTTTCCCAGGGGAGCTGCTCCAGAACCCACTTTACGGTATCAACAACTACTTCCGGTCGTATCATGTGTACATTATGCGTCCGCGCATCCCCTTCCACTCTCTCAAACCTCGAATTTGTTGACAGCCCGAGATGGATCCTCTGGCCTCTTTCCTCAATCTTACTCATATCCTCCAACCTCTTTCCCAGCGCCTGCCTCGCCTCCTCTGTCCCGGCTCCTGTCGCAACAGCATGTCGGTGTATCTTCCCAAAATCAACAGCGGTGTCGCAAAAGACTACACATACTGGCTGGTTTCCAAGTACCTGCTTTCCATTTACCTCCTCGTTTACTGACCTTGCACTGCTCTCTTGCCACTCACTTTCCAGACTGGCAACTGGGCCATTCATCTCCTCATCTTTCTTGATTTGCTCCCACTCTTTGGAATTAAGACATTGTTTCCGATCCTCTTCTAATCCCACAACGTCCCAGTAGCTCTTTCCACCGAGCAAACTTGGCCAGTCAGCCGGCAACGCCGTCCTATTCGCCGCAGCATCCACAAGCACCAACCCCACCACTTTTTGCGGTCCATGCACCACCGCAAATTTCCTCACAAGGGTTCCTCCGTAGCTATGTCCCACTAGCACCCATGGTGGTTCGATCCCAGCGCTTTCCAGAAGATCTGTCAGATCCTTGCATCTTTTCGCGGCTGTAGGTGGGGACGCTGCTGTTGGAAGAGAAATGCTTGATGACAAGTCGCGACTAAAGCCGTAGCCGGCGCGATCATAGCTGTAGACTCGGGCAAATTGAGATATGAGGCGTTGGGCAGCAATCCATTCGCTGGAGCTGCTGCCTGTTAAGCAGACACGATCAGAATTGAGCACTTAGCAGGCTGTTGTCGGAGAGAAAGGATAGGGGCGACATGCATGTCTCGGAAACCGAAAGTACTGAAACCGGGGATCTCATCAATGCGAAGCTCCATGAATTCTAATGCGAAAACGTTGGACCCTCGCATGATATTATGGTGCATGAGAATGACATGAGAGTGAACGGACTTACAGAGACCTGCTTCAATGATGACTACCGGAGTCGAAGGCGCAAGGCGAGGGGGCCCGGATGCAGAGAGGAAGAGGGAGTATGAACCATCATTGATGGGAATGAGGGAAGACTTCTCGCCGTGCGACCAGGAATTTGATGTCACGGTTGACATGATGGGTGGCTTAGGAGGACAGTCATTCATTGCAGCCAGCAGTTACCAAATTTCAGCTGCCACCCCTCCCTGACATGGGTTGTTACTTCTGTGAGGTTCTTGGAAGGCATTAGGAATGGATTATGCACTAGAAAAGAGTTTGAGTTTTCGAAGCTCCTTGCCGGACCATGTGAAAGTGTTTCGATCTCAACCTGACGTAATTGGTGATACGTTTTCCTCAGTGTCACGTTCCCACTCGGCCGCTGAGGACCTGTAAGTAGTGGGCAACCCATATTAGGCTCCAAGGATCTGTGGTCGTCTCAAAATAGGACCTGTTCTGGGTCAACTCAACCAATTTTAGGCCGCGTTCTACAGATATATATCTACCACTTGAGGGCTTCAAGCTTTAGCTTTTACAAAATCACAATCCCAAATGCTTGGGAACAATTGCCCTCTGAGGGCCATGCTATTCCGTGCAGCTCTTCGGCTCAGTCGGCCTCGTTGATGCTTTAGGAATTGAGTCCGCACGTTGCGTCCTGAGGATTCCTGGAGTAGCTGATGCCTCCGAGCATTCCCTTTTGAGACTTAAAATCTCCCTGACCATCCTTTCGACAGTCTGCCGCTTTGTCGAGATATTGACAACGACTCTCAAAAACGATCCGTGCTCTCCAGGCGCGTAGTCAGTCATGAAGCCACAACCGACCTGGCGCGCTGCAATCGCTTTGGTCATGGCCGTGTTTCTCTCCACGGTCGAAAGGATCCCACCAGGTGCGAAGTAGAAGCAGACTTGCAAACATAGTACTGGATGAGGTCCCACGGGCACGAGGTCCGGCTCTGCGCAGATTAACGTCCACAGATGATTTGCAATGTCAAGGGCACCCTCGATTTTTTGACCGTATCCTGCCGAACCGTAGTAGACCCAACCGAGGGCGAGCTTGAGAGCGTCGCCTTTTCTCCCGCATTGTAGCGTCAGATCTGCAAGGGCCCAGACCTACCTCCCGAGACTCTTGCACTGGCTTGAAATCACCAGTGGCCGCCTCGGGACTAGTCTCAACGACATCGTGGAACCAGTAGCCAGCAGGCAAAGAATTGGCTCTGTGGAATTTCCTCAAGCCAGATGTCAAGAGGAAGGAGCAGGTGACAAGGACTCCAAGCATCTTGTGCGGATTAGCCGTGAGGCTGTTGGTTCGCTCTGCACCATTCAGTCTGAAGCGGTACTTGTCCGAAAACACCACAGATCCACCCCAAGAGGCGTCCACGTGGAACCATAAGCCGTACGCTTGGCAGATGTCCGCAATCTCTTCAAGCGGGTCGTAGGCACCCATCACCGTGATGCCGGCCGTGGCGTTCGCAAAGAAAGGCTCATACCCTTGATCCCAAGCCGTTTTGATGGCGCGTTCGAGTTTGTCCGCACATATCCTCCCCTCTGTGTCAGTGGGAATCTGCCAGACATTGCGGCTCCCAAGACCACAGACCCTGGCAGCCTTTTCGACAGAGTAATGGCCAGCCTGACTCGTAAAGATGGCCAACTTCACTCCCTCGTTTCCATCAGATTGGGTCTTGGGAAAGAGGTCTCGGCGCGCTATCACAAAGGCGGCCAGATTGGCACCTGAACCCCCTGATTGAGTGATACCTCCAGAGTATTCTTCCACCAGGCCGAATCGAGTGGCAAATGCTCGAGCAGTTGTTTTCTCGATCGCTGTGAGCGCGGGGGATACTTCGAAGACGTGGAGCTATTATCGCTGTTAGATCAAGCACTGGTGGAACGAAGGCTTGGAGGTCGGGTTGGGGTTCAGATCATATGATGTTGATGAGGTGCAGGCTAAGCGGTTGCAGACGTCGTTGTGTGAGACAATCAAGGCGCTCGTGTACGAGCCGCAAAAGTGAGGTTTCGAACATTATCGGAAATCAAATTTGTACTATGTAAAGGACTTTTGATGGTATGAGGCACTCTCGCTGAATGCTTTGATGGGATGCAGCTGGTGCCAGGACTACCACGGGGGCCTATAAATCTTCATATGTCCACGTTGATGCCGTGCGCACGATGCTGAGTCCTTCGATCAGGTTGGACGGATGCGAAGTGCGGCGAATTCGAGACCCAATTTGCGCCGCTGTTGCAAGATTACAAGAACGTGTGAGAGATATGTTAGAAGATGTTGGTAACACATGAAAACACGTAAGAGCTCCCCCTTTTTGGCTCGCAAGACCAGAGAGGGTTTCTGTATGTGTCGATTGAGCCGCAAGGTTGCCAAGTTGCTGTCTCAGCCTCGCCAACTGCATGAAAAGCCAGCATCACAACGATGAACCTGATACATATTTCATACGTCGAGAAATCCACAGTCGTGTGGGCCATTCTCACCACTGGGACTGCTAGGGGCCATCCAGCCACACCCTAGAGCGCCACGATCTCCCGGCAAAATGATTATCACAGTGGTGACTATCACCGGCAATTTAGCCTTCAGTCGACTCTTTCTTGCCCTAGGCCAGGTGCATAGCACGGTCCAATATATCCATCCATCCATCCAGCAGTTCGAAATTCCTCCTCGTGGCACCATCAGCTCGTGCTTTCTGTCCTGCTTGAACGAGCAAAGATCTAACGCCGCAGCTGCCCGAGAGGTCTCGGTTATCAGGCTCGTCGGGCTGACTTTTGACTAAGAGCAGCCCCATTTCCATTGTGCCCCATTTTTCTTCTGGCGCTGATTCGTGCCCCCTCCCGACTCGTAGCCTGGGCCGTTAATGCTTATCTCCGCCCTTGCGTATGTCAAGCTTTTCCTCCCTACCCCAATTTTCATTCTACTGTGTAGGGCCATGGCGCTGGGTGCCGTTTTGACGGGGCACCTGACCGAAAATCTCGCCACCACCCAAAACTCAAATGGGGTGGAGGAGTTGTTGAAAAAGATCGCCAGAATACTAAATGACGTAGGACTTTTCTTCACTTGTCCCCAATTTAGAGCCACCTCGGTAAGGTCAAGTGCTTTTTGGAAGCAATTTTCATTCCTATTCACCCCTTATATCAGGCCTAGGTTCAGCTGCCCGAGTGGAAATTAGGCGCTTATTCACTGTGATCCCTGCTGTCCAACCACCTGCTTCCGCTTCCGATAACAGGATTTTAGCCTTCCCGCCATGGCCGATCCTTACATCGCGTTGGGCCTCAAGGCCGTTCCCTTTGTCTACGACAATTACCCTCAAGTCTACCATCCGATTAAGCGAAAAGTTCAGAAGATGCGAAGACAGAGTGAGCCGACTAACTTCGATGATCATGCGGTCCATGGTGGCTGGAAACCGGACGACAGAGGTCTTATCCTCAAAAAGCGGTCAGAAGTCGCGTCGGACGAGGAAATTGTCGAGACTGTCCCTCGAAGAAACGCAAACAATCGCCAACTAGTCCGACGGATTAGTTCTGCAGACAGAAGTGGCTACGATCGTCGAGATGGTCGCCACGACAGGAGAGTGGGCGCATACCGAGGCGGTAATGCCTCCGACTCGGAAGGCTCCGTTCCACCACGCTCAAGAGCATCCGCCAAAAGTCGTGGTCGCGCAAAGTCTACCAGTGGCCGAGGAGGCAAACGCTCATCATCCAGCAGCTCATCCGATCTGGGCTCCTCCACCGACGATGAGAAGAAGTGCAAAAGCATGGAGCGCAAGAAGTGGATCACTGGCGGTCTTGCCGCCGTTGCTACAGTACATGCTGCCGCCAAAGTTTACTCTTCAATCGAATCTCATGACAAACGTATCGAACAAGTCGTCAAGGGCGAAATGTCCCCTCAGGAGGCGCAGAAGAAAAAGAAGCAGGCGCGTTGGCAGGACGCAGCCGCCATAGCCATTGCAGCATTGGGTATCAAGAGTGCGATGAACGAATGGAGTGAAGTGCAAGAGCAACAACATGAACACCGAGAGCTGTTGGAAAGCCGGCAGGAGAGGCACAAGAGGCGCATGGAGCGTGAAAGGAGGAGGGCGAAAGCAGACGCCGAAAGACGGAGGCAGGGATATGACAGTGGTGATGACAAGCGAAGGTAGCTTGAAGATTCCACCCAGCATTTTCAAGATGGAGTTTTATAAGCTGAACTGCAGGTAGTCGACGAGATCTACCAAAGCTCAAATACTTGCCACGAACCATACAGGCACAAGATGACGAACGGGCTAAGAGCGAGCGGCGAAATAGAGAGCGAGATCTACAAGGTAAAGGGCCTGGGCTCAGGAAGCGTGACGTTGCAAAAGACCACCTAGACTTAATTGGAGATATTATTGATGAATTGCCTGGCATGTAAGGCATTTAGCAGAAAATCGGAGTATCCAATATAAGATGGCCTTTGCACTTCTTTATCACGCAGTAAGAGCTAAGCCCACGCTATTCGACATCTCCCATCAATTTGTTCTTTCCTTCCACCCTTTGCATCGATTCAGCCCTTTTCAGCCCTGCAATTGCGCGCAAGGCTCCACGACCAGACATCTGTGCCCCTCGTCTCTTTTAATGTTTCAGCCTTAATTGGCAAGCGGGGCGAAAATCTGTTATGAACCCCTATCGAAACTTGTATGTCCAGAGCGATACCTCTATATTGAGAAGCCTAAACGGTGAGAAGATTCCGGTTTCACCCGGAAAGATGCATCTCGTCTCATATCTCTGTCTGGTCCCTCTCCAGGCGCCTCTTCCTTCAGGAAGCTTCACTATCGCCCTGACCACTGGTCTCTGCAACGAACTCGAGGTTCACTGAATTGCGTCCGCAAGGCAGCAAAGGTGAATATGGTGAATGTCGTGCTTCTCAATGTGTGTGTCAGCCAGCCCACTGCAGGAGCTCTACCAGCTTCGTAACATCTCTTCTGGTATCCTGGCGCTCCTAGTCGTTTCGAGGGATAAGCTTAGCCAAGGTTTGTGCAGGGCATTATGACAAGTAATGTGATTGAGACTCGTTTGGTGCTGGCTAAAGCATCATGAATCTCGTTTAGGCTCTATATAGTCTATTTCCCATCTGCCCTTGGGACCCTGGCAACCCTGTATCCACAGCTATTGGAATATGTACAGAATTCGGCTCTAAGACCGCCTTGGCCGTCGTGAGACGCTTGAATTCATGCATACCAAATTCCGAGACACGCCTTATTAAGCATCTTCATCCATATCGCTCTCCGGGACTTCATCTTCTTCCTCCCGCTTCTTTCTCTCCTGGTCCATCTCTCTATACGTTGCCCAACTTAACAAGGCAAATGCTACAATGATCAGACAACCACCCACGATTGCCGCGGCACTGAGTGGCTTGTTCGTGATGAGCCAGTCCACAATTGCAACCAGGAAAATTGTCAACAACGCCGCCACGGAGCTCAGCACTGGGCTCGTAAGTGACATGAGAACCAGAAATGAGCCGGAGAAGATAGCATTCGACAACGTAGAGATGGTAAGCAAACCTGCAGCTTTACCACGAGGAAGCTCAAAACGCTCGATATCCATTACGTGAAGGATTGGAAGTGGTATCCAAAGAACCGTCAGTGTAAAAAGGCCAATCATACTCCCGAAAGTGTTTGCAAAAATCATTCCCCGCCCCGGACTTGTCCCTTCTGGTGGACAGGCAAGTTTCTTGTACAGTACTTCGTACAAGCCGTACAAGACGCTGCCGATGCCAATGATGATATTTCCAACAAGTCGATTATTTGCAGGACCGCTCCCACCTGGCTTCCCCCCGGATGCTCCACCATGCTGTCCTGGAGTTTTGGGATCCTCCTTGTCCCCATAAGCCACGACGAGGACTCCGACTATGGCGAGACCAACACTGAACATCTTGTCGAAACGCAGTTTGTCGTGGAGAAGCCAGATGGAAAAGACGTATGCAAAGAATGCTGAGCAATTGTAAATCGCGGTAAGGTCAGATGGACTGGTCATGTCTACGGCCACGTACCAGCTACCGCCAGCTACTGTGAGGAAGGTGGTAACGAACGCAGTGGTTTTCAACATGTACGGCCACGGCGATTTGGAAGTTGTCGTAGTGGTGAGATGTAGGTCTTGCGATTGCACCATTTGAGCCGTGGTACGTATCAGGTATTTGTGTCGACGCCAAAACGCGGGCCACGAGAGCTTCCGCTTTTGTATTCGGATTATAAGGAGCTGCATCGGCCAAAGCAGTGACCATGAGCTATGTGTGAGCCAGAGCATGGCATAGTGCTTGTTCCATTTCAACTCGTGTTGAATGTAGACCGCGGTCTCGGTCTGCACTACGAACGAGATGAGTGAGAGGCCAAGGAAGAACGCAGCGTAGATGTACTTCCGACGCGTGGCGTTTTCTGGAACAGGATAGGTGGGTGAACGTGAACGAAATGTGCTTCGTCTTGCAACGAAAGGAGGTCTGGCACTGCCTTCAGGAGACTCATAATCTGTCCGACCTCGTCTTCCTTCTTTGTCGTCTCGCAAGAGCGGAGTGTTTGAGAGCCCACCCGACGGCCTGTGCATGCTCGGCCGGCCTGCCATCTCATCCCCCTCGTCCTCTTCTAAACCTGAGCCGCTAGCTGATTGGTCTTCCTCTTCATCAAAGTGTACCTGCTGCTGCCTCTCTGGTAGTAACTCCTCCTTTATGTTTGCAGGTAGCGAAGACAGGCGTAGTGGGCTATGAGAGTTCCTTCGTTGTGGATGTTCTGGTAAATGCGATGTTGGAAAACGGTACTCGGAATCTGGGGGAGTAAAGATTGGGTCACCGGTCGAGTCTGAGTCGGAGTTGATATTCGCTACGTCAGGCGAAGCATCATGAGCGCCTTTGATCATGCATGCAGTTCAGAGGTTGAGGAGCGCAGTCGCTGGCGATTGGTCTGGTGTCTGGTGATTAGGCAATCACGGGGGGAACGGTCTTGGACTCTCTTCACTTGGAAGGTGAAGATGAGGAGCCTGCACTAGCAAGGACCTCGAAGAAGAATGAAATTTGCTGTTGAATATTGTAGCTTCATTTGGGCCGTCCCTTTTGAACGTCTGGTGAGTTTAACGTTATTGCAGGCACCGTTGTGAAAAGGGTACGGGTTTCAAAGGATGCTCGGACTTGGCGCCTCAGCCCTTTCGGAGAGGCTCGCCAAGGGCTTTCGCCGCAATCTCCGCAAATCCATCCAACAGATCTCGACCCGCTGTCAGTGCGAGCAGCTCTCTTCGAGGAACAGGAGGTAAAACGCAAGGTCGCCGGTTGAGGACTGTTCTGAGGCAACCCTGCCTCACGTATACAACCCTGGGCGATACGCGAAGGGATGGCTACTACTCCCCGCACGATAGGGTGTCCGTCTTGTTCACTCCGACTCATGCGACATCGGAATGCCAGGACCTTGCCTAAACATTCTTCCCTCTCTTCCATCTTGAATCTCCTGTCTTCCAATTGAGATATATTCTCGCATGACGGCCTCACGTCTTCTTAACCCCTCATCCCTCTCCGCATTGTTGTCCAGCACGTCAAGTCGATTGCAAGCACTCTCTCATCAATTCTCCTACTCCGCAAAGATGCCTCTTGTAACCCAGAGCCTAAAGAACAGAGTGATCTTGGGATGCATGACCTTCGGACCAGTAATGCCTGCAGTGTTCATTCCGCTGTGCGACCTTTCTAACACCAAAACCAGGACGAAACGAAAGGAGCAAGAATAACAAAGATTGAAGACTATAAGAAATGCCTTGACTACTTTCAACAACAGGGTCTGTCCAAGTACCCAAGACCCACTAAATCCACTCGTCTAACACACAAACATAGGCTACAACGAAATCGACACAGCGCGCTCCTACGTTGGCGGCACTCAAGAGGCATTCACGCGCGAAGCACATTGGCAAGAGCGCGGCCTCACACTCGCCACGAAATGCTACCCAGTCAAACCTGGTGACCACGCACCAGAGAAGCTCAAGGCGTCTCTTTCGACGTCCCTCTCTGAGCTCGGCGCAGGCTGCGTAGATATCTTCTACCTCCACGCCCCCGATCGCAGTGTCCCTTTCGAAGACACGCTCCGCGCCTGCAATGAGCTACACAAGGAAGGGAAATTTGTCAACCTCGGTCTGAGCAATTACGCAGCATGGGAAGTGGCCGAGATCGTGCAGATTACCAAGTCGAATGGCTGGGTGCGACCGACGGTCTACCAGGCAATGTACAACGCTATCACGAGGGCAATAGATACCGAATTGATTCCCTGCTGTCGCAAGTACGGCATCGATATTGTCATCTATAATCCGCTAGCCGGTGGCATCTTCTCTGGCAAGTACAAGAGCAAAGAACACGTTCCGTCCGAAGGCCGTTATTCAGACGCCAGCGGCGCCACCGGTAAAATGTACCGTGCGCGGTATTTTCAAGACGCCACATTCAAGGCGCTCGAGTTGATTGAACCAGTGGCACAGAAGTACAACCTGACCTTGCTGGAGATTGCCCTTCGTTGGTGCGTGCATCATTCACTGCTGAAGATGAAAGATGGAGGGCGAGATGGTGTGATAATTGGTGTTTCGAGCTTCGGCCAACTAGAGAGCAACCTGAAGGATCTCGAAAAGGGACCCCTTCCGGAAGAGGTGGTGAACACGCTGGATGAAGCGTGGGATACTGTGACAAAGGCGAGCTGTCCGCTATATTGGCGGTGAGTTGAGAAAGGTGCTTATTTGGGAAAGTACGACATTGGAGCTGCGAGGGAAGAGCACCTGCAAGTCTGGATTCCCAAAAAGTGGTACTTTCGATAATCATTAATCCAGAGTCGATTTCCGGCTTCTCGGATGATGCAGGAAGAGGTGCCTGTCATGCTCTGTGAATCAACCCCAGCATTCCAACAATTTCTTTACAAAGATCTAGAAAACCCCTTGAAGGTAGTATTTCCAGTTCGGTGCGAAACCATGGTGCAGCCTCCACGTCAAACGCCTTGCTCTGTCCACTAGGCTTTCCTTTTTGCCGCTGGGAACAGACTATCTTCTGGCAAGACACTCCTCTTTGTGCCAGGCACGCTGCTTGTTCCAATATCACTAGTATCAGTACTCACCCGCCTAGGCGGATACTGCTCATCCAATCCATCGAAGCAGTTCCCATTCACTTCAATCTTCCCATTCTCGGCTCTGAAGTAATCATGCTCGAGAGCCTTCTCAGCTGTGAGCCTCGTCGTTGGATCGTAATCAAGTAACTTGGATAGCAGGTCAGAGCCCAAAGGTCCAGGAGTGTTGTCTGCCGAATAGCCACTGTTCCGCAGGCATGCATGATACCAAGCTTCCAGCCCATTGATGTTTCTTCCACTGTTACTGCCCGTCTGTGAAAGGTACGAGTTTAACCTGTTGACTGTGATTTGCTGTAGCTGGGGATATTCCGGCATGTCGACTATGCCAGGCCAGTCCTCTTTCCGTGGCATGTCCAGCACTTCCACTATCTTGCCCATCTGGTTGCGCTGAAATGGGACCGCCTTCTTGGAATCCATCTTCGTCTCCTCGCCTTTGAAGATAGGTCGGAGGCTGAGAAGTTCAGCAAAAATGCATCCGACAGCCCATAAATCGACGGCTGGAGTATAGTGGCGAGACCCCAGAAGGAGTTCTGGACTGCGGTACCAGATCGTGACAACAACCTTGTCTCCGGAAAATAGACTGGCCAAGGGCTTATCGAATCTGCGAGCCAATCCGAGATCACCTATGCGAACCGCACCAGAAGACGTGACCATGATGTTTGCTGGCTTCAGATCCCGGTGTAGGACCCAATTTCGGTGCAAGTATAGCAGACCATTCAAGAGTTGGAATAATATCGACTTTACCATGGTTGCCGGAATAGCATGCCGGGTGGGCTGAGTATGATGGTGAATGATCTGGAGGAGGTCATGCTCGCAGTATTCGAAGACCATGAAAACACATTTGTCCTCCAAGAAGATCTCAACAAGATGGATCAAGTTCGGATGGTCAAGCTCGGTACATAGGGACATTTCCCGGATAGCCGACTGCGACAAACCTGTGTACTGAATCTGATCACCCTCCTTCTCGGGCTTGAACCTAAGTTCCGACATTAGCATTTTAGAGATAGGCTTGACGAGGACCTCACTTCTTGATGGCAAAGAGCTCGCGTTGCGGGTATGTGCCGTCCGAATTTTGGCCAAAGAGTTCTCTATCTTTAGCTTCGGCCTTGTAGACTCTGCCATAAGTACCGCTGCTGATGAAGCCGACGATATGGTACTTTTCTCGATATTTTACCTTGGCTGTATAGCCGCCACCAGGCATTTTTCGATCGAGGGGATCTGCACATGATAATAGTCAGCTCGCGTTACGCTGCTATGGATACAAGCGAGCATTAAACTATGTACAGATGAGATGGCGGCCAGGATCCCGATGGTCTCGGGCAAGACAATAAACAGTGGTTGGAGGTATTGCGATGGAATGCGACTTTGGATGTTGCGGACATGGATCTCTCTCTCCTGGGTGGACTAGCTGCGTACTCTGATGCTGTGGTGCCGAAATCCAGCCCCAGAAGTGCTGATTGGGATGCTGCTGCATGACGCTATTTATCCAGTCGAAACATGCCTTTTCTGCCGCAGTGTAGCAGTCGGGTATGCTGGGCCCTTTTTTGCTCCGTGCAAGGCGCACTCCGAAGCAAAATCTTAGATGTACCACAGGGCATTGTAATCTGCTTGCCCCTTGGTGGTAGGTAGCAAGAGTGACTCGACCTCATTTTTGGATCAGACGTACTGACGGAGAGGAAAGCACTCACCGTCAAAGGAAACCTGTGCACTCTTTCTCGTAAGATGCGAAAGAGAGGAAGAAAGAGCAGGCCTAGTGGATAAAGGGTCCACGCTGGAAGGGGGGTTGCTCCCGGAGATGAGGTTCATGTTGAAGGTGGGAATGGATCGTAAACTGCGAATGAAATCTTCGGCTTAAGTAAGCTTGAAGCGTGATCTCGACCACGACTAAACAGTCTGTCCAACATCGAAACCCGATAGCCTTCTGGCAAAAGTGGAATTGGGATGATGGTCATAGCTGGTCGCAACCACGCGACTACAATGCAAAACTTTATTCCCATCCTCCAGAACGAAGAGCAGAAATGTCAAGCCCCCAGGTTGAAGAGGCTGGCCCCATGACGTACCGGCCGCTCATTTAATTATCGACCGAATCCGCTTTCTTCAGCCCCTTTGACTACGTTCAACAGATGATTCTGTCTTTAGAGGCCCTGCATAGTGCATTCAGATCTTTGTTGGCTGCGCTAGGTAGTGATTGCCAATATGAGACCCCCACTCCATCACCTTATCGCCGCCTAAAGAGTATGCCCTGCCCAAATCACCGGAGGTCGCCGCTTGCCCTTGTGATCTCCCACGCTTGAAGCTTTGCCATCAAATTTGGCAATGAATATGACCGCCTCGTCTTCTCGATATCGTCCACCTGATCGGGACACCGCTATCAATGATCAGTGTGCAGAACTTTTAGCAGCTTCTGGGCCTTACATAGGTAGCGTGGCCCCGCCAGTGACAACTGTTTAGCCCTGCCTGACATTTTTAAACCAAAATGCCCACTAACGGGGCCAGGCCATACAGCAGATCCTCCGAACTCTCCGACGACCCTGTTGGGTCTGAGCGCGAAGCGGCTACCTCATCATCGCTAAAGACGCCGCTATCAGTCATCTCAAAGCCCACTGTCTATCTACTTTACATCGTCTTCATTGCCACCCTTGGACCGCTTCAATTTGGCTTTCATCTAGTATTTATTCTTCCTTAACTTCATCTCTATTGCAGGCTGACCTGTCCTAGGGCGAACTCAATGCTCCTCAGCGAGCTATTACCTGCCAAACTGATTCGCCTTTGAGCGGCCCATCAGACCTCCCAAAATGTATACCTATGAGTCCATCTCAATGGGGTCTAGTACAATCCATCTTCACCGTTGGCGGTTTCCTCGGAGCGCTCATGGGTGGCCCAGTTGCGACTAATTACGGACGACTGCTCGCCATGCAGGCAACAACGTTGGTCTTTATTGTCGGTCCTCTTGCTTCAGCCCTCGCGGAGAGCATCGAACTCATGGTACTTGGTCGCTTCCTCTCGGGAGTAGGAGCCGGAGCTTCGACTGTGGTCTGTCCAATGTATGTCGCCGAGCTTTCGCCTCCTGACAAGAGAGGTCTTTTCGGAGCTTTTACGCAGGTCATGATCAGCATCGGGATTCTCATTGCTCAACTACTTGGCTACTTTCTCAGTCACAACAACTTATGGAGGGTGATCCTCGCAACTGCAGCTCTCATTGGAGCGCTTGAGCTGATAGGCTTACATTCTATCCCGGAGTCCCCCAAATGGCTTGCAGACAACGCATTTACAGGGGCTGCTTGGCGGGTCTCGAAAAGTATTGGGGCTGAATTGGCAGGTACGTTTTGTCTTCATTCTCTTGCCCTATGACTATCCCAGAAGACTAATCGGGCTTAAGTGAGGAACGTTTTTGGCAATCGCGAGCAAGAACCACTTCTAGGGGTGCCAGCATCAACCTGGGCTGCCCCCCCTCAAGGCCCATCCGTGTCGTTGCTCGATGCATTGCGAGAGCCGATATATCGCCGAGCAGTCGTTGCGGTCATAGCAGCGATGTTCGCACAGCAAGCCACCGGGATCAATTGTGTTATCATGTACAGTGTGGAAATTCTGGGCGATACTCTACCCTCAAGTGCTGCCCTTATCACAGTGGCTATATCTGCGGTCAACGTCCTTGTGGCGATAATGTGTGCTCCACTAGCCGACAAGATCGGAAGGAAACCATGCTTGTTATTTTCGATCAGTGGAATGGGGATTGGCTCCTTCCTCCTTGCTATGGGCCTCATTCACGAAGTGCCAGGATTGTCAGTGTTTGCAACCTTCTTGTTTGTAATCAGCTTTGCGCTCGGACTTGGCCCTGTCCCTTTCATCCTAGCTAGCGAACTTGTCGATTCCGAAGCATTTGGCGCAGTCCAGAGTTGGGGTCTGACGGCTTGTTGGCTGGCTAATTTCTCCGTTGCACAATTTTTCCCGATGCTAAGCACAGCTCTTCCCAATGGACACGTCTTCTTGGGTTTTGTGGTGATTGCTATAGCCATTGGCTCCTTTATCGCCTGGTGGGTTCCAGAAAGCAAAGGCAAGGCTACTACGGGAGAGGTATGGGGGGACAAATAGATCAGGGACATCGATTCCAAGTGTGCGATAGTGATGTACAAGACGATAGTCTTTGTCAGGGGGCTATGATGGTACGTTGATTCCACTGTCTTTTTCCACTTGTGGCGTTTGTCTTATGCTTTGACATTTATCCAACTGGGCATTATGGTTTAGAAGACCTGGAAGAACTAAGCTTCTTGTGCATTGTTGTGGGATTAGACGTTATGTATCAGATCGTACAAGGCAGCGGATATGGCCCTTGGGACGCTGGTGATTGTTAGAGTCGCTGACAGTTAGACTACCTATGGATAGACTCAACAGATAATTGACATGGTTATTCGATTCTCGCAGTGCAAAGCATTGTCGGGAGTGCGTTTATTTTTGCTTGTTTATCGGGGACCAGAAACCTAGTGCTTCAACCGCTCCTTTCGTTTCAGTGTGACCAGCTGAATCCAGATGGGAAATTTTGTTAGGCGCCGAGGCTGATGCTTGAAGTGACCGTCACACTCCGTGTGTGGAGTCAGGCTAGCCAGTATTGTCGGCAGTCTAGCGAGCAAGAATTGTAGCTAGTCTACTCATGGCTTCCAAATTGATTTACTTCGGCACTTGAATGATGAAAGGAGCGGTCAGGACACCTCGTATCCTAGGCCACTGAATATGCTTGATTTGATGGCAGCTGTATCCTGCCAGCTGGATACTCGCGTGCCTTGTATGCCAGCATGTTTGTATGTGGAGCGCCGCCCTTGCTGCATGGAGAGTGAAGTGGCTGAATGTTCAACGACCTTTCTAAGATGCCAGGATATTCCTATCAGGGCTTGCGCCCTACCACTAGGCTAGGATTGTGGAGTCCTTCAAACTGCCTAATCGCTTTTGCTCTCTTGCTGCAACTACAGTGTTCGGCCTGGTCGATAGTCATTAAAAAGGGCTCTAACGGGACACGCGGCCGCCACAAAGCTTGATTGAGATCCTGAATTTCTTGATTCCAATTTCGGCGGCCGAGTCCCAGGAACCTGGCAAGCTCAAGACCGACACATGCCAAGGACTAGCCACAAATCCTTTGAAGACTGCCCATCTCACCGCTCGCTTGCGGTTGATATCTAGACATTCAGCTGTCCCTGACCGTGCGGACGTCGGCATTGCTGGTGTCAAGTTTGACGAAGTATAGGTGCCTGCTGGATTTGCCCCACCCCAAACCGAAGCACTCATCCATCAGCTGCTCAGATGCGCATTCGACGACAGTTAAATTCCTGAGCTGTACCGAAGCCTCAGGTCCGGCCTCTTTATACATTCCTTCCGCCAGGTTGATCTAATTGAACCACTTACACCATGGTGCACATCTCTTTACCTCTCCTAAAGAGCCACGGCAAGCAGAATGGCGCCACCACATCACAAACACCTCGACGGCTCAGTCCAGCCAGACAGATGAGCGGCAACAGTATCGGCGATCAAAAGCCATTGACGTTAAAGGTCAATGTCATTAAGGTGAGCATTTGGGCCAGGAGAGGCCATGGAACGGCGGATTGACACGGTCCCAGGGTCGCAACTTGGCGCCCAAGGATAGGTCTGGCACAAGCGATCCGGTATGTTTTGTAAAATCTCCTACAAAGAAACTGGTAATACCTCAATCGCCTATGCCTCCGAGCTTCCGCTTTCATGCGGCGTCATTCCTGCCTACCCTTTTTCTTCAACATACTAACAGCCACAGTATCTGGTAGTGACCCTAGGAACATCGAAAGAGACTACTCCCTCTATAAGCAAGACGCTCAACCCTGAATGGAATACATGTTTCGAGATGCCTCTGGGCGAAGTACCCCTCGTGGAGTGTATTTGCTGGGATAAAGACCGCTGGGGCAAGGACTACATGGGCCAGTTCGATATTGCAGTCGAAGATATCTTCGCCGACGGGAAACTCTGTCAAGAGGTATGCCAGGTCTATGTGTCACTAGGAGCAACCATTGCTGATATGGGGATCCGCAGCCCAAATGGTATAAACTAAAATCGAAACGCAAAGGCAACAAGAAGAGCATTGTCTCTGGCGAAGTTCAAATGCAGTTCTCCCTGATCGATACCTACAACCCTACAGCGACGGAAGAAGAGACCTTACGCAAATATAAATCCGTCATCGCTGCCGGTTACGAGGATGATGATGAAATACTCTCTCGCGCTCCAACAATTGTGGACGAAGACGGGGCAACCGTGGACGGAGACGACGCAGAAAACGACCATGAGACGTCGGATGAGACAGATGAACCATCTGGGAAGGCAGCCAAGAAAGAAAAGAAAAAGCGGATGGCTCGTCTGCGACGAAAGTCGATAGCGGTAAGAGCTTATGAATTCGTCGGCGGTGCTGGCGATGTCTCTGGCATCATATTCATGGAAATACTCAAGATAACGGATCTGCCACCGGAACGCAACTGTAAGTGTATCCAAGAGCGATTGAATGCACAGGTCGTTAACAGTGCTTCTTTACAGTGACCAAAACCGGCTTTGATATGGATCCATTCGTGGTTACCTCCTTAGGAAGGCAGGTGACCAGAACCAAAGTGATTAGACACAACTTAAATCCTGTATACAACGAAAAGATCGTTTTGCAGGTCATGCGTCATGAGCAAGCCTACACCATCCACTTCAGCGTTGTCGACCGAGACAAGCTCACAGGCAACGATTTCGTAGCTTCGACCAGTCTTTCAGTACAGAAGTTGATTGAATCAGCGCCGGAGGAGGATCCAGAAACTGGACTATATAAGTTATACGACCCACCGGAGTACTCACCGCCCCCTCCGAAAGAGAATAGGCCTCGCTTCCGGCTTCCTATTTCCAGGTCGTCATCTTCTTCCAGTATCACCAAGCTTGCGCGAGCACCCTTGACACCCAAAGACTCACCATCGTTATTTCTGAGTCCTTCGCAGACAGACTTACGGGCTGATCCCCAACCATTGCCTCAAGCGCCTACTAGCGTTCCTTTCGATGGCCCGCCTCTGCGGCACACCGCGAGCGCTCCGGAGCCTGATCAACAAGAAGGGGACCCAGACATGATATCATATAAAATCCCACTTGAGCTCAAGAACAAGGAGCGTTGGGAAGCAAAGCACAGTCCGGAGCTATACATCAAAGCGAAGTACCTTCCTTACCGAGCATTGCGTCAGCAATTTTGGAGAGTCATGCTCAAGCAGTATGACACGGATGACAGTAAGCGGGTGAGCAAGGTTGAGCTCCAGACCATGCTCTACACCCTTGGCTCAACACTCCGCGACGCAACCATAGACAGCTTTTTCGAGCGATTCAAGGATGAAAATGAGTGCTCCGACACATTTGATCTTACCTTCGACCAAGCAGTAATCTGCCTCGAAGACCAGCTCCAGAAAACTGCCCAGAAACGAACTCTTGCAGACAAGATTAAAGAACTAACCATTTATGCTGAATCTCCGAGTGAACCGAGTGGAGAAGACGGCTCACAAAACCCTCCCGAGTCGGAGGAGTTCAGTGGTTTCGGCGACTCCACAAACGAATGGGCACAGAGATCAGATATCCCCATAATCAGGCAGGATACGATGAGCACGCCTGGAGAAGAGGGCAAAAATCTCTACTCCGACGAACTTGCCGACGAACTTGCCGACGAGGGAGGCGAGGAACACGTTATTGAGATCAGGGAATGCACCATCTGCCATCAACCTCTTAAACATCGGACAGATGCTGACGTCATCACCCATATCGCAACATGTGCCAGCTCTGACTGGCGGCAGGTCAACAATCTCGTCATGGGTGGTTTTGTGACCGCAAGTCAAGCTCAGCGAAAGTGGTACTCCAAGGTCATCACGAAAATTGGGTATGGAGGCTACAAGCTCGGCGCAAACTCCGCCAACATCCTGGTTCAAGATCGCCTTACCGGGCAGATCAACGAGGAGAGGATGAGTGTGTATGTTCGGCTGGGCATTCGTTTGCTATACAAAGCAATGGGAAGTCGAGAAATGGAAAAGAAGCGAAGTAAGTACGACTTGCTTGTCTGATTTGAAATGATTTTAACTCGTTCGCAGTTCGAAAGATGCTCAGAACGCTTAGCATCAAGCAAGGCAAGAAGTACGATGATCCTGCATCTGCAAGCCAGATTGAAGGATTTATCAACTTTCATCGCCTCGACATGTCGGAGGTCGATCTGCCAATCGATCAGTTCAAGAACTTCAATGAGTTTTTCTATCGAGCTCTAAAACCCGGTGCTAGGCCCTGCTCGGCTCCCGACAACCCCAAAATCATTGTGTCGCCTGCCGACTCTCGCACAGTCGTCTTCAACACAATGGATGATGCCACAAGAATTTGGGTCAAAGGACGAGAGTTTACCGTGGAGAAGTTGCTAGGTGATGCCTACCCCATGGATGCTAAGCGATACAAGGGCGGGGCTTTGGGTATCTTCCGTCTTGCACCACAAGACTACCATCGGTTCCACGTCCCTGTTGATGGTGTAATGGGCACACCAAAAACGATTGATGGTGAGTACTATACTGTCAACCCGATGGCCATTCGCTCCGCATTGGACGTATACGGAGACAACGTTAGAGTCGTTGTGCCGATTGATTCTGTTGCTCATGGAAGAGTAATGTACGTTTGCATTGGCGCCATGATGGTAGGCAGCACGGTGATTACGCGACGAGCTGGAGAGAGCATCAAACGAGCGGAAGAGCTGGGATACTTCAAATTTGGCGGAAGTACAATACTTTTGTTGTTCGAGCCTGGCGCGATGGTCTTTGATGGTGATATCGTCGAGAACTCGAACGAGGCACTTGAGACTCTCGTAAGTGTGAAATGTCTCATTGAGCGGGGCCAGTACTAATCGTGGGCAGGTACGTGTTGGTATGTCGGTGGGCCATGACCCGAAATCAGACCCTTACAGGCCTGATATGCGCAAAGACGAGAAGAACATCACGATGGAGGATCGACAAGAGGCTAAGCGTAGGATCCAGGGGAGTCTGGCCCCAGACCCGAATGGCTATGATGTAGAATGAACTGAGGGCTGTGATTTGTCATTCACACCAAGACTTGGAGCACTTGAACTACCGACAGGAACATGGAAGGGACTGCGGTGCAAATACCTTGACGATGGCGCGATGCAGTCATCATTCCTTTATCACTACTTTCAAATTGATCATCAACTTTTGTCTGCGCTGCTGAGCCACCGGTCAGCCTCCTTTTCCCCCATGTCTTCTTCACACTCCGGACAAATGTTTGCCATGCATGCTTGAAGCTCGGATGCTCGCAGCGCAGCATTGATACCGGCCTGTCGTTCAGATTCTGCAAGTGAGGCGAGGAGTTCAGCGTCAAAGGGCACAGGCTCCGGCTCATCCAATGCTGATATATATTCGGGCATGGAGAATTCTGGGCTTGCCAGCGTACGTCCTCCAGTGAATGACGGATTTAAAGGATCGTTTTCCCGTTCAATGGAGACTGTCGAGACAGAGTTAGATGACTCGTTCGTTGTATGGGCATTAGTCTTGGAAGACGTTGCGGGGCAATCACCTAGACTCAAAGTCGTTTCCAGCACCTCTGATTTCTCCGCCAGCCTTCCCAAAGCATTTCCATCAGGGCTCAGCTTAAAGTCCAGACGATGGGTGAATAGGCTGGGAACGCCAGCGACGGACATTGACTTCAATGTTGGACGCTGTAGTAAAGTCCGCGTGATGTAGGACGGCACCGTCACCGTGAATTAACAGCTCGAAATGCTGAGGGAAGGCCATCAAGTTCTGGGGGGTGATTGTGTATCGGAACCAGAACTTTCCCTCGGTAGCCACCAGTCTCTTCACGCAAGAGTCGCAGTGAAAAATGGGCAATCGGTCAATCTACTCGGCCTCTTCACGTTCCCTGCTGCGCGTCCGTTGCCTGGCAGCTTTGTTGTAGATATCTTCCGCGTACTGCCTCGATGACACCGCAGGTACGCGTTTCCCTTTGACGTTGTTCTGGATAGGATATCGTAACAGTGGCGTTTCGCATGATCTGAATATCGTCGCAAAGTGAGGCTGAGTCGTGGTCAAGAAGATCAGGCGGAGGCTGTAAGGGCAGTACGAGCAACATAATTGGAAGTACAATAGATGTAGCCGTAAGTTACGTCTGGGACGCGTTCATCTTTCTCTCAACTGGACTGGTCTACGGACGAACTTCAGGCGTTGTTGGCTCAACTGGGCTTGGCGCAGTCTTAGGGGACACCAAGGTAAACTAAGGTTAACTGAAGTAACCTCGAGTAACCCGAGGTAAACTTTAATTACCTTGAAGACTACTCCCTCAAAAAGGGTCTTTGCGTTTTGGGGGAACCGGGAAGAGCAGGCTTCAAGACTATCTATAACGAATACCGGAGAACTACAAGCGAAAGAGAGTATAGGAACTATTAAGTGACGTGCGTTCGCAGAATCTACATGGAGACTGCTTATATTTAGTCCTGATTGGTTCATTAGAATAGTCAGTGAACAAGATCTATTCGGTAGAGAAGATCGACGTAGACTTCCTGTAAAAGGCGGCCTAATTCATGCCGAACAGGTTCTTCAGCCCGAAACGCTGAACAGCGATTGCTTGCTCAAGGGACATGTCATTAATACAGAGGAAACACGCTTCGCAATTCTAGAGGACATGTAGTAAGACCTCTGAAATGGCAACAATGCTCATGCAACATCCCCTCGTAACGGTCATTGCCAGAGCCAAAACACGACCAACCAAGACAGTTGGAGGGAGAAGAAAAAGGGTAGCAACTGATGCTATGGCTGCCATAGAACGTACTATCGCAGACTGTCAACAATGGCAGACGACGAGCCGAAACCTAAAGCCTGTCAAGCTTGATGCGATCTTCCGGCCGAGACCGGCGTCTGTAGTTCTCCAGCAGATGTAGCTCACGCGATTTGCAGGCCACTGCGAAGAAGACGAGGCTTGTTAGCAATTCGTTTGAGAGGAATACCAACCACCCCTAAGCTCACGAGCTCTTTTCTTCCCCATGCGAGTTGGCTTGCTTTCTTGCGCGCCTCGCGTTTGTGAGAGGGATGTTGGCACGTCGAGCTCAATTCGCATATAGAGACATGTACGGTACCAGCTTTCGTAACTGCCGTCTTTTCACGTATAAGTGCTCTTCTTTCGGTGAGGGCTTCTTGGACAGTTTCGTGACGGGCTTGATCTCTCCCCTGCTGGATATACTCAAGCTTCTTTGCCTCTATATCTGCAATGCTCTCGACAGCAAGATCGGTACGGGCTTCGGCGACATCCACTTGGTTTTGTAGAGATGTGTTTTTGGCAGCAAGCATAGTATTCTGATCGCCCAGCTCCTTGTTGCAAGCCTTGAGAGACTCTATCTGATCGAGAAGAAAGTCATTCTCAGCAAGAAGAGAGTTGTTGCGATTAAGTAGACTTTCGTTGTCTGCCAGATTCTTGCGTTTGTCGTCAAGCAGGGCCTCTTTCTCGGCGACTAAGGCCTCATTCTCAGCGAGCAATGCTTCCTTTTCGGCGAGGAAGCTCGCTTCGTCTTGGTTATCACTGTCTGAGCCATCAATGGAATCTTCATCCCTGTCAGGTGTCTGCTGTCGATTGAGTTCCTCCTTTAGAGCCTCATCAAAGTCTGCCAGGGTCTTGACCGGATCTTTCTGCGGCATGGTCCACCTAGTAATCCCAAGCTTCTCGCTACGATGGTCGCCGAACCACGTGGCCGCGCAACTCAGCATGTTGTTCCACTTTTCCTGGAATTGCGGTGTGAGGCTGATGAAGTTTTTCATTTGTCGGGAAGGAGACGGTAGAGAGGCTTGTGTCAAC
>Ga0335072_10001636_pt1 | contig 36055 bp, 35 predicted proteins | sample Lox_Sample_21_FD_206725 | JGI IMG/M metagenome (GOLD analysis project Ga0335072, IMG submission 206725) | Soil microbial communities from Loxahatchee National Wildlife Refuge, Florida, United States - Lox_Sample_2.1 | ecosystem: Environmental > Terrestrial > Soil > Wetlands | place: USA... | reverse complement strand
ACCCGTTGGCCTCGAGCATGGCGTCGAAGTGAGTCGCGAGCTCGCCCGCAGCCTGCGGCGGGACCCTTGACAGCGCGATCGCCAGCGCGGCACCGCGATCGCGGGCGTCCTGAAGCATCTCCCAGACGGCGGCGTCGGCGTAACGCCGGGCAGTCGTAACGAACAGCCAGAGATCCGACGCATCCAGGAACTGGTCGGCGAAGTCCCGGTGCGCCTGCACAACCGAATCGATGTCAGGCGTGTCCAGCACAGCTACGCCCTTCGGCATGCCCTCGCTGGCAGCCAGCACCAGCAGTCCGTCCCTGCCCGGCATAGCCAGGCCCTGCTGGCGGACGCGTGGCAGCGTGGGCAGGAAGACGTTCTCCGCGAACCAGCGCATGTCGTCTGGATGGCACGCGAGTACCGGGCTGTTCGTAGTCGGGCGCCGGATACCGGTGGCACTGACTTGCTTGGCGACCACGCTGTTCATCAGGGTCGACTTGCCCGCGCCGGTCGATCCCACCAGGGCCACCAGGATCGGCGCGCCCGACTGTCGCAGCCTTGGCAGCAGGTAGTCATCGATCTGGCTGAGCAGCTTGACCCGTTCCGCCCTTGCCTCGGCGACACCAGGCGACTCGAATAGCAACGGCACGGTAAGGATGGGGTGGCGCAGGCCGAGCAGCGCGGCTTCCAGCTTCTTGGCGTCAACGCGGGCGAACGGCTCGTCGTCTGCATCCGTCCCGGCAGGGTTGCTGCCGCCAGGTTCCGCATCGACGGTCCGCGCCCAGATCGAGTCACCAGTCGCGGACACTGGCTGCTGCAGTTCGGGCGACCCAGCGAGGTGGTCCGAACCGTCTCGCGGCCCCGCCGGTACATCGCCCGGCCAGCCGGTGCCTGTCCGGGCGCCCGGGCCGGCCTGCGCACCCGCGCCGCCCCGATCGCCAGTACCGCTCGACGGGCCGGTACCGCCCGGATCGCCATCGCCACTCGGGCGCCCGGTGCCGCTCTGCTCAGCCGCCCTCACAATGTCTGGAGAACCAGCTGGCACCGGGGCGGGCATGGCTACCTCGGCGAACGAAGCGGCTGGGCCGGAAAGGCCGGGCACGGTTGCGGCACCGGGGAATGACGGATCGGCAGCTGCGGCCGGCCTCGGCCGACCGACTCCGCCGGGCGGCAGCTGCGCTGCGGCCGCGTCCGTTCCCTCGGTCATGCTTCCGGGTCTCCTGCCCCAGCAGTGCTCTTCACTCGTACGCCTGCCCCGCATCATGCCGTGCCCAGTACCGCAACCCGGCGGTGCCGCAACCCGACGGTGCCGCAGCCTCGCGGGCAGCCGGTGGCACTGCCTGGTTCGGCTGCGCCGATCAGGTCACGCTTACCTTCAAGAACTTTCAAACGCTAGGGCCAGTGTTGTCCAGTCCCGGGTGACAGTATCTGCCCTTTACGTAATTGTGCGCTGCTAGCGCAGATTACCGGCCGTAATGCTGCAACCTGGACCGCCGGGAGGGCCGACCGGACCCGGCTGGCTGCCGGGGCCGCTGGCGGACGCAGCACCGGCCGCCTCCTGAGATCCGAATCGGCACAGTTAAGCCAGTCTTAGCGATCAGGTATTCGACGGCAGGTCAACGATTACTTCTCGGTCACGCCGGCCGAGTCGAAGGTGGCTACGTCCCGCAGCGCCCGGGCGGCACTCTGCACGATGGGCAGCGCGAGCAAGGCACCGGTTCCTTCGCCGAGCCGCAGATCCAAATCGACGAGCGGCCGGAGGCCAAGGTGCTCCAAGCTCACGGTGTGACCGGGTTCGGCCGAGCGGTGCCCGGCGATCAGGCAGTTGGCGGCACCCGGCGCGAGAGCGCATGCCGCAAGGGCGGCGCTGCCGGCGATGACACCGTCCAGGATGACCGGGACTCGCAGCGCCGCGCCGGCGACGATGAAGCCGGCCAGCGCGGCATGCTCGAAACCGCCGAAAGCTGCCAGCACGCCCACTGGGTCGGCGGGATCAGGCTGGTGCAGCGCGAGTCCGGCACGGACGACCGTTACTTTCCTGGTGAGCGTCTCGTCGTCTACGCCGGTGCCGCGGCCGGTGACCTCGGCAGCATCGCGGCCAGTGAACGCGCAGATCAGCGCTGCTGACGCCGTCGTGTTGGCGATGCCCATGTCGCCAGTCAGCAGGCACCGGTTGCCCGCCGCCACCAGGTCCCGCGCCACCTCGATGCCAACTCCGATGGCCGTTACTGCCTCGTCCCGGCTCATCGCCTGGCCCGCCGTGAAGTCGCGGGTACCTCTGGCGATCTTGCGGGGCAGCAGGCCAGGTACCTGACCCAGGTCACTGGCGACCCCCACGTCGACCACCACGACCTCGGCCCCGGCCTGTGCGGCGAACGCGTTCACGACGGCACCGCCGGCCAGGAAATTCCCTACCATCTGGCCGGTAACTTCCTGGGGCCACGGGGTCACTCGTTGGGAATGGACGCCGTGATCGCCCGCGAACACGGCGACGGCAGCAGGTTCGGGCAGCGGCGGCGGGCAACTGCCGGCCAGTCCGGATAGCTGGACCGAGACCTCTTCCAGCACACCGAGCGAGCCAGCCGGCTTGGTCAGCTGGGCCTGGCGCTGCCGGGCCGCGGTCACCGCATCGTCGTCAAGTGGCCGGACCGCTGCCTTGACCTCATCGAGCAGGCTCACGGCGGCGCGGCCGGGAAGTTCCCGCTTGCCGTACTCCTCGGCATGTACGGCCCAGCCGAGCGGGCGCCGGCGGGCCCAGCCCGCCAGCTCAAGCTCGGGCTCTGACGCGAAACTGGCGACGTAACCGACGCACAGGTACGCGACGACTTCCAGATGCGGGGGCAAGCCAAGTTCTGCGGCAAGCTCGCGCTCGCTGAAGAAGCTGACCCAGCCGACGCCCAGCCCTTCCGCCCTGGCGGCAAGCCAGAGGTTTGCGACGGCGAGAACGCTGGAGTAGGCGGCGGTCTGCGGCTGCGCGTGCCGGCCCAGGGTATGCCGCCCGCCTCTGGTCGGATCGCAGGTGACGACGATGTTGACCGGCGTCTGCAGGATCGCCTCGGTCTTGAGCCGGTCGAACGCACGGGCCCTCGCCGCCGGCAGCGCGGCCGCGTAGTCCTCGCGTGCGCGCTCCGCCAGCGTCTTAATCCTCGCCCTGCGGTCCGGGTCAGCGATGACAATGAAATCCCAGGGTTGCGAGAAGCCCACAGACGGTGCCCGATGGGCCGCAGCGAGCACTCGCTCCAGCACCTCCGGCGGGATCGGGTCGGGCAGGAAGTCGCGCCGGACATCGCGTCGTTCCTCGATCACCCGGTAGACGGCGGCACGCTGTTCATCAGGAAATATATGCATTTCGGGTGACAAGTTACCGCTCACTCGCTCTCGTCTGCACCGTGGCCCTCTGCACGATCGCCCACTGCGCCGTGCCTGTTAGCCATCCCCTCGCCGCGCCACGCCGTCGCTACACCGTTCCGTCGTCCTCCGACCGGGCGGCCTGGTCCTCCGGGCCCCAGCCCGCTCGCGACCCCGGCACGGCCAGCGCACTTGACAGCAAGGCGTTGAACGCTGCGACGGCAACCGCCGGCCCGCCTTTCTCGGACACGTTACTCACCGACCGGATGCCGCTTGCCCGCAGCGCGTCCTTGGCCTCAGCGGCCCCCGCAAAGCCAACCGGCAGGCCGATGACGAAGGCCGGCTCAACCCCGCGGCTAAGAATCTCCGCAAGCCCGTCCGGACTGCCGCCCGCAACCCAGAAAGCGCCAGGCCCGGTCTCCCCGAACGCCAGCCGAACGGCGGCGGCTGGCCTGCTGATGCCCGCTGTCCTGGACAGCCGGTGGGTAAGCGGCTCAGTGATTTTGCACAGCGCCGGGCTCCCGGTGATGCCTGCCGCGACCATGGCCGAATCGGCGACAACCGGCGCGCCCGCCGCCAGCGCGGCGACAGCTTCGGCGAGCGACTCCTCGTCACAGACCAGGTCGGTGAAGTAATCGAAGTCCGCGCTGGCATGAATGACCCGTTCGGTCACGTCCCGGCTGAACTTCGGCAGCGGGGAAAGATCAAGCCGGGAGCGCAGTATCCGGTACGACTCCTCGCTCACCGGATTCATGACTGCTGGCGCCCCCTCCGGCCACGTCACGATGCCAGCACCCGGATGCACGCTGGCATTTCAGCATGGCACAGCGCGGGTGGCGAGGCAGTCGCATCGGATTGCTCGTTCCCGCGGAAAGGTCAGCGGTGGGGTGGCGTGGGATCGCCCGGCACGAGCGCCAGGGGACCGGTGTCGCTTCCGCCCGAGGTTTCCGCGGTCGCCAGGTCGGCTCCGACCGTGGCCGCAGCCTCCTCATCGCGGCTCTTGTCCGTGAACAGCACGTAGTGGAAGATCAGGAACCGGAGCACGAAGGTCACGCAGTTCATCAGGAAATACGCGCCCTGGACGACGACGTGCTTCGCCAGATGCGTGTAGCCCATGTGGTGCGCCCAGACGCTCGCGTAGTGAGACGTGAGGCCGAGTATGATCCACACCCCGATGGAAACGACCCAGAACGGCAGGGTCTCCCGGAGCCAGTCCGGCTTCCCCTTGCGTTCCCACGCCCAGCGGCTGAGCAAGTAGCTCACCAAAGCCGCCACCATCGAGGCGATGACGCCGGAGGTTCCCGCGCTCAGGTTGACCGGGCCGGTCAGCACGCCCAGCACGACCTGGCTGGTGATCACTGCAGCGGCGGCGACGAGAATGAACCGGAGGAACCGCGTACCCGCCTCTGTGCGTAGCTTCCGCTCAAGCGGAGCAGGGACGACGCTCCAGGCAGCCTTAGCGATCTTGTCCGGTACGGAAGTCATGAATGTCCTAGCTTGACGAACGGCTCCGGCTGGGGTCAGACACGTATACAGTACGGGAACCTAGCCAGCGCTTCGCGCGAAACCCTGAGGCAGACCCGGGCAACTGCTGTTGATTCAGCCACGCGATAGCAACCAGCGCCCGGATGCCAGGTCGCGGCAAAGCTCGTAGGTGGCCGGCGGCACGCTTCGCGCCGGAGTCGCCTCAACGCGCCAGCACTCGCTTCCCCCCGCGTTGGTGGATGCGGTGCTGGTGGATGCGGTGCTGGTGGATTCGGTGCTGGTGGAATCTGTGCTGGTAGACGCGATGCTGGTAGACGCCGTGCTGGTGGTTGCCGGGTCGCTAGCTGCGGCATCACCAGCTGCGGCATCACCGGTCGCGGAGTCGACGTCGGCCGGCGCCGCGGCCGGCGTGACCTGCCGGTCCAGGACGAAGATGACCGTGTGCAGCCGCCCGCGCCAGACGAATCGCGCAGGCCGGTCGTTCCGCAACCAGACTTCCACCGGCTCGCCGCGGATACCGCGCATGCTCCCGCTCCCTGGCACAGGCACCACACGGGTGCTGCCACACCGCCCAGGGGAAGACAGGCAGAACTACTGCATTCGAACATACATTCGCTCGGTATCCATGGCAAGTCCGCAGCCGATGCGGACGCCACCACAACTACCGCGGGAACGCGCGTTTATGCGCCCGTGCCGTCATCAAGCCGCGGCCCAGCCGGGCATCGGGTACCCGGCGAGCAGGTCACGCACTTCGGTGGCCACGCGCTCAATAACCTCGTCGTCGTCCTTTGCCGCAGCCGTGATCGCCTCGTCCATCCATGTCGCGATCTGGGTCATGTGCTCTTCGGTCAGTCCCCTGGTGGTGATCGCCGGGGTGCCGATGCGAATGCCCGACGGGTCGAACGGCTTGCGAGTGTCGAACGGCACGGTGTTGTAGTTCACCTCGATGCCTGCCCGGTCGAGCGCCTTGGCGGCGGGCTTGCCGCCGATGCCCTGCGCGGTGAGGTCCAGCAGGATGAGGTGGTTGTCGGTGCCGCCAGACACCAGCGTGTAACCGCGGGCGAGCAGTGCGTCGGCAAGTGCCGTGCCGTTCGCGACGACCTGGTGCGCGTATGCCCGGAACGACGGCTGCGCGGCCTCCCGGAGTGCGACCGCGATCGCGGCCGTGGTGTGGTTGTGCGGCCCGCCTTGCAGCCCGGGGAACACCGCCTTGTCCAGCGCCGGCGCGTGCTCCGCTGTCGACATGATCATCGCGCCACGGGGCCCGCGGAGCGTCTTGTGCGTGGTTGTCGTGAGCACGCTCGCGTAGCCGACAGGCGACGGATGCGCGCCGCCAGCAATCAGTCCGGCAATGTGCGCGATGTCCGCGACCAGCACGGCACCGATCTCGTTGGCGATCTCGGCGAACGCCGGGAAGTCGATCGTTCGCGGGATGGCAGTCCCGCCGCAGAAGATGACCTTCGGTCGCTCGCGCCTCGCCAGGTCGCGGACTTCGTCCAGGTCGAGCCTGCCGGTGTCAGCCCGGACGCCGTACTGCACTGACCGGAACCACTTGCCTGTCACGGAGACGGGCCAGCCGTGCGTGAGGTGCCCGCCCATCGGCAGCGACATCCCCATGACGGTGTCACCAGGCGACATGAAGGCCAGGTAGACCGCGAGGTTGGCGGGTGAGCCAGAGTATGGCTGGACGTTGGCATGATCGACGCCGAACAGGCTCTCGGCCCGTTCGCGCGCGAGCCGCTCCAGGGGGTCGATGAACTGCTGGCCCTCGTAGTAGCGGCGGCCAGGGTAACCCTCGGAGTACTTGTTAGTCAGGACCGACCCGCTGGCCTCCAGTACCGCGACGGAGACGTAATTCTCGGATGGGATCAGCCTGATCTTGTCGCGCTGGCGGCGTGCCTCGGACTGAATCAGTTCCGCGACGTCCGGGTCGCTGCCGGCGACGTGCGGGATAGGTGGCTGATGCATCGGGTGCTCCTTAGGTCTGTCGGCCCGACCTTTATCATGCCGAACGCGGCCGACCGCGTATACGTCGGCTCGTCAGCCTGCGGGGCCGGGATGAGCGGTCTGGTGGACCGGTATGTGCACTCTTGGCTGAGGGCCGGCTTGCCAGGTCCGCCCGGCTAGGCCCTGTCGTGAGCCATGCGAGAGCGCTAGCCGGGCCGGGCGCGTCCTCTGGCCAGCCAGTATTTCGACAGTTACTGCCGTGACAGCGGCGGCGCACACGCCCTAGCGCCGCCCGACGACGCACTTAGCGGCACGCCCAGCAGCCGCGTGCGCCGTGCCGCTGTCCATAAAGCGACATACCGTGCACGGTCAGCACCTGGGATTCGCCTTGCCGGTCCTTGGCCACCCGATCGAGCAGGACGACATCCCTTGCGCCCCGGTTCGGCAGTCAACCGGCCTGTCCTCGGCGCACCACGAACCCGCCGGCCGCGCCGGTACTGCGCACGGCACGAGCCGGATGAAGCCCCGAGCCGGATATCACCGAGCCAGGTCAGGCCCGGACCAGATCGTGCCCGAGCCGGGCAGCGCCCTGACCGGCCGCCGCCCGGGCTCAGGTCAGCCTGCTACGGCCTCCAGCAGCCTCTTGCGCTGCTGATCGCCCAGACCGCCGACGCGGCGGTTGTCGTCGATCCCGGCCTCTTCCATCACCGCAGCGGCCTTCGCCGGGCCGTACCCGGGCATCGCCCTGATGACCTGCGAAACCTTGGTCTTCTTGGTGATGTCGTCGGTTTTGGCAAGCACTTGCGCAATGCTCACCTTCCCGGCCTTGACTGAGGCCAGTAGCTCGCTGCGCTTCTTACGGGCAGCCTGGGCCTTTGCCAGCGCCTCGGCGCGCTGCTCCGGGGTCAGTGTCGGCAGAGCCATGTCACTCCTTCGGTCGAGTCGATCAACTGTCCCACATACCCGCTGCTAGCAGCGGTAGCCGCGGTTCGTGTCGCTGTCAGCAGCGGACCTGCGCAGTCACCCTGACTGGGTGGGCCGCCACGGCGACTTGCCACCAACCACACCCTGCTGGTTTGCCGGACTTTGCCGACCGTTTCGTACCTATTGCCCCCCGGAAACAAGCAGGAAGCCAGTCGCAGGCGTACGCCAGAAGCGAATGACTCGAGTCGAGCGAATGACTCGAGTCGAGCGAATGACTGCGATTCGCACGGTTGAAGCCGAAGCTAGAACCTGTTCTACTTTCGCTATGCCGGAGGAGAAACTCACCGCACGTGATCTGGCACGCCAGTCTCAGACTGCTGTCAAGGTTAAAGATCGCGAGGGCTGGCTGAGCTTGTTCGCTCCCGACGCCGTGGTCCAGGATCCGATCGGGCCGTCGCCATTCGATCCCGACGGATCGGGTCATCACGGGCCGGAGGCCATCGCCGCGTTCTATGACACCGTTATCGCCCCGAACGACCTGATCACCTTCGAGATCGAGGACTCTTACCTGTGCGGTAACGAGGTAGCAGATGTCGGCATCATCCGCACGGTGCTGCCTGGCGGCAGGCATGTCGCGGTAGTGCACGGCGTGTACACCTACCGGTGCAACGAGGCCGGCAAGCTCGTCGCCCTCCGAGCGTTCTGGGAGTTCGACAGAGCTGAGCTCGTCCAGACCTGACGGCTACACCCTCCCGCGGTCGTTGACACGGCCCCCGACCCTTACGTTGCTTGTCAGCAAGTAACCTGCCTACGCGGTCGTTCAGCCTGAGCGAGCGCGCGGCAGTCTGGCGGGCGGCCGCTCCCCGGAGAATCCCCTCACCCTGCACTCGGAGCCGGCTGTGCGCATCGGGCAGATCGCCATCGACGTCGCACCGCTACGCGAAAGCCGCGACTTCCGCAGGCTGTTCATGGGGCGTTTCGTTTCTATGGGCGGGAACGCCCTCGCAACAACCGCAGCTAACTGGCAGGTCTATGCACTGACCCGCAACTCCCTGGCCGTCGGCCTGCTGACGCTGGTGTCGGGCCTCGGCATGCTCGTCGGCCTGCTGAACGGCGGGATGCTCGCCGACCGGCACGACCGGCGCAAGCTGATCCTGGCGGTCCAGCTGCCGCAGACGCTGCTCGCTGCGGCGCTGATGGCTAACAGCCTGGCTGGCCACCCTGCGCTGTGGCCGCTCTACCTGATCACCTTCTTGCTGGGCCTGTGTTCCGGGCTGGCCTCGCCCGCTTCGACCGCGACCACTCCTGCCCTGGTCGGCGTCGACAAGCTGCCCGCAGCCGCTGCCCTGAACTCCACCGCTAGCCAGCTCGGCCAGCTCGGCGGACCAGCCATCGCCGGGCTGCTGATCGCCGGCCCTGGCCTCGCCAGCTGCTATGCCATCGATGCCGTCTGCTATGCCGTATTCGGCCTGGCGCTGCTCGGGATCTCACCGCTCCCGCCGACAGTCAAGGCGCAGCGGCCAGGGCTGAAGTCGCTCGCCGAGGGGCTGGCGTATGTCCGGCGCAACGGCGTCGTCGGCGGCATGCTGCTGATCGACACCAACGCCATGCTGTTCGGCATGCCGTCGGCGCTGTTCCCTGCACTGGCCAGCACGCACTTCCACGGCGGCTCAGCTACGTTCGGACTGCTGGTAGCCGCGCCGGGCCTTGGCGCGCTGATCGGCGCCGCGACCAGCGGCTGGACCGGGCATGTGCGGCGGCCCGGCGTGGTCGTCATCGGCGCCGGAATCGTCTGGGGCGCGGCAATCACGTTGTTCGGCGTCGTCAGCAGCCTGCCGCTGGCGCTGTTCTTCCTCGCGATCGCCGGGATGGGCGACCTCATCTCCGAAGTGCTGCGCAACGCGTTGCTCCAGCGGTACACGCCCGATCAGCTGCGCGGCCGCGTGTCGAGCCTGTACCTCGCCCAGGTCACCACTGCGCCAGCTCTCGGCAACGTTGAGGCTGGCGGTGTAGCGAGACTTGTCTCGCCCACATTCTCCGTGATCAGCGGGGGTCTGGCCTGTGTTGCCGGTGCCCTTGTGCTGGGTGCGCTGATCCCTGCGCTGCGGAACTCCAGCCTGGTCGGGACCGCAGATGATTCCTGGCCGGACGGCGGACCGGCACCCGCAGCTACCGGCTCAGAAGGCGGCAGCGTGCACCGCGCCGCGATGTTCCTGGCCGATGAGGCGGCCGGCGCGCTGGAGACCGCCGCTGGCGAGGAGACCTCGTGACCAGGCAACTGGCCCCGGCCCGGGCTTGCTGCCTCGCTGACTCCGATCCGCAGAAGCTGTACCGCGACGCGTGTCCCGTGCGTGATCTGGATCGGGCACAATGTGCGCGTAGGCGCCCGCAGCTCAGCCGGACCGGCTAGGTTTGCAGTTCGGCTGCCAGCCCCCGTGGCCTAACGGATAAGGCAGCGGCCTTCTAAGCCGTTGATTGCAGGTTCGAGTCCTGCCGGGGGCACTCTGCCGGGGCACTCGCCCACCCTGTTCGGTAGATCTCAGCTCAGTAGATCTCAGCGAGCGATGCCGATAGAAGTAGGCAGGTAGCCGACAGGGATGGGGGCGCCCGCCTGACCGGTTGTCGTGCTGATCGGGGTCACCGAGCCAGAGCCGGTGTTGACGACATACAGCGTGCTCGCGGCTGATGCGGTGGCACCTGGCAGAATGGCCATCGGACCCGGCTGCTGACCGGCGCTGACGGGCGATCCCACCGTATTGGTGGCGGTGCTGATCGAAATGACGGCGCCGGATCTCGTGCCGTCCGGGGAGTCCACGACGTACAGCGTCTTGCCGTCGGGCGTGAAGATGTCGCTGGCGGCGCAAAAGCCGGGCCGGATCGGCCTCGCAGGGCGCAGGGTGGCTGTCGGTATCGGGGTGATGGTGCCTGAGGCGGCGCCCGAAGAGCAGCCGAACGTGTAGAGCGTCTTCCCGTCGGGCGAGATCGCGAGTCCCCAGTCGGCGCCGACCCTGATCCGCCGGGTCACCCGCCGCGTTGCGGCGTTGATGCGCAGCAGCATGTTGCCGTTGGTGACATACACGTTCTTGCTGTTCGGCGAAATCACAATGGCGTGCGAGCTGCTGCCAACGCGGATCGACTTGCTGACCTTGTTGGTGGCCGTCGAGATGACCGACATCCGGGTAAGGCCTACCGAATAAACTGACTTGCCGTTCGCGGAGATCGCGATATATCCAGGGTATTCGGCGACTCGGATGGCCCTTCCAGCTTTCTCGGAACGCGTGGAGATCGGGGTGACGGTGCTGGAGTCGTTATTGGCGACATAGACCGCCTTGCCGTTCGGGGTGATCGCAAGGTTGAAGGGTCCTACGCCGACCTTGATCGGCCGCCCCGCCTTGTTGGTGGCCGTCGATATCGGGATGACGAGGTTACGGGAGATGTCCGTGACGTACGCGGTCTTGCCGTTGGGCGTGATCGCGATCGCGAACGGTACGCCGCCGACCTTGATCGGTGACCCGGCGATGTCAGTCGCGGTACTGATCGGCGTCACGGTGCCGGGCACCACGGTTCCGCCCTCGTTCACGACGTACGCTGTCGCCGGAGCAGGCGCGGACTGATGAGCGCTCGCAAGCGCGCCCACTTCGGGAGCCCCGGCCAGCAGGCTGGCGGCGACTGCCAATGGCGCGAGTATGGCCGGGGCCACCCGGAGCGCGGCCATCATTTGTCTCCCTTTTCGGCGGTTACATGCTGGATCGTAAACGGCTTTCGGTAGCAGTGGAATAGCTGTCAGCGACGAATCGTCGTGACCAACGGTCGTCAGGACGATCATCCGGCCGAGCACACCGCCGTCGTACTAGCATGGCCAGCCGTGCGACGAATGCGCATATCCCGGGTGCTTGTGACGATCATCGAGAGAATCGACCGTTTCAACGAAGCGCACCCGTGGAGTCATAACGACTTCTATCACCGGTGGCTGCTGCGGCAGCTTCCCGCCCGATTGCAGCGGACCATCGACGTCGGCTGCGGAACCGGAAATCTGGTCCGTGCGATCTCGCAACGCGCTGCTGTGGCCGAGGGCATCGATGCCGACCCGGCCGTGATCGCCGCAGCGCGTGAGCGTGCGCAGGCCCGGCCGAATGCAGTGTTCGCGGTTCGCGACCTGATGGACATGCCGGGTGAAGGCCAGTACGACGCGGTGACCGCAATCGCCGTTGTGCATCATCTCCCGCTGGGCGAGGCGCTGACGAAGATGCACTCGCTGGTCGCGCCCGGCGGCCGGATCGTGATCATCGGCTGTTACCGCGCTGCGACCGCAACGGACTACCTGGTCGACCTGGTCGCCAGCCCGGCGAACATGATCATGGGCTTGCTGAACGCTGCAGGTATCCGGGAGGCACGTGTTGCCATGTCTGCGCCTACGGCGGCACCGCAGCACACCCTCGCTGATGTTCGGCACATAGCCGCCGCAGTCTTGCCCGGTTCGCGGATTCGCCGCCGCCTGTTCTGGCGGTACTCGCTGACCTACTCCGCGCACTCGCGCCAGGCGAATCGCCGGTAACCGGGCGTTCCCCGCGATATTGTCAGCCCCGGTCATTTTTCCGCGCACCAGGAAAGGTACGCAGATGATTCGCAGGCGGACTGGATTGGCCCGGCTCGCGGCGGCGATTGTGGCTGTCCTCGGCGCCATCGCCATGATCGGCGGGTCGCAAGGCGCGCTTGCCGCGCCGGGCGGACAGATCAGCCGGGCGGCCTCTGCCGGGGATTCGCGGGAGGTGACGTTCGTCAACAAGCTCAGCCACACGATCTGGGTGGCGGCATCTCCGGACGAAGCTCACCCGTTGCGCTCGACGGGCTGGGTGCTGCGTCCCGGTCATCGTGTGACGATCACGGTACCGAATCACTGGAACGGCCGCTTCTGGGGCCGGACCGGATGCGTGTTCCATCACGGCCGCGGGCACTGCCAGACGGGCGGCTGCGACAGCAAGTTCCAGTGCACCGGCTGGGGGGCAGTCCCGGCAACGCTCGCGGAGTATGACCTAGACGCCTGGGACGGCCTGGACTTCTACGACGTCAGCATGGTCGACGGATCGAACCTGCCGATGTACATCCACGTGACCAAGGGCAAGGCAACGAAGAAGGTGAGCGCCCGCGGCTGCATTCCGGCGGGCTGCACCAAGCTCGTCGTTTGCCCGAAAGTGCTTCAGGTGAAGGCCGGCGGCAAGGTCGTCGCGTGCGAGTCCGCGTGCCTGCACTTCGGCACCGATCAGTACTGCTGCCGCGGCAAGTACGCTCCGCGAGCGCAGTGCAACCCGGCAAAGTGGCCAGTTGATTACGCGAGAGTTTTCAAGCGGGCGGAGCCGTACGCTTACTCCTACGTCGACGACGATGCCACCAGCGTGTACACCTGCTCGGGCCGGTGCAATTACGAGATCGTCTTCGGGATCACGCCGCCGAAACGCAAATGACGCAGCCGGACCGCAGGCGCAAAACCGGCGAATCGACGGAGCTAACCGCTGGGGCGAACACTTTTCATCCAGAACGTGACTTGCAGATCCGACATATAGGTGGATAAGGTCACCTGCAAACGCTGGAACGGGTGAAAAGTCGGCGATAGCTGGCTCTCCGGGCGGGCCAAGTCCGCGCAGGCTGGCTGCCGTGGGGTAGTTTGGGCGGAATGCGTCGCGCGCTGATCATCGGCGGCACCGGCCTCATCGGCAGGGCCGTGGCCAATCGGCTCCTCGCCACTGGCTGGCAGGTCGAGCTCACCGGACGAGATCCCGCCCACATGCCCGCGTCGCTGGCGGCTGCCGGCGCCACGTTCATCGCAGCCGACCGATCCGATCCCGCCTTGCTGACGCGGGCCGGCGATGGCGCCGACCTGATTGCCGACTGTCTCTGCTACACCGCCAGCGACGCGGCCGGCCTCGTGCCGCTAGCCCGGGCGGCGAACTCGACAGTGATGATCTCCAGCAACGCCGTCTACGTCGACGCGGCCGGGAACCACACGAACTCTGAAACCCCGCCGCACTTTGCTGGCCCCGTCCGTGAGGACCAGCCCACGATGGCACCGTCTGCGGGACCTGATTACCAGAGCAGGGAGGGTTACGGGGCATGCAAGGTCGCGGCAGAGCAAGTGCTACTCGACAGCGGGGCGCCGGTCACGGTCCTGCGACCAGGTAAGGTCCACGGCCCGTGGGCCGCCCGGCCGCGCGAATGGGTTTTCGTCAAGCGAGCGCTCGACCGCCGGCCGGCCGTGTTCCTGGCTCGGCGCGGGGCAGGCGTGGCCCAGACGGTCGCCGCCGAAAATGTCGCCGCGCTCATCGAGACGGTCGCTGACCAGCCAGGGCGCCGGATACTCAACAGCGGCGATCCCGATGCGCCGAGCGGGCTGGAGATCTGCCGGGCGATCGCGGGCCTTCTCGGACACACCTGGGAAGAGATATTGCTCGACGACTCAGCTGCCACGACCGACCCGGCGCTTGGGAAGCATCCGTGGGACGCGAAATTCCCGATCGTGCTCGACATGACCGCGGCGCTCGACCTTGGCTACGTTCCGGCGGGCGACTATGCGACCACTGTCGCGACCGGAGTCGAATGGCTGACGTCCGCAGCAGCCGGCCGCGCAGGCAACCGGGCGCTGACCTGGCTCAGCGATCCGTACTTCGACTCGTTCTTCGATTATGGCCGTGAGGACCGCTACCTGGCCGCGCGAGCCAGTATCTAGCCGCGCGCCAGCGGACTCAGACTCAGATCGGGCCGTGTCCCATCCCGCCGACCACCGGGTCGAGCCGCTGCGCCCGCGCGCTGACGATGGCCCGCTGTACCGCGAGGCTGACCGCCAGGTAGAGCAGGACAGTCGCGTCGCCGAGGTCGCCGATTCCCTTGTGCTGGCCGATCAGGTAGTCGTAGCCGAGATGCGCGGCGAGCGCGACGATCCACAGTGCCGCGGTCAGCAGGTTCCCTTTCACCCAGGCCTGACCGTCTTGCAGCCAGATCTTTACTGTTGCCGCGCGCGCTGCGCCAAATACCGCGGCCAGTATCAGGCTGCCGACGAGAGCCACGACGGCGGCCGATCCCGCATGGTATTTCTGCAGGTACTGCGCTGTCTCGATCACGCCGACGACCACGAGGATCAGCACAATTCGCTGGTTACCCCGCACGGGCCTGGACCTCAGCTGGCGGTAAATGAGCAAACCGAGAACGGCTACCCCGATCACGAGGTAGAGCAGCGACTGGCTGGACATATATCCCCTGTCAGCTGCTCCCGCCCGAGCCCCGTAGCCCGGCGGCACCTGTCGGAGCAGCTCCGGGTCCAGGCTAGTGCGGGCGACGCTCCGGGCACATGTGCCTGACATCCGGATCTGACCGTTACAGATGTCATGTCACCTATCGACGTCAACCCGGTCACAGAATGATCACAAGCAGCCTGTTAAGTTGTGCCGGGGCAGATCTCGACGAACCGGATCGGAGGTATTTCGATGGGCCTGCCTGTACGGCAGCGCAGGGTGCTTGAGGAGATCGAAATCGCACTTAAGGGCTCAGACCCGAAGCTTGCGGCGCTCTACGCCATTTTCGCCCGGCTCAACCGGGACGAAGAAATGCCGAGGATAGAGCAATTGCGCCATAGGGCTCTCGCGACTCTGGCCCGGCTGCGCCTGTTTCCCGCCGCCGTAGGCGCGAGGCTGCGCATCCGGCGGCTCTTCCGCCTCCAGCCGCGGCAACGCGCCGTACTGTTTTTCCCGATAGCGGTCGCGATCACGGTCGTGGCGATCTTCTTTCTCGTGCGCTCTACCTCCGGCAACTCCTGTACGCAGATCCGCGCCGCATCCGCGGCTCACCAGAAGTCCAAGCTGTGCAAGCCCACGTACAGCCTGTCCCCGCTGTACGTCGGCAAGTAGCGCGGCTTAGATCCTGACCGCGTCGAGCACTGGCCGGCGGCAGACCGGCGCGGAATTCGCGCTGAGTGCCGCCCCCACGTCTGCGCAAGTCGCGAGCAACGCGATGGTGCTGCCAGGGCTTATGCTGCCGCCCAGTCCGGACAGGTCGACGAAATAATGCGGCCAGGGCAGCGACGCGGACGTCCAGACGATCCGCCTGGTGTTCAGGTTGTAGCCCCACGCCTCCCCGAGCCCGTCTTCGTCGAGCCCGAGCGCCACCCTGTTGGTCGCCGAGTACAAGCTGGCCGCCACCGAGATCGGAGCCGTGCTGACAGGCTTGTTGGTCGAGATGTTGACGCCGAGCAGGCGGTTGCCGCTTGCCAGGTACACGATGCCGTCCTGCCCGCTATCCACGAGCTCAACGTCGGCAGACGAGCGGCACCACAGCAGGTTGCCGTTAGTCCCGTCGTAGGCCCGCACGCCGTTCGCGCCGGAGAACAGCACGACATTCCCCGCCGCGTCACTCAGCGAGCCCGGAGCCGGATTGCCTGCCCCGGCACTCACCGAGCCTCCCGCGGTCCCCGCTGTCACAGTGCAGCCGGGAGCCGGCCCCGTTCCGGTGCGGATGGTCTGCGCAGCTCCCGTTCGCAAGTCAATCCGGCGCACTGCGGTCCGGCCGGACTTACCAGCCGAGCGTCCGCTTTCTGCGACGTAGATCGTGTCGCCGGTGACGCGCCAGGCCTGTCCGGTCCCCCCGAATGCACTGCTCCAGCGCACCCGCCCGGTCGCGTTGTCATAGGCGGTAACCGCGCGCGCACCGACGATGACGGTGCTGCCGGCGTTCGCCGCGACCGCGCCGCCATAGGTCGCAGCGGGATAGATCTGGATCTGCTTGCCGGTCGCGGCCGACAGCATCACCTCGTACCGCCCGGCCCCCGACAGGCCACGCTGCGACTGGTGCTGCGATGTGGTTACTACCTGCGGGGCCACGCCTACCGCGATTATCTGACGGAACGCACGCACGCCCACCACCGCCGACCCGGCCGCAACGCCAGTCAGCGCCACTCGCCACAGCCGCTTCCCAGTGCTTTCGTCGAACGCGGTCACCCCGGTGCCCGCGCCGATAACCGCGACGCCGCCGCCGGTCGCGGCGTAGGCCCCGACCTTGGCCGGAACCGTGCCCGCTACGCCAGGCTGAGCGAGCCAGGGCCCCGGCAGCCATGCGGTCCAGAGGATCGATCCCGCCGCCGTGCACCGGATGCCAGCGCAGTGCTGCGGCTGCCCGCTGCTAGCACGGCCAGGAATGACAGCGGCACCCACCAGGACGATGGCCACGAACGCTCGCTTCGCCCAGGTGGCCGGCCCCCGCGTGACCCTCACTACTCCCGCCCGGTCCTCCCTGTTCCAAAACCTGCTACGCACCAAACCCTGCCAAACGGCAGTACAGCATCACGTTAACCGCACTCCGACAGCCGTGCGGCCCGGCCTCGCCAGCGGCCCGCTAGCCCTTTCAGTAGCGTTGGCCTGGCGACACCCGCTCCCGAACTGGAGGAATCGATGACTGAACGCGCTCCGCTCCCGCAAGACGTCCTGCCGAAAGTCCCCTCGTTCACCGTGGAAAGCGACGACGTCGCCGACGGCCAGCAGATGAGCGATACCCAGGTCTACAACAGTTTCGGCATGAGCGGCCAGAACATTTCCCCGTCTCTGCGCTGGCATGGTTTCCCGCCGGAAACCAAGGGATTCGCGGTGACGTGCTACGACCCGGACGCCCCAACCGGCTCGGGCTTCTGGCACTGGCTCGTGCTTGACATCCCGGCGTCGGCGACCGAGCTGCCGGCCGGCGCGGGCAGCAGCTCCGGTGAGGGCCTGCCTGCCGGAGCCTTCTCGGTCCGCAACGACTATGGCACCAAGGACTTCGGCGGCGCCGCGCCGCCGCCCGGCGAGCCGCACCGGTACGTGTTCACGGTGCACGCGCTCAACACCGACCACCTGGGCGTTGACTCGGACGTCTCACCTGCGGTGGCAGGCTTCAACCTGACGTTCGCCACCATCGCCAAGGCCGTCATCGTGCCGGTCTTCGGCCACCAGGGCTAGTCGGCGGCGTCCCGCTGTTAAGTGCATCAGACCGGGAACGGGCTCGAACCGATCTCAGCCGCTGGTACCCCAGCGGCAGGCGGCGCAAAAACCCGTTCCCGCCCTGGTTTTAGCGATATCAGGACGGGCGGCCAGGCCGGGCTGGCCGACCCGCTGCTGTCGATAGGCGCTCGCGCGGGCGAGGTCGGCGAGAATGGTGCAATGCCCCCAAGTAACGTGACAACCCGGTCGGTGTTCGACTCAGCCGCGGGCGAGTACGACGCGGCCAGGCCGGCTTACCCGGACGAACTGTTCGCCGAACTAGCCGGCCGGACCGGGCCGCTCACCGGGCTGCTCACCCTGGACTGCGGGGCCGGCACGGGCATCGCCAGCCGTCAGCTCGCCGCACGCGGGGCCAGGGTCGTCTCGCTGGACATCGGCGAGCGGATGCTGGCGAAAGCGAAGGCTCGCAACCCGCAGTCGGCCTGCTTGCTGGCAGACGGGAACCGGATGCCTGCCCGGCCGGCGGTCGCCGACCTGGTGACGTTCGCCCAGTCATGGCATTGGTTCGACCAGCAGCAAGCCGCCGCCGAGGTGGCGCGGGTGCTGAAGCCCGGCGGGCACTGGGCAGCATGGTGGAATCGCGCTCACGCGGGCGGCGAGGCATGGTTCGAGGACTACCAGCAGCTCATGGCAGCCTCCTGTGCCAGCTACCGGTGGATGCATTTCAGGGACGAGCAGATGGCCCCGGACTGGGCCGACGAGGTAGTGGCGGCCCGCGCCAGGATGGAGCCTGCCGGGACGGTCGTCGTGCCGTGGACCAGGCGCGTTTCGTCCGACCGGTGGATTACTGACGAGCGGAGCAAGTCCTACGTCATCGAGCTCGAGCCAGCCGTCAGGGAATCGGTGCTCGGCCAGGTGGCGAAGATCATCGCTGGCCGGTTCCCGGATGGTGAGATGACGGTGCGCTACATCACGACGCTCGTGCTGGCCCGCAAGGCCAGCTAGAAATTCTCCCTCAGGAACTCAGTTAGCCTCTGGTGGGCGGCCAGCAGGCGCTCCCGGTCAGCGGGCGTGATCCCGGCAAGCTCGCCCAGCTCGGACCCGACGTCGGCGAGAATTTCAGCCATCGCGGCCATCAGGCGCCCCGGGTCCTTGATGGCCATCAGGTCCCGGTCCTGGCGGACGATGACCTGATCGCGAACCAGAACGTCGGCTATCTGCTCCGGGCACCCGAGCCCGGCCTGGAGCAGGTCGCTCCAGCGCCTGCCGATCGACCTGATGCCGCCGAACGACCGGTAGCCCAGGAAGATCGCTTCCCAGGCGCCGTAGATGAACCGGTCCCAGCCGATCTCCTCGATGTCGGCCAGATCACTGTCGTACACGGAGGCAGCTTAAGTCAGGCTCGGCCTCGGAGGGCATAAGCGGGCACGACAAGGCCCGGCCGGTATGCATAAAGGAGCAGTCGACAGCGCTACAGCAGTTCCGGCCGCTGCCATGGCTCACCGAGCAGGTGCTCGGCAAGGAATGCCAGCACGGTGGAGTACCAGACCTGAGCGTCGCCCGGCTTGAGGATCCAGTGGTTCTCGTCCGGGAAATACAGGAACCGGGCCTCCGCGGACTGGAACACCAGGTCCCACCACAACCGGAGGGCCTCGCCCACCGGCACGCGGTAGTCCTTGTCGCCGTGGATGATCAGCATCGGTGTGACGATCTTGTCCGCGTGCAGGTGCGGGGAACTGGCCAGATAGCGCTCCGGCTGGCTCTGCGGGTCGCCGAACATCCGGCGCCAGAACGGCGGGCCGTCAGTCGTGCCGAACATCTGGTCGAGCGCCCAGAGCCCGGCGTGGCTCACGATCGCCTTGAACCGGTCGGTGTGACCGGCTATCCAGTTGGCCATGTAGCCGCCGTACGAGCCGCCCATCATTGCCGTCCGCGTGGCGTCGATGTCCGGTCGCTCGACCACGGCATCGGTGATGGCCAGAACGTCGGTGTAAGGGTTGCCGCCCCAGTCGTCCCAGCCGCGGGCAATCATCCGGTGGCCGTAGCCGGTCGAGAACGCCGGGTCCGGCAGCAGCACCGCGTAGCCGCGCGCGGCCATCAGCCACGGATTCCATCGCCACGACCAGGAGTTCCAGCTCGATATCGGGCCGCCGTGCACCCACAGCAGCAAGGGGGCCGGGTTATCGGCGCTGGCGCCCTCCGGCAGTACCAGCCAGCCCCGCACCCGGGTTCCATCCGCCACGGTCGTCGCTACCTCGGTCACGGTCCCTGGCAGGGAAACCTCCCCGCCAGGGCTTGGCAGCGGCTCGGCACGGGTCGCTTGGGCCCGGAGCGGTATCCGCACTGGTGCCGGCGGCGAGCCGATGGCGGACCGGAGGGCGTACAGGCAGCTGCCGTCCGGAGCAGGGCAGAGGTTGTCGTACGCGGCGTCGTCAGCGGTCACCCTGACCGGCTCGCCGCCGTCCACGCTGACCCGGAAGACCGGGCAGCGGCCGTCGTCGTCCGCAGTGAAGTAAACGAAGCGGGCATCGGGCGCCCAGGCCGCTTCGACCGGCCGGCGGTCGAAACCCTCGAGCAGGTCACGGAAGCTAGCCGGGCTCGCCGCGGCCTGCCCGCCAGTCGCGGCCAGCACGGGGGCGGCAAGCGCCGTCACCACCAGGGTCAAGTCCCCCGGGCGGTCGTAACTGTCGTGCTCTTCCCTGATGGCCAGCACCAGCGCGCCGTCGGGCGAGATCCGCGGGCCGACGAAGTCGATGCCGGGCTCGCTGAGCAGGACGCGCCGCTGCCCGGTGCTCGCGTCGATCACCACGACCTCGTTCCGGAACTCGCCGCCGTCCTCCGTGACCTGCCACCCGGTCACGACCGCTGAACCGTCCGGCGCCAGGTCGAACGCCTGCTCCTCCAGTGCCCGGCCGGGATCGGGCGTAATGTCGCGAGGCTGGCGAGCGGCTCTGGCACTGCCGTCGCTGCTGGCACTGCCGTCGCTGCTATTACTGCCGTCGCTGCTATTACTGTCGTCGCTGCTGTTGCCCTGGCCGCTGAGTTGTGAATCAGCCGGAACGAACAGACGCACCGACTCCGGACCCAGATCGTGATCCCAGTACCGGAGCATGCCGTCGGGCTCGTGCAGGATCGCGCTCACGCCAGCGTCGGCCCGGGCTTTCCGCCGCGCGGCGTCTTGCTCGGTGTCCACGGCGCCGGGGAAAACCGCTGCGCCGTAGACGAACGTCCGCTTTCCGGTCGCCGCGGCGAGCCCGGTGACCCCGCCGCCGGGAGCTGCGACGCGGTATGCCTCGCCACCGGCGGCGGGCAGCAGCCATACGGCCGGTGAGTCCTTGCCCGCCTCGGAATCTTTCTTTCCCGCGCCGGGATCAGGGCGCTTTGACGCGAACAGCAGCGACCCGTCAGACAGGAACTCCGGGCTTGCCTCGCCCTCCGCGCTTCGGGTGAGCCGCACCGGGTCACTATGACCTGCCGGGTCGATCCGCCAGATGCTCGACAAGTACTTCGGCGGCTCGCCGCCCACGGTCTGCACGACCGCTGCCAGCCACGACCCGTCAGGCGCTAGCCGCAGCGCCGTCACTCTGGGGATGGCAACGTACTCCCGCAAGTCACCCAGCAACATTGATACGCGCCCTTTCTCGTCCGCGGTTACGAGCAATTCGGAGCAGGCCCCCATCACGTCTTATCGGACGCCCGGCCGCGCGGACAAGTCGTTGGCAGCGGTTAGTCAGGCTGCCGGGATCGAAACGACGGGCCGGGCCAGCTGCCTAGCCGCCCTGGGCCTTGGTAAAGGCCGGGCTGACCACGTTCTCATTGAGGTACTGGAGCGATGAGGCGTACGCCACATTCGCGGCTCCTGACTGCATCGAACTACCAGTGCTCGAGGTGCTGGGAGACGAGCTGCCGCGACCAGCCGCAAGCAGTCCGAGGCAAGCAATTGCGATGAACGCGCTGATTTGCTCCCCGCGCTGATGAATGAATGAGCGCACCATCTGACCGCCGATCGCTAGCACTGGTTGCGCGTCGCAAGGACCCTGGACACAACGTGGACACGCTTTCTGCTGGACTCGCTCAGTCCGGGGAGAGTCGGCCTTCAGCTAGTCTTCAGCTGCTTCCGCTTCGATAACAGTTGCGGTGGCACGGGACGGTGCGTCTTAGCATTGATGCGGCACCATTCGCAGCCCGATGACAAACCCCCACAACCCGAACGAGGCAGGCATGGGCAAGGCTGAGCGGATCCGGCGGATGAACGCTCGGGAGAGGATCGCAGTGCAGCAGGCTGCTGCGCAGCGCGCTGAAGCTCGTCGACGCATGTTCCTGGCCGGCGGCAGCGTCCTCGGCGTACTTGTGATCGTGATCGTCTTGATCATTGTCAAGGCTGCCAGCAACACGCCAGCGGCCGCGTCCGGCTCTGCTGCGAGTTCGTCAACGACCGCCACGGTCACTAACGAGATCGCGGCCGTCCCAGCCAGCACTCTCAACTCAGTGGGCAAGGGCAGCGGGGTCAGCCCGATGATCGCGACCAAGGGGCAGCCGCCGCTGACCTCCGGCGGCAAGCCCGAGATTGTCTATATGGGCGCGGAGTACTGCCCCTACTGCGCTGCCGAGCGCTGGGCCATGGCGGTGGCGCTCAGCCGGTTCGGCAGCTTCTCCGGCTTGCACCTGATCCGCTCGTCGAACGACGACGTCTTCACCAACACCGCGACGTTGTCGTTCTACAAGTCGACCTACACCAGCAAGTACTTGGTGTTCAGCCCGGTCGAGATGTACAGCGAGAAGCAAGTCGGTGACGGGTACGCCACGCTGCAGAAGCCAACAGCGACGGAGAGCGCGCTGATGTCCAAGTACGACGCCCCGCCTTACATTTCCTCGAGTGACGCCGGCAGCTTCCCCTTCGTCGACATCGGCAATCAGTACCTGGTCCTCGGGGCTCAGTACCTGCCGTCGACCCTCGGCACGACGGAGTCGGTTGACCCAGGTCACTTTGGCCTCAGCTGGACGCAAATCGCCTCCGACCTCAAGAGCCCGTCCAGCCCCGTCGCGAAGGCCATCGACGGTACCGCGAACTCCATCACTGCGGCGATTTGCAAGATCACCAACAACTCGGATGCCGCGGTCTGCAACTCGGCAGCCGCCACGGCCGGGGCAGGGTCCCTCTGATGGCCGGCCAGAAGCCGGCCGGGCGCCGCTCGAGCGGCACCAGGCAGGCCCCGGTCCGGCAGGGCTCCCCCACCGCGCGACCGGCCACGGCCAGCAAGCGCCAGACTTCGGGCAATCCAAAGGGCACCGGGACCAACCGCCCGAATACCGCGAGGCCGGCAACCGCGGCCGGGACGGGTACAGCCGCCAAATCCCGCCCGGCGGCTCGCGGTGCCACCGCAGTCACCACGTCCAAGGCGAACACTGCCGCGGTCGCGGCGGCTGAGCCGGCCAGGGGCCCGCTGGGCAGGCTCCTCCGCGCGATCTGGTCGCCGTTCGGGTCGATGGGCGGGCTGCCACTCGCCACGCTGATCCTGTCCCTGTATGGCCTGGGCGCGTCGATCTACCTGACGCTTGCGCACTACGACACGCATATCGGCCTGGCCTGCTCGGACAAGGGACTGATCAACTGCGAAGAGGTGACGACCAGCTCGCAGTCAGTCGTGTTCGGGATCTTCCCGGTCGCCGTGCTCGGCCTGGCCTTCTACGTCTTCATGGTCGCAGTCAATTCGCCCTGGGGCTGGCGGCTCAGCTGGCCTTCGGTCCGCTGGCTGCGCCTCGGCTCCGTAATCGTCGGCATGGGCTTCGTCCTGTACCTCATCTTCGCCGAAGTCGATGAGATCCACGCCATCTGCCTGTGGTGCACTAGCGTCCACGTAGCGACCTTCCTGATGTTCGCTCTGCTGATCTTCCACGCCGCCTTCAACTGGGAGAAGCCGGCCGGCCGTAGCGTGCCGTAACTGCCGCGGCGCCCTTAACTAGCAGCACGAATCCGGGCCCAGGGGCCGCGAAGACCGCGTGACATCATGGAGTGACAGCTCGTAAGCAGCGCGCGGAATTCAAGGAATCGATCCTGAACATGGCCAAGGCCGACCGGAACAGAAGCCAGTCCGCACGGGCGCGGATCGCCGCCCAGCAAGAACAACAGCGCAAGGCGGAGCGTCGCCGCCGGATGGTCATCCTGGGCAGCGCCGCGGTCGTGGTGCTGGCTGTCGTCGGCATCATCATCGGCGTCGCTCTGAGTACGGGCAAGCCTAAGCAGGCCGCGGCCACGAGCGGCCCGCTGCCCGCGAGCGTGCAAGCGGACCTCAAGGTGCCTGCCAGCACGCTGACCAAAGTCGGTGCCGGTTCCGCGCTGGCCGGAGCGATTAAGCCGGTCGCTGGTTCCCCGCTGACCTCGGGCGGCAAGCCGGAGATGCTGTACATCGGCGCCGAGTGGTGCCCGTATTGCGCGGCAGAGCGGTGGGCGATGGCCGTCGCGCTGAGCCGGTTCGGCACGTTCTCCCCGCTCCGGGGCATTCACTCATCGTCGACCGACGTCTACCCGAACACGGCGACGCTCACGTTCTACCAGACGAAGTACACCAGCAATTACCTGGTGTTCACTCCCGTGGAGAACGAGGACATCAATCACGCCCTGCTGCAGAAGCCGACGCCCGCCCAGCAGGCAGTCTGGAACAAATACGATTCAACCAACGGCTATCCGTTCATCAACTTCGGCAACCGTTACATCGCGGGCACCACGTACAACCCGCAGGTACTACACGGGCTGACCTGGAGCCAGATCGCATCGGACCTGCATAACCCCTCGTCACCGGTAGCGCAGGGAGTGAACGGGTCGGCCAACATGTTCACCGCGGCGATCTGCAAGCTGACTCGCAACGCTCCGGCCAATGTCTGCACCACGGCCCCGGTGAGCTCCCTGGAGGGCCGCCTGTAACCGACAGGCACGCCCCACGCAGCTCGCACGTTGCACTAAAGGCGCGAATCAGACGCAGTCCGCCCCCGGCTGCGGCCCTGGCTGTCCGGGGCACTGGTAAAGCCCGTTCCCGCTCGGATTGTTGGTTTGACCGCGCGATTTGCGCGGTAGCCCTCTGTTATCGCTTCGGGCGAAGGAGGCTTCTGTGACAACTCCAGGAAAGCTCCGGGGAGTCTCCGATTTAAGGGAATTCTTCCGCACCAACCAGCGGCCGATCTACTTCGTGTCGCCGACCGCGTTCAACCTGCTTGGCATTGACCGGTGGGTGCGCGAGTTCCGCTACGTGTGCCACTACGACTCGTTCGACGGCGGTCACCCGAACGCCTTCGTGCCGGCTGACCGCCGCGCGCCGGAATTCGAGTCGATCGAAGACATCTGCAACTACCTGCTCCGTCATCCCGAAGTGCGCAGCCTTGTCCGCTCGCGTGGATCAGGCGGACTCGCCACGTTTGTCATGTTCGACGAGGAAACCGAGGCGCTTGCCGCCGAGATCGGGCTGCGGGTGGCGCATCCGCCGACGGCGCTGCGCCACCGGCTGGACTCCAAGATCGTCACCACGCAGCTCGGCAACGCAGCGGGTGTGCCCAGCGTGCCGAACGTTCTGGGCCGGGCAGCCAGCTACGCGGAGCTGATCGAGCTTGCGGCAACCGCCAGGCTCGGCACGGATCTCGTCGTGCAGCTACCGTACGGAGACTCCGGCAAAACCACATTCTTCATCGGGACCGAGGATGCTTGGTCCGCGGCCGCGGCCAAAGAGCCGATCGCAACGCAAGAACTCAAGGTGATGCGCCGGATCGAGCACCGGGCGGTCGCGGTGGAGGCCGTGCTGACCAGGCACGGCACGCTTGTCGGGCCGCTGATGAACGACATCACCGGGCATCCGGAACTCACCCCGTACCGTGGCGGCTGGGCAGGCAACGACTACCCGGCGACGCTGACCGCCGAGCAGAAGCAGCGTGCCCGGCAGCTGACCCGCAAGCTCGGCGACCAGCTGGCCGGTCAGGGTTATCTAGGCTTCTTCGAGGTCGACTACCTGGTCGATACCACGTCTGGCGAGCTGTACCTGGGCGAGCTGAATCCGCGGATCAGCGGCATCAGCCCGATGACCAACGTGACCGCGGGCGCGTATGCGGACATGCCGCTGTTCCTGTTCCACCTGCTCGAGTACCTGGACCTGGATTACGAAGTCGACATCGACGAGATCAACCAGCGCTGGTCGCGTGAGGCTGCAGTTGATGTCTGGAGCCAGCTCATCCTCAAGGAGACCGCGGCCGGCGTCGATCTGCTCACCAGTGCGCCGCGGACCGGCGTGTACACGCTGGCCCCGGACGGGACAGCCGACTTCCGCCGCCAGGCCACCGACTGGCACGGGATCAGCGACGAGTCTGAGGCCTTCTTCCTGCGCATACTCGCGCCCGGCGACTTCCGCTATGGCGGCGCCGACCTCGGCGCCCTGGTAACGCGCGGCCGGCTGCAAGCCGACGACAACTCACTTCAACGCCGGTGCCGGCAGTGGATCGGCGGGATCCGCGGCCTCTTCGCCGGAACTCCGGTGGTGCCGTTGCAGGCGCAGCCCGCGAAACGCGAGTCGTTCAAGCTGGCCTGAGGGGGCCCCGCAGCTTGTCAGCGAGGACTGGACCAATCGCCTCCGCTGAGCAAAGCGTTGGCAGGAATGGCGCGCGGGGCGAGCAGCTTTTCGGCCTGCTCGGCTCCCGCGACAGGCAGGCCTGCCGGGTCAAGCAACCCCACCTGGACCAGCAGGCCGGCTTGATCCCAGTAGATGTGCTCGTGGGTGAGCTTGCCGTCCCGGAAGCCCGCCACTACGCAGACCGCCAGCCGCACCGGCCTGCCCGTGGGCGGCACGCCGGGGAGCATGTGGCTCATGGTGATGTCGTGGGTGAATGACAGCACCAGTTCATCGACGACCTGGCCGGTGCCGACGGTCCGGGAGATCCGCTCCATCGTGGTGTCCGCCGGCCAGTGACCGATGAAGATCTGTTCGTAGAACCGGCGTACTTCCTCCCGGCCGATCCCTCCGGTCAGGACCGGGACATGATTGAGGTAAGGGTCGTCGGTCATGGTCGCCATCGTGGCGTCCACATCCCTGGTGGCGAACTCCGCTGCCAGGTGATCATCGAGCACGTCCGCCAGTTCGCCGTGCCTATCCGGAGTCGTCATGCGCATCCCCCGCCAGCCCTAATGCCCAGGCGCGGACAGCTGATGCGGCTGACAGGTTCTGAGAGCTTCGCGTCAGCGCGGGCCAGTCAAGAACGTCACGATCGCTGCGGTCAGGGCCCGGGCGAGCCGCTGCTGGAAGGCTGGCCTGACAAGCAGCCGCGCATCGACGGAGTTCTGCATGTTGCCGCACTCGATAAGCACTTTGGGAACGGTAGTGAGATTGAGGCCCGCCAGGTCGTTACGGGAGATCAGGCCATCATGTCCGTAGTAGTCGCTCTCGGGCATGCTGGTGTACTTCAGCAGCGCTGCCCGGACCTCTGAACCGAACCGTGCGGAGGTCGCAATCACCTGGTCGTTCGGGCCGTCTGCAACTGGCTCGAGTACGGTGAAGCCGCGGCCGGACGGCGGGCCGCCATCGGCGTGAATGTCGATCGCCACGTTCGCATGCGCTCGATTGATGATCTCTGTCCGGGTAGTGACGCACGGCCCGACACCGCTGTTGCTGTGCCGGGTCATGACCACCCGGGCGCCGAGCGCGACCAGGTCCTTGCGCAGGTAGCTGGCCACGTTGAAGTTGAAGCGGGCCTCGGTGTAGCCGCCAGCCGTCTCCGTCCCGGTCGTGTCGCAGTTCTCGTACTCCCGGCCATTCCAGACCTGCCGGTTGATGAAGTCCGGGTCGTCGAAGTTCCCGCCATCATGACCAGGATCGATACCAATAGTCTTGTGGGCCAGCGACGGCAGAGCTGACGTGGCCGGGCTGGCGCTGACTGACCCTGAGCCGGCGGATGCAGAGCCGGCCGGTGAGGTAGTTGCGGGCGAGGTGCTGGCGGGTGCGGTGTCCGCCGATCCGGTGTTCACCGACCGGGTGCTGGCCGATCCCGCTCGGGGCGGAGCCGCCGCGCCAGCCGACGCGCTCCCGCAGCCCGCGAGCAGCCCGGCGAGCATGAGGCCAACCACGCCGGAGCGCCAGGTTTCCCGCATTGTGCGAGGCTAGCCCTATTTTGCCGGGCAGCGGCCGCAGACCGGGGAGATATCAGGCGGAGGCCCACTCCGCGCTGCGCTGCCAGAGCTGCCCGGCGAGTTCAGGTGTTGCCACCCGACTCGGCTCGCGCTCGGCACAGTTGTCGTAAAACCGACCGCTGACCTCGGCTAGCTCCGGGGCTGTGGCGCAGTACAGCGATGTCTGAGCACCCTGGTCGACGGTCAGCATGCGGCCCGTGATCAGCGGGCGAACCAGCGACGGCACCCTGCGCCAGATGTCGGAGGCGACCACACCCGGGTGCAACGAGTAACTGGTGACCCCGGTACCGGCCAGGCGGCAGGCGAGCTCCTGCGTGAACAGCACGTTGCACAGCTTGGAGACCGCGTACTCAGGCATGCCGGTGATGCCGCGGGCTGGACGCCGCAACCGATCGAAATTCACGCCCTTCGCCGCGTAGTGCGCGTCGCTCGAAACGTTGACGATCCTGGCCTTGCTGCTGGTCAGGCAGTCCAGCAGCGCAAGCGTGAAGGCGAAGTGGCCGAGGTGATTGACCCCGAACATCAGCTCAAAGCCGTCCTTCGTGAGCCCCCGCCGGCCGGCGACGCCGGCGTTGTTGATGAGCACATGCAGCGGCTCGTTCAGGGCCAGGAAGGACTGGGCGCTGGCCTGGACCGAGGTCAGATCGGCAAGGTCCAGGGGCAGGAACCTGACGTGATCGGACCCGGCTTCGGCGGCCACCGCCGCTGCCGCGGCCTGGCCTTTCTGCTCCGACCGGCAGGCAAGGTGGACTCGTCCGCCGCGCTTCGCGAGCGCGCGGGCGGTTGCCAGGCCGATCCCGGTGTTGCCACCGGTTACCAGGAACGTACGCCCGGACAGGTCGCCGTTCATGCCACTCCTTGACGCCCTGCTTACCAGTGCAGAGAACCCGTATTACCAGTGCAGAGAACCCGTAGTTCTCGTCGACTGCCAGAAGGAGGCCAGCCCTGTGCCGCAGCCACCGCTGCGGGTCTTCTTGAGCTTGCCGAAAATCCGGGTGACGTAGCTGCCTGAACCCGTGGCGTGCCGGTAGCGACCTGCACTGCCATGAATCATGTACGAGCCCTTGAAAACCTCGGTGAACTTACATGAGGTCGCGTTCGGCACCGATTCCGAGGTACTGGTCGCCTTGGTCACCAGGTGCAGCCTGCCGCGCGGGAACACTAGCACGCTGACTCCCCGGCGGCTCGCGAAGTCGCCGGCCAGTGCGTAGCCCTTCGCGGTGAGCGCGCCCGCAGCTTGCAGATGCTGCCGGTTGGAGCTGGGGTCGTCGCTGGTCAGGTGAAAGCGCTCCGGTAGGTGCCGGGCGGCAGCCGCGGGCTGAGCGGATCCGGGCGCGGCCAGGGCCGGTCCGGCCGGCCAGGCCAATAGCAAGCCCGCCGTGAGCGCCACTGCCACCGTGGCGGCCCTGACCGCTGGGCCAGTAACTGCCTTGCTGTTAACGGCACGTCGCACGATTCCTCCCGTAGTCAGCGAAGAATTACCCCAGCCGGTACCAGGCCGTGACGATCGCCGCGCCAGCGACCGCGAGCAGCGCTGCACCGTCCAGCACTCGCCATCGAAGTGACCGGAGCAGCACTGCGAACGGCTCGCGCTGCGCGGTGGCGCTGTCGCGGAGCAGCGCCATCGCACGGCCAGCAGCGTGAGCCACACCGATGCTTGCCGCGACCACGACCGCTGTCGGCAGGCTGCCGATCGAGGCAGCGAGCAGCACGAGCATCCCGAAGCCGGCATACGGATTCCTGGTGAGAAAGCCCGGCCCGAGTATCGTGCCCCAGACGACCAGCCGACGGGTGCCGCCGGAACCGATGAGCAGGTCCTGCGGCACCTGCCAGCGGCGGCCGGGTGGAGAAGGCCAGCGGAAGCCGAATACTTCGGCCGCGCCGTAACCACAGCCGTAAACCGCCGCCGCGACGACCGCTCCTCGCGCTACCGGCAGGGCGCCGAGCACCAGGCCGAGCAGCGCCCAAGCAGCGGCCGCGGGGACTGCATAGGCAATCAGGACGGAGCAGGCCCTGGCAAATCTCCCGACCGGAAGACAAGCGGCCAGTGAGGCCGCGGAGTTGGCGCCTCAAGGCGAGTAGGCCTTGGCGTAGCCGTTACCCGCGGCCAGCAGAACCGCCATCCCGGCGAGAACGCCGATGCTGCCGGCTGCCAACCAGGCCGCTGTCATCCCCGAACTGACCGCAGCCGCGGCAGCCAGAGTGCTGCGCAGGCCAGTCCTGGCAGGCTGAGACACAGTGGGCCGAGATAGGGACGGCCTGGGCACAACGGGCCCGGTCACCGCTGCTCGAGCAACTGGATCCGGTGCTGCTCTGCCCGGACGTCAGCGACGGTCCGGCAATTGCAGCAAATGCAGTCGCTCAGACAGGTGCACCAGCCCTCGCACCCCGACCGGCCTTTGCAGTCGTAGCAGACCCGGTAGCCGTAGCCCTTACCAGTGCCCATGCAAGCGATCCAGGTGCCTTGCGGCCACTCACAGCGATATCCCTGGCTGTTGATGCAGTCGCTGGTGGAGGAGCCCTTGCAGAGCTCGTACCCGTGCGGGCAGCCGACATCGGGACAACCCGAGCACCGCCGGGTCGGGCCGCAGTGACAATCCGCGGCCAGTGCAGGGCGCTCGCCTGCCGCCAGCGCGGCGAGCCCGGTCGTGCCGCCCAGCAACACGCCGCGGAGCGCGCTGCGCCTGCTGACCCGCCTTACCGCGCGCTCGGCCAGGTCACCGATGCGAGCATCGAAACGCTCACCGGCATGTCTCCAGGTCACCGGGCAACCTCCCGTTCGTTGGCAACACCGTCGCTGACGATGGCACTTGCGTAGGACCGGACATCGGACGGCTTGCTGGCAACCCCGGCAGCGCGCACGGTGCCGCGGCCGTCGACAGCGACGAGCAGCGGCGTTCCGGTAGCGCGGTACCCATCCACTTCCGCCGCGGCAAGCGGGCGGCCGATTGGCAGGCTGGTCGTCCGGAACGCTGCAGAGATACCGAGATAGCCAGGCGGATCGGAGATCAGCAGCAGCACGCGACAGCCGGCTAGCTCGCCGGCCGAATGCAGCTCCCCGAGACTGACAACGAGCTGTTCGCATGCCGGGCAGGTGGGGTCGACGAAGGCGATCAGTGCCGGCTGCCCGCCACCGGGGGCGAGCCGCTCGTGGCTGCCATCCGGAACAGTTTCATACCGGAACGGCGCAGCCTTGCTGCCCACCGGCGGACCGAGTTCGGCATGGTCGTTTTTCTCGCTCAGCAGGCGCCCGAGTTGCCGGTACAGCACGACAAGCAGCGAGCCAAGGCCCAGCAGCAATGCCCACTGGGCTATCTCCAGGTAAACCGGTATGCGCATCAAGCGGCCGCCGCCCTAGTAGATGCCGACTGTGTCAGCAGCGCCCTCGCGCCCGCAGCAGCCGCCGTTGCCATCAGTACGGCTGCCGCCAGCAACAGCAGGTGAAAGGCCAGCGAGAAGTGCAGTACCGGGGCGGGCCGGACTCCTGCGCAGGCTGCAGCCGCCGCCATCATGATCACCAGCGCGCGCAGCAGGCTGGCCAGCCCGAACCCGCGCTTGGTCAGGGAGCCGAAGCAGTGACAGGGCCGGCCTCGGTGCCGGGCATAGCCGACGCTGGCGACAAGCACGAAGCTGCAGCTCAGCGCCAATACCACCGGATTGACCCAGGCGATGCCAGGCCAGCACAGGCTTACGGCGCCAGTGGCCAGTTCGGCCGCCACGATCGCCACGGCAACGTGATGCGCTGCCGCCAGCACCCGAGCCGGCGCCCGGGCAGGCGCGAAAAGCCCGATCGTGGCAGCGAAGCCGGACAGGTCAGGAAGCTTCGCCCCGCCGGAGGCCAGCAACAGCACGGCAACCGCAGCTTTGGCCGCGAGCACGACGACGCTCACCGCTGCGCCGCCACTACCGGCAAGCAGGCCAGCTGGTGCAGTTTGGCTACCTGCCATGAATGGTTCACCAGGCTCGACGACCGGACCAGCCCGGCCGAGTCAACGAAGATCAGGAACGGGCCGACACGGACGTTGTAGTCCGCGTACAGGGCCGGGGAGCCCTGCAGCACGCTAACGGCAGAAAGACCAAGCTCAGCCAGCACCGGCCCGGCCACCGGATTCGGCTGCTTGAGCAGCAGCACGACCTCAACCGGCGCGCCGCTCGCCAGCAGCTCTCGCAGGCCTTCGGCGACCGACGGAAATGACTTCAGCGAATGGTCAGCGAACACCACCAGCTGCAATGGCAGCAATGGCGGGGAGGTGTGCACGATTCCCGCCGAATCGCGCAATGACCAGGCTGGCGCTCGCATCCCGGTAGCGAGCCCATCGCGCTCAATAGCCGCCGCACCAGCTAGCCTGACCTGTGCGAGGCCCAGGAACGCCAGCACAGCTGCCAGGCACGCCACGGCGCCGCACACCGTGAATGCAATCGCCCAACTCACCGGCACCGCCAATGCGGTACAGCCCCTCCCGAGTCCATTACCTGGAAATCAACCACCAGAGTGCCGCCCGGGTCAAGCACTGACACAGACAACAGCAGGCGTTAGCGCTCTGTGAATGGGTGCCGAGTCACTGGTGTCCCGCCCCCACTGAGTCGGCACCCATGCGAGCCGCGCCGCTTGGCACCCCGACGCTCGACCTGGCTACTGCGGCCCGTGGCTGACGGCCTCGACGTTGTTGCCGTCCGGATCGCGGACAAATGCTCCGAAGTAGTTTTCGTGATACTCGGGCCAGATGCGCGGCTCGTGCAGCACCTCTGCTCCGCTCGCCACGGCGGCATCGAAGAATGCTCGCACGGTGGACCGGTCCGGCGCAGTGAACGCAATGTGCGACTCGCGGAACCCCTCGCCGGTCTGGTGCGGGCCAATGCAGAAATCTAGAGCTGGCGGCCGGCCATAGCCGATGACATCGCCGAAGTCCAGGATGCGTTCGCCGCCGAGCGGAGCGAGAACGGCGTCGTAGAAAGCGGCACTCGCAGCGACATCCGAGCACTGCAATGACACATGATCGAGCATGCGGTGAGCCTCCCATATTGCAGACCCTGAGCATAAGGCGCCCGCGCCTGCCGGCTCGGGTGCTCGGCAGACGCGGGCGCGCTCAGACGGCGCGTTAGCGCGGCGGCGTCAGCCGTGCAGCAGTGGCTTGCCAAGGGGCACTGGGCCGCCGCCAGTCGCCGTGGACGCGGTACCAACGAATAGATAGATGCCGAGTGCTGCAAATGCGAGCACCACGACACCACCGGCCTTGGTCGCACCGGACGAGCCCTGGCTGGTGCCGAGCAGCACCAGCAGCAGGGCGAGGTCCACCAGCCCGAGCAAGGCGGTGAACGCAACCGGCAGCCGCAGCGTTGCCAGTGTCAGAGCCACGATGATGATCAGCCATGCGGTCAGGAACAGCTCTTCCGTGCTGGCCACCGCGGTGGCAGGGATGACGAACCAGTTGTGCGTGAGGCCAAGCACCAGAACCGCGTAGCTCAGCCAGAAACCTGCGAACGTGCCGAACACGCTCGCTACCGCACTCTGCCCGACGGCAGCGCTCCAGACCGTCGCGGCGAACAGGCCAACCGAGGTGGCGGCCAGAATGATCGCCAGCGGCGCCCCCACCGCCGTCGCCGGCACCATGCCGACCAGGGTCAGTCCGAGCGCGATGGATCCCACTATGAAGACCGGCAGTCCGAGCGCCATCGGGTCCCCGGCGGGCGGTCTGGCGACCGCGACCACCGTCTCCTCGACTACCGGCTCCTCGACCACCTCCGCCATCTCCGCGGACTCGTCGGGTGATGCGCCGATTGCGGTCATGACCGCCTCCCTCACCAGGAATTGCTCCGCCCGCGCCAGCGGGCCACAACTCACTCGTACCGCCGGGTGACGAGCAGCAGACTCTCAGTTTGAGTCAGGCCACCCGGCGGTGAACTGCTGCCGGACGGCAGGGAACGGGCACGCAACTTCAGCACCTGGGGCTTCGCCCGGCATGCAGGCTAGATGAAGGTGGCGGAACATCGTTCGCCGGCAAGAGCGGAGCGCCCGAATTGAAGCATCTTGTAGACCCGCAGACTCCGTCTATCGGCTCCCTGCCCGCAGCCTTGCTGCGCGACAATTGCCCGTGCGCGGAGTGCCGGGACCAGGTGAGCGGACAGCGGCTAGTCGCCATCACCGATCTGGCGCCACAACTATCGGTGGCCGCGACGGCGGAGGAGGCCGACGGCCTGCGCGTCACGTTCGGGCCGGACGGCCACGAGGCTGTATTCAGCCGGGAGTGGCTGGCGAGCCTGACCGCGCCAGCCGTTAGCGGCCGCAGAGAGGACTCCCGGCAGCTCTGGCGCGCGGCCGACTTCCCGGCAGGCCCGCCCAGCGTTACCTGGGCTGACTATGAGGCGAGCCACGCGACCAAGCTGCGGAGTCTGCGACAGCTGCTGGCAACGGGCTTCATGCTGCTGCGCGGCGTGCCGCCGCAGCCTGGCGCCGTGCTGACCGTCGCCAGCAGTTTCGGCTACGTCAGGGAAACCAACTACGGCAGGTTGTTCGACGTGAGAGTCGAGCGGACCCCGGCAAACCTGGCCTTCACCGGCCTGCCAATCGGGCCGCACACCGACAATCCCTACCGTGACCCGACGCCTACCGTGCAGTTGCTGCACTGTCTAGTCAACGCGGCTGACGGCGGAGAGTCCGGCCTGCTCGATGGGTGCACAGCGGCAGCCGTGCTTCGGGCCGAAGACCCGTGGGCGTTCGATTGCCTGACTACGACACCGGTCACCTTCCGGTACGCCGACGCCGGCGCCGAGCTGTCCGCGACCCGGCCGATCATCGGCTTGACGGCGACCGGCCTGATCAGCGAGATCCGGTACAACAGCCGGTCGCTCCAGCCGCCAGCCCCCGGACCAGGCACGTCGGCGTCGGCCGCGGCGGCGCAGCTAACCGAGTTCTACCGCGCCTACCGCGCGTTCGCGTTGATCCTGCTGCGGCCCGAACTCACCATCCGCTTCAGCCTCGAGCCGGGTGACTGCATCGTCTTCGACAACACCAGGCTGATGCACTCCCGCACTGGCTTTGCCGCGACCGGGCAGCGGCACCTGCAGGGCTGCTACGCCGACATCGATGGCGTCGAATCGACTGCGGCCGTGCTTGCGAGAGCCGAGCCGGGGTGACCTCGGCGAGCCGATCATGTCACCAGCCCGGCAGCCGTCAGCCGGCCGGGACGACGATCCCGTACTCGTGGATCTTGCGATAAATGGTGGCCCTGGACATGCCGAGTGACTCGGCCGCCTTCACCTTGTTTCCGTCGAAGTCCAGCAGGCTCTGCACGATGGCATCCCGCTCCATCGACTCCAGCGGGCTCAGCAGACGGCGACTGACCGTGCGGCATTCTGGCGGCAGGTCCGTCGCTTTGATCACGCCGGTCCGACGCAGCTGCACGACCCGGCGGAGCACTTGCCAGAGCTGCTCTGTATTGCCCGGCCAGCTGTAGCGCAGCAGCAACTGCATGGCCTCGCCCGAGCACACCAGCCGGCCTGGCGGATTGAGCTTGCCGAGCAAGAACGGCACCAGCTCGTGCAGATCCTCGATGTGATGACGCAGCGGCGGCAGTTCCACCGTGCACGGGAAGTGCCGCAGCAGCCGGGCCAGGTCAGGGCCGACCTTGCCATGCCCCAGCGTCACAGCGACCCATAGCGACCGGTGCCGGCCGGCCGCGACGGTCTCCTGCAGAGCGGCCGACAAGGCGTGCAGCCGCCGGGCGTTCAGCTGGTCCACATGCCTGATGACCAGCGTGCCGCGATCACCGGCCAGCTCGGTCTGCGCGGCAGCCACCCAGTCCTGATCGGCCGCCTCGGCCGCGTCCATCACGTGGAACCAGCCGGCCGCGTTTCGTCGCTGATGCACCGCGCGGAGCACGGCGACCTTCCCGGTGCCGGGCTCGCCGCCGAGCGCCAGCCACTCACCGGACGCGTACGCGGCCTCGACCTGACTGCAACCGCGCAACCACAGCGGCCCGGATCCCACTAGCCCCGGCAAGTACATCCGGACGTGCGCGGAGAGTTCGGCGCTTACCCGGTTAGCCGTGTCCGCCAGCCTGACGTGCACGACACCAGCCCGCGGCGACTGCGTGCCGTCCAGCGGACGGCAATAGAGCCGCGCCGTCACGCCCGTCGGCAGCGCGACCAGCACCGGGCCTTGCTGACCGGTGTTCAGCGCCTCCGCCGCCTGGCCGAGCAACACGGCCTGGTCCGCCGGGTCAAGCACCTGGCGGGCGTAGTCGTTCAGCATCACCGT
>Ga0335072_10001635_pt1 | contig 36072 bp, 35 predicted proteins | sample Lox_Sample_21_FD_206725 | JGI IMG/M metagenome (GOLD analysis project Ga0335072, IMG submission 206725) | Soil microbial communities from Loxahatchee National Wildlife Refuge, Florida, United States - Lox_Sample_2.1 | ecosystem: Environmental > Terrestrial > Soil > Wetlands | place: USA... | reverse complement strand
ACCCGTGGGTCGCTGCTGTATTCTTCGTGTACGATGACGATTACAACTTCTACTTCCTTTCATCGGTGGATTCGCGCCATGGAAAGAATATCGCAAGCAACGACAGCATCGCCGGTGTGATATTTGACTCTACATCTCCGCTAGGATCGTCAGATTCCGTCCAGGTATGTGGCAGGGCCTCCCTGGTAGAGAAAAAGGATATAAAGCACGTGATTGAGACGTATGTGAAGAGGCTTTTCCCCACATCTAAGATCTCTTCCATAAAGATGTACAGGCCGGAAGATTACCTGGAGCCCGCGGAATTCAGGTTTTTCAAGGTGACCCCAAAAGATGTGTACACCGCCGGGGAGAACGGAAAGGTTGAAGTGAATCTAAAGGGATAGCCGTGTTGTCAAAAAACCCTACCCTTTCTGAATATTCAAAGTTTGTTAACTCCGTCTATGGGCTGCAAAACGACAGGTGTTATACGGTTTGGGACATGCTTGCAAACACCAACAAATTCGCGATGCGCTCGATAAAGGGGGTTAGGAAAAATAATAGAGAGAAGATTCGGTTGAATATGCTCATAACGATGAGTTGGTTCACCTCATTAATGAACCAATTCCACGTAGATTTGGACGGGATTGTGTGGGAAAGATTTCCTTACCTCTGCTCTTATTGCGGGGAATGCCCGTGTGCGTGTAAGGCCGAGAAGGTTTCGAGCAGGAGGAAGGTGCTGGGCAACATGTCAATGAAGCCGGTCACAATGGCAGATTATCAGAAAATGTTCAACAAGATATATCCGAAAGAGGGCAGGACAGAAAAGGATGCGGCGATCCACCTGGCAGAGGAGGCAGGGGAGCTCTCGGAAGCATTTCATATTTACATGGGCGATAGGAAGGTGGCCCATTTCAACGAGGTGCGCCTGGAGGCGGCGGATTTCTTCTCTTGCATGATGGGTGTGATGAATTCGTCAAACATAGACTGCCAAAAAGAACTCGTAAAGCTGTTTTCAAAAGGCTGCTTTGTGTGCGGCAAGGCACAGTGCATATGCACTTTCGATGACGTGAATGATTTTAAATCCTGATGGGGTCAAAAGCCTATCTTGACAGGCAGGCCAGGGCCACCCTTTTCGTGCTATCCGGAATATTTTTCAGCTCTCCCACCTGCCTCGCATCGAACCATCCGATGTTGGTGCTCTCCTTGTTGTTTCTCATCTGTTCTGGGTTTTGGGGCATTACCCTGTAGCAGAGGCTGAAGTGATCATGGTCTCCAACGCTGTGAAACGTAGTGTAAAGGGGGCACGCCACCTTCTCTATCTCGTCCGAAGTCCCTGATAGTGTGCTGTAATCGGAAAAGCTTATGTCAAGGTTTGTTTCCTCCTTGACTTCGCGGATAACAGCATCGTCGGGGATCTCGTTTGGCTCTATGTGCCCTCCAGGAAATAACCACTTCTTCAACTTGGAGTGCTCGATTAGCAACACCTTTCCCTTAGATATCACCACAGCGCTTACAACAATCTCTGCCTTTCTTGCACGCGGCATGCTTCTCCAACCTTTAGTTAGCGTCCCACCCTCCGTCTACGAGCAGTATGTGGCCGGTTATGTAGTTTCCCGCCTTCGATGCGAGAAGAAGGGTTGCGCCCTCCAACTCCCACGGCTCCCCAACCCTCCCCATCGGCGTTCTTCCGTTTATGTGCTTCACCATCCCATCATCCTGGAATATCGGTGTTGTCATCTCGCTTGGGAAGAAGCCTGGCGCTATGGCGTTTACCCTTATCTTGTAAGGCGCAAGCTCTACTGCGAGCGCCCTTGTCATGTTTGCAACCCCGCCCTTTGCTGAGTAGTATGAAAGCGCGGGAACCATATCACCGTGCACCCCGTATATTGAATCTATGTTGATTATGCTCCCTTCTACCTTCTTCCTAATCATACTCTTTGCAGCCGCCTGCGCACACCTGAATACCCCATTCAAGTTTACATTGATCACATCAAGCCACTCCTGCTCTGTCATCTCGATCGTTGGTTTTGCAACAGCTATACCAGCATTGTTTACTATTATGTCTATCCTTCCGAATGTCTTCTCCGCAAAGGCGATCATCCTATCCACATCTTGCTGCTTGCTCACATCGCAGACGTATGGAATTATCTTCCTTCCAGTAGATTTTGCTATCGCATCTGCGTTTGCCTTCAGTTTGTCCTCTCGCCTCGCGCATACAATGAGGTCGGCTCCCGCTTCTGCAAGGGCGGTGGCGAAAGTTACGCCAAGACCGCTCGATGCGCCAGTCACAATGCCAAATTTTCCCTCAAGCCTGAATAGATCCAAGGCCTTCATATTTCCACCAATCAGTATACGCAGTTAAGTTTTAATTACGCTCGCGTTCTTGATTTTCCTGTAACGTTGAAAGACATTACCTCTGTGTTGTTTAACAGGGTGAATTCTTTGGTCTCTTCTATTTTCTTGCCCATAAGTGCGCCGACAAGCATCATGCCGGAAAATCCATGCCCCACTATTAGAACGGTCTCATTCTTGTGTTTTTTAAATAACTCCTTGGCAAATTTTTCCATCCTTTCATATACCTCTTCCAAAGTCTCTCCCCCTCCCTGGCGCTTGCCAGGCTCCCAGTTAGCCTCAAAGGTCCAGCCTATATCGTCGTATTTTTTGCCCTGCCATGTTCCAATGTTTCTTTCGCGAAGCGCATCTGTTAGAACTAACGGTACATCTGGATGGAACTTGGCTATCTCTTTGGCGGTATCGGCCGCCCTCGCAAGGTCGCTGGAGTAGATGTAGTCAATTTTTTCGTCTTTCAGCTTTATGGCCACCTCTTTGGCCTGCTTAATTCCTGCATCGGTAAGCCTGCCATGAAGGTGCCCCTGGAGTATGTGCTCCCTGTTCTCAACGGTCTCACCGTGCCTTACAAATATTACCCTCATGACATCACAATTTGGGGCCGCCGGGATTTGAACCCGGATTTGCTGGTTTCTTCATTGATCGTAATTCCAGATCCTAATCATCGCGTTTCCGCTCAATAAACCATAAACATCTGGAGCCAGCCGCGCTGCCAAGTTACGCTACAGCCCCTCTCCCTTGAATAAGGAAAACAAGATATAAATGCTTGTTCATCGTTATATCCTGGTCATTTGCAAAGAGTGGGATGATGAACAAGAAAATTTTGTACGCTGTGGTGGTTGTTGTGATCATAGCCGTGGCAGGGGTAGCGGTATACCTGAATGGCGGCTCTGGAGGGAACCTTTCCTCATACATAGGAATGCCTGTTCCGCAGTCTCAGATCTCCCAGCTCAGCAGCATAGCGCTCAACACGACGCTGGCCAACAATGTCGGAGCGGGAATAGTCACCCCGTACCCGTCATCTGTTACTGGCGGGAATGTCACCATGGTGAACGGCAAGCCTGCGGTCATATACGTAGGCGGAGAGTTCTGCCCCTACTGCGCGCTTACAAGATGGGGGCTCATCATCGCGCTTATGCGCTTCGGCAACTTCTCGTCGCTCCACTACATGACATCAAGCCCCACAGACGTGTATGCGAGCACGCCCACATTCACATTCGTAAACTCGAGCTACTCTAGCGGCATAATTTCGTTCCTTCCCGCAGAGATCGCCAACATATCTGATGAGCCATTGCAGCAGCTCAGCCCTCTCCAGAGCGCGGCTGCGTCCAAATATGATACAGGCGGGGGCATCCCCTTCATAGACTTTGGAAACAAGACCGTCCAGGTGGGCATACCCCCAAGCATCTCGCCGGGGTTCCTCAAGGGAATGACCTGGTCGCAGATAATCGGCACGATACCTGAGAGCAACTCAACGATATCGCAGACGATAATAGGGCAGGCGAACATATTCACCGCCCAGATATGCGAAATAGACGGAATGACCCCATCATCGGTATGCAGCCAGCCCTATGTTGCGAAGATCCTCTCTTGATCATCTGAATTCCGAGAGCATCTGGTTAGCGACCTGCCTTTTCTCCCCTATTATGTTGCTGGTCTCGTTCGGGTCTGCGGAGAGGTCGTAGAGCTCGTCCTTCTTCTCACCAAAGAAGTGCATGAGCTTGAATTTTCCCTGGTAGAGCGCGGTGACCCTCCTGTTGTGCCTCCTCTTTGCCTTGTAGATTCTGTTTGCCACTGTCGACTTGTTCTTGAGCATTGAAAGGAGCTGCTCGTCCCATCCCTCGCTGATGCCTGTGTGCTCGCAGAAGACCCTCCTGTCCCTTCTCAGGTTTCCGTTGAGCATGTCGTACCTGCCTGAGGCGAGGTTGAGTACTGCGCCGTGCAGCGAGAGTAGGCTCACCGGGTTCTCAACAATGTCGTTCTCCCTGACAATCTTGCCGTTTTTGTAGTTTACCGCTATAAGCGGCACCTTGGAGACCCCCTCGTATGGGGGCATGGCGTGGTAGAGCAGGTTGTGCTCTCCGAAGAGCTGGCCGTGGTCCGAGGTAACAATCACAGTTGCGTTGTCCAGCATTCCGGCGCGCTTCAGCGTTCCTATCGTCTCCCCGATCTTCTTGTCAAGGTACTCTATCCTTTTGAGGTAAGCCCTGTGCAGCATCTCCCTCTTCTCGTCCGTCAGCTCCCGCACCCCGCTCAGGTAGAGCCACTTGTCCTGCACCACCTCCTTCTTTACCGGGTAGTTTTCGTGGGCCTCTATGTAGTTTACGAATATGAACTGCGGCGCGTAGTTGTAGTTGTACTTCAGGTAGCTCTCAAGCAGCTTGTTTGTGTCGTTGGCGCCCCTGTCGAGCCTGTATGTTCCGTCTGCCTCCGCAACGCCCCTGTCGAGTTTCAGCCTCAGCCTTGTATAGACGCTGTCCAATAGCGCGGTGGGTATGACCCTGGACACCGCATAGCTCGCCCGGTAGAGCCTGTCCCTTGTCTTTGCGCCTCCGTCAAAGACGAACGAGACCCTCTCTACCGTCTTCTTCTTGTACTTCGAGTTGGAGTGCTTCCAAACATCGTAGACCTTGTCGAATCCTGTTGCGAGGTTGGTGTAGCTCGTCAGGAAGGGGTTGTTCGAGAATAGGACAGAGTAATAGCCGTGGTTGGAGAGCTTTGAGGCTATCGTATTGTCTGTGCTGTCAAGGAACTTCGTCTTCACCATCCACGGGTCTATCTTCTTCGTGCCGTTCTTGAAGAAGTCCTGCGAGACCTGCTTTATCTTTGAGACCTTCGAGTCAACGAACAGGGCCGCGTGGGTTGGTGCTGTCCACGTTCCAGGGGCCACGGCGTTTTTGTATACGGTGCCGTGGCGCGCCATCTCGCCTATGTTCTGCAGGCTTTTGTTCCCGTAAATGTCCGAAGCTCTTGCTGTGTCTAGCATCAGCAGTATTATGTTGCGCTTCATATTGATACGCTCTAGCCTTACGTATATCCCTACTAGTTGCCTTGTATTATATTACTATTGGCTTTTAAATTCCTTGCAGTAAAATAAGGTTTATAACTTCGCGATTTTATGGACATCTGCGTACTGAACCCCTTTTTCTACCCCTACTCGGGAGGCACGGAGCGCGTGCTGTTTGAGGTTTATAGCAGGCTTGCAAAGAGGCACAACATAACCGTGATATCGGCCGCGCTGAAGGATAGCAAGAGAGGCTCGGTTGATGAGATAAACGGGATAAAGGTCGTCAGACTCAAGACAAGGCACATAGACTTCCCGGCCCTGCCCATGCCCTTCCCCCTCATGATGGGCCTTGACGAGGCTGTCAAGAGGGAGTATGCGGACATCTACCACATCAACAACCGCTACATCTACTTCTTCCCCACAATAAACCTGATAAAGAGGATAAGCAGGAAGATTGCGCTGACGTTGCACGACGCGCTCCCAGAGAACATAGACATGCTCACCGATGGGGGCGGCTACCTTTACGATTTCGTATGGGGCAGGAAGATAATGCAGTATGCTGACGTCCTTACAGCGGTCTCGAAGTGGACCGCTGACACAACGGTGCCGTCAAAATACAAGAGGCGCACCCGCGTGATATACAACGGGGTTGACACCTTGCGGTATGCATACAGGCCGAAGAGCGAAAGGGCTGTCATGCTCGCAGCAAAGAGAATGGGTTTTGGCGATGGGTCTGCCAACATACTTAATAACGGAAGGCTTGTGACGCAGAAGGGGCAGGTCTACCTGCTCAGGGCTGTCGCCGAATTGATAAAAGAGGGGAGGGATATCAACCTTGCAATCATAGGAAGGGGCTACCTGAAAGACACTCTGGAGTACATGGCAAAAGACCTTGGCATCGAAGAGCGCGTGAGGATAGTTTCCGGCATTGCAGAGGAATCTCTGCCGTATTACTACAACGCCGCCGACCTTTTCGTCTCGGCTTCGCTGTACGAGCCTGCCTCCCTTGCGGTTATGGAGGCCCTTGCAAGCCAGGTGCCTGTGGTTGCGACAAGGGTTGGCGGGGTCCCGGAGATGATGGAGGATTGCGGTGTTTACGCAAAGGAGAGGAGCATAAGCGGAATAAAGAGGGGCATTGAGAAAGTGATTGATGGCGGCGCGGCGGCCAGAAGGAGGAGCGCCAGGGGAAGGGAGCTGATGAAGAGGGAGCACAGCTGGGATGTCATAGCAAAGAGCTATGAGGAGGCGTTCATGTCTACCATGAGGAACTGATATGGCCAAGAAGATCTCCTTTTGGTACAGCATAACCCACCAGACGAAGCTCGACAGGAAGGGCTACCTGAAGCTGGTCAACCGCGTTTACGCATTTGTGGGGCTGGGGTTTGCAGGAAGCATTGCGGTCTTTGTTGGAATAGCCCTGTTTGGTGGTATTCAGAACGTTGTTGGAGTGATAGCCCACGCCAACTTCTCGATATACATTTTCGCTTTTGTAGCTGTTTTGGCCAGCCTCTTCCTCAGGTTCATAAAATGGAATTACTACCTCAAGCTATTGGGCCTGAAGCTGAAGCTTAGCAAGAACTTCTTTGTCTACCTGTCGTTGTATTCGATGAACATAACCCCCGGGAACGCGGGCAGGGTTGTCGCCGCATACACGCTGAACAGGCTGACAAAGATAAGGTTCATAAACATCGTTCCGATCGTTACGATGGATATTTTCACGGACTTCCTGGGATTCGCAACCCTTGCCCTGCTTGCCGCGATATACTTCCACGAGTATATAACCTATATCGCAATACTCGACTTTGTGCTGATGCTGCCGTTCCTCTTCATACTTAACGACTGGCTGTACAGGCGCATAAAGAATGCGATGAAGAAGAGCAGGTTCATAAAAACATTCACGCCTTACGGAGAGGAGTACTTCGCATCGCAGAGCAAGCTCAATACCCCAAAGGTATATGCGGTGTCGCTTCTGGTCACCCTGCCGGCTGCGTTCTTCAGCTCGCTTACGCTTTTCTTCTCCCTCATGGCATTGGGGGTTGTCCCCTCTTTATCCGGGGCCGTCTTCGTTTATTCGTCTTCAACAATATTTGGAATGGCGTCTGCCATACCTGGAAGCATAGGGGTAACTGACGGTGCGATTGTTGCACTGGTGGGGAGCGTCTTCCACCTAACGGCCAGCATGTCATCAGCCGTAACCATAATGGCGAGGCTCGCAGACCTCTGGTTCAGCGTGGGGGTTGGGGCCGCGTTCTTCTTCTACACGCTAAAGTACTGGAAGCCTGCCGGCATTGAGCCGAGAGTTTCAAGAAGGAGATAGCTACATGTCCTCTTCGGATGGCTCTTCCTCGCTTTCAGAGGCCGCAGATCCGCCGCCCTCTCCCTTGTCGACAACCTTTATCTTGCCGAACTTTCCTGTTGAGAGCTGCGGTGTTCCCCTGAACTCGTTGACATAGCCGTTCGATACCTCTATCGTATCGCCAACATCAACATCGTTTATCGAGTCTCCCCATAGCGACATCGCTATGCTTCCGGAGTCGTCTTGTAGTGTTATGTTTGCTACGCTCAGCCTCTTCCCGTATTTCGTGACGACCTCTCTCGGCTCGTCCTTTTGTGTTACCTTTGCGGTTATGGTAACGTTGCTTGCACCTGCTCTTAGTTCAGATATTTTCATTTGATCACTTTTTCTCTTTTTCTATTTCCTAGAAATAGTTTTTCAGATTAATTATATTTGCAAAGCTATTTAAGGCATTAGGTATTTTTAGGATATTAGCGGCACGAAGGCATTGACTTTTTAGACCTGAATTGAGATGTCTTGCCATGGGTGAAGAGACAGCATTGCCAGAGGGGGCGCACCCCTCTTTTGCCAGGGTGATCCAGCAGAAGCAGCGGGTCAGGAGCAATCTTTCCGGTGTGAAGCACAAGATAGGGGTGTACAGCGCGAAGGGAGGGGTGGGCAAGACCACAATCGCGATAAACCTTGCATACACCTTGGCCTCAAGGGGCCTTAAGGTGGGCCTTCTTGATGCAGATATAGACTGCCCGAATGTCACAATGTTCCTGGGCATGGAAGAGAAGATGATTCCAAAGGTTCCGCTTAAGCCGATCTTGAAGGATGGAGTCAAAATTGTGTCAACGGCCATGCTTGTTGACGAGATAAGGCGCCCCATAATATGGAGGGGGCCCATACTGACCAAGATGCTTGGAGATTTCTTCGAAAACACAGAGTGGGGCGAGCTCGACTACCTGATAATAGACCTCAGCCCGGGCACTTCCGACGCGCCGCTGACGATAATGCAGCTCCTCGACCTTGATGGATTCATAATAGTGACAACCCCGCAGAGGGTGGCTGGCCTCAATTCGATGAGGTCTGGGCTGATGGCGAAGAGGCTCGGCTCTCACATAATCGGGATTGTCGAAAACATGTCCTCTGGAAAGCCGAGCGAGAGTACAAGGGCGGCTGCGGAATCGCTTAAAACAGAGGTTTTGGGGTGCATAAAAAGCGATGGCAGGTTCAACACAAGCAGCGATTCCGGTGTCGTTCCGGTTTCCGACCACCCTGACATAAAAGGCGCTTTTGACGAGATAGTAAAGGCCATAATCGCATAAGTTTAAATAGTTTGACTTGCCTATAATATCGTACTATATGCGCCTTGCATTTCTTATCTCGTTATAAGCGATAGGCATATGGATTAATTTCATACTAAAGTGAGTTTTATGGCAGAAAATCAACTAGGTGGACAACAGATTCTTTTGCTTCCGGAGGGGTCATCCCGCATCCTCGGAAGGGACGCGCAGCGAACGAACATAGCCGTTGCGGTGGCCGTAGCGGGGGCGGTGAAGACGACCCTTGGGCCAAAGGGTATGGACAAGATGCTTGTGAGCGAGCTTGGCGACATTGTGATAACAAACGACGGGGCTACGATACTTGAGGAGATGAACGTAGAGCACCCGGTCGCGAAGATAATGGTAGACATAGCGAAGACCCAGGACAAGGAGGTGGGGGACGGCACCACAACCGTTGTCATAATGGCGGGAGAGCTGCTAAAGGGGGCCGGTGACCTGATAGAGCAGGGCATCCATCCTACAACGATAATAAGAGGATACAAGATGGCCGCCGACAAGGCCACCAAGATACTCGACGAGGTCGCAAGGAAGGTGAGCATAAGCGATGACGAAACCCTGCAGAGGATTGCGCAGGTGTCCATGGGCTCGAAGAACGTTGGGGACGATTCGACGAAGGCGCACCTTGGAAAGATTGTGATAAGCGCGGTTAGACAGGTAATGGAGAAGAATGCCTCAGGAAAGAACATGATAGACCACGACTTCATAAAAGTCGAGAAGAAGTCCGGAGGCAGCATTGCCGACACGGAGCTGATAGGGGGCGTTCTTGTTGACAAGGAGATCGCACACCCGGGAATGCCGAGGAGCGTGAAGAATGCAAAGATAGCCCTCCTCGACGTGGCGCTGGAGATCGAGAAGACAGAAACTGAAGCAAAGATAGAGATAACATCTCCGGAGCAGATGCAGGCCTTCCTGCAGCAGGAGGAGCGCATGCTCAAGGACATGGTCGCGAAGATACAGAAGAGCGGAGCTACAGCGGTCTTTACACAGAAGGGAATAGACGACGTGGCGCAGCACTACCTCTCAAAGGCGGGCATACTCGCAATAAGGCGCGTCAAGAAGAGCGATGTTGAGAAGCTAGGCAGGGCAACAGGAGCAAGAATAGTGACGAGCCTGGACGACCTTGGCGTTAAGGACCTGGGAAACGCCGGCCTGATAGAAGAGAGGAAGATCAGCGGGGAGAGGATGGTCTTCGTTGAGAAGTGCCAGAACCCGAAGAGCGTGACGATATTCGTGCGCGGCGGCAACCAGCAGGTCGTAGACGAGGTCGAGCGATCGATAACAGACGTCATCGGGGCCGTATCGAGCGTTATGGTAGACGGGATGTACGTCATCGGAGGCGGCTGCGTTGAGATAGACCTGGCAAACGGCCTGCGCGCATTCTCCAACGATGTCGGGGGAAGGGAGCAGCTCGCGATACAGAGGTTTGCAGACGCTGTTGAGGTAATTCCTAAGACGCTCGCAGAGAGCGCAGGAATGGACGCGATAGATACGCTGGTTCAGCTAAGAAGCAAGCACCGCAGCAAGGAGGGCGGAGTTGCCGGAGTCGACATAATGAAGAATACCATAGGGGATATGGCAAAGCTTGGCGTCTTCGAGCCGTTGAAGGTAAAGCAGCAGGCAATATACAGCGCAAGCGAGGCCGCTGAGATAATCCTGAGGATCGACGACATGATCAGCTCAAGGGGCAGGGCGCCACCTGGCGGCCCTGGCGGAATGGGCGGCCACGGCCATGGCATGGAAGAATAAACTCTTCTTTTTTATACCTTTACGTGCATAGCTAATCGGTTTCATGCCTTGCATAGTAGTTGTTGGTGCCCAGGCGGCGGGCAAGACCACGCTTCTCGAAAGGGCCAAGAAATTCGGCGGCTTCGAGGTAATCAATATCGGGGACATAATACTGAAGCTTGCAATAAAGAGAGAGTATGTTAAGAACAGGGATGAGCTGCGCTATTTTGACATAAAAAACAGGAAGACCTACATGGAGCTTCAGCGCCTTGCGTATGCTGAAGTTGGAAAGATGACCGGCAACGTTGTGATAGACACCCACGCGATTATCAAGGCGGGCAACAGGTACATACCGGGCATGCCATACGAGTATGTCAAGCTCTTGAAGGACCTCATCGGCTTTGTGTATGTGGACTCTGAAGTGGAGGAGATATTAAAGAGGAGGAAGAGAGATAAGGTGAGGAAGAGGGAGATCGAGGACCCGCTTGAGATAACCGCAAAAGAGGAGATGGATATGGGAGTACTTGCATCATACGCACTCAGCCTTAACGTGCCAATATACTTCATACACAACAAGGAGGGGAAGCTCGAGGATGCGGTGCAAGAGTTTCAGGTCTACCTCTCTGAGCTTTTTGGTGTTTGAATGGTGGCAACTCCCGTAATGATGCCGCAGTCCTCTATGCTCCTCATAATACTCTCTGGTGTAATCTACGCGCTCTGCGCTGCAGCTGTGCAGAGAAAGCTCTCCAACCCTAAGAAATCAAGGGAGCTTCAGGATCAGATAAAGATAATTTCGAAGGAGCTTCAGGCCATGATAAAGAACAACGCGCCCAAGGAAGAGGTGTCAAAGAGGCAGAGCGAGATGATGCCGCTGGTGAGGCAGAGCATGACGATGAACATGAAGTCCACCTTCATCCTCATACCATCGTTCTTCGTGGTCTATTATTTGATTATTCCATATCTCTTTGGCGGGCTCGGCACAGATTTTGTCGCTTTCATGATAGGAAGCTACAAGATAAGCCTCGAATTCAAGGGGCTCTTCTTTGTTACGGTCTTCATACTTGGAATCATACTTTCGGTGAGCATCCTGCTTTACGACAAAAGGAGGGCCAAGCTTGACACAAAAGCGAAGCTTGAGGCCGAGGGGATTAAGCCTTAGTGCTACCATCTTATTGCTCCAACTCCCTCTATTCCGCGCCTTAGGAACGGGTCTGAAACTGGAGCTCTAGCAGGCCTGACCGGCGCCCTTGATTTAAAGGTGAGCCTTCTTCCATCTCTCATGTTCGTCTTTTCAATTTCAAACCCGAACTCTCCGAGGGCCTTCGCTATGCCCTCCATGGCTTCTGGGGTAAGTCCTTCCTTCATCTCCACAGACGCATATAGGTGATACCCCGGCGCGCCGACCTCTGAAGGCCTCATTGAAGCCCATTCCAGAACCAGGTTTCTCTCCAAGAAATATCCCCTCGCCTTTATGACCATGCTTTTTGCCTGCGGCCTGTCGTATTCGTGGACATCGGCCAAACCGTGTATAGATATCTGGTATGCTTCCGTCATTGATTCACCGTTTGGAATGCATGGATTCCTTTAGATATATATTGGTTTCTTCTTTTGAGCGGGAAAGCTAAACCTCTTTATACCTTTAGCAGCATAATAACTGAGGTGCTAATTTGCCAAAGCCTATGCACAGATCGAGGAGCTTTAGGCGCTTCAAACGGGTCACTGCTACCGGCAGGAAGGTAATCCATTATAGGAGGGCTCCGGCTTCGATGCCGCACTGCGCAATATGCCGCGCCGAGCTCAACGGAATAAGCAGAAGGGGTGGCAGGTCGAGGCGCACCAACAGCCGCATCTTCGGAGGCGTCCTCTGCTCGGGGTGCTCTGCAGAGATAATAAAGCTAGGGAGCAGGGTGGAACACGGCGGAATGAAGCTGAATGACATAGGGATAAAGCAGCGCGCTTACGTGCTGCAGCTCGTTGCGCACTGACATTCTTCTGATTTTTATGAAGGCCATAATCATCTCCGGCATGCCGGCCTCTGGGAAGAGCTCGCTGGCAAGGGCGCTCTCTCTAAAGCTGGGGCTGAAGGAGATAGACGGCGGTAAGGTGATGATGGGCATAGCGCACGAGAGGGGCTACAAAACCGGCGGAAGCGACTGGTGGGACACGCCAGATGGGATAAGGTTCCTGCGGGAACGGGAGAGAGACTTGGATATAGACAGGGAGGCCGACAGGAGAATGCTGCAGCTGGTAAAGGATGGTAATGTGGTGGCAACAAGCTGGACGATCCCGTGGCTTTCTAAGGGGTGCGTCTGCATATGGCTTGATGCCTCTCGGGAGAAGAGGGCTTTGAGGGCGTCAAAAAGGGACGGGGTGCCTGTCGAGGAGAGCGCGAAGACGATAAGGCTGCGCGACAGGGAAAACTCAGACCTGTATGAAAGGCTCTATGGAATTAAATTAGACAGGGATAAAAAGCCTTTCGATATAATAGTAAACACTGATGATCTGGACACTGAGCAGGTAGCAGAGCAGGTAATTAAAAAGCTTAAGGAGCTGAAGTATATAGTGATTTGAATGCTGTTAGAGGTTGGAAGGGTCTGCGTGAAGAAGTACGGACGAGACGCCGGCAGCCGCGCGGTCATAACCTCTGTCCTTCAGGACGGGTTCGTGAAGATAATCACAGCCACAAGGAGCAAGAAGGAGAGGAGGTGCAATCCGAGGCACCTCGAGTTCCTGAAGGATGTCATAGACGTTAAGAACAAGGACCAGGTCAACAAGACGCTTGGCATAATGGGGCACTAGCTACCCTTCTCTCCAAAGAGCAGCTCGTTTGCCGCCTGTATCGCTTTTTCTTTATTTGGGCTCGTTGCAAGTATATTGAACAGCTCGCTGTAGTTCGCCGGCATCTCGATCTTCGATTCCTTTATCCTGCTTGCGAGGGTAAGCATGCCCAGCTCCCTTATCGGCATATCATCAAGCCTTCCGCTCCTTATCTCCTCTATCATCAGCTCTGAGTCGGGGCTGGAGAGGCGCGATGTGTCGATCGATATGAAGGCCTTTGACGAGTACTTTGAGGTTATCGCGTGCATCTGCAGGTCGGCTGTGCTGAACCCTTTCGCTATTGTGCCTGATATTTTCAAACGTATGATCGGCCTGCTCTTTGCCTCCTTTATTATCTTGGATACCTCGGCGTCGCACAGCTCTGACAGCTCCGATGGCTTGGCATCCTTGGCCTCTATCTCCCTTAGAACGTAGGGCCTGGACCCTATCTCCACGAACCTGTGGGTGCCGTCCACTGTGTCGAAGAGTATGAAGCCCTTTCTCGACTGCTCCTCGCTCTTCAGCTGCGTCAGCACGGTGCTTCCAGGTATGAGCAGCTTCTTACCGTGCGCTGTCGACTCCTGAGCGCTGTGCATGTGGCCGCAGACATACAGGTCGAAGCCTTTTGGAAGGTCTGCATACCTTATGAACTGGTCGTTGAACGGCAGCATCTCATATATTGATTGGTGGAACATGAATATGCTGAATGTTCCGCCGGATGGCTTGGGCGCAAGCTCCCTTATCTTCTCTTTGACCATGTCGTCGGAGACGCCCCCTAGTCCGAAGATCGAGACCAGCTCATCGCCCTTTTGCACAGTTGTGGTGGATTCGCTTGTGTCAGCGAGCAGGCCTGCCAGCGAGAGTAGCTTCACAGCATTCTCCTTACCCTCGGCTATTCTCTCATGCGTGCCGGGTATTGCGATTATCGGGACCGTGGTGTGTATGCCCGCCTTGCCCGTGTAGCCGGATATCTTTGCATTCCATTTTTTCTTTGAGAGCTCCCTGAAGATGTTTATCGCCTGCGATATCACCTCCGGCCTTGGGTATCTTTTGTCGAAAATATCCCCAGGTATGAGTATCGCATCGGCTGATTCGCTCGCCTTCTCGAGCGCCTCGGCTGCCTGGTTGAATGCATCCTCCTCAAAACGCTCATAACCAAGGTGCAGGTCAGATACGATCGCTATCTTCATTGAATCGCTATGCAGATTTCGGCGCGTTTGCGCTCTTCAGCTCCTTCTCTATCTCCTCTCTCAGGCTCTTCTCCTTCTTTACCGCTTCGTCGTACTGCTTGTTTATTATTGAAAGCCTCATCTCAACGGATTCGATCTTCTCTTTTAGGCTCTTTGCAGCAACATCCTTTCCGGTCTCGACCATGACCCCTCCTATGCTGGAGTATATCTTGCCTGTTGACTTCTCTATCTCGGCCGACGCTTCGTTGAACTCCTCCTTTTGCTCGTTGAACTGCGCTTTCTGTATTGCAAGCGCCTGAAGCTGCTCCTGCAGTGCCTGGTAGTCCGCCGTCATCTTTTCCAGCTGCTCCCTGTCCATAAAATCATCACTCTATTCCTTTTGAAGTTTTTAACTCTACCTGTCTATCTCGGCCATTATCACATCTAGACTTCCGATTATCGAGAACAGGTCTGCAAACCTCTGGCCCACAGATATTTTTGGGAGTATTGAGAGGTTTGAGAAGGCGGGCGACCTTAGCGATATCCTGTACGGCCGCTGCTTGTCAGGCACCATGTAGATTATCCCCTCGCCCCTCGGCAGCTCTTCCTGCATTATTATCGTGTCTGGCTTTGCGATTGGCCCGATGAGCCTTATCGGCATTCCTGTGCAGTCTCCGGCCGGCATCGCACCTACAGCCTGCCTGATTATGCTTATGCTCTCCAGCATCTCCTCGTACCTCACCCTGTACCTGTCGTATGCGTCCCCCACCCTTTTTACAGGAATGTTGAACTTCATCTTGTCATATACGTAATACGGGTGCGACCTCCTCACGTCCTCCTCTACGCCAGAGGCCCTAAGCACCGGCCCCGAGGCCCCGTTTGCTATCGCGTCGGCCTTGTTTAGGATCCCTACGCCCCTCGTCCTCTCCATGAATATGCTGTCTGCGTCTAGCATCTCCGGATATTGCTTTATCTTCTGCTCGAGGTAGTCGGTGAGCGCGATGCACCTCTCTCTGAAATCCTCTGGCGGGTTTTTGTTGAAGCCTCCAAGCCTCAAATTGACATAGAACATCCTGCTCCCAGAGACGTCCTCCAGCAGCTTAAGTATCTTCGCCCTGTCCCTGAAGCACCACATGAACGCTGTGAAGAGCTGCCCTATGTCGTTTACCATCGTGCCGAGCCAGAGCAGGTGGCTGGCTATCCTTTGGAATTCCAGAAGTATGACGCGCTCGTACTGCGCCGGCTCCTTTACGCTTATTCCCAACGCCTTCTCGACAGAGTTGACATAGAGGTCGTCCCAGCTGAGCGGCGCGATGTAGTCCAGCTTCTCCGTATAAGAGGGGTTTTGCATGTACATCCTCGTCTCCATGAGCTTCTCCACGCCCCTGTGAAGGAAGCCTATGTGTGGCTCTATGCTCTTTATCGTGTCGCCGTCAACATCCACTATGAGGCGGAGCACTCCGTGCGTTCCGGGGTGGATGGGGCCGACATTTATCCTCATTATAGCCATTACTCAATCCTCTTGTAGTCCTTGCCCCACACGAAGCTCTTCCTTAGCGGCGCTTCGCTGCCGTTCCAAAGCTCTAGAAGGAGGCGCTTTGGCATCCTTCCATTTATCTTTATGCCAAACATCTCCGACATCTCCCTCTCGTGCCAATCCGCAGAGGGATACTCCCTAACAACGCTGCCTATCGAAGGGTCTGCGCTGGGCAGCTTGACCATCACCACCTCATCCTTCTTCTGCCCTGTGCTGTATAGCAGGTAGACTACCTCTATGCGGTCCGTGTAGTCTATCGCGGTTATCTTCTTCAGGTAGTCAAAGCCTTTTGCCTTCATTCCTGCTAAAGTTTTCGCTAAGGCTTCTGGTTGTATTTCGATCAATTTTACCACGTATCTTCTCTTGCAGCTTCATCAGCGCGCCCACCAGGTTCTCTGGCCTTGGGGGGCACCCTGCAACATAAACGTCAACAGGTATGACCTGGTCTATTCCTTTAAGTATGTTGTAGCTCTCCCACCACGGCCCCCCGGATGTGGCGCACTCCCCATATGCAATCACATAGCTTGGCTTTGACATCTGCTCGTAAAGCCTCTTCACCCTTGGCGCTATAGACTTTGTCACCCACCCGGCCACTATCATCACATCGCACTGCCTTGGCGTGCCCCTGAACATCAGGTATCCCTTTCTCTCCGCGTCTATCCTTGCCGCGCCGAAATCCATCAGCTCCATTGCGCAGCACGCCAGCCCGAACTGCAGGGGCCACAGCGAGTTTGACCTGCCCCATTTCACTATATCCCTTGAGAAGAACTTTACAAGGTCGTCGAACCTGCCGAACATGGCGGGCACAGTCTCCCTTCCGCTCGCCCTGAGCGATTCCTCAGTTATCGCAGACATCTCCTGCTCTGCGTTAAGAAACTGTTCCTTTGTGTAGGGAGGCATCTGCTCAATATCATTCTCTTCCATATCTAACACGCATCATCAGGTATCCCAGAAATGCAAACAGCATTGCTACGCCAGCAAGGCCGATCATCAGCAGGTTATTTGTATAGCTCAAGCTTTTTGAAACAGGAGCCCATAAAAGCAGAAGTAGCGCGACCACCTCGAAAGGCAGGAAGAGCATGAAATAGGGGAGGTATTCGTTTATTATGTCGCGGTTCTTGCCTATCGTCTTTTCGCCGCTCTCGTAGGGCGCGTTCTTGACCGGGTTGTCAAGCCTCCTCCTTCTGAGCATCTTTGCTGTGAGCAGCATTGAGTATGGAACGAATACTGCGACAATGGCAAAGAATAGAATCGCTATGTAGTTGTAGAGCATTGTCGCACCCGAGGCTATTTTATTATATCTCTTGTCATATTTTTAGTTTTTGTGAATGAAAGGCGGGAAAATGCCCTTTATAGTCTACTCGGAACTCAACACCACATCAAGCATGATAGGCAGGGCCATCCTTGGAGCGGAGGATTTCGAGGAGGTTGGAAAGATCTCGGGGTTCCGCCATTTCAGGTGGGGGAAGGTGGAGCTCCTTGCTGTGGACAGGAACATACTCGAAACAGACTTTCTTGACCAGATAATAAAGACAGATTTGATAATTTTCCCATGCAGCCACAAGAGCGCAAAGGAGGTTGCCTCGTTCACCGCCCATGCGGAGGGGAACTGGACCGGCGAGGCGAAGCTTGGGGGGCAGCCGAGGCAGCTGAGCTTTTCGTCTCCGCAGATGATGCACAAGGTGCTGAGCATTTTGTCGAAGAACAACAGCACCTCCCTTCCGGTGATATATGAGGCTACACACCATGGCCCGCTTCTTAAAACTCCGTCAATGTTCGTTGAGGTGGGAGGGAGCAGGGAGGCGCTGGAGAGCGTTGAGTACTGCACCTTTGTTGCGAAATCGATAATAGATGCGCTCTCTTCCGGCCCAGAAACCGGAACAACCCCGGTCTTGGGCATAGGCGGCATGCACTATGCCGACAAGTTCACAAGGATGGCCCTTGAAAAGGGGTACGCCTTCTCTCATATAATGCCAAAGTACTATGTCAATGAAACTGACATGATCTCTCAGGCGGTTGAGCGGTCGTCGGAGCGGCCCGAAAAGGCTGTGATAGAATGGAAAAGTATTAAGTCTGATGAAAGACAAAGGGTAATAGCGAACCTTGAAGATTTGGGTATTGGTTATGAGAGGGCCTAGTGCTGTTTTCCTTGTTGTCGCGGCAGTTGTACTTGTTTGCGCAATACACTCTGCGCACGCGCAGTATTGGTTCCAATCCGGGGCTGATTCGGGTGGAGTTTCATCGAACAACAATGGCGCAAGCGTATACATACAGACTGTAGGGCTGCAGGCGCCGCAGACCGGTGCTTTCGGATTCTGGGTGGGCGAGAACCTTGACAACGGGGCATTCCTTCAGGTTGGCTATGAGATACCAAACGAGTCGGGGCTTTACCCGAACATGTGCTCTCCCTCCGGGTGCAACGGGTCGGTTTACCTTACAGCCGGCCAGCCGACCTGGTTCTGGGAGTACTTTCCGGCGGGGTACAAGGGGCCGCAGTTTTACGGGGCTGTTGGCTCAAATGATTCTATAGGCGCACCCGGTGTCTTCAACAGATATTCTTTTGTGTACAACAACAGCGTGTGGCGCTTCTACTTCAACAACAATACAATAGGGAGCGTGGACCTGGCCAGCGGCACGTCAGGCAGCTACGTGCCGGTAGCGTATGCCGAGCTTGCGGACACCTACCAGAACACAACCTTGCTCCAGAATGTGCTCTTCAAGAACCTCTCATATTACAAAAATGGGGCGTTCAGCCTTGTTCCAGAGGGATATTCTTATGTAGGGTATGGCACGGGGAGCCAGACAGCCCTCAAAAACACCTACGGAGTTGCCGAGGTTCCGGGATATGCGGACTATTTTGAGATAGGCTCTGCGCTGCCATTGCTCGCATCCAACACCAAGCTATGGAGCTCCGCGTATAATCTCTATGTTAAATCAGAATTCGGAAACACCACAGGCTCTGGCTACTACCTCACCTTCTCGGTGGTGAACTTCACTGCGCCGGAATACGTTTATGTAACACCGTACGAGAGGATGGCGTTTGACGGGTGGGTGGGCTCTGGCTTTAACTCGTATACCGGGCCGGACAACCCGGGAAGCGTCAAGATGGGGGACAACGTTACAGAGACGGCGACCTGGGCGGCGGAATACTATGTAAACGTCACATCGGAATACGGGTCAGCGCTGGGAAGCGGCTGGTACTACCAGAATTCAACAGCCCTGATAGGAATTAACAAAACCCCTGTGATTGTATCGCCGGGTGTCAGGGAGGTGTTTGGCGGATGGAGCAATGGCATGAGCGGAGTTGGATTTAAAGCGGCTGTGACGGGGCCGCTGACCGTTGCGGCGTTGTGGAAGAAGGAGTATTTCGTGAACGCGTCCACAGAATATGGAAACGCCGCAGGCAGCGGCTGGTACTCTCCGGGAAGTGTGGCGAGCATTCGCCTGAATGAGAGCTACTTCAATGTGACGAATACAAGCAGGACCGCCTTCTATTCCTGGAGCGGGGTATACAACAGCAGCAACATCAGCATAACGGTTAGCTCGCCGATCTCGCTTGATGCGATATTCAAGACCGAATATCTGGTAGACTTCGTCGGCCAGGACGCATATTACAACCAGATAAACGCCTCGTACTTCAGAATCAACGGCAGGGATATCGACAGCCCCGAGCTCCTCTACAGCGGCGTCCCGTATTCGCTGTCGGGGGTCTATTACAAGGGCTTCCTGCTCCCAACCAATAAGACCATTTTCATCTCTGGAAGCGGGCCTGTGTACGTAAAGCTGCCTGTATACAATGTGCAGATATCTGCGCAGAGCCTTGTAAAGAAACCGTTGAACGCAACACTGTATGCAAGCTTCAAGAACGGGTCATCCGGCAGTTTCGCCCTCGGCCCCTCCGGATCTGTGACGCTGTATGACGTTCCGTTGGGATATGTTGCCGGCTCTGCGAGGTATGGCAGCGTTCAAGAGTCGTTCAAGGCCCAGAACGGGAACAGCGTTTCAATGACATTTGTAAGCCTTGACATAATACTGATATTCGTGGCGATCGTCGTTGCCATGCTTGCATACGAGCTCCTGCACAGGCTTGTGCTTGCAAAGCGCACAGCGACCAAAGCGCGAAGATAGCCGTGGTGCTATGCCTGACATTTACGATATCTTCCTTGCAAAGTATGGTGACTTCACAGAGATACAGAAAGCCGCGATGCCGATTATAGAGGAAGGAGGCAACTGCGTGGTTGTGGCGCCAACCGGGGCGGGCAAGACAGAGGCGGCGGTGCTGCCCATCCTTAGGTCATTGTCCGGAGCTCAGAAGGCCGTGGGAATAAGGGCTATCTACATAACACCGCTGAGGGCGCTCAACAGGGATATGATAAAAAGGCTTACATGGATGTGCGACAAGATAGGCGTCTCGATAGCCGTCAGGCACGGCGACACGCTGCAGAGCGAGAGGAGGAAGCAGGAGAAAACGGCCCCTGCACTGCTTATAACAACCCCGGAGACGCTGCAGAGCATCCTGCCAACGAAGTCCTTTGCAAGTCACCTGAAAAACGTGGAGTATGTGGTTGTTGACGAGGTGCACGAGCTCTACTACAACAAAAGGGGGGCGCAGCTCTCGCTCGCTCTGGAGAGGCTTGAGGAGCTGTCGCCAGGTTTCAAAAGAATCGGAATCAGCGCAACCGTTGCAGACCCGGAGGTGGCGGGCAGGTTCATGTGCGGGGCGCGGCCATTCAGGGTAGCCACGGTGTCGTCTGTCAAGAGAATCGAGATAAGCATCGCCCTGCCCCAAAAGTATGGGAAGGAGGTAAAGGAGCTGGCCTGCAAGCTCGACATTGACGAGAAGGCGCTTGCGCGCGTTGGCGCAATAGCTGACGCGATAAAATCCTCGAAGTCTGCGCTGGTCTTCGCGAACACCAGGCAGGTCGTTGAGGCGCTGGGAAGCAGGCTTCTCCTTCTTAACAGCATGCACAACTTTGGAGGGATTGGGGTGCACCACGGCTCTTTGGACCGCAAGGACAGGATAGAGATGGAGGAGAGGTTCAAGGGCGGAGAGCTGCGCGGCATGATAGCCACGAGCTCCTTGGAGCTCGGCATAGACATAGGCGACATAGACCTCGTTGTGCAGTACGGGTCGCCCAGGCAGGCGCTCAGGCTCGTCCAAAGGGTGGGAAGGAGCGGCCACTCTGTGTCCGGCGTCGCGAGGGGAAGGATAATTGCGACAAGCAACATAGACGCGATAGAGGCGCTCTCCGTTTACAAGAGCGTGAAGGAGGGCTCCATAGAGAGCTTTGGCGTCTGCGACAACGCTCTGGATGTCCTGTGCACCCAGCTCTGCGGCATAGCGCTAGACAAGAAGAGCGTGGAGGTCGGAAAGGCGCTCGAAATCATAAGGCGCGCATACCCATACAGGAAACAGGACCTTGCATCGCTTGGAAACCTGCTCTCGTTCATGAACAGGCAGAGGCTGCTCTTTTTCGAAGGGAAAACCGTGGTGCCGAGCAGGAGGACAAGGATGTACTACTACGAGCACCTCAGCGTGATCCCTGATACAAGGAAGTTCACCGTGAAGAGCATTGCCGACAACCGGATAATCTCGTCGCTTGATGAGAGGTTTGTCGCCGCAAACATAGAGGAGGGGGTTGTCTTCATAGTGAGGGGGCTCCCGTGGAAGGTCATAAGCATTGACGAGGGGTCGGTGAGCGTAGAGCCGAGCACACTGCTTGACGCAGCTGTGCCAGATTGGGCTGGAGAGGACATACCCGTCTGCTATGGGGTGGCCAGGGGGGCTGCATCTCTTGCAGGTGGGATCGATGCGATTAAAAAACTGGGGTGCATTGACAGGGAGGCGCTGCCGCTGATATCGGAGTTCTGCGCGGAGCAGCAGAAGTTCGGAACAGATAAAAAAGATACATTGGTTGTCGAAAGGGTGGAGGAGTTCCTCATACTGCACACAGGCTTGGGAAGCATGGCCAACGAGGCCCTCTCGAGGCTGATAACAAGCCTCATCGTAACATTTACCGGAAGGAGCGTAAACGTCAGGTCTTCCCCATATTTCATAATGTTTGAATCGCCCAGGAACATATCGGTTAAGGACCTGGTAATGAAGATAAACACCGGGAACCTGGAGGGGCTGCTCGAAGAGGCGGTGAAAAACACAGAGCTGTTCAGGTACAGGTTCGTGAACGTGGCGAAGCTCTTTGGAATTGTGGAGAGGGACGCTGCGGTCTCAAAGTCCCTTGTCAATAAGATAATACGCGCGCTCAAGGACACGCCGGTTTACGCCGAGGCGCTCAGCGATGTGCTGCGGGCCTTTGACATCCCGAACCTCAAAAACTTCCTTGATGACATACAATCAAACAAGATAAGGATTGTCGAGTCGTCGGAGCCGAAGCTCTCCCCAGTTGCCGACGAGATACTGAACGCGGCTTACTACACGAGGGAGCTGATGGCCCCATCGATGCCGAGCAAGGCGATGCTTGACTCGTTCTCGGACTACCTGCTAAACAAGGATGCGATGCTGCTCTGCACATACTGCGGGTTTGAATTCACAAGGAAGCTGTCTGAGATAAAGGACCTGTACCAATTCTCCTGCCCGTCTTGCGGAAGTGTCATGATCTGCAGGAATTCGGACCTTCACTCTTCTGTTGTCAAGAAGAGGCTGGCAGGCAAGAAGCTAGACAGGGAAGGCAGGGGGATATTCGGAGAGGTGATGAAGGAGGCTGGCCTCTTCAGCGCCTATGGGGGAAGGGCGGCGCTTGCGCTTGCAACCTACGGCGTCGGGCCTGCGAGCGCTGCACGCGCCCTGCTAATGCACAGGAAGGATGAGTCACTTTTCTACAAAGACCTGATCGAGGCTCAGAAGCAGTTCATACGCACAAAGAAGTACTGGTCTGCCAACTAGCGCAGCCTTTTGACGTTTACCCCGTGCTCCTCTGGCTCTATTTTGTATGCAGCGTTCTCAAAATGCATGGCTAGCTCCCTTCCCTTGTAGAAATTGTGGAGGAATATTGCCACCGAGGAGGTGCAGGTGTGCGGTTGCGTGGTTATGCTGATGTTGAAATCCGCGGATTTGTAGAGCTGCTTTATCGTTTCTGTGAAGCTAACTATTGCGAGTACGTTCTTGTATGTGTTTATCTGGTATTCGTGCCTTTTCATTGGCGTTCCATACCTTGTAAGGTACACCTTCAGGTAGTTCTTCTTCTCGCTTATAAACTCCTTCCAGTTATCGGCGAACGAGACGCCGAACTTGCCTCCCCATTTCTTGTCCATCGCTTCGCAGTATTTCATGAGTTTCTTGTTGTCCCCGCTCTTTCCGGAGACGAAGGTTATGTTGGATGCGCCGAATGCCCTGGCAACCATGCTGAGGTCAAGCTTTGCATCATAACTGGCCTTGCCTATGGCTAATACCCATATCAAATCCCCACCCTTAAACAACATTGCAGACGATTATTATAAGGCTATTGTGGCGCTGCGTATCTTAGAGTATCTGCGCGTCAACTACGGAAACGCCCTTGTCTACGCGCATCAGCCTTACTCCAGAGGCGCTCCTGCCGGTCACCCTGACCGTAGAGACAGGGAACTGTATAGAGAGCCCCTTCGAGTTTATCAGGAGTATCTCCGACGACTCTTGCGACTTGAGGGACTTGACAACCTTGCCGGTCTTCTCCTTTACCCTCAGGTTTATCACGCCCTTCCCTCCGCGCTTCTGCAGGCGGTATTCGCCGAGCCTTGTGGCCTTTCCGAATCCTCCGTCAGTTATCGTGACTATCATGTCGCTCTCCTTTGCCTGGAGAAGGTTGACCACCTCGTCCCCTGTGCCGAGCCTTACCCCCCTAACTCCGTGCGCGTTCCTGCCCATTGCCCTGATGTCGTTCTCGTTGAACCTGAGCGCCTTGCCGTTCCTTGTGGCTATGAAGATGTTTGAAGAGCCGTCGGATATGCATGCGTCGGCAAGGGTGTCTCCCTGGTTGAGCGGCATTGCGATTATTCCGGTGGCTCTCGGGTTTGAGAAGCTCTCCGCCCTCACCCTCTTTATCGTCCCCTTTCTCGTAACAAATGTGAGGAAGTTGCCGGCGAACGCCTTTGTGTTTACTATCTTCTCTACGGTCTCGCCCTCCGATAGCTTTACAAGGTTGACCGCCGCCTTGCCTATGCCATACCTGTTCGCCTCTGGAACCTGGTACGCCTTGAGCCAGTATGCGCGGCCCCTGCTGGTCAAGACGAGAAGATAGTCTTTGGCCCTGCAGGAGGCTATCTGCTTTACGAGGTCCCCTTCTCTCAGCTCTATGGCCCTCACGCCCTTCCCTCCGCGGCCCTGCGACCTGTAGACGCTGGTCTGCATCCTTTTCAGGTAGTTGTTTCTTGTGAGTATGACCGTTGTGTCCTCGTCTATGATTAGGTCCTCGTTCTCTATCTCCTGCATTTCCGTGTTGGTGTCTATGGCGGTGCGCCTCTCCCTCCCGTACTTCTCCTTTATCTCGCCCGTCTCGTCCTTTATTATCTGGAGGATTCTGCCCTCGCTGGCAAGTATGCTGTTCAGGTCCTTTATTCTCAACTCCAGGTCGTTCTTCTCGCTAGAGAGGGAGTCGCTCTCGAGGCTTGTTAGCTTGCTGAGCTTCATGTCGAGTATGGCGCCTGCCTGCTTTTCCGTTATGCCGTAGCTCTTGATCAGCCTGCCGCGCGCCTCCTTTGTGTCGGAGCTCTTCTTTATCGTCTCCACAACCTCGTTTATGTTTGCTATTGCGACAAGCAGGCCGTCAACTATGTGGAGACGCTCTCCGGCAACATCGAGGTCATACCTCGTCCTGTTCTTTATCACCTCGATCCTGTGGTCTACGAATGTCTTTATGAACTGCTTTATGTTGAATGTGACAAGGCTGTTCTTTATTATCGCGATGTTCATTACCGGAAGGGTTACCTGCATCTGCGTGTGCTTGTAGAGGGTGTTGAGAAGCGTGTCGGGGTTTGCGTCCTTGCGAAGCTCTATCACGATCCTTATACCCTCCTTTCCGCTCTCGTCTCTCAGGTCGCTTATGCCCTGCACCTTCTTCTCCTTGACCAGCTCCGCAATCTTTTGTACAAGGCTTGCCTTGTTTACGGTATAGGGAATCTCCTTTATCACTATGGCGTTCTTGTTTTTCTGCTCCTCGATCACCGTCTTTCCCCTGATCGTGCACGACCCCCTTCCTCCAAGATAGGAGGCTATCAGGGAGTTGCTGTAGAATACCGAGCCGCCGGTCGAGAAATCTGGCCCCTTTATGTACTGGAGGAGCTCCTGAGGGGTGATCTCGTTGTTGTTTATGTAAGCTGTTATGGCGTCGCACACCTCCCTAAGGTTGTGCTGGAGTATGTTTGTTGCAACTCCGACTGCTATTCCCGACGCGCCGTTGACAAGGAGGTTTGGGACTTTTGCAGGAAGTAGCAGTGGCTCCTCCTCTGTGTTGTCGAAGTTAGGTACAAATGGAACGGAGCGCTTGTCAATATCTGCAAGCATCTCCTCGGCAAGCCTGTTGAGCCTTACCTCAGTGTATCGCTGCGCGGCTGGAGGATCCCCATCGATAGAACCCATGTTGCCCTGCCCCTCGACCAGAGTGTGGTTCATTGAGAAGGGCTGTGCCATCCTTATCAGGGTGCCATATGCCGCCAGGTCGCCGTGTGGGTGGTACTTTCCTATCACGTCTCCAACGATTCTGGCGCTCTTCTTTGTAGGCTGGTCGTGCACGTTGTTGAGCCTGTACATCGCGTAGAGTATCCTTCTCTGCGCAGGCTTGAGCCCGTCCCTTGCATCGGGGAGCGCCCTGCCTATGATTACGCTCATCGCGTAGTCAAGATAGCTTGACTGCATCTCCTTCTCTATGAGGGTTTCAATGTGAGTTGTCTCTTCCATCTTAACACTAGATATCGAGGAATTTTACCTCGCTTGCATGGTCCTCGAGGAAGTGCCTCCTCTGCTCCACGTCGAGTCCCATCAGTATTGTGAACATTGTGTTGGCGAGTTCGGCGTCTCCTATCGCTATCCTCTTCAGGACCCTGTTCTTTGGGTCCATAGTGGTCTCCCAAAGCTGTTCCGGGTTCATCTCTCCCAAACCCTTGTACCTCTGGACAGATCCCTTCCCTTCAAAAGCCTTCATTATCTCGGTAAGCTGCTGCTCCGAATACGCGTAGCGCGCCTCCCTCCCCTTTACTATTTTGTAAAGCGGCGGCTGCCCTATGAAGACGTATCCCCTCTCTATCAGCGGCTTCATGTACCTGTAAAGGAAGGTTAGCAGCAGCGTCCTGATGTGGCTTCCGTCTACATCAGCATCAGTCAAAAGTATTATCTTCCTGTATCTTGCTCCGTCCGCATTGAAGGATTCCTTTATCCCTGCGCCCAGCGCTGTAACCATGGCGTGCAGCTCAGCGTTTCCGAATATCTTCTCGTCTGACGCCTTCTCCACATTAAGGACCTTCCCCCTCAGCGGGAGTATCGCCTGGTAGAACCTGTCGCGGGCCTCCTTGCTCGATCCTGCTGCGCTTTCGCCCTCAACTATGAATATCTCACATTTTGCTGGGTCTGTCTCTGTGCAGTCGGCGAGCTTGCCGGGCAGTATCGCGCCTTCGAAAAGGCCCTTCTTCCTTGCCAGGTCTCTCGCCCTTCTTGCAGATTCCCTGGCCTCGGCTGCGGAATAGACCTTGTCTAGGATCTTTGATGCCTCTGATGGGTTTTCCTCCAGGTATTTTGAGAGCTCTGAATATACGGTGTTCTCAACGAACGCCCTTATGCTGCTGTTGCCGAGCTTTTCCTTTGTCTGCCCCTCGAACTCGGGGTTCTGCATCATCAGCGAGATTATGGTGATCAGCCCCTCCCTTGTATCGTCTCCCTCTAGGGCGACGTTGCTCTTTCTCTTCGCGTTCTTTTGGTTGTATGTTGTTATCGCCCTCGTGAGGGCCCCCCTAAACCCTGTCACGTGGGTGCCGCCCTGTGCGGTCTTTATCTTGTTGACGAATGAGAGTATGTCTTCTGTGTACGAGCTGACATACTGCATTATCATTTCGAGCCTCATTGTATCGGTTTCCTTTACTATGGATATCGGTTTGGTTATTTCCTGGCGGCTGCCCCTTATGTGGGATATGAAGTCCTGCAATCCGCTCTTCGAATAGTATTCTGCGTCTTTTGGGGGCTGCTCCCTTTCGTCAATGAACTTTATGCGTAGCCCTGGGTTGAGGTATGCGAGATCCTTCATCCTTTCGGTAAGCTCTATCGTATCGAAGCTCTTTGCAGAGAATATCTCTTTATCTGGTTTGAACCTTATTGTGGTGCCGCTCTTCCCATCAGGCTCGCTGCCAAGCTCTTCGAGCGGGCTTAGTACCGCGCCCCTGCCGAACTTCTGCCGGTATATCTTTCCATCTCTCCTCACCGTCACCTCTGTGTATTCAGACAATGAATTGACGACAGTGAGGCCTACTCCGTGTAGTCCTCCTGAGACCTTGTACATCTTGTTGTCAAATTTTGCTCCTGAGTGGAGCGAGGTGAGTATCACCTCAAGCGCTGGCTTGCCGACCTTGGGTATGATATCTATCGGGATTCCCCTTCCATCGTCGCTGACCTCCGCTGCATCAACATCCTCCTCCTTCATCAGCCTTACGGTAACGGTCTTTGCATACCCTGCCATGACTTCGTCCACGGCGTTGTCAATCAGCTCATAAAGCAGGTGTATGAAGCCGGAGCTGCCGGTTGAGCCTATGTACATCGCGGGCCTTTTCCTGACCCCCTGCGGTCCAGAAAGCACGGTTATGTCTTTTGCAGAATAGTCATTAGTATCCATGGTTTTCCCGAGCTCTTTTTACGACGACAAATCGCCCTTGAATTAATACACTGTATTATTTGTTTTTCAGCTTTAAAACCCTTTTGGTGCGCCATTGAAAGGGGCGCTGGGAAAGGTTAAATATGAGGAACGGGAAACAATAAAGTATGATAAAGGATGCGCTGCTTTGGAACGCGCTTGGGGAGAGAAAAGTTGAATGCGTTGCGTGCGCGAGGCGCTGCAAAATACCAAAAGGCTCGCACGGTTTCTGCTATGTTAGGCAGAATGTGGACGGCAGGCTTAAGCTTGTCAACTACGGAATCGTATCGGCAATGCAGATAGACCCGATAGAGAAAAAACCTTTCAATCACTTCATGCCAGGAAGTTATGTATTTGGCATTGGAACCTCATCATGCAACTGGGGCTGCCTCTTCTGCCAAAACCACAACATATCCAAAGAGAGGGAAATTGTGGGGGTGAAATTGAGCCCTGAGAGGGCTGTAGAGCTTGCCGTTGAGAACGGGACCGAGTGCATAGCATTCACTTACAATGAGCCGACAATATTCATAGAGTATGTTCTTGATGTGGCAGAGCTGGCCCACCAAAAAGGAATTAGAACGCTGATGGTATCGAACGGATACATGACGAAGGAGACGATAGCCTTGATGAAAGGGCTGATCGATGCCGTTGTTGTCAACTTTAAGGGCAGCGGCGAAGAGAAGTTTTCAAATAAGTACGAGGCTGTTGTTTCTAGCAACCCGATAAGAGAGGCCGTTGTAGAGCTCAAAAGGGCCGGAATACACATTGAGATGACTGACCTCATAATACCGGCTGTTGGGGACTCGCTCGACGCCTGCGATAACCTTACGAGGTGGGTGCATGACGGTGTGGGGGCCGATACCCCAATACAGTTCACGCAATTCCACCCTGATTACAAGATGCTTGATCACCTGGCAACAAGCTACGAAACGCTAAAGAGGCATTATGACATTGCAAAGAAGAACGGGCTTGAATATGTGTACATTGGAAATGTGCCTGGCAACCCTTATGAAAACACCTATTGCCCCAGATGCAATTCCACAGTAATAGAGAGGAACGGCCACTACATCATAAAGTTGGCTTTAACAGGGGATAACAGGTGTGCGTCCTGCGGAAACCAAATACCCATAACAGGGGCCCCTGTAAAGAAACTTAGATATGAAAGCGTTAGGGCGCTTTACTAGCGTCAGGTATTTATTCTTATTAATCGCTTTCTTGATCATGAAGAGGAAGGTAATAATCATAGGCGCTGCGGGAAGGGACTTTCACGACTTCAATACATTTTTCAAGGACAACGACTCTTACGAAGTGGTTGCGTTCACCGCGACACAGATACCATTCATTGCTGACAGGACATACCCGAAAGAGCTTAGCGGCCGTTTGTATCCAAAAGGCATTCGAATATACGACGAATCTCTTCTAACTCAGCTCATAAAAAAGCACAAGGTCGACATCTGTGTTCAGGCATATAGCGACATATCGTACCCTGACGTTATGCACAAATCGAGCCTGGTCAACGCCGCTGGCTCCGATTTCTGGATAATGTCTCCAGAAAGCACAATGTTGAGATCAAAGAAGCCCGTAATTGCCGTTTGCGCGGCAAGGACAGGGTCTGGAAAGAGCCAGACCTCGAGATACGTGGCGAAGTATCTTCGCTTAAAGGGGCTCAGGGTGGTGGTGATAAGGCACCCCATGCCTTATGGAATACTAAAGGACCAGATTATTCAAAGGTTTGCAACGCTCAAGGACCTCGACCGATACAAATGCACTATAGAGGAGAGGGAGGATTACGAGCCGCATTTAAGGAACGGGTTTATCCTGTATGCCGGTGTTGATTATGAAAAGATACTGCGTGCCGCAGAGAAAGAGGCCGATGTAATACTTTGGGATGGTGGCAACAACGACGCCCCTTTCATAAAACCAGACCTTTTGGTCATGGTGCTCGACCCATTGAGGCCAGATGACGAGCTTGGGTACTACCCTAGTGAAACACTGGCACGCACGGCCGACATATTCCTTGTCAATAAGGCCAACTCCGCCACCAAAAAGGGATTGGAGACCGTCACAAAGGATGTGCGCAGCGTGAACAAGCGCGCAAAGATATTTTATGCCGACTCTATCGTAAGCCCGGATAACCCAAGGATCATAAAGGGCAGCAGCGCGCTGATTATAGAGGACGGGCCCACAATAACACATGGCGGGATGGCATTCGGCGCTGGCAAGGTTGCGGCCATGGAGTACAAGGTCGGAAAGATTGTTGATGCAAAGATGTATGCGGTTGGAACAATAAAGGAGACATTTGCAAAGTATCCCAAATTGGACAAGGAGCTGCCCGCGATGGGGTATACCCCAAAGCAGATAAGAGACCTGCAGAATACAATAAACAGGGCCGATTGCGACATTGTGATATCCGCCACGCCGACAGACCTCAAAAAAATACTTAACATCAACAAGCCGATGGTGCAGGTGTACTACGAGCTGAAACCAAAAGGCGGGGGGCTTCACAGCGCTCTTGACTCGTTTGCTAAAAGGGGTTCCTGATGAAAACATCAAACGTGCTGATCACTCTGCTTGCAATAGGCGCTGTGATATCGGTATACCTGATATACACGCATTACAACCCTGGAGCGCTGGTGTGCACGGAAGGGAAGGTGATCAATTGCGCGGAGGTGCTGACAAGCAGCTACTCCGTAATTCTTGGGGTGCCGCTTGCTGTATACACGTTTGTGTGGTTCGTGCTTGCCATGCTTCTTGTGATGAAGCGGCAGAAGCTCAGGACCTTCGCTGAGATATGGATGCTCATAGGAATTGGAGGTATGTTCTACTCGTTCTTTGCGATGTACATGGTAGGAAAGGTCTGCATCTACTGCAGCACTCTAGACCTGATAATAGCGATCTCTATCGCCCTCTTTTTCATGAAGCAAAAGCCTTAATATCAAATATGCTGTATATCGGTAACAGGGGCCCATAGCTCAGCCTGGCAGAGCGGCTGGCTCTTAACCAGTAGGTCGGGGGTCCAAATCCCCCTGGGCCCGCTCTTTTGCTTGTGCAAGCAGAAGTATTTTATTTCGGTATCGAGAATTGTGGGTGGATGACTATGGCCATGCTTGATACCGCCTGCACCAGGAGTATCGCGATTAAAAACTTTGCTGATTAGTTTGACGGGAAAACTTTCTCCCCATGTTCGTTCTGTTGGTACCTTTTTGCTTGCTGTATTGGTTCTATTAGTTATTGCAGGGATCCCCACCGCACAGCTTGGCGAGGAAGCCGGCCAATTGAACTACCTGGTACAGGTGGGCCACAACCAGACAATGCAGCTCCACCTCGAAAATGAAGGCAACACCACAATAGGGTTCCAGATGCAGCAGCCAAACATACCGCAAGAGGATAACCAGATAAGCCCCACAATAACATTCCAGCCCGATTATGGAACCATCAATCCATATGGCGCGTTTGCGGTGAATGTGACGGTCTTTATGCCATTGAACGACACCCCAATGGGAGCACAATGGACCGTTATACTCTCTGCTGTTCTCGCAAGCAATGCATCCAACCCAAGCGGGGCAGTCATCCAGGCGGGGGTTGCCAAGGTATCCACTATTGAAGCAGTAGCCTCAACCACCTCTATCAGCACAACCACCACGTCAATACCGCAGGTGCACACCGCCAATTTGGTGCAGCTGCCTATTGTTCCAATAGCCTTTGGTGTTGTTGTGATAATCGTTGCGGCTGGTGCGATCGCCATGAAGAAGAAGAAAGAGCGGGCTGGTTGATCCATCTCTAATTCTTACGTCTATGTTTTTGCACGTTTCGCAAGAAACGTAAGTATTTTATTTGCACGCAGTAAGGAGTAGTCAGGCCTCTCAAAAGGGACCTGTTTTAGCGTGTGCTATGCACACCGCCAGTGTTAACATGAAAAGCCAATTGGTTGAGGGTTTTGCAGCAACATGCATAGCGCTTGTGCTGCTGGTTGGCCTGGCAGGTGCATATTCCACAAGCGGCACTGTAACTGCTAGCATTACTGTACCATTGAACTCTCTGGTGTTGACAAACATTTCAACATCGTCAAACCTGTATGTGGGTGCGTCGCTGCCATTCTATGCAACGCTGAACAACTCAGGGGCCCTGGCAACAACAAACATAATAATCAATGTGTCGATAACCGGCCCTGCGGCGTTCAATTCATCATATTCTGTATCCTCGCTGACTCCAGAGCAAACAGAGAACGTAACGATTCAGATATCTGGAGTAACGTCAGCTGCGGGAACGTACACGCTCAACGCGTTCGCCTCGTATTACATAGGCAATACCATTCTTGTGACAAATTCGAAGAGTACCCAGTACACCGTAATAACGCCGTCGCAGCACAGCGGCGGAGGGGGTGGCGGAGGAGGCGGGCCTTCGATAACGCCGGTGCCTGGGATAACGATAATAACTATACCGCTAACAACCTCTACAATAGCAGGGCAGGGCCTTGTGACCCAAATAGGCGTGCAGTCAACATCAAATTCGCCACAGGTCGTCAACTTCAGCGTTGGCAGCAACTTCACGCGGCTCGTGAATATTTCGGTGGGCAGCCTCTACCTGAACCCGGGGCAGGCGGCAACGCTCCAAGCCATTTTCAAGACAACCGCCAACACCCTGCCGGGAACATACGTTATACCGCTTGTGATCAAGACATCTGTATCAGGAGGCGGCAGCATATCCACTACAGAGTACCTCACCTTCACGGTATACAACAACTTGAAGAACGGACTGCAGATAATCGGGCAGACTTACCTTACAAATTCTCTGGCCACGCTTAGTGGCATCATATCGATAGGGAACAGCGGCAACAGCATAATACAGAACGGCACCCTCTACACAACATTACCTTCGATGGCCATAAGCAACGCATCGCAGATATACGCTTACGGCCTTCCCAACAACATAACCAAAACAGCGAACGGATACACAATTGCATGGCATATCAGCAAGATATCGAGCGGGCAGGAGTTCTACGCCTACTACGAGATAACAAACCTATCAAGGATCAACCTGATATCGTATGCCCAGAATGTTTTTGTGGAGCCGGGCCCAATAACAAGCAGCAGCGTGCTCCGCATAGCTGATATATCTGCGCCCACATTCTATTCTGACTCGTTTGGCAGCATAAAGGTGCTCGCCTTCTATACCGGAACCGCAACGCAGCAGGTAACCGCATACCTTTCCGGGCCGTTGGCTGCCGGCATCAAAAACGCCACACTGGCATTCAATGCGACCCCGAACAAGCTCCTGCCTATGAATTTCAGCATTTATGTTGGCAACTATACCGGGACGCTTCTCTTCTATCTATACATAAGCACACAGGGGGCAAACCTTACAGAGCCGATACCTGTGATAGTGCTGAGGGGAAACTCGAGCGTTGTCAGCACCACCACCATACCTCAAAAGCCGATAGTTATAGGCCAGGAAGCAAAGCTGGGGATTTTGGGAGGGGTTGCAGCCCTCGCAATAGTGCTTATTATAGTAGTTTCTATGAGAAAAGTAAAGAGAAGAAGGCCGAAATACGACCAGGAGAGGGCCTCTAAGGTAATAAGGCTGAAGAAGAGCATCGAAGGAGGATCCGATGAGTAAACCCTACATATTGCGCGTCTCTTCGCAGAAGGGCGGAGTAGGCAAGACCACCGTTGCTGTGAACTTCGCTGCCGCGATAAGGAACCTTGGCTACCGTGTCCTCATTATAGATTTTGACTTTGCAAACCCCAGCGTGGGCTTCCATCTTGGGCTGGAGGAGGCGAATGTTGGGGTGCAGACCGCCCTTGCAAAGAAAAACGACCTTAAGAACATAATTGCAATTCACGGGCCCTCCGGCCTGGCGGTCATACCCGGAGAGATAAAAGGCTGGTCCAAGACACCGGCTGCCGAGGCGATAACAGACTTCATGCACAAGGTGCAAAAGCTAAACTATGACTTCATTGTTGTCGACACATCGCCTGGGTTTGACGTTGAGGCCGGGCTCGGCAGTTTCGACGAGGATATAATAGTTACAACCCCGGACATGCCTTCGCTCGCCAGCGTTGTCAGGCTCACCTCCAAATACGACAAGTACCACCTGAGGCACTCGCTCGTTGTGAACAAGTATGAAAACGCGGGTTACGAGCTTGATTACAAGGAGATGATGGACATGTATGGAGGGGATATAAGTTCGGTTCTGCCTTCGGACAGGGCCGTGCCGGAGAGCATCGCTGCGCACATACCGGCAGTTGTATTCAGGCCGAATTCGAGGTTTTCCGCGTCAGCGAGGGAGTTTGCCGGCAAGTACTCGGCGAGGGGAGGGGCGGTACCGTCGCAGACCTCCACGGTGCGCAGAAGCTCGTTTTGGCGCAGGTTGAGGAGGTTCTTTGGCGGGAAGTAGGTCGGAGGGATACTTTTAAAGATTTAGACAACAATTCTTTGCCTATGGGTGTCGGGAGGCAATTTTGCCTAGTTTTAACGTTACTTGCTGTGCAAAGCATTGAGTGTGGGCGCAAGGTGAATGTCTAATGGGGCTGGGTTTTAGGAAAGTGCTGCTGTTCTGCTTTGTATTCCTACTTTTAGCCATTCCATTGAAGGCCAACGCGGCGTTGGCGATAGACGGCACTAGCCAGAACAGCATCGGAGGATCCGCGACGGTAACAAATGTCATTCTAACCACCACAAGCTCAAATGATATAGTAATTGTGTGGTTTGCGGCGTCGGCTGGGGGCGTACTGTCAATCAGCGACACCTATGGATCAAACTGGAATGTATTGAAGAAGGTGGCCGGCGCGGGAAACTATGAGGCATGGAACATAATTGCCGTCTCCCCATTGACAAACGACATAATAACATTGAAGACGACCACTCCTGGCAATTTGGGTGCAATAGCATTCGGTGTTTCAGGAGCGAATACGATAAGCCCGTTTGATCCCAACGCCGGCCTGCCTGCAAGTGCGGAGTCGACGAGCACATCTGTGAATGTGATCTTCTCGACAAGCAACGCCAACGACATGCTAATAGAGCTGGTCACACTTCCGAGCTCCGCCACTTTGACATACAATTCGGCATTCACAAAGATAACAAACACTATCGGAGCAGCAAGGAGCGCTTGGGGAGAGTACGACATTGTTGCATCAACAGTATCCAACTATGCCCCAATTTCAACCGCTTCCGCCAGTGTCAAGTGGGACATAATTGCCACCGCTATACAAGCTGCCACAGCTCCATATATACCACCCGTTTGGGTCCAATGGACAGCCTCGAGCACTAGCATAGACCCTGGCCAGACGCAGACGCTCAACGCAATATGGGCAAATGGGATAACCACATACACCGCAAACATACAGGTGTTCAACGCCATGGGCAGCCTCGTTGCGAATCAGCTTGTATCTGGATTGATAGCTACAAATTCGTTGTTTTCTTTCACTCAGAACGCCGCATGGGGAATGGGGACTTTTACAGCTAACATCGCGGTTACGGACGGTAGCCTAACAACAATAACAAACACTCTTACATACACGGCCGGGGGGGTGCTGGCTGCAGGTAACCCGACGCCCACAAACCCGAATATAGATGATGGGCAGTCGATTACCATGACGGCGAACCCGTCAGGAGGAACGACACCATATTCATACCAGTGGTACTCCTCGCTGGGAAAGTCATGCAGCTCGTCCAACACCATTGTAGCTAGCGGCACATCCGTAACGGTTACAAATTCACCAACTGCAAACACATTGTTCTGCTATACGGTTACGGACAGTGATCTGTCTACCATGACATCAGGAAACACTCTTGTGACAGTTAACCCTGTGCTGGTTGCAGGCACCCCTACAACACCGAATTCGGTAATTACAGTGGGGCAGGTCGTTACATTGACGGCGAACCCGTCAGGAGGAACGACACCTTACACGTATGCATGGTACTCGTCGTTGGGGACGACGTGCGGATCGTCCAACACCCTCCTCTCAGGAACGTCCCAGACAACCACAAATTCACCGACGTCCAACACCCTGTTCTGTTACACGGTTACTGACAGTGCGAATT
>Ga0335072_10001634_pt1 | contig 36074 bp, 30 predicted proteins | sample Lox_Sample_21_FD_206725 | JGI IMG/M metagenome (GOLD analysis project Ga0335072, IMG submission 206725) | Soil microbial communities from Loxahatchee National Wildlife Refuge, Florida, United States - Lox_Sample_2.1 | ecosystem: Environmental > Terrestrial > Soil > Wetlands | place: USA... | reverse complement strand
AATCAACCGGAAGATTTTCGCAGTGACATCTACAGCCTCGGGGTAACCCTTTACCATGGCCTCGCAGGCCACCCTCCCTTCGAGGGCAAGGACGCCATCGAGGTTGGGATGAAACACCTCAAGGGCGATTTGGCGCCCTTGCACACTGTTGCTCCCAAAGTTTCCGAAAAGACCAGCTCGATTATCAGCAAGGCGATGGCGCGTAATCCCGATGATCGCTATCAATCTTACGCCGCCCTCATCGAAGACCTGGAGGAAGCCAGGAGCCAGTTCATGCCTTCCCTTTCCCCAAAAAAAGAGCCGCTGCAGGAGGTGGGAGCGGTCAACGGAGCCAAAGCCAAGTCCAATTTGGCGCTCATCGTCGGCTTGGTGGTTCTCGTGGTGCTGCTTACTCTGGGTGGCGTCGTAGCCGGGCTTTTTGTCTTCGGAAAAGGCAAAATCGTACTTTTTGCTTCCGATACCGGCCCGAACACCCAGGCCACCGCTCCGGCTAATCCGCTTTCTGCTCCTCAATCATCCCCTGCGGCTCCCGCCCCTCATACAATTAAGCCACCTCGCCCCCATAAGACTGTTCGGACGGTTCCCCTCCCCATTCCGCCGTTTAGTCCGCCTCCCGGTCCGGGTATCGATTTTAACGGCTATTCCCAGATCGTTTCCAAGAGCAGCGGATTATATGTGGCCGTGCAGGGCGCGGCCAAAGAGAATCACACGTTCATCATTCAATCGGCCAATCTGGATCCGAGCGATCAGTGGGAGATCACTCGCCTGACCAACGGGCATTACAAAATTTCGAACCACAACAGCGGCAAAGCCATGGCGGTGCAATTGGCTTCGCTCGAACCTGGAGCGCCCATCTGGCAGGCCAACTTTAACAGTAAGCCCAACAAACCCCATACCAATGACGAATGGTTCATTGTGCCTACCAGCAATAACAATTACGGGCTAATCAATGCCTGCAGCCAAATGGCCCTCGAGGTAAAGGGTAGCTCCACGGTCAGCGGAGCCTCTCTCGACCAGGAGCCGTGGACGGGCGCCGATAATCAGCAATTCAAGATCGTCAACACGCCAACTACCAGCTCGCCGGCTGGTAGCGCGCCGACTACACGCGTGCCAACTGCCAGCACTCCGGCTACCACTGCACCGGCTGTCAGCACGCCGACTACAAGTGTGCCAACTGTCAGCACTCCGGCTACCACTGCACCGGCTGTCAGCGCACCGACTACAAGGGTGCCAGATGCCAGCGCTCCGGCTACCAACGCGCCCTAACGCGAAACGAAGTCTTTAAAGCAAGACGGTTCGATTGAGAAGATGCAGGAGCAGGGCCGCGATTCCGCTGGCCAACAATGCCCAGGTGACTTGCAGCCATACCCTGCGTTCTAAATAGAACGCCGTGCGCAGCACCGGAACAAAGACGACCCAGGCAAGAGGAAAAAGCCAATGAATCGGACGCATGGCCAGTTGAACCCAACCGTTGAGGGACCAACTGTTGAGCCAATCCACGAAGGCACGCGCATGAAAAAGATCGAGGTAAACGATAAGCCCCCAAGCAACCATGAAAATCACGAGTCCAGCGAGGACGACGTTTTCATGGCCGCGCAGGAGCTCTTTTGGACTCGCCCCGGCTCGCTTCTGAATTGGAAATTTCCCGCACAACCGATCCACCACGTTGGTTCCCAAAACCGTCCCTGCGATGAAAACTCCGACACTGTCTCCGTCTTTTCTGAAGAAGAAAATAGCGAGAGCCAAAAGCACGATGTCCCCTAGCCACCGACCCGCCGACGCCCAGCCATACCAGGGAGCGCTTCGAGACGGAACTGAATCGGCGGCAAGCATCTCTTCTTCTAGCAGAACCGGAATTGTGTTTTCAGCGAACGAGAACAGGTAAATGACCTATTATTTCTTCTTCACGCAAAAACAGCGGTGATAGAATTCCTTGTTACTCAAATCATGACCGGAGATTTTGTTCGTGATTTTTTCCCAGGCGGCCTCGGATGCTTTGAAGGAAGCATTAGCCGCATCGCTTAACCTGAGCCGGAACATCAAGCATTCGCAGCCGCTTTTGTCATCACAGTCGCCATTGCAGACCCAGTCTTTGGCATCCGGTGACATGCTGCAAAGTCCCATTCCACAGAGCCGGTAATTCACGGCAAATCCATCGACTTGACCCGCCGGCAGAATGGGGGTCACGCAGAGGCATTTGTAGTCGTATTTTTGGGGGGCGTAATGTTTGTCAAAATTCATCTCTCCCGGCTTGTGTGAAACCGCCACTACTTCCCATATGGTATTTTCCGTCGCGGGCTTGTCAGACTTTGGGGTACGGAAAAGCTGGCAGTAACTTCCATCGGCGGGGCCGGTACATTCATCGCCTTGATTGCAGCGGCCCGATGTTTTGTCCGAGGCCAGAACAGGTTCTCCGCAGTCCCCCGTGCCGCGCACCACAAAAGCTGCCGGATGTGAAATTTTGGCGATCGGCATGAGAACAAATTATCGAGGGCAACCAATTAGTTCAAGTTGAACTTAATCATTCCGCGAAGGCATAGTAAATTTTCGCAAATCATTTATTTTTGCGAGATTACCAAAGTTTTTTCCTGTTAGCATGATGGCCCGGCGTATGGTAATTAACAGAATATGGTTGCCCTTGCCGAACCGAAAGAGGTCGCGTCCAAGACAGAATCCTTTCCGCTGCGCGCTTTCAAGCCGCGCAACCGTCGCCGCATTCTCTGCGCGTTCCCGCGCTACAGTTACAGCTTTGGGACGTTCAATCACGCCTTCCCGCTGATGGGCGACGTGCGGGGGTTCATGCCGCCGCAGGGCATTCTGCTGGTGGTGGCATTGCTTCCCGAGGAATGGGAAATCAAATTCGTCGACGAAAACATCCAGCGCATCACGCCGGAAGAATTTGCCTGGGCCGATGCCGTGTTTGTTTCCGGCATGCATATCCAGCGCACCCGCATCCACGACATCGCCAAACGCGCCCACGCCGCGGGCAAGGTCGTAGCGCTGGGCGGGCCGTCGGTCTCCTCCGCGCCCGAATTTTATCCCGACGTGGATCTTCTCCACTGCGGCGAAGTGGGCGACGGCACGTTGCGGCTCTTCCAACGCTTGGACGAAACGGTTGCGCGGCCCGCGGAACAGATCATTTACCGGACGGTGGACCGGCTGCCGATGGCGCAGTTCCCCACGCCCGCTTACCACCGGCTCAACCTGCGACAATACCTGCTCGGCTCGGTGCAATTCTCCAGCGGGTGCCCGTTCACCTGCGAGTTCTGCGACATCCCGGCGCTTTACGGACGCAACCCGCGGCTGAAGACGCCCCAGCAAATCATCCGCGAACTCGATCTGCTGGCCGACGGCGGCTGTGTCTCGGTCTATTTCGTCGACGACAATTTCATTGGCAATCCGAAGGCGACGGCAGAATTGCTACCCCATCTGATCGAGTGGCAAAAAGTGCGCGACGGCCAGGTGCGCCTTTCGTGCGAGGCGACGCTGAACATGGTTACCCACACCAAAATTCTGGAACAAATGCGCGAGGCGTTTTTCACCAATGTCTTTTTTGGCATCGAGACACCCGAACCGCGCGCACTCCGGGCGATGAAAAAGGGGCAAAACCTGCGCACCCCGATCCTCGATGCCCTGGCGACAGCCAACCGATATGGCATCGAAGCAGCCGCGGGCATCATCATGGGACTCGACACCGACACCGAAGAAACGCCGCAGGCGATCATCGACTTCGCGCGCGACGCCAACATCCCCATCCTGACCGTCAATATCCTTTACGCTCTGCCCAATACGGCGCTCTATACGCGGCTGGAGAAGGAAAACCGTGTTCTGCATGACGCGGAGGACCGCGATTCGAATATTGTCTTTCTCCAGCCCTACGAAAAAGTGGTCCGCGATTGGCAAAAGGTCATCGGAAATGTCTTTGGACCGGAACAGCTTTACGCCCGCTACGCCTACAACGCGGCTCACACCTACCCCAACCGGCTCAAGCCGCGCCATCCGCTCCGGCAACTGACCTGGGCCAATCTCAAGCGGGCCATCGGCATCTTCAGCCGGATCGTCTGGCGCGTCGGCATCTGGAGCGATTACCGCCGTCTTTTTTGGAGAATGGCCTGGATCGAACTCAAACAAGGCAACGTCGAGGCGGTGTTTCAGATCGCGATGGTGGCGCACCATCTCATCACCTACGCCCGCGAATGCACCCAGGGAAAAATGCAGTCTTCCAATTATTCCATCCGCCAGGTCGAAAAAGAACGGGAAGAGGCGGAGCTGGCGGCGGCCTGAAGTATGACTCTCAATCGAAACGACTTCACTCGATTTTGCGTTTGACCAAGTCGACCAGATTTTCCTTCTGCTTGAGTCCCATCAATTCCTCAATCTTTTCGGTAATCGCCGGCATGGCGAAGGGTTTCGGAACGAGGGCATCAAAGCCGGCTTCCTTGGCCTGCTCCGTAAGCTTCTCGTCGAAGAGGCCGCTGACCAGGATGTATTTGGCTTTGGGAAAGAGCGGAACGAGTTTTTTCTTCAAAACAATGCCGTTGTCCCCCGGCATGTTGTAGTCGATCAGGAAGACGATCGGCTCATCGCTGGGAGGCAGGATGCGAAGAGTCGATTCGGCATCGAGAAAGCAGATGACGGGAAACTTCAGTTTAAGCCAGTCACGCAAAAGATTGTTGGCTTCAACGTTGTCTTCGACAATGACAATGTGAAAGCCCGTTTTAGACATAAAGGTGAATTACCGAGATAAGGATAAATTTAGCGATAGATTTAGCAAGATGCATGCCTCGTTTTCCGCTCGGCTGTCCCGTTCGGCTTTAGACAGCGGCAATAAGACCGGAAATATTATCCTCAAGGATGGTGTAATCGAAGGGTTTCAAAATGAGGGCATCGAAACCGATCCTGCGCGTTCTTTCAGCCAGTTCGTAATTCATTTCGCCGGTGATAAGAATGTATTTGGCGGTGGGGAATTTGACCCGCAGATATTGGAAGAGTTCAACTCCATTCTTACCCGGCAGTTTGTAATCAATGATAAAGACGTCAACGCCGTCGAATGACGCTTCCTCCGCCAAAGCCTCTTCCGCGCTCTCAAAAACGCGAACCTTATTACGCGGCCTGAAAAACTCGTTGAGCGATTCGCCGATGAAGACGTCGTCCTCTACGATCACAATGTCCTGCTCTTTAATCTGGCGCAACACGGCATCTAGAATATCTTGCGTTGCCGTTTGAGCAAGAAGAATATGGAGCGATCATCGGATTGGGGATTTAAACCATTAATGACGTATACTTCAGAAGCTATAAGTTGAATCATCGTCATTCCCCAAGAAAAAAGCCGGGCCGTTGCCGGCCCGGCTTTTTGAGGTGACTGCCTTGTAGTAACGAGGGATGATTTGGATTTTTTAGTAATCCATTCCGCCCATGCCGCCGGGGCCACCATGGCCACCTGGAGCCGCGGGCTTCTCCTTCTCGGGCAGCTCGGTCACCACCGCTTCGGTGGTGAGAAGCAGACCGCTGATGGAAGCCGCGTTCTGGAGAGCCGAGCGGGTCACTTTGGTTGGATCGACGACGCCGGCCTTGATCAGGTCGACATATTCGCCGGTCGCAACGTTGTAACCTTCGTTGCCCTTGCGTCCCTTGACTTCGTTAACCACGACGGAGCCTTCGCCGCCCGCGTTTTCCACGAGCGTGCGCAGAGGCTGCTCGATGGCGCGGCGGATGATGGAAACGCCGATAGCCTCGTCACCGCTGACCTCGAGCTTGTCGAGCGCCTTCTGGCAACGGATCAGAGCCACGCCGCCGCCGGCGACAATGCCCTCTTCCACCGCGGCACGGGTGGCATGGAGAGCGTCTTCGACGCGGGCTTTCTTCTCCTTCAGCGCAGTCTCGGTCGCGGCGCCGACATTAATAACGGCCACACCGCCGGCCAGCTTGGCCAGGCGTTCCTGCAGTTTTTCTTTGTCGTAGTCGGAGGTGGTTTCCTCGATCTGGCGGCGGATCTGGCCGACCCGTCCCTGAATTTCGGCATTCTTGCCTTCACCTTCGATGACCGTGGTGTTCTCCTTGTCGATCACAATCCGCTTGGCGCGGCCGAGGTCTTCGAGACCAACGTTCTCGAGCTTGATGCCGAGATCTTCGCTCAGCAGACGGCCACCGGTGAGGATGGCGATGTCTTCGAGGATGGCCTTGCGGCGGTCTCCAAAGCCGGGGGCCTTGACGGCGCAGACCTGGATGGTGCCGCGGAGTTTGTTGACGACGAGAGTCGCGAGCGCCTCGCCTTCCACTTCCTCGGCGATGATGAGGAGCGGACGGCTCGACTTGGCGATTTTCTCCAGCAGCGGCAGGAGGTCTTTGAGGCTGCTGATTTTCTTCTCGTGGATCAGGATGTAGGCGTTTTCCAGCACCGCTTCGAGATCCTCGGCATTGGTCACGAAATAGGGCGAGAGATAGCCCTTGTCGAACTGCATGCCTTCGACCACGTCGAGCGAGGTGTCGATCGTCTTGGCCTCTTCGACCGTGACGGTACCGTCCTTGCCGACCTTGTCGAGCGCATCGGCGATGATCTCGCCGATGGTGGTGTCCCAATTGGCGGAGACGGTCGCGACCTGCTTGATTTCTTCCTTGTCCTTCACCTTTTTGGAGATGCGGGCCAGTTCGTCGGTAACTGCCTCGACGGCCTTGTTGATGCCGCGCTGCAGGTCGGTCGGATTGGCGCCGGCGGTGACGTTCTTGAGGCCTTCCTTGTAGATGGCCTCGGCGAGAACCGTCGCCGTGGTGGTGCCGTCACCGGCGATGTCGCTGGTCTTGCTGGCGACTTCGCGCACAAGCTGCGCGCCGATGTTTTCGTAGGGATCTTCCAACTCGATTTCCTTGGCCACCGTGACGCCGTCCTTGGTGATGGTGGGAGAACCGAATTTCTTGTCGAGGACGACGTTGCGTCCGCGGGGTCCGAGCGTGGCCTTGACGGCCTTGCTCAATTTCTCGATGCCGCGCAGCAATGCATGCCGGGCGTGTTCATCGAACTGAAGTTGTTTTGCTGCCATAAATGAGCTCCTTTTTTAGAGTTCAGAGTTAGAGGTTGAGTGGGGCGGTCAGGCGAGGATGCCGAGGATATCGTCCTCGCGCAAAACCTGATAGGTGGTGCCGTCGATTTTGATCTCGGTACCGCCATACTTGCTGATGAGGACACGGTCGCCGACTTTGACTTCAAAGGGCTGTTTCTTGCCCTCGTCGTCGAGTTTGCCGGTGCCGATGGCGACGACTTTCGCCTCCTGCGGTTTTTCCTTCGCGGTATCAGGAATGATGATGCCGCCCTTTTTGACTTCGCCCTCTTCGATCGGTTGCACAAGCACCCGATCGCCGAGGGGACGGAAGTTGGGGTTTGCCATATTTCTGTCTCCTTTCGTTTTGTGTTTTGGTTAAAAATCATCCCGGGCTTGTCGTGGGATCGGCGGGTGGGCGGTTTTTTCGCCCCGCGTCCGCTGCTTCCGCGACAGACTCAGGATGACATTGGTTAAATTTTATTCTTCGATGACAGCGACGATATTGGCCGTGACGATGACGTGCTTGGTGTTGCGTTTGGCGTCGAGCAGAATGATGAACTTGCCGTCGCCGGTGTGTTCGATAAAGTCGGCTTTCAGGGTCCGCGAGGTGTCGGCGTAGAGGATGCGGTAGGTTTTCATTTCCTCGACCTTATTTCAAGTAAGCCTTATATCGCCGAGAGCCGAGATCTTCGACTCGCTGAATTGGAATCAAACTTCCATCTTCATCCTTCAAGGCAATAATCCTGAGGTAAACAACTCGATCCATTGGAATCGTACTTCCTAGGGGAATATTCCTGGTGTTTGGAATCTTTCGAGAAGTTTCGAATTCGATAGAAGGCGGCTCAAAAAAAGGCGGCCCGGTCCACACTAGCGGCCGTCCTGCAGACGGCGGCACCATGGAAGGCTTTCGTATAACCTTCACAATATCGATTTCTGTTCCGTCGCTTAGGATAACAGCCTTCATAGAGATATTTTATTTCTTCCCCTTCTTGTCATCCTTATCGACCATCTCGAAATCGGCGTCGACGACGTCGTCCTTCGGCGCACCTGAAGCCGAAGCTCCCGGCGGCGGCGTCTGCGTGCCGGGCGCGCCTTCCGGAGCGCCGCCGCCCGCACCACTGGACGCAGTCCCTTGCGCGGAGGAAGCCTGCTTGTAGAGATCGGACGAAACTGCCTGGACTTTCTGGTTAAGCGATTCGAGCGCCGCCTTGATGGCGTCGGCGTCGTCCTTGGTCAGGGCGTCCTTGACCTTCTTCACCTCGTCCTCGATCTCGGTCTTCTTGGCCTTGTCGACCTTGTCGCCCAAATCGCGCAGCATCTTCTCGGCGGCATAGGCGGCCGAGTCGGCGGTGTTGCGCAGTTCAACCTTTTCCTTCGTCTTGCGGTCTTCCTCGGCGTGAGCCTCGGCGTCGCGGGTCATCTTCTCGATTTCGTCCTTGGAAAGGCCGCTCGATCCGGTGATGGAAATCTTCTGCTCCTTGCCGGTGCCGAGGTCCTTGGCCGAGACGTGGAGAATGCCGTTGGCGTCGATGTCGAAGGTGACTTCGATCTGCGGCACGCCGCGCGGGGCCGGCGGAATGCCGTCGAGGTGGAAGGTACCGAGCTGCTTGTTGTCGCGGGACATGGGCCGCTCGCCTTGCAATACCTTGATTTCGACGCCGGGCTGGTTGTCGGAATAGGTGGAAAAAGTCTGCGTCTTCTTGGTTGGGATCGTCGTGTTGCGCGGAATCATCGGCGTGGCGACGGAACCGGAGGTTTCGATGGCCAGCGTGAGAGGCGTCACGTCGAGCAGGAGCACATCCTTCACGTCTCCCTTGAGGACGCCGCCCTGGATGGCCGCGCCGACGGCGACGACTTCATCCGGATTCACGCCCTTATGGGGCTCTTTGTTCACGAGCTTGCGCGCCGTTTCGATGATCTTCGGCATGCGGGTCATGCCGCCAACAAGCACCAATTCGTCGATCTGCGCAGCCGAGAGCTTGGCGTCGTTCAAACAGGCGCTGACCGGCTTGATCGTCCGTTCCGTCAGGGCGTCGGTGAGTTGTTCGAGCTTGGCGCGGGTCAGGTCCTTGCGGATGTGCTTCGGGCCGGTCTGGTCCGCGGTGATAAAGGGGAGGTTGATCTCGTAGGTCTGCGAGGAGGAAAGAGCGATTTTCGCCTTTTCCGATTCCTCTTTCAGACGCTGGATGGCGTCCGGCTGACCTTTGAGATCGATTCCGGTTTCGGATTTAAATTCGGTCAGCAGCCAGTCCATGACCGCATTGTCCCAATCATCGCCACCGAGATGGGTGTCGCCGTTGGTCGCTTTGACTTCAAACACGCCGTCGCCGATTTCGAGGACGGAGATATCGAACGTGCCGCCGCCCAAATCGTAGACGGCGATCTTTTCATCCTTCTTTTTTTCGAGGCCGTAGGCGAGCGAGGCGGCCGTCGGCTCGTTGATGATGCGCAGGACTTCGAGTCCCGCGATCCGGCCGGCGTCCTTGGTCGCGTGACGCTGGCTGTCGTTAAAATAGGCCGGGACGGTGATGACTGCCTGGGTGATTTTCTCGCCGAGTTTGGCTTCGGCGTCGGCCTTGAGCTTGCTTAAAATAAAAGAGGAGATTTCCTCGGGAGAAAAGACCTTCTTTTCGCCTTTGACTTCGACTTCGATGTGGGCGTCGCCATTTTTCGCTTCCACCACTTTATAAGGAACACGGGCGGTTTCCGATTTCACTTCGGCAAATTTGCGGCCCATGAAACGCTTGACGGAGAAAACCGTGTTTTTGGAATTGGTGACCGCCTGGCGCTTGGCGGCCTGGCCGACGAGCCGCTCGCCGGTCTTGGTAAAGGCGACCACGGAAGGAGTCGTCCGCGCCCCTTCGGAATTTTCGAGCACCACCGGCTCGCCGTTCTCCATGACGGCCATACACGAATTGGTTGTACCTAAGTCGATGCCTAATATCTTTGCCATAGTATTCTTTCCTCGCAGGATACGGGCCGAGGTGATCAATATTTTATAATTTCCTTTTCATAAACTACTTACAATTTAATCCCATTGGGGAAGAATTTTCGAAAGAGGCAAAAAAGAGACGTATTGTCGCAGCCTGAGCGTCAAAATGGCCTTAGCGGACGCCAACCTTAACCGCCTCGCCAACGTCCGTTAGATTTCCTTGAGCGCCTCGTCGATCCACCCGAGCAACTGCCGGATATTTTCGGTGCTTTCGTCGCCCATGTGGGAGATGCGGAAGCTCGTGCCCTTGATCTTGCCGTAGCCGCCGTCGATCACGCACGAATGCTTGGTCTTCAGCACGCTGTTGAGTTTCGGGATATCGATGTTTTTGTTGTTCGCCACGCAGGTCAGCGTGACCGATTCGTAACCCTCTTTCGGGAAGAGTTTGAACCCGCGTTCCTGCGCCCAGGCGCGCGTCAGCTTGGCATTCTCAAGATGGCGGGCATAGCGGGCATCGAGACCTTCGGCGAACATATCCTCAAGCTTGCTTTGCAGGGCGTAGAAGTGGGAAATGCTCGGGGTCGTTGGCGTCATATTCGACTCCTGGTTCTTTTTGAACTCGAGGATGTCGAAGTAGTAGCCCCGGTCCTTGATCGTCGCGGCCTTGGCGTAAGCTTTTTCCGACACGGTAAAGACAGCCGCGCCCGCCGGCAATGCCAGCGCCTTCTGCGTGCCCGCCAGCATCAGGTCGATACCCAGCTCATCAAATGGAATTTTCATGGCCGTAAAGGACGAGACGCAATCGACGATGAACTGCACGTCCGGGAATTTTTTCATTACCTTGGCGACGTCAAACAGGGGATTCATCGTCCCGGTGCTCGTTTCGTTGTGGATGAAGGTGATGGCGTCAAACTCGCCGGTCGCCAGCTTGGCTTCGATCGCCTCCGGCGTGATTGGCTGGCCCCATTCGACCTGCAAAGGTTCGGCCTGTTTGCCGCACTTTTTCGCCACGTCAAACCACTTGTCCGAAAACGCGCCGCTCATGCAGTTGAGCACTTTCTTGCTCACCAGGTTGCGGACGGCGCCTTCCATCACGCCCCAGGCCGAACTCGTGCTGACGAAGACCGGTTGTTTGGTGAAAAAAATCTGCTGGAGTTTCGGATGGACGTCGGCATAGAGCGCCTGAAAATCCTTGGAACGGTGTCCAACCATCGGCCGCGAAAACGCGCGCATGGTTTTTTCCGAGACTTCCACCGGACCGGGAATGAAGAGCTTGATATGGGTCATAAGCCGGTCAGTTTATCTATCTCCTTTCCCTTTCACAAGAAAAGGCGCGAATTTTATGGGAATTTGGCGTTTTTCTTAAATTCCGTTGAAACCAATCGCTATTTCTCCTGATTGATCTTGGCATTCGGATGGACATCGCCCCACACCGCAACCGTATCGGCGGCAAAAATTTCCTCCAACGCCTCCCTCGCCGCAGCTTCCGTCAATGTGAACACTCGGGCTCCCTCTTTCAAAGCAGGTGGCACGGCATTCACGTCACCCACCACCAAAATCAGATGTCTCTTTTCCTTATCACTCATAAATGAATCAGGTAATCGTGATCGCGGATCAGTTCCGCTGTCCGCATGGGCGATATGGTCTCGTAAGAAAACACCGAGCCAGCCAACGCCTCTTTATCCGTGAAGGAATCTTCGACGTAAATCGGGCGCGGCGACTCGGCGACGATGGGCAGATAGCGGACAAAATTATCCTCATCCACAAGCTCGTCCGGGTATTCCTGCAGGCAATAACCTGCCGGCCCGCGCAGCAACAGCGTCACATCCGTTTTTTTCCACGCGCCGATTCCGGCGGCTATGCGTATTCCCTCGGCGGGACGCGGGCTGGTCCTCGGATCGGTCTCAATCAGCACCAAAGTTTTCGGCAAAGACATAATTGAAAAAAGCCTCCGCTAAAACGACACGAACCGGTCCGTGCTTCCGACCACATCGGCCAGGACCGTCAGGCCCGACCAAGCCGCCGAATCATCCACCGGCATCTTCCTCCGCTGAGCGCCGTAGGCGCAACCGAAGAGATTGGCTCCACGTGCCTTGAGCGCCTGTACTTCCGACGTCCCGACCGCCCACACGCCATCATCCACGCAATAGAGATAGACCCGCGCGCCTGCGTCCAGCGCGGCGTTCATCAGGGCCAAAGCCGGGCGAAAATTGGGATGGGCCGGGGCCGTCGTCAACAAAACACCCAGCTTTTTGCCTGTAAGTTCAACCATGGAGACCGGCCTTTGCTTTAGTCGCTTAGATTCACGCCGCGAATCACCATCCCCTCGGGCACCAACATGACCGGGATTCCATCACGGATGGGATAGGCCACGGCGCGGTCCACCCGGATTAAAGCGCCCTCGACCGGCTCCTCCACCTTTTTTCCCATAACCGTGAGTATCCGCCCAGCCCGGATCGCCTCATTGAGCCGTGCAATTTCGCCTTCCGGCGCAAGAGCAACATCCTGATAGGTCTCCGGGCAAACCAGCAGGGCAAGCAGTTGAGGATCGAGCATGTCTTGCCAAAATAGGGCTTTGATTCCAGGAAGCAAGATAAGCCCTTAGAACCATCTGCGATTTCCCACCACGCATTTATCTGATAGAGTTATGATTGCCTAGAAGCCAAAAATCGTCTGAACTAATTGCTACCGTGATATACAAATCGATCCTTCTTTTCGGCGCCCCGGGTTCAGGCAAAGGCACCCAGGGCAAGATTCTCGGCACTATTCCCGGTTTCTATCACTGTGCCTGCGGCGATGTCTTCCGTGCGGTCGATGTCCGCTCCGAGCTGGGCAAGGCTTTCCTCGAATACTCCAGCAAAGGACAGCTCGTTCCCAACGATATCACTGTCGGCCTTTGGTCGGTCCACATTGATGCCATGGTCCAAGCGGGACGTTTCAAACCCGATATCGATTTTCTCGTCCTAGACGGCATTCCACGCAATACCAACCAAGCCAAAATGCTTGGAACCAAGATCGATGTCCGCCGCATTTTCCACCTCGTTTGTAAAGACAAAGCCAAAGTCTACGACCGTCTCAAACGCCGGGCGCTCAAAGACAATCGTCTGGATGATATCAACGAGGAAGTCATCGAGCGCCGGCTTCGGGTCTACGAAGAGGAGACCAAACCCGTCCTCGACTTTTACGGCCCTCAGCTCACCACCCAGGTCAATGCCGACCAGTGGCCCTATCAAGTCCTTCGCGATATTCTCCAGGATATCGAGTACTATCGCTCCGTGCCCAACGATTAAGAGCTCTTGCCTGCCATGCGGCCAAGATCCATTTCCACCATCAATTCCAAAATGCCTCCCCAAGCGCCAATAAAAGATTTTCCATTGCCTCGGGCAATGCAGGGTAACAAAGCTTAAGTTATGCGAGCGATCTTTCTCGGAACCGCCGACGGCCATACCAGCGCCCGGCGCGAACATTCCGGGGTTTTGATCCATTCGGAAGAAAATACGCTTTTGCTAGATTGTGGCGCAGCCGCCGCCCGTTTCCTGCTCCATAAAAAATTCCTCCCCGACGTACCCGATGCCCTTTGGCTTAGCCATATGCATAGCGACCACAATGGCCAATTTTCCTCACTTATCCAATCACTCTGGCTTCGTGCGCGCCGTGCTCCTCTGCATGTTTTCGGCCCCGCTGAAGTCATGCGCGCGATGAAAGACTGGCTCGAAAAGTGTCTTCTTTTCCCCGAACTTATCGGCTTCCCCATCCATTGGCATGAGGTCAAACCCGGCCGCGCTATCACTCACGGCCCTTTCACCTTCACACCTTTTGCCACGCAGCATCTGAGCAGTCTGGCCAGCTATTTTAAGCGGGCCTATCCCAACACCTGCTTTGATTGTTACGGCGTGTTGCTCGAATATGCCGGCATCCGGTATGTCTATTCCGCCGACTTGGCTCATCCCCGCGAACTGGCCCCGGCCCTGGAAGCCGGAAAAATCAAGGCTCTCCTTTGTGAACTCACCCATTTCCCCGAACGCGAGCTTTTCCGTGAAGCGGCCAAATACAACATTCAATCCATTTGGATTACGCATTATCCCGATCATCTCGTCCGCCGCGAGGCCGAACTTAAACAAATCGCCGAGGAGGAAAAATTCCGCGGTGACATTCACTTGGTACATGACAAAGTTGCTCAAGAGATATAATTCATCTTATATTTGACGGGAAAGCCGGTTGGAGAATTATCTTATGTCTGAAGAACTTTCAAAGCCCACATTACCCACCTTCAGTTGGATTGGTCAGCTCAATCCCGACGATCGTGACTTGCTCAGCTCCTATGGCGAATTTTTCCCGGCTTATCCCGGCACCGCCATTATTAACGAGGGTGATATGCAGACATCTGTTTTTGTCGTGATCAGCGGCAGTCTCGAAGTTTGCGCCAAGCAGGAAGACGAAACCGAACTTTTACTCGCCCGCGTCGGTGCCGGTGAAACTCTCGGCGAGATCAGCCTTTTTGACCCCGGCCCAGCCGCCGCCACCGTCCGGGCCAGCGAATTCAGCCAGATCTGGCGCATTGCCGATGAAGACTTGATCGACTTTATGGAAGAAAATCCCGGTGCCGGTAACGTTCTTTTGCGCACTCTGGCCTCCATCCTTGCCCAACGCCTCCGCCAGATAAACCCACGCGCCTTCGGCCTCAGCACTTACGCCATTGTCGCCCCACCCGAGCCTGACCACGAAGCGCCTCTTTCTGATTCAGCTCCAGAAACATCCGCTGACACCGCCGAAGCGGTTCCAGTTACCGTCCCGGCCACTACCATTGAAACAGCGGAGCAGAACAAGACGGGTACTGAGGCGATTGCCGAACCCGTTGAAACCGCCGTCACCGACAACCCTCCCCCCCAAGCGGCCGGCGCGCCCAAAAAACGGGTTTCCACCAAAACTACACGCGTTCCCGACCCCGACGAACTCGAACCTCTTGTGTAGAAGTCACGTCCATCAATCTCCAAGATACCCAGGCGTCCCGCGAGATGGATTGGTCTCTACCCAAGGCATAACCGAAGGAGCAACCTCATTTGCAAAGATTCTCCGTAACTTTCGTGTGACCCTTTCGATTGCCATCGAATAAGGTTGCCGGAGAAACTTCCCCCGTTATTTTGAAATGAGGCCCCGGTGGGGTCTCACCAAACCCATATCCAACTTTTTTCTTATGTCTCAAACGGCTGACATCGCACTCATCGGACTGGCTGTCATGGGCCAGAATATCATTCTCAACATGAACGATCATGGCTTCGTCGTGGCGGTCTATAACCGCACCGTCAGCAAAGTCGACGAGTTTCTCGCCAACGAAGCCAAGGGCACCAAGATCATCGGCGCGCATAGCCTTCAGGAACTCGCCGGTCTCCTCAAGAAACCGCGGCGCATCATGCTTCTCGTCAAAGCCGGCGCCGCTGTCGACGAATTCATCGGTCATCTCGTCCCCTTCTTGGAACCGGGCGACATCATCATCGACGGTGGCAACTCCTATTACGAAGATAGCGTGCGCCGGTACCATGATCTCAAACAAAAAGGCATTCTTTTTGTCGGTTCCGGCGTTTCCGGCGGCGAAGAAGGCGCGCGTCACGGCCCCTCGCTCATGCCTGGAGGCGCCCCGGAAGCGTGGCCCCATATCAAGGCCATTTTCCAATCCATCGCCGCGAAAGTCGACCAAGGTGTTCCCTGTTGCGATTGGGTGGGTGAAAGCGGTTCCGGCCATTTTGTCAAAATGGTTCACAATGGCATCGAATATGGCGATATGCAGCTTATCGGCGAAGCCTACCATCTTCTCTCCGCCGGCCTTGGACTCGGCAATGAACAGCTTGCCCAAGTTTTCAATGATTGGAATAAGGGAGATCTCGATTCGTATCTCATCGAAATCACCTCGAACATTTTCAAATTCAAAGACGATGCGGGGGGCGACGGTTATCTCGTCGACAAAATTCTCGACGCCGCAGGCCAGAAAGGCACCGGCAAATGGACCGTCGTCTCCGGACTCGACCATACGGCGCCCATCACCCTCATCGCTGAGGCCGTTTTTGCCCGTGTCATCTCCTCTCTCAAGGACGAACGCGTGGCCGCTTCGGCCATTTTGAGCGGCCCCGCCAGCAGTAAGTTTAACGGCGACATCAGCCAGACGACCGAGGATATCCGGCAGGCTCTTTATGCCTCCAAAATCATCTCCTACGCCCAAGGTTACATGCTCCTGCGCCACGTTTCCGAGCAATACAAATGGAACCTCAACTACGGCGGTATCGCGCTCATGTGGCGCGGCGGCTGCATCATCCGCAGCCGGTTTCTCGGCGACATCAAAGCCGCCTTTGACCGTCAGCCCAATCTCACCAATCTCGTTCTCGATGACTTTTTTGCCGAAGCGCTCAAAAAGGCCCAGAAGGGCTGGCGGCGCACCGTGGCTCTCGGCGCAACGCTTGGAGTTCCCACCCCCACGTTCTCCAACGCCCTCGCCTTCTACGATTCCTACCGTTGCGCCCGGCTGCCCGCCAATCTTCTCCAAGCGCAACGCGATTATTTCGGCGCCCATACTTACGAGCGAATCGACAAACCTCGCGGCCAATTCTTTCATTCCAATTGGACCGGCCAGGGCGGCACGACCTCTTCCACCAGCTACAACGCCTGATCCCATTTGTCCGGGAAAAAACCATGTCCTCCGCCGACCTTGTTCCGTCCTGTCCCCCGATGATTTCCAATGCGCCCACGGGCGTTCCTCCCACCGCCGCGGTCATCTTCGGGGCCACCGGCGATCTGACCCACCGCAAAATCATTCCCGCCTTTTACCATCTCGCGAAAAACTGCCTGCTTCCCGATGATTTTGCCATCATTGGTTTCGCCCGCCGTCCAAAGACCGATGATGAATTTCGCAAAGACCTCGAAGAGACCTTGCGCAAATTCTCCCACACTCAACCCGTGGATGACAAAGTCTGGAAGAAACTCTCCGCCCGCATCTATTATTTCCAGGGCGAATTAGACGACGCCGAGGCCTACAAGCGCCTTGCGCAAAAACTAAAGAATCTTCCGGAAAGCGCGAAAATCGGCGACAGCTACCTTTTCTACCTCGCGACCGCTCCTACTTATTTTGGCGCCGCCGCCCAGAATCTCGCCGCCGCCGGCTTGGCCAGCAAAAACGATGGTGGCCGGTACCGCCTGATTGTCGAAAAACCCTTCGGGGAAGATCTAAAGAGCGCTCAGGAACTCAACCGCACCTTGCAAAGCGCCTTCGCCGAAAAAGACATTTTCCGCATTGACCACTACCTGGGCAAGGAGACTGTCCAAAACCTTATTTATTTCCGCTTTGGCAATTCCATTTACGAACCGCTGTGGAATCGCCGCTACATTGACCATGTTCAGATCACCGTCGCCGAGCAAGTTGGCGTCGAAAGCCGCGGCGGCTATTACGACCAGGCTGGCGCCGCCCGGGATATGCTCCAGAATCATCTTTTTCAGCTCTTCACTCTCACCGCCATGGAACCGCCTGCCTCGCTCGACGCCGAGTCAATCCGGGACGAGAAAGTGAAGGTCCTCCGTTCGATTTCCACGCCCACTCCGGAATATCTTCAGAAAAACGTCGTTCGCGCCCAATATGGTGGCGGTTACATTGGCAACAAGGCCATTCCCGCCTACCGTCAGGAAGAGCGGGTCGATCATCAGTCGCTGACGGAGACTTTTGTCGCGGTCCGCTTCGAAGTCGATAATTGGCGCTGGCACGGCGTTCCCTTCTATCTCCGCACGGGGAAGGCTCTCGCTGCCCAATTCACCGAAATCAACATCCATTTTAAACGTCCTCCCAGCGTTCTTTTTGCCGCCTCCGCCGACAAAAAAATCCACCGCAATTCGCTGCGCATCCGGATTCAGCCCAATGAAAGCATCAGTATAAATTTCAACGCCAAAATCCCCGGCAAAGACGAAGCCGAACTCGTCAACATGGACTTCTCCTACAAGAGCAGCTTCGCCAATTATCTGCCCGAAGCTTACGAACGGCTTCTGGTCGACGCCCTGATCGGGGAATCGACTCTCTTCACCCGCGCCGATGAGGTCGAGCAAGCCTGGCGCCTAGTCGATTCCCTGCACGATCTCTGGTCGAAACAAAAAATCAAAGACCTTCCTCTCTACGCCTGCGGCTCAATGGGCCCCGTCGAGTCCGATCTCCTGCTCGAAAGAGATGGACGGCACTGGACACGCTCCCGGGAACTCAAATCGTGAACGGAAACATCCGCCTCTGGCTGATGATCGTTTTTGTTGGCTGCGCCGCCGCGCTCCGCGCCCAAGACAAACTTCCGCCGCCGCCGGTTGATACGAATACTTCTCCCTATCATCTCGCTCTTCTTGCCTACAAGGATGGGCGTTATGAGAATGCCCGCAAAGCCATCGATGCGGCGGAGAAAGCCGCGCCTGATGACGTTCCCACCGAAATCCTCAAGGCCCGCATTCTGACCGAACAGCTTGACTTCGCGGACGGCGCAGCCCTGCTCAAAAAAGTCATCGCCTCCAACGGCGGCTATGATGCCCAGTTCGCCCTCGGCGACCTTTATCTCCGCCAGCACAATTTTTCCGGAGCCGTTCAAGCTTACAACCTATGCCTGGCCCAGAAACCGAATGATCCTGGCCTTCTTCTCAATCTGATCTATGCCCTCATCGGCTCCGATGATTACGTGACCGCCGGGAAATATTTCAGCCAGCTCAAGCCGTTCGATCCCGATTATCCCTCGTATTATTTCGCCAAGGCCGCTCTCGCCCAGGCTTCCGGCAAAGGTACCGAAATCGACGAGGACCTCGAAACGGTCCGCACCATTTACGGCAGCACGACCGCCAACCGGTATCTCAGAACTTATCTCCAGGTCTTTATTGGCAGCGCGAGAAACTTCACCGCATCCCGGGCCGAACCGCCCTCCACCAACGCGCCCCCGGCCACGGCGGGAAAAACTCCATAGGCCATTCTTCTATCGGCGCGTTATTTCTTCTGCTTTTCCTCGCGTTGATGCTTTTCCCAAATCCGCTGTTTTGCCTGCTCGGCATGCGCCAATTGCGTGATCGGCAGATCTGGCAATTCCTTGCAAGTGACCATAAAGAATTCCTTGAACTCCTCAAGCGTCACATCCTCTTTTTGCCGTGACTCAAAAATCAACTGGGTGGTTGGCTGATCGATCCACGGCGTCTGGTCCAGGAACGGATTGCCGCTATAACCCAGCCCAAGCTCTTTCGCCAAAGTATCCGCGCAATAAACCAGGTGCGCCAGCCGGTTAATCTCATAATCGTCGGTTGAGGAAATCATGGACGCGAGCACATGCATCTTGCTCGATTCCGCCAGAGCCTGGTAACAACTCTCCGGCTCTTCATGGAATGCCACCAGATAACGCACCGCCCGCTGAAATTTATTCCGCGAGAGCCATTCATGTCCAATCTGAGAGTGGTCCACGCCAAAATATTGCTGCTCCACCTGCGACAGAGGCAGGTTCTGCTCGTAGGCATGCATCCAAACTCCCACCGTCTTCGCCGGGTAAAGTTCCGCCAGCACGAGTTTCCCGATATCGTGCACCACCCCGCACACGTATTCCATGCCGGTCGGCGGCAAGCCCAGCATATCGACGATAAATTCGGCCAATAAACCGGTGTAAATCTGATGCTGCCATAAGCCGTGCCAATTCATAGGGCATTCGCCCTGCCAGGGCCGGTAGAGCGCAATCGCCGTCATGGCGATATTACGCGACCGTTCCAGCCCGACCAATTCGATCTTCTCCGCGTCGCTCTGCGGACGGGCGGACGAGGCGTTGGCCATAAACGTGCTCAGCACTTCCAGGGTTTCTTTGTAGCTCGGCACCAGGAGCAAGGCTTGGATCAATGCCCGCAAATCTTCCGCCGAATCTTTTTGCATGGCCCGCAAGTCCGCCGCCATTTCGTTCATCTGCAATACCGGCCAGCGCGTATCCAGCCTCTCATAAACCTCCTGCGCCTCGTAGGTCTCCTGAAGCGTGAAAAGATGCTCGCCCTTTGCCGCCATATCGTCCGGTACCAGATCGAACAAGCTTTCCGGATGTCCGCCGCTGCGGGGCAAGGCGCGCCGTTCCACCGTTTCGACAATCGACAACAGCTTTTTGCCATACTGAAAGTGGTTGATGTTTTCCAGCGCCGCCGTGATTTCCGCGTAAGTTTGAAACCGGTCCGCCGGCTTCTTTTCCATCATTTTGCGCATGAGATTGCACCACCCGGGCGCAATCTCATGCCTTTGCAGTCTTTCCATCGGGAACGGGCTGTAAACATGCGCGCGGCACACGTCTTCGGTCGAGTCGCCGGGATAAGGAAATTCCCCGGTCATCAAATGAAACAAACTTGCCCCAAGGCAATACATATCGGTCCGGAGATCGGGTTTTTCCTGCATGACATGTTCCGGCGATGCATAGGCCGGCGTGCCCTGAAGCTCGTCGTCGCGCGTCCCGCTCAAAACCTCGGTCATCTTCCGTGCCAGGCCAAAATCGGTCAGCATGAGCACATTCTCGGAGTCGACCATGAAATTCGCCGGTTTTACATCGAGGTGAATGATGTTCGAGCGTGACGCGTATTCCAGGGCCGCCACGGCCTGCTTCATGAACCACATGGCGTCATCGACATTAAAAATTCGTCCCGCCAACAGCCAGTCTTCCAAGGTTTGCCCCTCGATATATCCCATCGCCAGATAAGGCACGCCTTGTTCTTCGCCCGCTGAATAAAGCGGCACGATATTGTTATGCCGCAATCCCGCGATTGCCCTCGCTTCCTCCAGGAAGTTGGCCATCACCTCCGGACTGCTCAAGTTCGTCCGGTGCATGATCTTGATGGCCACGTAGCGTTCCAGCGTCGGTTCGATCGCCTTGAATACTTCGCTCATGCCCCCTTCGCCCAATTTCTCCAGGATGAGGTACTGCCCCACCCGGGAACCGGCGGAAAAAAGTTGTTGGCTGGGATCCATGCGCGGTAAGACTTGGAAACGGCCCCCGGTCCACCATACCCGACCCTGGGACAGCACCCGTCAACCAAAGGTAAATTCCTTCAAATAAAAGGCAATCCCTCTCTGACTTCCTTCTCTTTACTTTTGCCCTTGGGGCGGATTTACGGACGAGGCCGGCGCATTGGGTTGTCCGGCGACCGAGAGCAGCAATGCCATCTGGTCGGCGAGAATCAGATCGCGCTGCGTCTTCGATGAACCGATACCGTGGCCAGCATCGTAATCGACTCGCAACAAAATCGGTTTTTTACCCGAAGTCGCCGCCTGAAGCCGGGCCGTCATTTTGAGCAAGTGCCACGGTGAAACCCGCGGGTCATTCGCGCCAGTAATGAGCAGCACTGCCGGATAAGCGGTACCATCCTTCACATGCTGGTAAGCGTCCATTTGGTAGAGAGCCTTGAAACCGGCCGGATCCTTGATCGAGCCAAACTCGGGTGTGTTGGAAGGCCCATTAGGTTCAAACTCAAAGCGCAGAATATCCATGACACCGACGTTACAGATGGCGAGCGAGAAAAGATCGGGACGTTGGGTCAGCGCCCCGCCGATGGTGATGCCGCCGGCACTCGTGCCGCGTCCCGCTAGATAGGTGGGTGATGTATAACCCTTATCGATCAGGTACTGCGCGCACGAAATAAAATCGCTGATGGTGTTTTGCTTGGTCTGCTTCTGTCCGGCGAGATGCCAGTCTTCGCCGTTTTCGCCGCCGCCGCGAACGTGCGCATAGGCGACAACGATGCCTCTTTCCAGCAAGGCAAGCCGCGTGGCGTCAAAACCAGGATCGATACTAATGCCGTAAGCGCCATATCCCTCGAGGAGACACGGATTTTTTCCGTTTAAAACCAAATTCTTCGGATAAATGATCGAAAGCGGAATCGGCGTGCCGTCCGCGCCGGGGGCGAGCATCTCGTCCGACGTAATGGCTGAAAAATCGACCGGACTAAGCGGCTCGATGGAGGTATTGGCGACCTTTCCGCCGGCGGGATCATAGGAGTACCACTGCGGAGGATGGGTCCAGCCCGACAACCGCATTAGCACGCCATCCTGATCTATATTCGTGAAAGGCCCCTCGCCGTCCGAGCCGTCAAATGGCAACGCAATCGGCGCGGCCGTTGTCTGGCCATAAGGAAGGCGCAGGATATGGGTGATTCCACCTTTCGCGGCGTCGATATAGAGCGCATCGCGCGCAGCGCCGATGCCTTTCAAAACCAAGTCCGATGCCGGCTGGACCACTGTCGCCTGCGCCATGTCCGGATGGCCGAGGTCGAGGTGGATAACCTTGAAATGAGGAGCATCCTTGTGGGTCAGCAGCCAAATATCGCTCCCGTGGATGGCTAGGCCGGTCACCTCATCGTCCACATCGACAAATTTTTTCCATCGAGGCGCACCCTGGGCGACCGCCCCGGCGGGCGAAAATGCCAGGGTCACCTCATTTCTCACGCCATGTGAAATGATCCCGATGGCATAGGAAGATCCAGGTTGAATGGCGACGGTGGGCTGATCGGTCGGAACCAGGCCAAGACTCGGGGTACCGACGCGGCTAAGCACGGCGACATCTTTGGCCGGATCATCGCCCATGCGATGCAGGTAAGCGGTCGAATCGAGTTCCTTGTCATTGCGCGATTCCCCCGGCGCCAGTTTTTTCAAGCGCACGAAATAAAAGAATTTGTCTGATGGATCCCAATTCACGGAAGCACCCCAAATGCGGTCGATGGCATCGGGCAAAAGCTTGCCGGTTGCGGCATCGATCAGACGCAGCATGCCCTCCTCCGAGCCACCGGCAGCGATTTCGACGGCGACCAGTTTGCCATCCCAGGACGGATAATAGTCGCTGATGGTGTAACGCTGGCCGGCGCCGCCTATGATCTGCGCATCGGCGAGCAGACGCTCCCCGCCTCCCAGTCTGTCCCGCACATAGAGCTTCGGCGTTTCATCCTGTGGCGTCAGCTTGAGATAAAAATAACGGGAACCCCAGTGTTCAACCTCTCCAACGCGAGTCGTGGCGTTATCGAGGTCCTCGATGCGCTTGACCAAAGCATCGCGGTCCGGCAGATGGCTGAGATAGTTGCGCGTGTAATCGCTTTGCCCCTTCATCCAAGCCTGCACCTCAGGCGAAGACAAATTTTCCATCCACCGGTAGGGATCGGTCACTTTCTGGCCGAAGTAGGTATCGATCACAGGCCGGACAGGCGCGACCGGCTGGCCTGGCGCGTTGGCCTGTGACCATCCCTCCAGTGCCAGCATCATTAATCCGATTCCACCAACAATTATCCGCGGAAATAACCGCCCACCTTTGTCGTGATATGCCATAGATTGAGCCAAAGGCTGTCCGAAATATAGACGCGGGTCACGCTGAAATCAAAACCAGACAAGCCGGGCCGCGCGGAGCGCCGAAACAGCGTAAACGGACAGCCTGCGGTGCAAACTATCAGCGATTCTGCTTCTACGAAGGCTGAAAAGATTCATTCTTTCAGCAAATTTTCATGGTGAAGCAATCTACGAGAAAAACGGCGGCGGCGGAGCGCGGAACCTCCACTCAAATCCGCGTCACGGAGGCCTCCAGCCCGGGATTGCCCTCCTGGTCGCGCCAGGACTGGCCCTTTGCGCTGGCCCTGATTTTCGTCATCGTGTTGATTTATACGCCGGTTTGGCGCGCCGGGTTCATCTGGGATGACGACGCGTTCGTTACGGCCAACCCATGCATCATCGGGCCGCTCGGGTTGAAGGAAATCTGGACCACAAGCGCCGCCGATATCTGCCCTCTCGCGCTTACCACCGTCTGGGTGGAACACACGCTGTGGGGATTAGCTCCCTTGCCCTATCATTTGATCAATGTTTTTCTCCACGCGGCTTGCGCGGTAGTGCTCTGGCGAATCTTACGCGGCCTGCAAATACCGGGGGCCTGGTTAGGCGCCGCGCTTTGGGCTTTTCATCCGGTCCAAACCGAATCGGTCGCGTGGATCACCGAAATCAAGAATATGCAATCGGCCCTGTTTTTTCTGCTCTCCATCCTTTTTTTTGTGAAATATCTGAAAACAAAAGACCACCAAGGCCGCAACGGAGTGGACTGGAACTATGACCTGACCTTCCTTTTCGCCCTCCTGGCCATGGCGAGCAAATCATCGACGGCGGTGTTACCGGTGGTCCTGTGTCTGTGCGCCTGGTGGATTGAGGGCCAATGGCGGTGGCGCAATCTGGCGAGAACAATTCCCATCTTTCTTCTCTCGTTCACCGCCGGAATTGTCTCGATACAAACACAGGCGCTGAAATTGGAAACAGTCGTCGATCCGGAGCCGATGCAGACATGGCCGCAACGGTTGGCCTCAGCGGGCGATGCAATCTGGTTTTATCTGAGCAAGCTGCTCTGGCCCTATCCTTTGATGACGATTTATCCTCATTGGCATATCAATGCCAGGCAATGGATCTCGTATCTTCCCCTGCTGATCGTGATCGCCAGCCTTTTCCTTTTCTGGCTCAAGCGTGACTCGTGGACACGGCCCTGGTTCTTCGCCTTTGCCTATTTCTTGGCCGCACTGTTTCCCGTGCTCGGATTTTTTAACTTGGGATTCTTCCATTACTCGCTGGTAGCTGATCATTTCCAATATTTGGCCAGCATGGGGCCGCTAGCTTTTGCGGCAGCAGGCTTGGTCCGGCTTGCGGATTGGATCATGCCGCGGAGGCCCTGGCTGCAAGCCATTCTTTATGCCCTTCCGCTCCTGCTTTTCGCGGGATTAAGCTGGGAACAAGCCTGGGCTTATCAAAACGAGAAAACGCTTTGGACTGCCATGCTGGCCCAAAACCCTGACTGTTGGCTGGGTTACAACAATCTAGGTAGCGCTTTAGCGCGCGAAGGCCGGACAGACGAAGCGATAGCCCAATTTCAAAAAGCTCTGAAGCTCGAGCCCGATTATCCCGAAGCCCATAACAACCTGGGCGACGCTCTTCTGCGCGAGGGACAAGTCAACGAAGCGACCGAACAATTCCAGGACGCTTTGAAAATCAATCCCCAGTTTGCCGACGCTCACTATGATCTCGGCCTGGCCCTCGCGCATCGAGGAGAGATAGACGAAGGAATCGGGCAATTCCAGGAAGCCTTGAAAATCGATCCGCTTCTCACCGAAGCCCGTTATAATATTGGCGTGGCGCTGCTCCAGAAAGGGCAATTGAATGAGGCGATCACTCAATTCCAAGAAGCCCTGAAAATCAACCCCGGCGACGCCCAAATCTACCTCGGCCTTGGCAACGCCTTTTCCAAAAAAGGACAACTGGACGACGCCGTCGTCCAATTTCAGAAAGCCCTGGAAATCGACCCCGGGAAAGCCGAAGCCCGCGGGAACCTTGGCGTGGTATTTTTGCAAAAGGGTGAAGTGGACGAGGCGATTCCCCAATTCCAAAAGGCTCTCGAAATCAATCCCAACTATGGTGAAGCCCATAACGGTCTTGGCATTGCTCTCGCCCAAAAGGGACAATTGCGCGAGGCCATTCTCGAGTTCCAAAAGGCTTTGCAACTCAATGACGGCCAGGCGCAGGACAACCTCATCAGAGCACAGACGATGATGCGTCAAAATGCCGGCCGGAAATAGATGCGCTGAGCCTAGCCTCCACGATTAAATTTCTTTGTACAAAATCGTGATGGTAACCGCGCAGGGCACCTCGAGTTCCAGAGCTGCTTCCGCGCACGATTCCGTTTGGACCAATTGAACTATTTTAATCGATGGGTGCTGCTTCAGCCATTGATTCACTTCGGCCTCCAATTTTTCGGTGTCTTCGTCCGTGAAAATTTTGATTTGGTGCATACGCCCATCCAAGCCCGAAATCGTCATTTTCCAAGCATCAAACAGCAAGCTGGCGGATAGTCCAAAGACCGTCTCGTACCAGCAGCTTCCAGGGCCCGTTAAGGTAAATGGTAAAAGGGAGGGCTTTAATAAAGCAAAATGGATTTATTCTCCGACAGCCTTAATTCATATTGGGATAGGGCCAGCAAGGAGTGCCGGTAAATGCCTCATTATTTTCTCTCCAAAAAATGCAGGGCCAATGACCAACGAAGATTGTGCGGCATAAAGCCGATTCTCGTCAAACTAAGCGACTGCAAAACAAACAAAATCTCCTTCTACCGGCGCAGGGAAAGTCTCATTCTGATCGCCGAGAAATGGCCAAACGGTTCACAAAAAAGAGCGCGGCGGACCGGGAGATTTCCGCGCCGCGCCCAGCGGCAAGGAGAATTGTTTCGCCGTCACTGCCTCCGTTCCCGTTTCGCGTGGCATGGCCCTGGCTCCAGGCGGCGGTCATCGCGTTGGCGGTGGGCTGGATTTACTTCCCGGCCCTCCAGGGCGATTGGATACGCGACGACAATTTCGATGTCGCCGCCAACGCAATTACCCAAAGCCCATCCGGACTCTGGAACATCTGGTTCCAACCAAGCAGCCAGGTCGATTACTACCCTCTTAAAGCCAGCGTGCAATGGCTTCAGTGGCAACTTTGGGGCAATGACACTTTCGGTTACCATTTGACGAACGTTGTGCTCCACCTTGCGGGCGCGTTGCTGGTGTGGCGGCTCTTCGCCAAGATGGGATTGCGTTTGGCTTGGCTGGGCGGTCTTATCTTTGCCGTTCATCCGATGCAGGTGGAATCGGTGGCCTGGATCGCCGAACTCAAAAACACTCTTTCGCTGCCGCTGTTTCTCCTGGCCATGTGCACGTGGCTCGATTATGAGGAGCGCCGGGGAAGACGCGATTACTGGCTGGCCATCGCGCTGTTTTTTCTCGCCATGCTGGGCAAAATCACCGTGGCCCCCTTCCCGCTGGTCATTCTCCTTTTCGCCTGGTGGAAACGGAACCGCGTTACGCTCGCGGACCTGAAGGAAAGCGCGCCTTTTTTCGCCATTTCCATCGCGCTGGTTTTGCTCAACATGTGGACTGGCAACACCTACCGCCACATCCACGGAGTCATCGCCGACGAGGTACCGCTGGCCGGAATTCTCTCCCGCTTCGCCCTGGCCGGTTGGGCGATTGCGTTTTATTTCGCCAAATGTTTTTGGCCCGTGCCCCCGCTGCCTCTCTATCCCCAATGGGATGTGTCTTCCCCTTCCGCCGTCCAGCTTCTGCCGTGGCCGGTCCTGGGTGGCGCCTTGTGCTGGCTCTGGAGGAAACGCCGGAGCTGGGGGCGTGACGCCTTGTTCGGGCTGGGATTCTTCCTGCTTAATCTCACACCCAATTTGGGTTTCATCTCGATTTCTTATATGTACGCCTCTTGGGTCATGGATCATTTTCTCTATGTTCCCATGCTTGGCTTGATCGGCCTGGCGATGGCCGGATTGGACCGGCTGAGCCAATTGCTCCCATCCGATGCGCGGCCCATTGGCATTGGACTGCTCGCGCCCGTGATCGCGCTCATGGCCTGGTCCAGCCATACCTATGCCGCGCAATTCGTCAACGAGGAAACACTTTGGACTTACCTGCTCCAAAAAGATCCCGGCTCGTGGATGGCTCATGTGAATCTCGGCAACGTGGCGTGCCAAACCGGCCGGTTGCCGGAAGCGGTGGCGCAATATAACGCCGCCGCGCAATTGAATCCCGCTTCGGCGGAACCGCACACCGACATGGGAGTCGCACTCCACCAAATGGGCCGTGATGCCGAAGCCATCGGCGAATTTAAAACCGCCCTGCGCATCGATCCCCGTTACGCTGTTGCCCTTAACAATTGGGGCGGCGTTCTCCTTAGTTTGGGCCACACGCCGGAGGCTATTGCGTTATTCGAACAAGCCCTGCGCATTTATCCCAACTACGGCTCGGCTCACAGCAATCTGGCCAACGCTTATCTCCAGTCCGGGCGCTTTCAGGATGCCGTCACCGAATCCGGGCAAGCCCTGGCCATCAATCCAGCCAATCTCGCCGTGCATGCCACGGAGGGCGCGGCCCTCATCCGGCTGCAACGGTATCCCGAAGCGGTTGAGCATCTTGAAGCTTTTTTGCGTGCCAATCCCCGGGATGCCCACGCCCATAACAATCTCGGCATCGCCTTCAGTTTGATGGGAAACATGGCTGCGGCCATTGAGCAATTTCAACTCGCCCTGCAAGACGAACCCAATAACACCGAGGCGCATGACAACCTCGGCATCGTTCTGGAAAATCTCAAACGAATCCCGGAGGCCATCGAACAATATCAGGAAACGCTGCGTCTTCGTCCCAACGACGCATTGGCCAAAGCGGGCCTGGCGAGACTGCAAACTTCCGCAAAAGAGAAAACGCGGTAAGGACGGCAGGCCCGTCTCCGCCGGAAGCAACGATGATGGCCACCCAGAAAAAATTTAAAGTGCGGCCCCGCGAGATCGCGGCTACAAAAGAGCCGTGATCGTTGGCTTTATCGGGGCGGGCAAGATGGCGCGGGCGCTGGCTTCGGGGCTGGTGCGGAAAGGCGTTATAACGGAGGGGCGGCTGATTTGTTCGTCGCGGACGGAAAAATCGGGTGCGCCGTTTCTCGATCTGTTGCCGGGCGCGAAATGGACGCCGGACAACAAAGCTTTGATCGCCAAAAGCGATCTGGTCGTTTTGGCGATCAAGCCGCAGGTTTTTCCGGAAGTATTGCCGGCCTTGCGCGAGGCCAGCGCGGGAAAATTGTTCCTGTCCCTCGCGGCGGGGGTCACCTTGGAGAAAATCGCGGGCTGGCTGCATCCATCGGCTCGGATCGTCCGGGCCATGCCCAATACGCCGGTGCAGATTGGGGCCGGCGCGAGCGCCTATGCTGGCGGCGCGAACGTGCGGGAAGACGATTACCATTTGGTCCATGGCATCCTTTCCGCGCCGGGCAAAGCCTGGCGCGTGGAAGAAGAGCAAATGGATGCGGTCACGGCGCTTTCCGGAAGCGGCCCGGCCTATGTTTTTCATTTTATCGCCGCGCTTGCCAAGGGGGGCGCGGCACTCGGGTTGCCGGAAAAACTTGCGCGCGATCTCGCCCTTCAGACTGTGCTTGGATCGGCGGAATTTGCCGCCGGATCGGAATTGCCGCCGCTCGAGCTCGCGACCCAGGTGAAAAGTCCGCGCGGAACGACCCTGGCCGGATGCGCCGTGCTGGAGGAACATGAGGCCCTGGACACATTGATGGCCCAATGCCTCGCTGCCGCCAAAACCAGGGCCGGAGAACTGGCCAGGGGAGAAAACTGACGTCTGGATCCGCTCCATGCACACAGTCTCATTGCCAAGCGCCTTGCGGCAGGCCACCATGTAGGACTTATGCGCAAGCGCCCGATCCTCATCGTCATCGTGCTTCTTCTCCTGCTGGCCGGCGCCGGAATTTGGTACTACCTGTATGGCCATAATGCCATTACCTCCGAGGAATTGGTGCCGGATGACACGCTCTTTTTCGCCTCCATTCCCAACGGGGTGGACATCGCCACCGGGTATCAGACTTCGCAGTTAAGGGGCCTGGTAGAGTCGCCAAACATGCAACCGGTCATCGATTGGCTTAAACAACAAATCGGAACCAAAAACTTCGACCTCATCCAAACGTTCCTGCCAAACTTAAGCGGACAATCCTTTATCGCCATAACTCACTTTGACGCCGATCATCCGGAGAAAACAGGTTTCGTCGCCGCCATGAGACCCAAGCCGGGTCTGGGCAATTTCAATGCCTTTGTCGACAAGCTGAAAGCGGCCTACCCCGAACAGTTAAAGGAGGGAAAAACCGGCGCCGGAAACGTGGCTGGAGTCGATTATCAATATCTGGAAGGACCGGGCGCGGCGGACAAAATTTGTGTGGCCCACGTGGGAGGATGGATTGTCACGGCGTGGGGCGAAGCCTCCTTCCAGGATTGGCTGGAACGCTATCAAAGAAAATCGTCCACACCGAGTCTGGCGCAAAATCCCGATTACAAAAAATCGCTGCTCCGGACCGCCGCCAAACCGATGGCGCTGGTTTATCTCAATTATCGTGCACTCGTCGATATGACGCAAAAGGCAGTTGCCGCAAAGCAGTCCGTTCCCGCATTTGATTTTCTGGCCAAAAAAATGAACGGCGCCAGCGGACTGATGGTGAGCATGAATTTTGAAAACGGGGAGATGGTGGACCATCTCTCTTTCCTGCTGCCCAGGCAAGCGCAAGCAGAGTGGGGCCTTGGGGCCACGCCATGCGCCTACGAAACCTTGAATTTCACCGGTCCGGACACGCTTCTGTATGCCGGATACAACGTCGACTTCAAGAAAGTGTGGCAGAACCTGCAAGAACAGGGAACACCGGGATCTTCAGGTCAGGCGCCAGGGCCTCCGATGGCCATCTTAACGCAAGCGATACAAAATTGGGCGCAAAGCGCGGGAATTGATTTTCAACACAACATTCTCGACGCGCTTGGACCGGAGGTTTCATGGCAGATTGACTGGCCCCAAGACAGCACCTATCCGGACGCGGGCCTTTTTGTGAAGCTGGCCAAACCGGACGATTTCAAGCCGGCGGCCAAGGCCTTGGTCGAAACGGTCCGCAATATCTATGGAAACGAGGCGGAAATCGATGAAGTCACCGCGGGCGAGAATGACGAACATCATTTCGCTGTGCTCAAATTCGCGAATCAAGCACTACCTTTCAATCCGACGGTCACCGAAGACGGCCCTTATTTTGGGCTTTTTCTGACACAACAACTGGCGGTGCGAAGTTTCTACCGGGACCAGTCAATAAATTTAACCCACAATCCCGATTTTATGCGGCAGATCGGTGATAAGCGCAATGGCTCCGCGGAAATCGTTTTTGTCGATTCGCCAAAATTGCTGGATCAGACTTACCGGACTGTTTTGCCTTACGTTTCAATGGCCGCGATGTTCAGCCAGACGCTGGCTTCCACGCTCAAGGGGACCAATCTTCCCCCCGATTTGACGTGGCTGGCGCCGATCGGGACGTGGTCAGCGGTACTTTCATCGGATGACGACGGATTTAAAGGCTATTCCGTGTCGGGTATCGGCAACCAGGGTCTTTATTATGGTGCGTTGGCTGCCGGAGCAATGGCCACGGCACAGGCGATGGGCTACGGAGCAAACCTGGAACAGTCGTTGAGTCAGAGCGCGATTAATAATGCGCCAGGCACAGGAACGACAGGTTTGGCTAATCCTCCTCCGCCCAATTCCACGGCAAATGCCACACCAACCGCGGCAACTCCCATGGCAAATTCTCCGGCCAATCCAGCGACCGCGCCTAATTCGATGGCTCCGGCGACAAATTCAGAAATGGTGGCGCCTGCGCCCAATCCTACTGCTTCGGCTACCAATTCAGCGGCAGCAGGGGCAACTCCGATACCGGAATTAATCGCTCCGGCCACCAACTCGGGAACGATGGCGCCCGCGCCCGGACCATCCACTCCGGCGGTTAATTCCGGGACGTTAGCCCCGCCACCCGATTCGAGTGCTCCGGCCGCCAACGCAGGAACAATAACCCCCGCACCTGCAACCAACTCCGCGACAGCAGCCCCGCCACCCGATTCGAGTGCTCCGGCCACCAACGCAGGAACAGTAACCCCCGTGCCCGGAACATCCGCGCCAACAACTAATTCCGGAACTACGACGGCTCCTCCTCCGACAGATTAGACAGCCCATGTCACCCCGGCCACGGTGCTCTCTATAACAAATTCAGATGCGAATTTCTCCATTCTGGAACCAAGTCGACCGCAAAAAAGGATCGTTACCGTCGCTGGCTATTCTCGTCTGTTTGATGTTCAACTTCGCTCTCGACGCCCAACCTTCCGCGAATAATACCAATACGGCTGCGTCCGGCGGAAGCGCCGCGCCAGTGTTTGAAGAATGGGAGGTGATTATGTTGGATCATAAACAGTGCGGCTTCGACAGCACGATTACCACGGAAGACGACACACCAGTGGGCAAACAGTTTCACACATCGATTACGGAGGAATTCGTCGTGAATCGCGATACGGCCGAATTGAAATTCACCTCGATATCCAAAATCACGGAAGACGCGGACGGCGGAGTATTGAGCTTTAACGAGGAAACCTCCGGTGGGGGTTCCGATATAGTAGCGAGCGGAACCCGCGATGGGGATGACCTGGTGGTGACAAGCCGGGGACAGACAGCACGTTATCATGTTCCGCGGCTGTCCGCGCTCGGACCGGAAGCGATCCGGCAAAAAAGCCTGCTGGTTCCGCTTAAACCGGGCCAAACCTTTACCTTCAACACCTTTGACAGCGATGATCCGCAGGAGCCGGTGATCATCAAGGGAACCGTGGTTGGCCGGGAGACGCATGACGTGCGCGGAACGGAAAGGCCATTGTGGCGTATGACGACCGAACAAAGCGTCATGCCGGGGCTACTGACCACAGAATGGGTGGACGATCGATCGAATGATGTCGAATCGTTGGTCGTGATGCCGGGGATCGGTGATCTCTACGAATATGTCACCGACCGGGCCGAATGCATGAAACAGCCGGAAGGCGCGGAGATTTTCTCCTCGACGTTGGTCTATCCCGACAAAGCGATCCCGGCGCCAAAGAATCTGGCCAAGGCCGTCTACCGGATTAGTTGCTCGGATAATACCAAGCCGCTGGCGTTGTGGAACGGCAAAGAACAAAGGGTGCTCTCTTCGAGGCCGGGCGCGAGCGAGATCGAGGTGACAGTACCCACCTACACTCCCGCCGACGCGACATGGCGACTGCCGCACGCCGATACACCGGAACTGCATCAATTTCTCCAACCGACGAGTTACCTGGAGATCAATTCGCCCGAAATCCAAAAGCTGGCCCGGGAAGCAGTCGGAAATGCAAAAAATCCGGTTAAGGCGGCGGAACTGATCGAATCGTTCGTGGAGGGCTACATCGACAAAAAGGATTTAAACATCGGATTCGCCTCGGCGGAAGAAACAGCGAAGTCACGCGAAGGCGATTGCACGGAACATGCGGTTCTGTGCGCGGCCATCGGCCGGGCGGCGGGGTTGCCGACCCGCTGCGTTCTGGGGTTGGGCTACATACCGCCCGGAGTGGATGAACCAACCGTCAGCGACCAAGTGGACAACCAGACCGGGATTTTCGGTTTTCACATGTGGGCGGAGGCATGGATCGGTCCGGATGAATGGGTGCCCATGGATGCCGCGCTGAATGGATTCGACGTGGGGCATATCACGATTATGAAGACAGCATTGGAGGAAATTAATCCGCTGATCGATCTTAACGCTCCCATTTTGCAATTGATGCAGAACCTGAAGATTGACGTGCTCAAGACCGAACCCAAAAGTAATCCTGCCAGCCCGGCCGCGCCCGCGCCGCCGGAATCTTCCAAAACGAATCCGGCAACCGCTCCAAAGACGCCGGAGGTAGATTAGAACCCATTAGCCCCCTTGCTTTTACGTTATGGCCTATTCCTCCATGCGCGAATTTGCCGGTGAACTCGAATCGGCCGGCGAACTGGTCCGTATCACTGAGCCGGTCGCCACGGAGCTTGAAATCACCGCTCTGGCCAATCGTGAAATGAAGTCGCGCGGAGGCGGCAAAGCGCTGCTTATCGAAAAACCGCTTTTGCCTTCCAAACAAATCTCGAGCTTTCCGGTTCTGATCAACGCCTATGGCTCGGCCCGGCGGATGGCCATGGCGCTGGAAGTCGAGCATGTCGACGACGTGGCCGCCCAGATCGCGTTTCTGCTCAAAGCCAAGCCCCCCAAGTCGCTGGGCGAAGCGTGGGAATTGTTGCGCGAAGGGTTCGGCGTGATTCATGCGCGCCCTTCTCGCGTCAACAGCGGTCCATGCAAAGACGCGATTTACCGTTTCGATAAAGAACCCGCTCCCGCTTTCGATCTCCATTCTCTTCCGGTCCTAAAGTGCTGGCCGCGGGACGGCGGACCGTTCATCACCCTGCCCACCGTCTATACACAGGATCCCGATACGGGCGACCGGAATATCGGCATGTACCGGATGCAAATTTTTGACGGGCGCACCACCGGGATGCATTGGCAGCTTCACAAAGTCGCTGCGCGTCACGGCAAGCGTTACTACGAAACCGGCCAGCGAATGCCCGTGGCCGTTTGTCTCGGCGGCGATCCTGTCATGCCCTTTTGCGCCACCGCACCGATGCCCGACGGCCTCGATGAAGTGCTGCTGGCCGGCTTTCTGCGCAAAAAATCGGTGCCATTGGTAAAATGCGAAACTCTGGATCTCGAAGTTCCCGCCCACTCTGATTTTGTCATCGAGGGCTACATCGATCCCAAGGAACCGCTGCGCGGCGAAGGCCCTTTCGGCGACCACACCGGCTTCTACACGCCGATCGATGACTATCCGGTGTTTCACGTCACCTGCATCACACATCGCCACGACGCGATCTATCCGGCGACCATCGTCGGCAAACCGCCGATGGAGGATCTCTATCTCGGCCAAGCCAGCGTCCGGCTTTTTCTGCCCGTCTTCAAAATGAATTTTCCCGAAATCGTCGAGATGGCGCTGCCAGCCGAGGGCGTTTTCCACAATCTTGTTTTCGTCAGCATCAAAAAGCAGTACCCCTACCAAGCCTATAAAATCATGCACGGGCTTTGGGGCATGGGACAGATGATGTTCACCAAAATCATCGTCGTGGTCGACGCGCATGTCGATGTTCACGACACCAGCGACGTCCTTTTTCATCTTTGCGCGAACATCGATCCGCAGCGCGATACGATTTTTACCAAGGGGCCTTGCGACAGCCTCGATCACGCGCCCACGCTGCCGAACATCGGCTCGCACATCGGATTCGACGCGACACGCAAACTTCCGGGCGAAGGCTACACACGCGGCTGGCCGGAGGAGCTGAGCCTGCCCCGGGAAATTCTCGACGCCATGGCAAAAAAGTTTCCCCGCTAGGGATAAGCGCCGCGATAAAAACAAAAAGGGAGAAATTCATTCGAATTTCTCCCTTTTGCAAAACTTCCTCGAAGAATTTATGCTTTCTTCTTGGCGGCCTTCTTCTTCGCCGGCTTCTTGGCGGGTTTCTTCTTAGTTGCCATGGAGAATCACCCCCTCATCAGATCGCACTACTTGCGCGAAATCGTGGAAATAAAATTTGCTCACTCATCAAGGATTAAATTTTTCGAGTGAATGCGTCAAATGGAATTTTGAAAAAAACAAAAAAAAGTTTCACCGCATTTTGCAACACTTGGCCGGGTCCGCACCGGTCAGGCGCGCTTTTTTTTCGATTTTAGCCGCGCCAAAATTTCGTTGGCGATTTCCGCGACGGGCCAAAGGCGTCCCAAACCTTCGTAGCCGCAGGCGAGCAGTCCCTCTTCCGGTCCGATGAATACGGCGCCCCGTTTCCGGAGGAGATTCACGTTGTCTTGCGTTGCGGCGTGATGCCACATCTTGCCGTTCATCGCCGGCGCGATCATCACCGGCGCGTGGGTGGCCAGCAGCGTGGAGGTGAGCAAATCGGGCGCGAGGCCGTGCGCGAATTGCGCGATGAAATGCGCAGTGGCCGGCGCGATGACCGCGAGCCCGGCCTGATCGGCCAGCGAAATGTGCGCGGGTTGTCCGTCACGCATCCCGTCATTCGCGCTGGTGTAGACTTCACGGCGCGTCAACGCGGCAAAGGTCAGCGGGGTGATGAAACGCAACGCCTCGTCGGTCAGGATCACATCGGTCTCAACACCTTCCTTGGTCAGCGAGCTGGCCAGTTCGGCGGCGCGATAGGCGGCGATTGAGCCGGTGACGCCGAGAATGATCCGGGGGAATTTACTCATCGCCTCTCATCAAAGCTCTCCACGGCGCGATTGTCGAGCCGCTGCCTCGGCTGATAGGGGATCGTTTTGCCGATTTGCCGAAAAGCGACGAAGAATCAATCCGTCATCCCGAAGCTCCAATTTTCACGCCCCCTTCCGCCAAACGTAAATCCGGCGGGCCACCCACGCGAGGATGCCCAGCGTGATGAGCCACGGCACAAGGAACGCAACGGCGACGCCGATCACCCACACGCTGCCGAAGAGAGCCTGCGCGCCATCGCTGAACATATGGCGCAGCGTCGCCCAGAGGCCGTTGTCGGGGGCGACGATATCGCCTTCGTTGTGCAGGATCAGGTCGATCTGGGCGGGCGCGGTTCCGTCGGTGCGGGCCTGGTCGGGGCGGTCGTTGCGGTAGACGGTGAAACTTTCCATCTTG
>Ga0335072_10001633_pt1 | contig 36090 bp, 33 predicted proteins | sample Lox_Sample_21_FD_206725 | JGI IMG/M metagenome (GOLD analysis project Ga0335072, IMG submission 206725) | Soil microbial communities from Loxahatchee National Wildlife Refuge, Florida, United States - Lox_Sample_2.1 | ecosystem: Environmental > Terrestrial > Soil > Wetlands | place: USA... | reverse complement strand
TCGGAGGAAATCGCGGCGCTTGCAGTCTATCTCGCATCCGACGCGGCGCAGTTCATCACCGGCCAGGCCTTGGTGATCGATGGCGGGCTGACGCTGTGATCGCATACTGTCTATCGGCCGAGGGCGGCCTGGCCCCGCCGCCACGACGCGGGGTAGGGCCCATTAGGCGCCAATTTAAGCTGGGCGCTGCACTGGTCCCGTCATGGCCGGGCTTGACCCGGCCATCTACCCGAGCGGATTGGTCGCGTTTGCACGCCAAATACGCCAACCAGCCTTGCGTAGCTGGCCGGCTCAAGCCCGGCTAGGACGCGTCAAGCCGGACCGTCAGGTCGAACGTCACCGGGTGTTGCGGCATGCCATCGGGGAACGGGGGCAGCGGGGTGGCGCGCACCGCGGCAATGGCGGCGCGGTCGATCGCGCCGATTCCCGACGACCGCGCGACGGACACGTCGGCCAGACGTCCACCCGGCGTGACCCGGATTGCCACCAAGGTCGCGCCAGACAGGTGCATCATCTGGACCATGCCGGGAACGGTCAGATGGGCCTGCACCCTGGCATTCACGATCGCAGCGTAGCGCATGACCATGCTGGCGATCGCCGCCGGGGTTGGCGACGGAGGCTGGATCGGCGTCGGCGCGGCGTGCACCAGTTGGGCATGCGGCCGCCGCACCTGCTTCGCCACCGGACGCGGGCGAATGCGCGGCAGCCGTCTCGGCTGACGTACCGGACGAGGCGGTGGTGCCGGCGGCAATGGCAGCGGCGCCGGTTGCGGTCGCGGCGGCGGTTTGGGCGGCAACGGCTTCGGCGGCGGCGGCTTCGGCGGCGGCGGCTTCGGCGGCAGATGCTTCGGCGGCGGCGGTTTGGGGGGCGGCGGTTTTGGTGCCGGTGGCTTTGGGGCCGGCGGTTTGGGTGTCGGCTTTGGCTTGGCCGGCGGCGGCTTCGGCGGGGCCGGCGCGATCAGCGCGATCCGCACGTGCGCCGGTTGCGGTGCCGCGACCACACCTGGGTGCGCCGCCAGCCGGATAACGGCGAACAGCAGACCGGCTTCCAACACTGCGGCAACAGCCAACGAGCCGAGGAACCCGGGACGCCTGGAAGAACGGCGATGGCTCGACCCGTCGGCCGGCGCACCGTCGCCGGCGCCGGGCGGTGGTAGGGCGGGCATGGCGGTCAGGGTTTCGTTGCGGCAGGCGGAGCACCGGCCGGCGCGGAGGCGGCAGCGCTACCTTTGGCCGGCGCCGTCAGGGCAGATTCGGCAGCGGCCGGCGCGTTGGCGGCTGGCGGGCTGGTGCCCGCCGTGCTGGCCGCTTGGGTCGAACCGGCTGGCGTCGAAACAGCAGGTGCAGTCGCGGGCGGCGCCGCGGCGGGCGGTGTTGATGGTGCCGGCGTGGCGGCAGTTGCCGCCGACGGGGATGGCGGGGTGGCGGGGGGATGGCTTGCCGTGGGCGTTCCGGCGGGCTGCGGCGCAGATCCCGCTGGTGTCTGTGTGGTGGGTGGGCCCGCCACCGCGCCGGTCGGCTGCGCCGCCACGCCGATATCGGTCACGCCCGCCTTGCGCGCGGCATCCATGACGTCGATGAAGAATTGAAACGGCACCTGTTTGTCGGCGGCGACGGTCACCTGCGTCTTCGCCGGGTTGCCGTCGGCCGCCAGCAAGGCGGTCAGCTCCGCGGCCGTCAGTGTGTGGCCCTTCACCTGCATGCTGCCATCGCCAAGCAGGTTCACGGTGACCTTGGGATGCGGCAGGTGCTGCACCGCGCTGGCGCGCGGCAGTTGCAGGTTCACGCCGGCATCGGGGATCATCTGCAGGGTAACGATGATGAAGAAGACCAGCAGGAACAACATCACGTCGATCATCGGGATGATCTCGATGCGGCCCTTGCGGTATTCAAAATAGCGCAGCCGCATCGGCCTACTCCCGACGCGCCACGGCGCGCAGCGGGGTACCTGCCGCGGTGTGGCTGCCGGCGGCGGCCACGCCGCCAAGGCGGTTCAGCAGCATCGTCTTCACGGTATCGAGTTGATGCAGCACCAGGCGCACGCGGTCGGACAATGCGTTGAATGCGGCGAGACCGATCATGGCGATGAAAATGCCGCTGGCTGTCGCCACCAACGCGTCGGCGACGCCGCTGGTGACTTCCACCGGCGCGTGGCCCGGGCTGGCGAGCACAGAGAAGGCGTGGAACATGCCGATGATCGTGCCGAACAAGCCCAGCAGCGGTGCCAGCGTCACGATCGTATCGAGCACCCACATGCGGCGGTCGAGGTCGGGGGCGAGCAACATGATGGTTTCGTCCAGACGTCCGGACAGCTCGTCCCGGGGCAGCCCGAGATGCGCGAGGGCGGTGGTGACCAATGCCGCCTCGGGCAGGGCGCCGGCGCGCGTGCGCAGCGCATCCAGCTCGGTGGCTGCCAGCGCCGGATGGCTGCCGAGTTCATGCACGATGCGACGGCCCAGCAGGATGGTCCGGCGCAAATACCAAAACCGGTCGATCATGACGGCGAGCGCAAGCAGCAGCAGCGCAGCCAAAGCGTAGAGCACGCCGTCGGAATAGTTGGCGAGATGCTGAATGTAACGAAGATTCAAACCCGGAACTCCTTGTCGCGGTAAGCGCCCCGCGGCGCCGTGTGATGGCGGCGGCCGCGGGGCGGGGTGAAAGATCGATGACCGGTTGCCGCGGGATCAGAAATGAAATCCGACGGTGCCGTAGATGGAAAAGGGTGCCCCTGGATAGGCCAGCACGTAGCCGCCGGTGGGGGTGCCGAAATACGCGCCGGAGGAGATGTACTCGTATTCGTTATATTGCTTGTTCAGCACGTTCAGTGCGGTGAGCGATACGTCCATGTAGCGGGTGCCCCATCTGCCGCCGAGGTGGAGGGGTACCACCGTCTTCAATGCGAGATTCAGCGTGCCGTATGACGGCATGGTCTGTCCGCTGGGCGCGCCGATTTCGTTGTTGAAGAGGTTCTGCGCACCGACGAACTGGTACCAGGCCCGCGGCTCGAAAACGATACCGCGGTAGGTGATGTCGTAGGCAGAACCGACGTTGAACGTGGACTTCGGCACATAGGGCACCGGCGAGCCGTTGTAGCTGAGGCCGCCGGTGACAAAGCTGGTGTAGGTTGCGCTTTCGACACTCGCGTTGGCGAACATGTGCAGGTTGGCGACCGGGTCGTCATCGATGAAGAAATTGGCGCCGTCATATTCCGACGTGCCGTTGGCCGAGATCACGTCGCCGTTGCCCAGGGTGGTGTCGATTTCCTGGTGGGCGACGCGGATGTGGTAGTAGTTGGCCCCGAACAGCAGGTTGTTGAAGACGGCAACGTGATTGACATGTACTTTGAAGCCGACCTGGTAGTACTGCCCCAGGGTCAGCTTGAAGCTGCGCGGGTCCACCGACTGGAACAAACCGCCGCCGCCGCCGACCTGTTGCGACTTGTAGGCTTCCTGGTAGCCGCCATAGAGCGTCAGCCATGGCAGCGGCGTCACCGCAACGTCGATCGAGGGCTCGAGGCCGGTGCGTTGCTCGTCATCGCCGCAATCGGCGCTCTGGTTGGTGGTGTTGCCCGACGAGGACTGCAGGGTGATAGGACAATGCGAACTCAGCTCCACGCCGGGCGCGAAGTTGAAGTCGCTGTACACGGCGCTGGTGTATTGCTCGTCGTAATTCACCACGCGAATGCCGGGGATAATGTGCAGGATCGGGATCGGGCTTACGTCATCCTGCAGAAAGGCGGCGATCTGGTTCTGGCTGAAATAGGAGGAGCGGATCTTACCGCCGATATTGACCAGGTTCTCATCCCCGCCATCGGCGGGATTATAGAAATTGTTCCGGCTGTTGTAATCGCCGTAGATGTAATAGGCGCCGACGTTCACGGTGTTGAAGGGCAGCGTCTCGGTCAGCCACAGCTTGTCGCCGAAGTCATTGGTGTGCGGGTCGTTCCATTCGTCCTGCTGCGGTCCCAGGGCGAAGACATCGTACTGGCGGGAGTGCAGCCGGCCGATATGCATGTACCAGGTCAGGTTGTGCAGCGTCGTCGTGTCATCGAGCTGGATGTTCTCCCGCCCGTAGATCAGCAGCATCTCGTTGGTGTCGTATTTCTCATAGGAATTGTACGGCAGCGTGCTGTAGAAGCCGGAGGTCTGCTGGCTGTACAATTCGCCACCCGGCAGGCCGTTCATGGTAATCGCCGGATTGCCCGTGGTCGGGATCACCTGTGGGCGGTAGCCGCCACTTTCCGCATAATATGCGCCGAGGCTGAAGTTGCCGCTCTTGAACGCCTTCACCGTCTTCAGGAACACGGCATAGTCGTGGTTCGGGCTCTGGAAGCCGTCAGGTCCCTCGCGGAAGCTATTGCCGTTGCCGCCGCCGAACGCCAGGATGCTGGACCAGCCATGCCATGTGCCGGTGCGCAGGTCGAAGGCCAGGTTCTTCTGGTTGAAGCTGCCATAGGTCATCTGCAGATCGCCACCGGGCTTGGCGGTGGGCTGCAACGGCGTGAACTCCACCGATCCGCCGATATTGGTGTACCAGCGGTTGACCGGATCGCCTGGGCCATAGGTGACGTTCGTGTTCTGGATCATGAACGTCTGCGGAATGGTCGGCGATTGCCAAAGGCCGCTCAGAGGATCGACCACCGGCACGCCGTCGAATGTTACGCCGAGCAAGCCGTTATCGGTATAGCCGCCATAGCCGCCCCAGCCCTGCTGCAGGCCGTTCAGCATGATGGTGTATTTGGTGGCGCCGGTATTGCCGTAGCCGGTGACGTTGGCGCCAGGCGTGTAGGACAGGATTTGCGCCGCACCGGCGACCGGGCCGGCGGCATCCATCTGCTGGCGGTTCAGCACGCGCACGGTCTGCGGCGAGGTGAAGACCTGCTGCTGCGTCGGCTGCGTCGTGGTGCCGGGCACCGCGCCGGCGGTGCCAGTGGCGCTGACCTCGCCGGCATTCACAGCGGTTTGCGCCGTTGCGGGACTAATACTTGCAAGTAACATAAACGCGAGCGAGCAAGCGGTGCCTGCCGGCAGGCACCGGGTGCCAAAAGTCTCCCCGAACATGTTTTCACGTTTCTCCGTACAAGCGTTGATGCGCGGGGGCGGCGATTACGGGGGTTCATGTTCAGGGTCGATGACGCGCGGCCGCGCGACTATCCGGGCGTCGCGTGTTTGCCCAGTTGCAGTCTGCAATCAGCCGAAATGTTAAGTTTCAGTTGAAATTATCAGGGCAATATTGGCAGTGTGCAAATACACCGCACATCGCCGCCGGACAGTGCAGGCAATGTTCTGAAAATTCAAGCGGTTGCTCGCGATCATCCACAGTCTTGGGCCGCGGTTGCGCGGGTATTTCAGCATCGCCGTCCAACTGACATGAGCGTGACTAACGAATTGCTTCGGAGAAATCTTACCGGAAGTCACTCTCTCAGCCATGCATTCTCAATGTGTAATCGTGGCGAACGGCAATGCCACGCAGGACGACAGCGACCGGCGCAGCGACTGCGCCGGCCTGCCATCGCACCAGGCTGACGATTGGAGACGGCGCGCTTGCGCCAGCGCCCGAGCGGAAGATTACCCGGGCGGCAGATCACCCAGGCCGCAGATCACCCAGGCGGCGGATACCCAGGCGGCGGACCATAGCCTGAAGGCGGACCGTAGCCCGGAGGCGGACCGGGCGGCGGCGAATAGCCGGGCGGCGGACCGTAGCCGGGAGGCGGCGGCGGTGCGGCCGTATAGCCGGGCACCTGGTTGCCGTGCGCATACATGCACTGGGCGTACGCGATGTTGTAGCGCTGCTGCAGGCTCATCTGCGCATATTGCGCCGGTCCCGCGCCCACCGCGGTACCGCCGATCGCGCCGGCGCCGGCGCCGATCGCCGCACCGCTCCCGCCGCCGATCGCCGCGCCAAGGCCCGCACCGAGGGCCGTGCCCAGTACGCCGGTCAGCACCTGCTGATTGTTCGCCTGCTGCGCACCGCCGGCGGTCTGCTGGTCGGCATAGGCCTGGCACGTCGCCTGGTCCTGCTGGAACACCGCGAACGGCTTGTTCGGCGCCGGCATCACCGTGATGGTCGGACCCATCGGCTGGGTCACGCAGCCATCAAGCACCAGCAGCGCCGCGATTGCGGCAGCGGAAGCCTTCAAGGACATCATGCTGAGGTCTCATCGCGGTGGTGAAGCGGGAACCTGACGCCACGGCCCACTGCATGCCGCCACGTAAGGGTAATAGCCCTGCGGATTGTCGCAGTAGTACCAGAATCGCGCCGGTGGCAAGCCAGTGGGAACCGGCGTGGCCTGCTGCACGACGATCGCCGGCGGCACGTAGGTCGGGTACGGATACACCGGTGCCGGATAGAAGTACCACCCGCCGCCGACGGTCCACCACCAGGCAAACCGGCCGTCGTGCCACCCATGCACCCACCGGCCGCCGCGCCACATGTCGAGTTCGTGCGGCGAGAAGCCATGGAAGTCGCGGCCGTGGAAGTCGAAACCCGGGTGGCGGTGGAACCCGTGATCCTCGTGCTGTGCGTACGCCGGCCCAGCCAGTGCCATGCCGGTCCCCAGCACGACAGCCAAAACGGCGTTACGAAGCGTTGCCATCATGCGCGCAAGCCCTTCTGCCCGGTCGATTCTGCGCAGCCGATATAGTGCGATGCGGCATTCATTATCGCCGTGCGCGGAGCACAGCGGCGAAGATCGCCCGCTTTGCCGGTGGCCCTGTGCGGCAGCCCTATCCGGCCTCGCGGCGCACCATCGCGTCGGCCGCCTCCGCCATGAACGCGCCGACCGCATGGAACAATCGTTCAGCCTCGGCCTCGGTGTATTTGTCGGCCGGCGCAAGCCGGGCGCCGCGGCAACAGCGGCGCACCTGGTCCAGCGCGGCCAGCAACGGCACTTGCTCTCGCGATGCGGTTCCGCGCAGTACCGCCATGATGCGGGGCCACTGTCGCTCATCGACCTTCAATGAGGTGCCCAATGCCGCCAGGCCAGCTTCGACGATCCGAATGCAGTGGAACGCCGCAGCACTGGGGCGGCGGTAGGCCAGGCACAGCGCCGCCTCCTCCACGTCGTAGGCCGCTTCGGGGAATGCGCGCTCCACGGTGCTGCCGAGCGGTGCCGGGCTGACCAGATGGCGCCACTGGGCCGGGGTCAGGCTTACCAGCCGGGTCGCGGCCAGTTCGTCGGTCAGCCGCGCCTCCATCCTGGCGAGGGCGCTGGCCAAACGGCCCGGGCGAATCCGGCCGTTCTCGACCTGCGCCAGCAGCAGCCGCGCCTCGAGCACGGCGTGGTCGGCCTCAAGCCTCTGCGCCGCCCGCAGCAGCACACGGATTTGGGGCAGCGTGTCCGCCAGCGGCTCCGGTCCGGTGGCCGCCCGTTGCCCTCGAGCCAAAGCGGCCAGCGCCGCTACATAGGCTTCGGCCTTGGCAAGCAAACTGTTCTCCGGGACGTCGTCCGCAGACTCGGTCTCCTCCAGCCCGTTCAGGCCGAGTGGTCCGGACCCCGCCGCTTCGGCCGCAGCCAGCGTGCCGGGTGACAGCTTGTCCCGATACAACAGCCCCGTAGCCGCAGTTTCGTCCGGCTTGCGCCAGGTCTCCACGCCGTCGGCATCGATGTGATGCCGCCAGATCTGGCCGCTCTCATCGCCCGTGATCGCCAGCAGGTCGTTGCTGTCGCCGTCCTGCCAGGCATCCAACATGGTCAAGTGCTCATAGGTCTCAGCGTAGTGCATCCAACGGGCCTGATCTTGTGAGGCGATATCGGCCGGATTTGGCTCGTACGGCACTGCGGTCGCCGTTCCTGCCTCGGCGCGCAACAGGAACAACGCCTCGCCGCCGCGCCGGCGGGCGATCACCGCGAGGCCGAGGGAGTCCAACCGGGTCTCGTGCCGCACCAGGCTGTCTTCCGCCACCAATGCCTGGAGCGCCGCCTCGTTCTCGGGCGCCAGGATCAGCGGCATGGCGTAGCGAGGAAAATCGGCGGCCAGCACGAACGGCATCGGACCATGCCAGCCGATGCCACAGCCGATCTCCCGCCCGTCTGCCAGCCGGACATGCAGAATGCTGGCCAGGCCCACCATGGATTCGAGCAAAGTCGGCTCACGCGCATCGACCGTGCGGGCTGCCGGCCCGAACTCGGTGCGAATCGCAGTTTGCTCCGCGGCGAAATGCTCCGCGGGGAGGCTTCGGGCCGGCAGAGTCTCAATGGTACCGGCGACCTCAACCAGTCTGCCGTCGCGGCGGACACGATAGAACCGCGCCATGCGCGCCGCGCCGGTAAACTCCACCCGCGCCGGATCGCCAGACAGTGGGCCGTCCAGCGCGCCGCGACGCCATTCCAGCGTGCATTCGCGGATCAGGCCCGTTGCGTCCAGCGTTTCGCGGATAATCAGCATCGCCAGACCGAGACGATCTGCCCCGCGCAGCCGGTGGCGCGTCAGCCACTGCGGCAAGTCCGCCTGCGGCAGCGGGGCCGGCTCGTCGACGACATGATACAGCCGGGTCTCGTGGCCGTCCGCGTGGAGGGTGACACGGCCGATCACATGTTCCACCGGCTCCGGGGCAACACCTTGCAACGACGCCAGCCGCTCGGCGAGCTGCGCGCCTGTCCAGTCCTCACTTCGTCCAGCCGTGTTCATCCGCGCGATCCGGCAGCCTCTCCCAGGGCGAGCCTGGCTAGCACGCAAGCGTTTCTATTTTTCTTTCAGCGCGGGTCCCGTGCACAAAAAGAGACGAGTCAAGGCTTCTGTGCTCACGCGCTCCGCATAGAAAGCGAGGCGGTCCAGACTCGTCAACGTAATTGATGCCTCGGCAGTGACGAATTGATCGCATCCGCCCGCTCTTCTGTCCGAATGGGCTGGCCTATTGGCAACCCAACTATTTTCTAGGCGCTGTCGCTACCTAATACCACTTCTGAATGTATAACTTCTTCAGAATTCACGTGATCTGATACGTGATCCGATGACTCTCGCTCGTCCCGGAGTCGCGATGCCCGCAGCAGGGCGAGCTCGACCCTGCTCGCCAGATCCGCCATGCGATAGGGCTTGCGGATCATGTCCTCGCCCTCCAATCCAGTACGGTAGGTCCCCAGATCGGCATAGCCTGTCGCATAGAGGACCGGCGGCGCCCGTCCCGCCTCGCGCGCAGCACGCACGACATCGGCCCCGCTCAGCCCCGGCATGGCGACATCGGCCAGCAGCAGGTCATATTCGTTGTCTGACAACAACAGATCCAATGCGGCGTAGCCGTTCTCCGCGGATGTGACGCGGTAGCCCAGTTCCTCCAGCATCGCCACGACGAGGTCCCGAACGTCGTCGTCGTCGTCAACGACCAGGATGCGGGCGTGACCTGCCGGCTGGGCCTGGTCGGCCGGGACAGGCGCTTCCGCCTCGGGCAAAGTCTCGCTGCGCGGCAAATAGATCGTAACGGTGGTGCCCTCGCCAGGGGCACTGCGCAGCTTCACCGTGCCGCCGGACTGCCGCACGAACCCGTACACTTGCGACAGCCCCAGGCCCGTCCCCTTCCCTTGCTCCTTTGTCGTGAAAAACGGCTCGAACGCGCGTTCCCGCACGTCCGGCGTCATGCCGGCGCCCGTGTCGGTGACCGCGATGGCGATATAGCTGCCGGGCGCGAGATCTTCCGCCAGGTCCGGCGGAACCGAGGACAGTGCGAAGTTGTCCAGCGTCAGCCGGCCGCCATCAGGCATCGCGTCGCGCGCATTGATCGCCAGGTTCAGCAGCGCGAGCTCGAGCTGCGTCGGATCGACCAAAGCCGGCGGCAGTTCCCCGGCAAAACGTGTCTGCAAGCTGACGGTCGCGCCGACGGCACGCGTCAGCAGGTCACCGATGCCGGACAGCAAGTGATGGAGGTTCACCGCTTCCGGTGCCAAACGCTGGCGGCGTGAGAAGGCAAGCAATTGCTGGGTGAGCCGCGCGCCGCGATCCGCCGCGCGCCGGGCGTTGTCCGCGAAGCGGCGGATCTGGGGATCCTCGGTGCGCTTGGCGATCATCTGCAGGCTGCCCAGCACCGCGGTGAGCAAGTTGTTGAAGTCGTGCGCAACGCCGCCCGTGAGCTGGCCGACCGCCTCCATCTTCTGCGCCTGGGCCAGCGCCGCCTCGGCTTTTTCGCGCTCCAGCATTTCGCGTTGCAGCGAGGCGGTGCGTTGGCTCACCAGGCGTTCGAGTTCTTCGGTGCCGCGCGCCAGAGCCTCCCGCGCCCGCACCGCCGCATCGATGTCGGTACAGCTCCCGAACCAGCGCACGATCTCGCCGGAGATGTCGTCATGCACCGGCAGTGCACGGCCAGTGAACCAGTGCCACGTGCCGCCGCGAGTGCTCATCCGGAATTCCGAACGGAACGGCGCGCCGGAATGAACCGCTTCCAGCCACTCCGTGCGTAGGCGATCGAGATCGTCGGGATGGATCAGCCGCGCCCAGTCGAACACTGCTGCCGGAGTGGTTGTCGTCGGGTCGGGAAGCGGGGGAACCAGGCCGGCGACTTCCTGCCAGCGCGCATTGAAGAAATCCGGCCTGCCGTCGGGACCGGAGGACCAGATCGGCTGCGGCATGCCATCGACGATGGCGCGGAAGCGCGCCTCGCTGGCGCGCAACGCGGCGGCATGGCGGTCGCGCTCGATCAGCAGTGCCTCGGTGTCCCGCTGGCGGCTGCGCGCCCGCAACGCCGCGCCAAGCGCGCTAACCAAACTGACGGGATGCAGCGGGCGTTCCAGCACCGTGACATTGCCCAGCGTGCTGGCGAGCCGGGTGGTTGGCAGGTCGGTGGGGCCGACCGCGTTGCGGAACGTCAGCAGCACGAACGGGAAATCCGACCAGGGCGGCTGCGCGGCAATCCAGCCGCGCAGGGGCGCGGCGTCCGGGAGCAATGCCTCCTGGGCGATCAGCGCGGCGCCGGGGTCAGCGGTGTCGAGGCACTCCACCAGCGCGGGGAGGTCGGAACATGCGATGGAAGCGAGGTGCGCCTGCCCCAGCACCTGAGCGATCACCGCGGCGTCGCGTCCGTTCGGGGCGAGTACCAGAACGGGGCCGGCAGGACGAATGTCGAGGCTACTCATCGGCCCGGGCGCCCAGCAGCGACGCCGAAAGGCCGACGTAATTGGGAACGCCGGTCAGCACGCCGCGGAAATCGTTCAGCGGTCCGCCAACCCGGATGCCGCGACCGTCAATCTGGTATTCGCGGATCGTCGACTCGTGGCCCCCGGTGCGCTTCTTCATCACCGAGATCGCCCGACGAATTTGACCGATCGCTTCAAAGAAGCGCAGCAGGAGAACAGTGTCGGAGATATAGGTAAGATCGACGGTCGATTGCATGGGGCCGACAAGGCCGTGCTGCGCAAGTACCATCAACGTTACCACGCCGCGCTGGTTGAGGTAGCTCAGCAGCTCGTGAATTTGCAGGACCAGGAACGATTCATCCAGCATCGCGCTGCGATAACCGTTCAGGCTGTCCAGCACGACAATCCTGGTGCCCTCATGCTCTACCTGCCGGCGCACCAGGCTGATCACTTCGCCCGGGGGGAATTCCGCCGGATCGACTTGTTCCAGTGTCAGCAAGCCGCTTTGCACGAATGGAACCAGGTCCATCCCCATGCCGGCGGCGCGGCGCAGCAGCACGTGGCGCACTTCGTCGAAGGCGATCATCAGGACCTTCTCGCCTCGCGCCAGGGCGCTGGTGACGAACTGCAGGGTGAGCGAGGACTTGCCCGCGCCGGACGGACCGGTGACCAGCGTGCTGGTGCCGCGGTCGAGCCCGCCGCCGATCAGATGGTCCAGTTCAGGCACGCCGCTGCCAAGCGGCTCGCCCACAAGTCGTTGCTCTCGATGTTCGGCCGCAATGAGGCGGGGGAACAAGACGATGCCGCCGCGGCGGATGACGAAGTCGTGGAAGCCGCCGCGGAAGGCGCGGCCGCGCATCTTGTAGACGCGCAGGCGCCGGCGTTCGGCGCCGAATGCAGGCGCCACATGCTCCAGGCGCAGTACGCCGTGCGCGATGCTGTGCAGCGTCAGGTCGTCGCGGTGCTCCGTCAGGTCATCGAGCAGCAGAGCAGTCGCGCCGTGGCGGGCGAGATAATATTTGAGCGCCATGACCTGGCGTCGATAACGGAGGCCGCTCTGTGCCAGTTGCCGGATGTCGGCGAGACTGTCGAACACGACGCGCACGGGACGGATGCGCTCGAGTTCCGCCATGACCATGCGGACCGTCTCGCCAAGTTCGAGATCGGCGGCATAGATGACACTTTGTTCCTGTGCGGGATCGAGGCTGAGTTCGGGGGGGACGAGTTCGTAGATGTCGATGCCGTCGAGCGACCAGCCATGGCTGGCGGCACCGGCCAGCAGCTCGGCGCGGGTCTCGGAAAGGGTGATGTAGAGGCAGCATTCGCCCTGCCTGGCGCCCTCGCGCAGGAAATGCAGGGCGAGCGTGGTCTTCCCAGCGCCGGGCTGGCCTTCGATCAAGTGAATGTGTGTCGGAGCGTAACCGCCGCCGAGAATGTCATCGAGGCCGTCGACGCCGGTCGCCAATGTGGGGACAGAAGCAGGCCTGGCCACGACGGCAGCGTTCATAGGTACTCCGGGCAAAGGATGTTGCATGCGGGCATCTATCGAGTTAACGCCTGATGCTTCAAGGGGTGTCGCAACAACTGCCCTTGATCGCAACCGGGCCGCAGGGTCACGTCGGCGTGATACCGCAACGCCTGGCATCGTTTCCGGATCACACAACGAGGGATGAGAATGCTGAAGGTTTGGGGACGCCGCAGTTCCTTCAACGTGCAGAAAGTACTGTGGCTAATTGAAGAACTCGGCCTGGCCTATGAGCATATTCCGGCCGGCGGCAGTTTCGGCCTGTTGGACACGGCGGAATTCCGGGCAATGAATCCGCATGGCAAGGTGCCGGTGCTCGATGACAACGGCACGGTGGTGTGGGAGTCGCACACCATCCTGCGTTATCTGGCTGCACGTTTCGGCGGCGCACGGTGGTGGCCGGAAGATCCGGTGGCACGGTCAATGGCCGAGCGTTGGATGGACTGGTCGCAGACGGTCTTGCAGCCCGATTTCCTGATGGGCGTATTCTGGGGCTTCTATCGCACGCCGGACGCGCAGCGGGACTGGCCGGCCATCCGCTCGAAGATTGCAGCCTGTGCCACGCATTTCCGGTTGTTGGATCCGATGCTGGAGGGTGGGCTTTTCTTATTGGGGAACGACCTGACGCTGGCCGACATACCGGCAGCAACCGCGCTGTACCGTTATTTCGAATTGGAGATAGAGCGCCCCGACGTGCCGCATGTCGAGGCCTGGTATCGACGGTTGCAAGAGCGGCCGGCGTATAGAACAACCGTAATGGTGCCGTTTGAAGAGTTGCGGGGACGGCTGGCGTACTGATGGCCGCCAGCGCAGGCTGGCGTTCAGGGGCAGCCGAAGGTTCGGCGCGCCAGGTCGAGCAAGGCGCGAAGGTAATCCTCGGCCGTTTCAGGGAACGCGTCAGCGCCGATGCGCAGGCGATATTCGTGCGCGAGTTGGGCGAAGTCGGTGATATCGTCCGATTCGGCCAGCCAGTTGCAGATGGCGCCGTATTCCCGGAAGAGCGGCGCGCTTTGAATCCGGCGCAGCTCGTCGGCCAGCCGTTGCAGGCGTTCGGCCGCGGCGGCGCTTTGGCGGTCGGAGGGATCGGCATCCACTTGCCGCATCCGCCATGCGGCGGCGGATTCCAGATCGGCGACTTCGGGCGGGTCGGAGGTGGACATGCCGCACACAATACCCGCCGCTGTACTGCGCGCGAGAGGGCAGGGTCACGCGCCTGTCAACGACGTGACACGCGCTGTGTTACGCTTCTCCGGGTCTGGCGACCTGGTCCGGGCGCGCACCCGGCGGCGGCCATTTGAACGCACAGCCGCCGCGGCCGGATCTTGACCCGGCCATGATGAGCCTACACCCGCTCCGCCTTATGGAACCCCACCATTCCGCCCCAGATGCTCTTCCGGCAGGTCACGTTCTCGAACCCCACCAGCCGCAGGATCTCCGACAGCTCCTCCGGCGTGTAGAAATTCTCGATCGCCTCCTTGAAGTACTCGCAGCAATCGCGCGATGCCTTGGTGGAGTCGAACACCAGCGCGGTCCATGCCACCGACCAGCGCAGGAACCGCAGATACATTGCCCGCACCAGTCGCGACCGCGGCTTCAGCATGTCGCAATGATAGAAATGGCCGCCCGGCTTCAGCACGCGACGAATCTCAGGCAGCACCTTGTCCAGTTGCAAATGCCGTGAGGCCGCCTGCAACGTGACCACATCGAACGACTGGCCCGGGAACGGCAGCGTGTGCACATCCTGGACAACGCTCTCGATCGCCACGCCATAGCAGCGGGCGCGGTCCTGCCCTTCCTCCTGCATTTCCCGGCTGCGATCGATCGCCGTCACCGCCAGATCGGGTTGCTTCTGCAACAAGCGGATGCCGATGTCATTGGTGCCGGCGCACACGTCCAGGGCCTTGTAGCCCGGTTCCAGCCTGATCGTCCGCACGAACTGCCAAACCCATAGCTCCCACAACCCGAAACTGGCAACGATGTTGCCGATGCGGTAGTACTTCGGCACATCCTCGAAAACCTTCGGAATCAAATCGCGCCATGTGGCCAGGAACAGGGAACGGCGTTGTGTTTCGCGCTGGTCGAACGTCGCGAGAGTCATTGCTATTGATTGGACATTTCTCATTCTCGAGCCCCTTTTGGGAACGTGTACTGCTCTGTCGCTTAATCATCTTCAATCCGCCTGAATTCTATTTTCAAACGCATCGGCGCGTCGAACAACGGCTGGATCGCAGTGATCGCGCAGCTCGGTGATCCGATCGGCGATCGCGTCCACCGCGTCCCAGTCGGTGAATTCCGTGCAGCTTCGCGGATTCGTGGGACCGCCCGTCAGTTTCATGATCAGCCGAATGATTTGCCGATCCGGCCAGCGGTAGCGCGGATAATCCAGCCGGCCGGCCACCGCGGTCGCAAACGCCGCCGCAACACCATGCCGCTGCAGCGACGCGCGCAGATATTGATTGTTCTCCACCCTGCTCCGGCCAGGCTTGCGGGCAGTCAGGCTCACCGACACGAATATCAGCGGTGCCGTCGAGCCCGATTCTTTGTACGCCGCAAGCAGGCGTTCCGCCGCACGCAGGTGCCGGCCGTAGCGCACCGCCGAGACCACCGCGATCAGCGGCGCCGTCTTCAGGTCCGCCGCCGCAGGCACGCCCATTGCAAGGTCTCGCGGCAACGCGGCAATCCATTGCTCCGCCAGGCAAACTGCGATCCGCGCTGCGATCCGCCGTGCCTGGCCGTCATGCGAGGCGTACAGCAGCATCAGATCGTCGAACCGGAACGGCAGTGCCGCCGACGTAGTCTTCATTCGCCAACGTCCACGCGCTCGTCTTCTTCCACCTCCTCATAGCCGTCCCACATCGCCTTGTAGTCAGCCAGCGGCGTATGGCCCATCGTACCGAGATAGGCGTGGAACGGGATATAAAACAGGAACACGGCGAAGATCAGCACGTGCACGGTGTCGATCACCCGCACGCCCCCGAACACCGCAACAATTCCAGCAAAGCCGGTCAGGTTCCACAGCAAGACGCCGGTGAACCCCTGCAGCGGCAGCAATACCAGCATCATAAGCTGATATGTCATCGCCTGCAGCGGGTTGAACAAATGGTACTTGCTGACGTGGTGCGGATTCGGCAACCCCCTGAACACGCCGTAACTGTAGTACAGTGCCTGCTGCATGGCCTCGCGGAAGTAACGCACCGGATGAAGGTCCGGCAGATAGGCCCTGATTCTGTCAGACGTCAGGTAGAACAGGAACCACAGGAAAAAATTGGCGATGATGATAAAGCCGGCCCAATTATGAATCTGCACCGCAATCCGGAACGGCACCACGTTGATCGTGCCGATATAGCGGATCTGCAGTCCTGTCAGGGCCAGCGTGGAGCACCCAGCCGCGTTGGTCCAATGCCAGATTCTCACGGGCAGCGGGTGAACATAGACCCTTTGCATGCTGGCTAACCTTTCCTTCTGTCGTGCTGCCGATGATTCAGAAGGTGCGAGAAGAAGATCCGCATGCTTCCGTGCGCGATCGGGAACCCGATACCGGCAAGCAGGGCGAGCATGACGATGGCATCCAGGATCGTGATGCGGGTGCCGCCGATCGCATAGAACCCGCCGATCGAGGCGATGGAAAACGCCGAGCTCAGCACGTCCTTGTTCGCGCCATAGCGGATCGGTATGCCCGCAGGCCCCGCCACCGTCACCACCACACTCTGGAAGGCGTTGGCGCCGGCACGGTGACAGGTGGCGCAGTCGCTGATCGCCGCCGCAGCCGGCACGATCTGGTGTGCCTCCAACGCGGTGCTGACTTCCAGCCGGCCCTGGATCACCGTCTTGTCCGGCACGCCGGGACGGTTCAGCGACTGCAGCAAATTGAACAAAGTCTGCGGATCAAGGCCCGGGCGGGCGGTCATGGAAGAACCGTCCGGCCCTTGGAATTGCGGCACGCCTTCCGCCGCGGGCACCGCCTTTTGCGTGGTGGCATCGAACAACACCAGGTCCACCCGCCGGTGCGCGTTCGGCACGTGGCAGGCGGTGCACGCCACCACATTGAAATGCAGATCGACATTGGGCAGCCACGTGCTGTGCGCCTGGACTGCATTCTTGTGGCAGTTCAGGCAGGTATCCTTCAGCCCCTGCACTTCCGACGGCACACGCACCGCATGCGCGCCATGGCAGTTGAAGCACAGCGGCGCCTGAGTCACGCCGCCGCTGCGCAACATGCCGTGCACGCTGCCGGTATAGGCGGTGAAGATCGCGGCATGGCAGGTCTTGCAGGGAACCGTGTCGATGGCCTCGGCCACGCCCTTCCGCACCGCATGCGGCGAGTGGCAACTCGTGCAGACCGGCGCCACCACGTTGCCGTCGCGCACCAGGGCAGCGTGCACGCTGGTCTGCCAGCGTTTGGATTGCTGCGCGTGGCAGGTCTGGCACGCCTCCACCATCTTCAGCGAAAACTCCCGCTTGTTCTTGATCACTGGCACCGCCGCGGGATGTGCGGGCAGGCCGATATCGGTGTGGCAGCCGGTGCAGCCCAGCGGGCCATGAATCGAATGGTCGAACGCGTCGGCCGGAATCGTCAGCGGTAGCGACTCGCCGTCCGGCAACGGCATGGTCAAACCCGGCATCGAATGGCAGGTGAGGCACTGCGCATCCGGACCGGCGGCCGCGGCGGGCTTCGCGGTCCAGGCAAGTGCCAGGACGACGGCAGCGACAACCACACCGATCGCGCCCAGCCGGCGAGCCATACAGCCGCATATGCTCGGGTTCGTCACATCGCTCTCCATGCAACCGGTTTTTTGTAACAACCGGTGCTTGCTCCTCTCAGGGTGGAGAGCCTTTTGCATCAGGCCGTTTCGGTTCGCCTTGACATAGATCAGTGAGCAACTGCGATCGGCGTGTCACAGGGAGACGCCGGCAAAAGCCGCGCCGTTCGCGCCCCGACCGGAGCGCGGTGGCGTTCGTCTCATGTTCCCGCCGGCGGTTGAATGCATGCCGAGGTCCCCACGCGGAAGCGACCGATGAACCCGCATACCCTCAAGTTCAAAGTCGGGTTCAACCTGGCGGTCGCGCTGTCCCTGGCTGTGATCCTCTTTATCGGTGTCGTCACCTGGCTGCAGCGCAACGCGTTGATCGACACCGACGCCAGCCACCTCATCCAGCTTTCCGAGGCCGTCAGCAAAAGCATCCACTTCGCGATGTTGCAGAACCAGCCCGCCTATGTGGACACCATCATCCAGGACGTCGCGCAACAGGATCAAATCGACCGCATCCGCATCCTCGACAAGACAGGCGAGATCACCCACACCACATACTTCCCGGAACTCGGTGAGACGGTGGACCGCAAGGCCGAAGGCTGCGCCACCTGCCATGGCGCCGGCGCGCCGTTGCAGGAACTGCCGCAGAACAAGCGCTTCTGGATCTTCACCACGCCGGCCGGCCAGCGCATGCTCGGCACCATGCAGGTGATCCGCAACGAGCCATCTTGCGCGACCGCCGCCTGCCACCACCATTCGCCGACGACGCCGGTTCTGGGCGTGCTGGATATCCGTTACTCATTGGCCGACATGGACCATCAGCTCAGGCGCACCACGCTGACGATGGCCGGCCTGTCGCTGGCCTTCGTCGCCGCGGCATCCCTGGCCGCCGCGCTGTTCATCCACCGCCTGGTCTACCTGCCGCTGCGCGACCTGGAAGCAGGGGCGCGGCGCGTCTCCTCCGGCAACCTGGAGCAATCGATTCCCGTCCGCGGAGACGACGAGTTCGGTACCCTTGCCAAGGCCTTCAACGCGATGACCGCGGCATTGCGCAACTCCCGCGCGGAACTGCACGAATGGGCGCGTACGCTGGAGCAAAAAGTGGAGCAACGCACGGAGCAACTGCAGATCGCGCAGGCGGAAGCCGCCCGCAGCGAAAAGCTGGCGTCGGTCGGCCTGCTTGCCTCCGGCATCGCGCACGAGCTGAACAATCCGCTCACCGGCGTTCTGACCTTCTCCGTCCTGCTGCGGGAAAAGATGGAAGACGGTAGCCCGGACGCCGAGGACATGGACCTGGTGATCCGCGAAACCCGGCGCTGCGCCAGCATCATCAAACGCCTGCTGGATTTCGCACGGGAGAAACCGCCAGAGAAGAAATACGCCGACCTGAACCAGATCATCCAGGAGACAGTGCGTATCGTCGAACCCCCCGCCAATCTGCGCAACATCGCAATCCGGCTGGAACTCGATCCCAACCTGCCGCCGGCTTGGGCCGACCCCGACCAGATAAAGCAAGTCATCCTGAACTTGCTCGTCAACGCGCAGCACGCCATCGACGCCAACGGCAGCATCACGATCCGCACGCGGGCCAGCCCGCAATCCTTGGTGGGCAAGGCGCGGATGATAGAAATGTCCGTCGCCGACACCGGCTGCGGCATCCCGCCCGAGAACCTGAAGCGCATCTTCGATCCGTTCTTCACCACCAAAGTCGCGGTCGGCACCGGCCTGGGCCTCTCCGTCAGCCACAGCATCGCCGAGGCACATGGCGGCAGCATCGATGTGGACAGCGAGGTGGGAAAAGGCTCCACCTTCCGGGTGCGCCTGCCGCTGATGGAGGCCCCGGTCCCCGCCGAACCAGTCAGCAGCGGGGAAGCATTGTGAGCGCGAAGATCCTGATCGTCGACGACGAGGAAATCATCATCCGAAGCTGCCGCCGCATCCTGGCGAACCAGGATTACGAGCTCGATTCCTCCCAGGATGGCCTGGAGGCGCTGCGCAAGGTCGAAGACGACCATTACGACGTCGTGATCCTCGACATCGTGATGCCGAAGATCGACGGCCTGGAGGTGCTGCGCCGGGTACGCGAAGGCCATCCGGATATCGACGTGATCATGATCACCGGCCTGTCGCAGATCGAGACGGCGGTGAAGTCCATGAAGCTCGGCGCCTTCGACTATCTGCCGAAACCGTTCGATCCGGACGAATTGAAGCGCGTCGTCGGCCGCGCGCTGGAACGCCGCGCCCTGCTGGCCGAGAACCAGACCTTGAAGGCGGAAGTCGGCGCCAAATACCGGTTCGAAAACGTCGTCGGCACCAGTGCACCAATGCAGGCAGTATACAAGCTGGTGGCGCAATGTGCCCCCACCAACTCGACGGTCATGATCACCGGCGAATCCGGCACCGGCAAGGAACTGATCGCCCGCGCCATCCACTACAACAGCCTGCGCCGCGACAAGCCGTTCATTGCCGTGGACTGTACCGCCCTCACCGAAACCCTGCTGGAAAGCGAATTGTTCGGCCACGTGAAGGGCGCCTTCACCGGCGCCGTCTCCAGCAAGAAGGGCATGATCGAAATCGCCGACGGCGGCACGTTATTCCTCGACGAGATCGGCAACATCTCCCTGACCACCCAGGCCAAGCTGCTGCGCGTGATCCAGGAACGCGAATTCCGCGCCGTCGGCGACGCGAAAACGCGCCCCGCCGATTTCCGCTTGCTCACCGCGACCAACAAGGACCTCAAGGCGATGGTCGCCGACGGCGTCTTCCGCGAGGATTTCTATTACCGCATCAACATCTTCCCGATCCGCGTCCCGCCCCTGCGTGAGCGCCGCGACGACATCCCCGCGCTCGCCTTCCATTTCCTGAAGACCTTCAGCGCAGAACTGGGCAAGCAGGTGACAGAGTTCTCGGAAGACGCCCTGGCACTGCTGATGAACCACACCTGGCCCGGCAATGTGCGGGAGCTGGAGAACACGATCCAGCGCGCCGTCATCCTGACCAGCGACAACGTGATCCGCCGCGCCCACCTGGTGCACATCGACGAAGCGGCACCCGATATTGCTCTCGACGCACCCCAAACCAGCGACCAACTCAAACAGGTCAAGAAGCTCGCCCGCGAAAAATCCGTAGAAGCAATCGAGAAACTGTTCGTGCTCGATGCCCTGAAACGTAACGACTGGAACGCAACGCGCGCGGCCGAGCAAACGGGGATGCTGCGCGCGAATTTCCAGGCCCTGATGAAGAAATACAACATCCGTCTCCGCGAGACGGGGCACGCCGGACAGGACGAGAGTTGAACGAAACCTCTCCCACGAAGCGCGAGAGGTCGAGACGCGGAGCGTCAAGGGTGAGGGTGATCAGGCCGGCAGGAAGCTGAGCGGTGTGCCAACCCGATCACCCTCACCCGCGGTACTTCGCACCTCCATTTTCCCCGCTTTGCTGGCAAGGCTACGCTTTGGCCCGCCCTTGCGCACAATCCCAAAGTCGCGCTTCATCCGGCCAACCCCAAGGACAGATCGGAAGCGGGCAAGGAAACCAACCATGGCAAGCGTAGAACATGGCATGATCGCGGTCGACAAGATGGGAACCAAGGTCCTGTTCCTCGACCCACAGACCTATGCCACCGAGGTCGTCATCGACGGCTTCCCCAAAACCGTCCACGAATTGCTCATCGTCCCCGAAACCGGCTTCGCCTACGTGCCGATCTTCGGCGACGGCGTTCACGGCCGCAATCCGAACCCGCAGCACTACGTCTCGGTCTTCGACCTGCACCGGCGCGCCCTCGCCGCCACCATCGACACCGCGCCCTACATCGCCCCGCACACGCTCAAACTCGGGCCCGACGGCCTGATCTACATCACCTGCGAGAACTCGGCGGTAGTCGCCGTGATCGACCGCGACAAGAACAAGGTCGTCGATGCGATCGAATCCGGCTCCACCAACGGCCACCGCCTGATCATCGCGCCCGACGGCCAGCACCTCTATACCGAGAACGAGGAAGACGCCACGATCTCCGTCATCGACCTGCCGCGCCGCAAGCTTCTCGGCAAGATCGAAACCCCGCGCCCGCTCGCCGGCATCACAATCTCCGCAGACGGCTGCACGGTAATCGCAGTGGACGACGACCAACCCACCCTGTTCCTGATCGACACCGAAGCGGGCAAGGTTCGCGACGAAGTGCCGCTGCAGAACGTCCCCAAGCCAGCGCAGATCGCACGCTACGCCCCGGACTTCGGTATGCTCGCGGTCACCAGCGTCCGCAGCGACACCGTCAGCCTGATCCACCCCTCATTCACCGTACAGACTGCGATCAAGGTCGGTTCCCAACCGATGGACATGGCGTTCCGCGGCGACGAATTGTTCGTCGGCTGTCAGGGTGACGGCTCGGTGCACGTCATCGACATCCCCGGCAAGCGGCACAAGACAAGCTTCTCTGCCGGCACGGGCTGCGAGTCGCTCGGGTTTTTCTAGCTCCCACTATCAGGGAAACGTTGGTCACGCCATTCATCCGTCACTGCGAGGCGCGAAGCGACGAAGCAAGCTCGGTCATGCGGACGCAAGCAAGGCCGCACGAGCCCAAACGGGTCTGCTTCGGTTGTTGCGAAGCCTTGCAATAACATAGGCAACCGTGCTCGGGGCCGGCGCACCGAAACTGGACGATCGCCGGCTCCCAGAACGCCGGGCACCTCAAGCGAGGCCAAGGCCGCGGCTCGCGCTTCACGGCCGTGCCCCAACTCAGCTCCAATGGGCCGGCACCCAGTACCCGCCGACCCAGTGCCCCGGGATCCAGACACGCGCCGGTGCCGGGTAGTACGCCGGAGTCCCATAATAGAAGGCTGGCGGCGGATAATAGGCAGGCGGCGGGACGTAAACCGGCGCAGGCGCGACGACGACCGGCGGCAACGCAATCCCGACCGACCAGCCACCATGCCACCACGCACGCGCCGGCTGCGGCGCCGCCGCGACACCAACCGCCGCCAACCCCAACATCCCGCATCCTGCCACGATCCGCCGCAGCCCAACGCCACTGTTTGCTACGAACCGCATAGCACCCTCCATCCGGCTCTGATGTTCCGACGTATTGTCCTTGCGCAAAGAATAGGAACCCCGAGGATCGACACAACGCCGATTGTGCCGCCTGCATCCCCGGCTCATATCGCCTGGGATTTCGTGCGAAACGCCAGGGCCTCTTTGCCAGGAAAAATCCCGGGGGAAAATTCCACCGCGCCGGATCACACCGCCCGAAACGCCTGCCGAGCCGGTTGACGCCAGGATAGCCGCCGCCCGATCTTCGATGCCCGCGGGGAATTCGAAGCGCGGGATCAGGACGCCGGCGACCCGGGGTCGACGCTGATGACACGCGACGATTTGGTGAAAGCAGCAAGCAACCGGGCCATCGGCCGCCCGCCAACCGGCGGGCTCAACGTCCGGCCCGCTGACGTGCCGCGTTGTCAGCTTCGAACGGGGGCAGATCGCCTTGACTCTTGCAATGGAGCTGTATCAAACAGTGCGCCGTGCACCGGCGCATAGTGGCAGGCGCAACGGTGAGGGCCGCAAGCCCTTCCTGGACTGGGTGCGGGACGAGTACGATCGCGACGCTCTGCGCCACGACTTCCATACGAGCCGCCTGGCGAACTTCATCGATGATCGGGTCCTGCGCGAGAAGCGGAGAATGACAGGCATTGAATTCAGTTCCGGATGCATGGTCGATATGTGCTCCATCGCGCCATCCGTGTGACCGTGCCGTCTGCATATCCAATGCAAATTCTGTTCATTTCGTCCAACCGGATTGGCGACGCCGTCATCTCCACCGGTCTGTTAGATCATCTGATTCGAACCTACCCCAAGTGTCGCATCACTGTCGCCTGCGGCCGGGTTGCCGAAGGCGTGTTCGCCCGCATGCCCAATCGCGAGCGCACCATCATTATGGACAAGCGCCGGTATCATCTTCACTGGCTGCCACTATGGCGAGATGTCGTCGGTACTCGGTGGGACCTTGTGGTGGATCTTCGTGGGTCCGCCCTGGCGTTTCTTGTGCCGACCCGCCGGCGTGCGGTCATGCGGCGGCTGCCTGGGCGCAAGATTGACCAATTCGCGGCACTGCTGAGCCTCGATCGTTCCCCGCTGCCTGTCGTTTGGACGGCACCTTCAGACCACGCGCGGGCCGCCGGCTTGGTGCCCGTCGATCGTCCCGTCATTGGCCTGGGTCCTACCGCAAACTGGCCAACTAAGATCTGGCCTGCCGAGCGGTTCGCGGCGCTGTTTCATGCCCTGGCAGAGGGGCCGATTCGAGACGCTGTGCCGGCGATTTTCGGCGGACCGGGCGAGCAGGAGCATGCGATGGTTCGTCCGCTGCTGAAAGCGCTACCTGCCGCGATAGACCTGTGTGGCAAACTGAGTTTGCCGGAGGCGGCAAGCTGCATCCGGCGATGCGTCCTTTACGTGGGAAACGATTCGGGGTTGATGCATCTCGCTGCCGCCGCGGGCACACCAACGATCGGCCTCTGTGGGGCGACGATCGATCGGGCGGAGGAGATGGCACCGATCGGCCGCGCTGCAACATGGGCACTCGCGCGAGGCCCCAGCATGGCTGATCTCTCGGTGGCAGACGCGGTCCTCGCGGCACGCCGGCTTCTCGCCGACACCGCCCCTGTTGCTGCCATGGATTTACCGCATCGCCGTGCCGCCGATGTCTGAACTGCGGTGGTCCCAACAGGTAGCCGCCGAAGCGCCATCGTCCGCGTCGATCACCCAGTGATGCCCAACTCCCGTGCCACGATCTGCAACGCGAGCACTTTCGAAAAGATGCGGCACTGGGCCAGCCCGCTGGCGTGGAACCAAAGCCCTTGCTGTCCGGTTGGCCGCCACATGCCGTGCAGCTCGCTTTCGTCATCGAAGCCCCAGACGCGGCCCATCCGGCCGGCATTGTCACGGTAACCCGACCTGGCCGCGTGCCTGTCGACGGGCGAGACTGGCGGCATGAGGCCGCAACCCGACCCGTCCTACCGCCATCGGTTTCCCGCTGAGATCATCAGCCATGCCGTCTGGCTGTACCATGTGCTCAGTCTCAGCCTGCGCGATGTCGAGCTACTCCTGGCTGAACGTGGCGTTGTCGTCTCCTACGAGACGGTACGACGGTGGTGCAAGAAGTTCGCTGCCAGTTTCGCCGACCGCATGGGCCGCCGCCGGTCACGGCCGGGAGACAAATGGTACATGGACGAAGTCTTCATCCGGATCGAAGGCGTGCAGCACTACTCTGGCGCGCGGTCGATCAGAACGGGGTTGTACTCGACATCCTGGTTCAGGCTCGACGCGACGCCAACGCCGCGCAGCGCTTCTTCCGGCGGCTCCTGAAGGGCCTGCAATACGAACCTCGGGCGATCGTCACCGACAAGCTACCGAGCTACGAGGTGGCGAAGCGTGAATTGCTGCCAAACGCCGAACACCGGCAGAGCCGCTATTTGAACAACCGGGCGGAGAACTCACATCGACCAACCCGGCGTCGAGAGCGGCAGATGCAACGTTTCAAATCGTCTCCGCAGGCGCAGCGCTTCCTGTCTGCGCATGCGTTCATCTATGGACACTTCCATCCACCACGCCATCGAATGGATGCCGACCGCTACCGCACCTCACGTGCCATCGCATTCAGGGTTTGGCAGCGGGAGACGTGTGCCAAAATGGCGGCCTAATCACATCGACGATTCTCTTCTCCAGTTCAAGATCGACTACGACGGCTTAAGTTGACAATGCCCACCGCATTCCAACTCGCCGGAACAAGCTGCGGCTGCCAGAGCGCGATTCCGCTCAGCGTCACCACCAGGCTTAGAAACCCAGTCAGCAGCCAGTCTGCACAGCGCAGCCGTTTCGGGGCAACCGGCAGCCCAATAACCGCCGCCAGGATGACCGCCGCCAGAGCCAGCCCCAACCCGGAATGAACTGTCTTAATCCCTTCGAGCCAAGCAATCAGCGCCCGGTGCCAAGCCTCGATATAGAGCGCCGTGCCGGTCAGCATCAGCAATGGGAATGAAAGGATGAACGCGCCATGCTCCCAGGCATAGAGCCTCGGCCAGCTCCCATGGCTCAGGATCGCGCGCAGCCTCGGGTGGCGAGTCAGTAACCTGTCACGGAAGAACAGAACGATTCCCGCAAACAGCACCGGCACCAGAGTGATGAGCCAGATCGGCGAGGGCATAAGCTGTTTTTTCAAGCAAAAACTTCCCAGCTCATATTGATGGCGGGCCTTTGGAATCAATCAGCCCTGCGTATGGACATCCGTCCATCTCTTTCACTGCCCATGTTGGTGCAAGGGTTGTGTCGACCTCCCGCACCTGCCGAGCACGCCGGCGCTCGGTTTCGTCATCCGTGTCCTCCTGACCGCGCCGAACTGACGGAGCATCGTTATCGCGCTGCCGTTTGGACTGAGAATTCGGGCAATCTATTGCCGCTGGTCTAGGGTTGTAGCGCGACGATCAGGATGGTGGCGGGCGGCAATCAGGATGGATACCGCAACACGCATCTACCTTGATTGTCGCCGGACATAGGGTGCTCCATCGGCGAGCCCACGGGCTCACGGACGAGGAATGTCGTCCCCTCGAGGCCCTCCCATTCATGCTTCCCGGGTTCTGATGCCGGATGGTCATGCACCCGATCTCCTGAAGACCCAAAGACCGCTGATAAAGCCGATTTTAAGCTTGAGCGAAGCGGACCTAAAGCACGCGTGCCTAGGGTCTACCTCGGAGAGCGTTCCGAAAAACGTCCAACTCGAATTCTCCCACCGACTCGACGGGAGAAGCCGACATGACTGCAAGGATCCAAAGGAGACTGAGATGACTAGAACTCTTAACAACGACTTTTAAGTCGTATATCGGCCTGCCGCTATCTTGGCCCTTGTCCTGCTGGCCGGTATGTGCGGCCTGGCTTCGGCCCAAGCTAGCGAACTCCTGGGGATGCAAGGAGCATTTGTCGGTTCGAAAGGACCAACGGTGGGTCAATCGGTGCTTACGCCAAGCAGGCCAGTCGTCGTAACCGGCAATCTCGGTTCAGTGGAAACTACCACGCTCCCGGGCAGTGCCGGAACCTGGTTTTCTCGAGAACAACGGCAACGACACCAGCACGCTGATCGTGCCGGGGGGCCACCGGAGGTGGTTCCGACCCCACGCTGAGGGCATTGTCATGGTAATCAGGTCTGGTCGCGTGCCCGTAGGCGGGCGAGACTGGCGGCATGAAGCCGCCACCCGACCCGCACTATCGTCATCGGTTCCCCGCTGCGACATTAGCCACGCTGTCTGGCTGTACCACGTCTTGAGCCGCAGTCTGCGGGATGTCGAGCTGCTCCTCGGGTGACCTCCTCTCAATCTTCACGGCCTTGCCCAACTGGCCGCATCCTGCGTTTACCGTGCACACACAGTGCTCGACGTCGCTTACAATCTTGGGGCTCCAATGTTTCTCTGACCTGGGCCACGACGATGCTTTCCCTGCCTACAATGGTCTTGTGGCTGAGTACTCCTTTGCGACGGTTGAACGGAGACTTATCTATGAGTGAGGGTTATCAATGAACGAGGCAGCCTTTCAATTTCCGCTCTCGACCTATGTTCCGCTCGGCGTCGCCTTCTTCGGGCTCGGTACCGGCTACCTTATCTTCGGTCCGCAGGAGTTGTTCGGCTATCCGAAGCCCAGCCCGGCCGTAAACTGGAGCAACGGCTGGTGGGGCGTCTGGATGCCCGGCGTCTGCCAGGTCATGAATGGCACGTTCATCCTGATCGGCCTGAGCTGGTTCCAGGTGTTCCACGGCGCTCCGCTTTACGCGGCTGGCGTCATTACCACAGTGTTCGGCATCCATTGGCTCGCTCTCGGTGCGATCCGCATCCGCGGGGGCGACCTGCGCCCGAATGGGTTTATGTGCATCGCCTTCTTCCTGATCTCCGTTCTCGGCTTGATCGTATTCGCCGATGCCGGTGATTGGCCGGTCGCCGTCCTGTTCGCTGGGCTGACAGGCGTCTACTTCACCGAGTTCTTCGCGAGTTTCGGTCTGTTCATGCCGCTCAGCCTGAAGGGGCTCGGCTTCTTCCACACGATCACCGGGATCTGGCTAATGTATCTCACCTACGCGACCGTACTGAACCTCGCAATCGGCGCGCGCTGGCCGCTCTGACCGTCGACGGCGATGGGCGCCCAGATTGGCGTGATGCATCATACCGTACGGCGTTGCCTATACCGGGTGGTACGGCTCGCTGTGATGGCGGCTCTCGATGACAGCCCGCGGCTCGGCCGCAGGCCAGACATCACTTGGGAGGCCAAAGCCTGGCGTTGCGTGCTGCAATGTTGGCATTGGCGCCGCACCCGACAGTGCTCCGCTGCTTGAGCCTGAACGAGGTGGCGCTGCAGGCCGGCCGACATGCCCTTGGCGTCAGCCAGTGTCAGGCCCAATGTGGCACCAGATGCAGTTCCAGTGCTGTGTCCGTCAGCCAACCTCCTGAACTTGGACGCCGCCGTCTTCCCCTACCACCTCAGGTATCACGCGCCACTTCATCCCGCGCCCGCCCCTGCTGAACTCCAAGCGGGCCTTATTACCTCCAGCTTTTGGACGGGCATCAACTGAGCGCCGACCTGCAGGGCCCCTCGGCGGGTCGTCTCCACCGCCGGTACGTCGGCTAGCTGCGCGTTCCGGTGGATCGTGAACGCTAATTCCAGTCGGTCGTGAACACTCATTCACGATCACTGGAATGCGCAGGCTAGCGGTAGGAATTCTGCCAGCAGGGTCCTCGCCCGAGCGTACGGAAGCAGAGAGCCCATCTTTGCGATGATGAGCTCATATTCGGGCGTGCATCGGTCCGGCATGATCTCGGCGACAGGGTTCAGCGTATGCCGACGGGTTACCGCACACCGGCAGATTAGAAAACGCGGTGCGCGAACCTCACCGTCCCAAACACCGACAACAGCCGCCGCGCTCGGATATCCTTGAACCACCGTTGCGATCCACAGTGGGAGCAGGCGCGCCGTTGGTGGCAGTACTCCTCCGCTTGTTCCCGGACCACGTGCTCCGGTAACGCTGCGAGTGTCCTTCTCCCATCTGCCAGCGACAGCCCGACCGTCGCAGTGGAGCATTCGCCCGTGTTGCTACCACCCGAGCTGACCTCGTGTCAGCGGACGCTGCCGTCGCTCCCGGTCAACTCCACTATGACGCGCCATTTCATCCCGCTCCGCCGGTTAGCCGTTACCAGTCTCACCCATATCACCCCCAGGTTTGCGACGGTGTCTAGTTGGCTAGTTAGTTTTGTCGGGTTAGTATTGGGTCTGGCAAATATAACATCGCCGCGCGCGACGCGGAGAACGAGGTGTTTGCCATGCCAACGAAATCGCCAAGAGCGCAGCTATGAGCTTCTCCTTATGCGCTTCGATCGTTCATTTGCCAACTCATTCCGCCGGGACTGCGACGCGCTGCATCGCTCTACCACGCGACAGAAGACGCGAGAGCTTGTCCATGTAGATGTAGACGGCGGGCGTCGTAAACAGTGTGAGGAGTTGCGACACGACCAGCTCGCCGGCCATTGCGTAACCCAGCGGCTGACGTACCCGATCAGGGCCAGGATCAACCTGTCCTTGTCGGCATCGTTCAACTTGCTGAGGTCGGGTGGTCCGGGCACCCAGGGTTTAGAATCGAGCCGCCCGTGACCGTGTCAAGCGAGAAGTGAGGCCGCCGGTCCGATCCGCCACCACCGATCCAGCCTATGCCCAGAATGGGGGTGTTGGCCGGGGTGAGCAATTACCAGCCGGGAGCAGCTCGATATCCCGCAGACTGAGGCTGAAGACCTGGTACAGCCAGACGGCCTGGCCGGTGATCTCGGCGGGGAACCGATGGCGGTAGGACGGGTCGGGTTGCGGCTTCATGCTGTCAGTCTCGCCTGGCGTCGCCCCCGCTGCCGGACCCGGTTACCGTGACAATGCCCTTCCTAACATCAAGCAGGTCATGGGGAGGCCGCCGGCCGCGCCGAGCATAGAAACCTGGATCCGAATTTACACAAGCGCGAAGCGGGTTTGAGGCGCCTGCACCTAATGCACATTGTCCCTGGCTTCGGTGACGCCATTCCCAATCAGATGTACGGCAGCTCTGAAGCCAGCTGGGCGCAGGAGATAGGAGAATACGATGTCAAAGTTTTCACGACGGTCGGTACTGGCCGCCGGGGGCGTGGCGGCGACGACCGCCGCCGCTCGTGCCGCGGGCATGTTCGGCAATCCGGACCTGCCGCCGCAAGGCGCGGTCAATGCGACCGCTGCGGCGCTTTCAGATCCGGGTCCGCAGAACCCGGCGCTCGCGAACAACGAGCAGCCCTTCCTCAATCCGCCGGCAACCGATGTCGGCAACATTCCGCAATTCTGGTCGTCGTTCAACATCGCGCCGAAGCGGGTGCAGGCCGGCGGCTGGGCGCGCCAGATCAACACCGGGATGTTCCCGATCTCGAAGGACATCGCCGGCGTCAACATGCGCCTTTCGGCCGGCGGAATTCGCGAACTCCTGGCACCAGCAGGCCGAATGGTCGCTGATGACCTACGGAAATTGCCGGGTGACCACGTTGGATGTCGAAGGACGCCCCTATGTCGCGGATGTGAAGGCCGGCGATCTCTGGTATTTCCCGTCCGGCCTGCCACATTCGCTTCAGGGACTCGGGCCGGACGGCGCGGAATTCGTTCTCGCTTTCGATAACGATGCGTCGGGCGAATTCAACACGTTGCTGGTCACCGACTGGTTCGCGCACACCCCGCCCGAAGTACTGGCGAAGAATTTCGGCGTGCCCGCCGATGCATTCAAGAACATTCCGCTGCAGCAGCGCTGGATTTTCCAAGGCGAGCTGCCCGGCGCGCTCGCCGCGGATCAAAAGGCGATCGTCGCGGCCGCCGGCGCGCCGCCCTACCCGTTCATCTACCGCCTCGCCGACATGAAGCCGAACAAGGTGAATACCTCCGGTTCGGTCCGGATCGCCGACACGAGCAACTTCCATGCCTCGCTGACGGTCGCCGCGGCGATGATCACGGTGAAGCCGCACTGCCTGCGCGAACTGCACTGGCACCCGAACGCCGACGAGTGGCAGTACTACATCCGGGGCAAAGGACGGATGACGGTGTTCAACACCGGGCCAAACGCCAACACGGCCGAGTTCCAGCCGGGCGATATCAGCTACGTGCCGAAAGGCCTCGGCCACTATGTCGAGAATATCGGCGATACCGACCTAGTGTTCATGGGAGTCTTCAAGGCCGCGCGCTACGAGGAAGTCTCGCTCTCCGACTGGCTCGCCCATACGCCACCGGCGATGGTCGCGCAGACGCTCAACCTCGACCCGGCGGTGATCGCCAGGTTCCCGAAAAACAGCCCCGGCATCATGCCAGCCTGAACCACGCATGATCACATGCGCAGGACCGAAGCTCCGCTCCGGTCCCGTCGCACGCGCGTCAGCATCTACCTGACCGTCGCGCTGACCTGGTTGAACGTATTCGGCAAGTCGAGCGAATGACTGCTTTCCGAATTGACGGCCCTGTTCCCCTGTGATTTGGATGGGTCGAATCCGGCTGCAGCCGTCCGCCAGATGACCTGAATCGCTGCGCGCCCCTTCGTCTGGCCGCTCACATCGAGCTACGCGGGCACCGATCGGTTCCCGACCGCCGATGGTGCGGGACAACCGGCGCGGTTCCGCATACCTCTTTGGGGCGACCTGCCTCGAGGGCTGTGTCGGTGCCGCTATCATCATGCCGGCCGCCAACACCAAAGGCAGGAACGAGCATCTGAAAGAGATCAGTCGTCAGGTCGCTCCGGGCGCGCGTGCCGCGTTGATCTGCGATGGCGCAGGATGGCACCAGAGCAGCGAGAACCTGTGCGTTCCTGACAATATCTCCCTGGTTCCATTGCCGCCCTACACGCCGGAGCTGAACCCAATGGCGAATGACCGGAAATATTTGCGCGCCAACAAACTCTGCAGCCGCGTCTGGGACACATACGAGGCTATCGTCGAGGCGTGCAAACGGCATTGTCAACTTAACCGGTTAGGGTCGCCTTTGAACGAGAACAAGGAAGCATGATGCGACTATGCCACCAATTTGGCGCACGTCTCCTGCTTCCAAACCTTGAATGCGGTGGCACGGGCAGCCCGATGGCGGTCTGCCTCCATTCGATGGCGCCGTGGACGGAAATGTCCATAGATGAACGCATGCGCCGATAGGAAGCGCTGGGCTTGCCGGGACGTCTTGAAACGCTGCATCTGCCGCTCCCGACGCCGAGTTGGTCGATGCGAGTTTTCAGCCCTGCTGTTCAGATAGCGGCTCTGCCGGTGTTCTGCGTTTGGCAGCAATTCACGCTTCGCCACCCCGTAACTCTTCAGCTTATCGGTCACGATCACCCGCGGTGCATATCGCGGACCCTTCAGAAGCCGCCGAAAGAAGCGCTTCGCGACGCTGGCATCGCGTCGCGCCTGAACAAGGATGTCCAGCACTATCTCTGGCGCGCCGTCGATCAGGATGGCGTCGTGCTCGACATCCTCGTTCAGGCCCGGCGCGATGCCAACGCGGCAAAGCGCTTCTTTAAGCGGCTTCTGAAGGGCTTGCAATATGTGCCGCGGGTGATCGTGACCGACAAGCTGAGGAGCTATGGCGTCGCTCAGCGTCAACTGCTTCCCGGCGTTGAGCACCGACAAACAGCCGATATCTGAATAATCGGGCCGAGAAATCGCACCGACCGACGCGACGAAGAGAGCGACAGATGCAACGGTTCAAATCGACCGAGCAAGCCCAGGGCTTCCTTTCCGCTCACGCCTTCATCTACCGTCATCTCCATCCTCGTCGACACCGACTCCCCGCCCACGCCTATCGTATGATTCAGCCGGACGCTTTCAAACTTTGGCATCAGGAGACTTGCGCCCGCCGCGCAGCGTGATCGGCACGGCACAACTACCTCGGCTCCATACTGCCCACGCGAAGTTAACGTGACAATGCCGGTCCCGAGCATTCTTGCCACCAGTCCTACTCCACGGGGGAAGCTTTGCCGGGCGATGAGCCGAATGCGGTTGACATGACAACTCACGCGCCTACCAGCGAGATAGGCGGGGCAGTGTCGCTCGCGAGACCAGGACGACGATGCCGCAGCCGATGCTGTACCAGACGGCGATGTACAGCGGATCGTTGAACGGGCAGGCAAACACGAATACAAACGCTCCCCACGCGGCGCCCGCGATACCAACCAGAAAAGCTGTTCCTTTCCCGTCTGTCGGTGCGCCTCGGCGCATCAGCGCGCCGAGCCCAAGCACCGGCGGAGCCGAGAGCGCGATCATCTTGCCCGCACATTGGATACCGTTGGTCCAGTTGATCCTGCTTATAAGGCTCTTGGTATCGTAGGGGGCAGCGCTGATGCACAGACCGGCGAGAAGACAGGCGCCGATGGCGATGATGACCCAGCGAAGCCTGCGCCGGGGTGAGTATGTAGGACTGAAGGAGAGAATAGCCGGGACGCCGCTGATCACTGCTACGAGTCCAAGGCTGACAAGTCGCCACCAGAATGTCGGCTGGTGCATCCTCATGGGCATATCCGGCAAAGCGGCACCCAGCGCGAAGAATACAATCATCTCGACGATGCATACCGCAGCTATGATGCAGAGTTCCCGAGATGAATGTCGAGCGCGTACCGGCTTCAGGTCCCTGGAGAGACGATCGATCAACGAGTCAAACGTCATTCTCTGGCTCCAGTGGAGACGAGATACTGGCGTAGCGGCTTAAGATTGCTCCCGGTGCCTCAGTGAGGCCCATGGCTGGCGGCTCGCAGTAAAGAGGATCCGGCAACGGAACCTCAGCAGCCACAGAGCGAAACCCAGGAGCATCGCGCCAATGAGCGCGACGAGAACACCCGACGCACCCGCCTGCCGGGCCACGACCCAAAGGAGCCAGATTGTCGTTGCGAACATCGGAAAGGCGAGGACTTCGGCTCTGTCTCGTGCGCCAACACGAAAGGCCCGGCCTGCCCAGAGGAGGATGCTGCCCCTTCAGGCAGGTGCAGGTGGAAGGTAGCCAGCTGCGGTACACAGATGACGGCACTGCACACCAGCCAATGCGCGTCGCCGCGCAAATCGGTATCCTGTGCCGGCATGGCGTGCGGCAAGGATGCTGTGACCATCTTCGCCGGCACGTCTCTATGGGCTCGGGCCACCAGGGCGATCGTCGTATCGGTGCTGTACATTGCAGACCCCTAGCGATACGATGCAACACGGACCTGCGTTGGCGTCGCGTGGTAGAGCGTCGGAAACCGCTCAGCGAGCGCCGTGATTTTTGGCGCATCGATCATCGCGATGTAAGGGGAGTCCGGATGCAGTGTCGCAAAGTTCTGGTGATAGGCTTCAGCCGGATAGAACGGCATCGCGGTGGCGACCTGGGTCACGATCGGGGCATCGAACGTGTGCGCAGCATCGAGCTGTCGAAGATAGGCGACCGCAATCCGACGCTGCTCCGGATTCTCGACCCAGATCATGCTCCGATACTGTGGGCCGTGATCGGGGCCTTGGTAATTCAGCTCCGTCGGATTCGCTGCGACGGAAACAAAAATGCGCAAGAGCGTTCCATAGGTGATCACACTCGGGTCGTACGTGATCTCCAGAGACTCAGCCTGACGAGTCGTGCCGGTGCTGACGATCTCATAGTGGGCGGTGTCCGCCGCGCCACCCGTATAGCCCGATATCGCCTCCGTCACGCCGTTGACGTGCTGGAAGACATCCTGCATCCCCCAGAAGCAGCCGCCGGACAGAATCACCGTTGCTGTACCGCGCCCTTTGGCGAGTGGCGCGTCGAGGGCCGGCGCCGGCGCCAGCACGACGGGTTCAGCCGCAAGCGCCCAAGCTCCGGCAGCAGCCGCCAATGCGCCGGCAAGAGAAACGGAAATGACTACCTTACGCATCATACCCTCCTCGAGGTGAAGTGCAGCGCCATACTGTTCTTGCAGAAGCGAAGCCAGTTGGTTGGGGGCCATCGTGAAACATGTGGCCGAAGTGACCGGCACGCTGGCTGCAATATACCTTGGTCGCAGAGGAGTGGAAATCGCAGCGCACAGCCGGCGCAGTTGAATGCCTTTGATGCGGACAGAACTGCTTGGCGGTTCATGCTTGTGCGTTCCAACACGGATTGAAGCTTCGACGCCGGCACGGCGCACGTGTGCAAATGCGTCGGGCTTGCGCCGGCCATTCGACGGTGGGCGATTCGGCTGTTGCCGAACCGCCCATACCGGTGAGATGCGGCACGGGCGGGACCGACTGGCAGATCCATCCCGGACGCGACCTCCGGCCGCTGTCGGATGTTGGGCTACTAGGAGTGCGACATGCTGTCGTGGGCCATCGAGCCGGAGCCGCTTCCATGCGACATGGTATCGTGGCTCATCGCGGCAGTGTGCCCCATGGTGTCGTGCTTCATGCCGGAGTCGTTCGACATCGTGGAGTTCCCCACGGTGCTGTGGGACATTGTGTCGTGCGACATGGTCGATGAGCTCTGGGCGAGTGCCGGAACGGCAAACGATGCAGCGATCAGAGCAGCGGCGGCAAAGGTCGGGACGTGTTTGAACATGGATGGCTCCTTCAAGGGTTGTCGACGCGCGAGCAGCCGTTGCGGCGTCCTTTCCTGTATTCGGCGGCGCGCTCCCAGCAGTTACAGCGCTGGCAAAAAAAATTTGACCGGTAGCTGGTCGTGGGCCCGAATGAGGGAGGCTCAGCGCGGTTGCTCAAGGATCAGAGCCGGCGAGGACGTCCCTCTCGTCGCGGCAAGCCGGTCGATCAGCTGATCACCGGATATCAGAATCGTCCCTGAGCAAATCGGCCAGCAGCTTTAAGCCACGATGTATGTTCACCTTTACGAGTGAAGCCGATTGTCCGGTTGCCTGAGAGGCCTCCTCGACACTATGCTCCTCCAATCTGACTAGACGGATAACTTCAGCCTGCGCGGGCTTCAGCCTTGCGAGAAGGCTTTCGAGCGAGAATGCACTCGTTACCGCTGCCTCGTCGGCCGGGACAGCCATGTCCTCATCCAAGGGTATCGTCCCATGTGCTTGGAGCGATTGCAGGGCGTCGACCCATTTGTAGTGGGCGATGGCGCTGAGCCAGGCGATGAACGGCCGGCCGGGGTCGTAGGTGTGCCGCTTGGCGTGTATCGCAAGCAGCACGTTCTGGGCGACATCGTCGATCATCGGGGACGGAAGACGCCGCGAATAGTAGCGTTTCAGCCAGACGTCGATCTCCGATAGCAGCTTCCGATACGCGGTGGCATCCCCTGCTTGCGCCGCGACCATGAGAGCATCCCATGCAGCGTAGTGCTTGTCTTGGTGATCGGACCTCAATGATTTGAACATAAACGGGATTCCGCCGGGTTAGCAGTCGGGTGCGCGGTAGTCAGGCAACGCTGCCGAGACGCCAACAATGCGGCCATATCCGGAATACCTCCTGATGCTGCTCGGTCATCTGCAGCCGACGGCGGATTGATCTCGATGACAGACGCCACGGGGCCTCCAACCGCAAGCCGCGCCGTGCTCACCTCGGTATCCCATCAGTTTGTGCCATTTACCTTGCTTCGGAGTGATTTTGGTATGTGTGCTATAGAATGCGAGCGGTATCTCCGGCAACGGAAGGGTTGCGCCTACGAGACGGATGACAGCGCCTCTTGCGGACCATAGAGAGGCAATGGCGATGATCAGAATGGGGCAGGTTGGGAAGATCGACGGCAGAGACATGATGGCACAGGCAGCCT
>Ga0335072_10001632_pt1 | contig 36121 bp, 27 predicted proteins | sample Lox_Sample_21_FD_206725 | JGI IMG/M metagenome (GOLD analysis project Ga0335072, IMG submission 206725) | Soil microbial communities from Loxahatchee National Wildlife Refuge, Florida, United States - Lox_Sample_2.1 | ecosystem: Environmental > Terrestrial > Soil > Wetlands | place: USA... | reverse complement strand
GGCTGGCCGATGGTTTCGACCGTAACCTGCCCGAACGGACCACCGGGGGAATGGATCTCCACCCGGTCATCAAACCATGTCACCCGGACGGGCGCGTTGCTGGTCTCATACGTGCGGTGCAGTAGTGCGTTCCGGTAGAGCTGCTGCAGGGCCTCAAACGGTACTGAGGGGGTTCGCCGCTCGGTCGGCAGGCCTTCGAACTCGATGAACGTGTCGATGTTCGCCCGCAGGACCTCCTCAATATCGAGCATCACATCCGGGAGAGTGCCCGTGATCCGGTGCTCGCTTCGGATGGGGTCACTAAGTTGGGTGCCGTCAAACCGGATGAACTGGGTGTAGGAACCAGGCAAATGGGCCTGCGGGTCCCGGCCTACGAGCAGGACTCCTGTCGTAGTAGGGATCGGGTCTCCAGAGGTCACCATGCGCAGCGACGCCATCTGCTGATGGATGGGCCTATGGTTCTCTCGCAGTACGTCGTCGGCGATCAGCTGTGGCATGATCTCGTCGCGGAAGCGATTCACGTCAAGGTCAGCGACCGTGGCTGACGGAATCGGGCGCGCGTCGAATGGCAGGTTGGCGGCTTGGCGGCGCTCAGTGAGGACCGCTTCCTCTTCGGCGGTCGCAAGACGTGTCGTTGACCCTACGCGGATCCACGTCCTGCCGTCGTAGCGCAGCGGCGGAGAGTTTGATGGCTCAACGATCACTACGGCGATCGACACGCCCTCCAGTTTCAGCTCTCGCACGCTCATCTGCGGGAACGGCAGGATTGCCCCGTTGTTGCGCAGGTCGGCCAGCTCCCGTAGCAACTCATCGGTGATCGGCAGTCCGATCGGCTTGCCTCCGTCATGCTGGCCGATGACCACGACTCCAGGCCGACCGGTCCGAGGGAGGTCGTTTGCGAACGCACAGATAGCCTGGCAAACCTCAGGCTTTTTGTTCTTGAGCCGTTCCTTCCGCTCTACCTGCTCGCTCTCGCCGCCCTGAATAAGCTGCAGCACACTCTCGTCGTCCACGCCTCTCCTGACTCATGCTCGTCCCGCCCATGGTGGCACAGCCAAGACGGCGAACCGCTAGCTGGACGAGTGGGAATACTAGGGGTGCAGCACCGCAGTCATGCGAGTTTCGGCAAGGAACCTGTACCAGGTCTCGCCTGGAAACGAGAGGGTCGGGCCGGTGGTGTGCTTGCTGTCGCGGACGGCCATGCCGCCGTCCGGGGTGTGGGCGCACTCGACGCAGGCACCGTTGTGAGACGAGTAGGTGCTCTTGAACCAGGTGAGCTGGTCCATCACTGTTTCTCCTTCAAGCCTTCCATGACATCAGCGATCAAGCCCTTCGTCTTGGAGGGGCTTAGCGCGATGGCGCGTAGGTGATCGAACATCGAGCTATATAGACGCAGATCGTCGTCGGACTCGAGGAACAGGTCACCTGCCAGCGTGTCTACGTACACCAGGTCTGGGTCGGCTGGATCGGCAAACTCCAGGTAGATGAACGACCCAGGCATGCCAGGATGTGCGCCGACATCATACGGAATCACCTGCAGCGTGATGTTGGGCTGCTTGGCCGCGTCCAGCAGGTGCTCCAACTGACCATGCATGATCTTCGGACCACCGACTTGGCGCCGGATGGCTGCCTCATCAGCGATGGCCCAGAACTCTAGGCCGGAGTCACCAGCGAGACGCTCTTGACGCTCCATCCGCGCCCGGACGCGGTTCTCGACTTCCTCCGTAGTAGCCGTTGGTGCGGAACCGTGACTGGCAGCGCGGGCATAGTCCGCAGTCTGGAGCAGGCCGGGGATGTACAGGGATTCATAGTTGCGAACAGCTCGGGCTTCGTTCTCGAAGTTGATGTAGGCCGCGTACTCCTCAGGAAGTTCTGCCTGGTAGGGCCGGAGCCAACCTTGAGAGTCCGCGTTTTTGGACAGGTCGAGCAACTCAGCTCGTCCTGTCTCACTGACTCCGTACAAGTTGAGCAGGGCGATCAGCGTGCGCTTCTGCGGCCGGGAGCGTGCGCTTTCGAGGCGGTAGAGCGTCCCTGGGTTCACTCCGGTCTGCTCCTCTACCTCTTCGCGAGTAAGTCCGGAGTCGGCACGCAGACGGCGCAGCGCAGCCGCCAAGCGCCGCAGTCGCACGGTCGGGGGCTTGGCCTGGTTCGTAGCCACTTGAGACCTCAACATTCGCCTAGATGATACCTGGTTGCCGGTCGCTCGCTTGGCATCTCGCTTGCTCAGTGGAAGTTCGCGATGATCTAGAACGACTACATTGCATTATCTCATGTACTCATGCACAATGGCGAACATACTGGCTCCGGACGGTTGGTGGGACTGCATGGGTGTGGACGGCACGACGAGTACAACACAGGGCTGGATCGCTATCACCGGGCTTCAGGCCAGTCGGCCGGTCGCGGACAAGATGGCGAGCGCCTTCTTCCTGCGCTGGCCGCAGGTCGGTGTGGTCGAACTGGGGGCCTCGCCCGAGGGCGCGACCTTAGCTCGTCGCTACGTGGTGGCCTTGATGGATGAGTGGGACGTCCCGTTCGGAATCAAGGAAGACATGGAGCTGGTCTGCTCCGAGCTGGTGGCCAACGCGCTGGAGGTGACGCGGTCGCTGCCGCCGCCGCTGGCGGCGGGCGAGCCGTGGCCGGTCGGGCTACGTCTGCTCGGCAACCAGCAGCGGATCGTGCTTGAGGTCTGGGACTGCCACCCGGGCGTGCCGGTCCGGCAGCTCGCGCCGGACGACCAGGAATGCGGCCGCGGGCTGGCCATCGTGCACGAGCTGGCCAACCGCTGGGGGTCGCGACGGCTGAGCGCGCACGTCAAGGCGGTGTGGGCCGAGCTGCTGCTGCCGACGCCAGCGGAACTGCATCAGGCAGCAGGGTGACTACGGAAGAAGGCAGGGCGCGATGAGTGACACCAGCGGCAAGCTCCAGGACATGGCCGAGACGGACGTGAAGTTGCTGCCCGCGCGGGAGCTTCTGGTCGTGATCGGAGACCTCTTCGTCGAATTGATGCCGGTCAACATCGAGGACGCGACCGAGGAGAACCTGGCCCAGGCGGCGCTGATGCGGCTGGCCCTGGCCGAAGTCGCTGATCGAGTCGCGCGCCTGTGCCCCACGGTCTCGTCCACTGCTTGTTCCTGCGGGGAGACCTTCGCGACAGCTGAGGATCTTGACGACCACTTCGGGGAAGTCTTCATCCCCGCCGACGACGCCGGCCTGGACGGCAGGCAGCACGCGGAGGTGCTCACTTCGGATTAACGGCGTCCGCGAACGCGTCGGGTATGCGGTTCAGGTTGTCGCCGTCCACTGGCACGAGCGCGACCAGTCCCGACAGGATGAGCACTGTGCGCAGGTTAGACCCGGCGGCTCCCCTGAGGGCGGGCAGGACCTCCGGCAAGATGAGCCCCGCTGCCACGAGGATGACTCCCGTGGTGGCGTGCGGGACATATTTCCTGAGCAGTCCGTGGATCCTGGACGGTGGTGCCTGCTGGGCGCACATGGAGTCCCACTCGCTCGATGCGGCATGCAGCAGGAGGCGAAGCAGGTCACTAGGAACCGCCTCGCGTGCTTGCGCGTCCGGTAGCACCAGCGACCGCTTGCACTCTCGAATGCGCGCGCCCATGAGCGCGGAGCGCTCGCGTATCCAGTCCCCGCTGGCGGCATCCTGGGCGTGCCGGGTGAGGAGCCGGGGAAGGTCTCGTTCGGCCATCCGGGCCGCCCGCTCGATCTGGGCCGCGACATGGTCCCGTGCCCGGGCGTCGTGTAGCCAGCGGGCATCGTGGGCCAGCAGGTGCGTGCACCGCAGCAGGCTGATCACCAGCCGGGCACGCGGATCGATCGTCCTCGTCAGCCGCCAGGCGTACCCATAGGCAACCGCGATCATGGGCAGGAAGGCCGCGTACATCGCTGCCGGAGCCTCGCAAAACGCCGTGAAGGCGTGGGCCAGCATGACTGAAACCCGGGCGGGTGGAAGCTCGATGGCGACGCCAAGCACGGCGAGAGCCACCACCACCGCGAAGTGGGTGCGCGATCGTCCCCACGCCGTGGCGACAAGCAAGGTGACTGTCCCCAGCACGGCCCCGCCGGTCGCCGCTGCTGCTACGTAGCCGATACCAGCAAGTGTCGGCCCCGTGACGAGGAAGGGCACCGCCGCGATCAGCGCGATCGCGGCCGGTATGTCGATCCAGACGGCAGCCCGCTGCAGCGATCTCCTCGTAATGGCGGGCGCGCTGAGCTGGAGCGCGGCGCACCGGACGATCGCCGTCAGGAGGGGTGTGCTGGCAGCCGGCACGATGGCTGACGCCCACGGCCTCGAGAGAACCTCGTCCTGCATGCGGCCGTAGTAGATGGCCAGCTGCCGACCAGTTCTCACCAGTCTGGTGGAGGGCATGCGCCGTCCCCGCCTGCGCGAGGCGATGAAGTAACGGCCCATGTAATGCTGATACCCGGCAGAACTCTGGTAGCTCCAATATGGGGAGAGTATCCAGGTCAAGGCGACCGAGGATGCTGGACTCGGCGACTTCTTCCAGAGCCTGGCGATAGGCGACGAGGCAGAGGTCCGTGGCCACTAGCGGGAGGCACATATCCAGCCCGTTGGCCTGGGCGGTCTCGCCCGAAGTGACGAGGAGAACTCCCGCTGACTGATCATCAAGGGCCACCACCCCCTCGATAGAACCATGGAGCGTCACGATGTCAGCCCGGCCGAATAGGCGGGACCGTCGCAGCCAGGCCTGAGTGAGGTGCGGGTACTCGGTGTAGATGCGCGTGACGCGCGTGCGGCGCTGGGGGGCCAGGACGCATACATACGAGGTCCGGGCCGGAGCGAGTGACCAGATGACGGGCGCAGGAGTGCCACCCGTCACCGTCTCGGCGATCATGTCGTACCCAGTCAGGCCGATATCGGCCACCGACCCCGAGTGCGACGATGGCTGCTACGTCCGTGCCGCGGCAGTGGACGAGCCGGGACCCGTCAGGCAATGACTCAAGCAAGACCCGGCCGGCCGGCGCGGTCGGCTCGCCCACCAGCGCGTCTAGTGCCTTGGCCGCCACCGAGTACAGCCGGCTGGTCGGTGACGGCATCGCAATGCGTAGCGGCACGGGTGCCTCAGCGTCTCACGGCCTGAGCCGCCGCGCTATGTCACTGACCGGGACGACCTCACTAGTGAGGGCGCGAACCGCGTTCTCCGCGGCAGGCTCGGACAGCACCACCGCCTTGCCAAGGGCGCTGGCATACCCGATCTCGATGCAGACACTCCGGCCGGTATAGCCCTCCTGGTCGATCACGTAGATGGCGTCCGACTTGTTGATCTTGCGGAGGAACTCATGCGTGATATCGATCTTGTCGGCCATGCTGACCTCGACAAGTTCCTCATTGAAGTCGAACCGCGGCGTGTAGACGATGAGGCCCGCGTCCGCCATTTCCTTGGCGAGACTCTGCGCGGTCTCATAGAACTTTGAGCTGCTGCAGATCGTCAGGGCGCTGATTCGCGTCAGATCGGTCACGGACGTCATGGGCGAGCCTCCTGGACGTGATGCTGGAGTTTCCCCAGCAAGATGAATGGGCGACGCCGCGCACCGCGGTACCTAAACCACTCGATGCTCGTCCCCATGGCCTTCACCACCACAGCGCTCGGCAGCACCATGCCTACTACATCCCAGCTGTCTTCCGCAGGCTTACGGCGGCTTTCGCGGTTGTTGATCTTGCGGTACTCGGACAAGATAAGCTCGGCGACCTGATGAGGGTTCCTGACGTGGTCGGCTGACTGATCAGTGAGCCTTTCTTCCAGGTAATCCCGGAATCGGGGCATTTCCCGGCGACAATCCTCGATCGCGGCGGTCGGCAGGTCGCTCAGCGCCCCGAACGAGCAGCGGCCAATCACCTCGGTGACTACCTCCTCGGCCGCGGCGACTGGTGTGGTAGCCCGCCGCACCTGATCGATCAGTGCCGACTGAGTAGGGCTTCCGCCAACGAGGCCCGCCGCGCCCAGGTGGTCTGCCATTCGCAGTGTGGTGATGGAATGCCGAAGCTGGACGACCTCGCTCACCCCCTCGCGGAGCGTGACCCCATCATAGGGCTGGTGCCGGTCACGGGATAGGTCGCCGTCAACCAGGCCCACCAGTTCCCGGCTGGCTTCCCGCGTGACGACCTGGGTAGGGGCTGCTCCGCTGATGAGCCTCCCATCTCCTTGGCGGAGCGGATGCCCTCTGCTAGAGAGCTCGTACTCGTAGGCCCAGGTTGATATCAGGCCCATATCGGCCAGCTCGTTGATCCGCTGATACACCGTCTCGTCGCCGGGCCGGGTGACCGCCGTCGCCCGCATCAGAACCTGGTCGGAGTAGAACAGCACAGCCTGCATGACCCGCTCAAGCTCGGGGCGGGCGATAGTCAGGCTGCGCTGCAGGATGAGCTTCACGGTGCGACCACGTGCGCTAGGCAGTCGTCCTCATAGATGTGAGCGCTCCACATGTGATAAACAATCGGCCCCGGTTTGACTCGCAACGTCAGCGCCAGTTCGTTGGCCAGCCTGGCGTACGCGATCAGCTCGGGAACCGCGCCGACCCAGAAATCCACGCTTCTGGCCACAAGCTGCAATTCCAGGCACTGGGAGATGATCCGGAAGCACCCGGACACCGGCGATACGGAATAGCTGGACAGAAGGTCGTCCTCGGGACGCCAGAGGGTGAAGGCAGCGGCTCGGGTGTCCGGCGAGGCGGCCAGGATCTCGGTCAGGCGGGTTATCTGGTCGATCGGCTGTCCATCAGCAACCGCCCAGTTCCGCATCCGCTGGTACAGCAGGGACCGGTCCCGCTCCGCGCCGAACAAGCGTTCCGCGTAATCCACGACCAGCCCGGGGAACTGGTAGCGGGCCGGTGCCGTCAGGTCGCGAGCTGACTCTATGACAACGTTCAGCCCGGTTATCTCGAACGCTACCCCCCGCTCGCTGTCATGCCGGTACAAGTCTGCGGGCGACCGAAAGAGCAGCAGGCCCTGCTCCCATGCTTCTGCGATCGTTGCTCCGGTCACGGATGCTCCGGTATGCGCCGTCAAGTCAGCTCCACTTCATGGCGGGGGGTGGCGAGGTACTCGCTATCGGTGACCTGACGAAGTATGCCCTCCCACGCCACGGAGGCGGCAACCCCTTCGGAGGGATTGTTATCTGGTGTCACCCGGCGGCCGTACCGCGTCGCATAGCTCAGCCGGAAGGGCCGCACGGCCACTCTCCGGGATAGGTTTCGCGCGGCTGATTCCAGCTCGTCGGCGAGCGTCTTGAGATCCTCAAGCGACCAGCCAGTGCCGCCAATCGCCGGGTACAGGTCGAAGCCCAGCTCCAGCGCGAGCCGGATCCCCTCGTGAATCGATGGCCAGTCGCGCTCATGGGGCCGTGCGTGCAGGGTGGCATGCAGGGTCACGTGCGGAGCTGCCTTCCGCAGGCTGGCTTGGCCGGAGGCGCTCAGCTGGCGGAAGGAATAGGGCAACGCGCTCAGGTTGCTTTCGACCTTCAGCACGCACTCGCTGAGCAGACCTTCCTGGTCGAGCTTCTCATAGACCTCGCTGACCAGTCCCGGAGCGAGTAGCGGCTCGCCGCCGCTAACCCGCAAGATCGTCAGCGGCCTCCCCGAATCGGCCAGCTCCTGGCGCACTCGCAAGTAATCGCTTACCAGAGCCCGCGCTGACTTCAGTGTCGGCCGCGTCCGTGATGGCGATGAGTCGCCTCCCTTGCCGTCGGGCGATCGCCGCGACCTCGACGCCCTTTTTGTGTGATCGGCCAGGCGGCGCGATCACGAAGACTGGCATATCAGCGGGGTCGGCCAGAGATTCGACGTGACACCATTCCTCCAGGTCCTGCCCAGTCGCGAAGACCCCTGCCCCCTCAGTCATCTTCGCCGCACTGAAGAGAGCCGTTCCGTAACTGGGGCCGCTGCCGGTCATGACCAGGACCGGGCTGTCAGCGACCAGGCTGGCCAGAGAGCGGCACGGGGCCTTGGCCATCTCGGCGGTGGCCGCGACCATCGCGGGCAGCGCCGCCAATTCTTGGCGGGCGATGATCTCATGGGCATGTCGACGGCCCTCGCCCAATCGGATCGCGGTTAGCATCAAGCCAAGAAGGCTGGCCTGGTAGGTGCGAATTCCCGGCGAGCGCTCGGGCGCGGGCAGGCTGATCACCACCGACCGACCTGCGGCCCTGGCTACCGGACCCTCGGCCACGCCCGTGATGGCCACCGTGAGCGCACCGCGTGTACGTGCCGCCTCGATTGCCTGCACGACCTGCGGGGTCTTCCCGGCGGCGGAGATCGCGATCACCACTGGCCGGGCAGCGGGTGAAACCGCAAGCCACGGGGCTGCGTACTGCGTGAACCGTAGAGCACTAATTGATTGGCAGTTCACTCCAGCCAGCGATTCGAAGGACATCTCAGCCGCGCATGCAGCGTGATAGGAATCCCCGTCGCCGGTGAGGTATACGGCCGCTGCCGACGCACATTCCTCGTCAGTAAGCACGTCATGGATCCGCTCAGTGACGGGTGCTGTCTTCGCGGCCAGGTCAGCGGCCAGGCTCTCGACCTGTCTGACCATGACATCAGGACGGATTGGCTCCACTACGTGCACCCTTCCCCGCCGGTCTGGCGACTCTACGGCATGTCGGCCCTAAGATGGCCAGTTGAGACTGGTCATAACCAGCATTACCAGTCGCGGGCAGTGGCGGGTGACAGCCGGGAGGGTGATGTGAGCGGCCAGGTACTTCTGCGGGACCTCGTCGCGATCCCCGAGGAGGTCCACGCCGGGGACTACGTCCTGACGCTGTCCAAGGGCATCGACCAGAGGTCCACCGTCGACGACTACGTCGTGACGCCGCAGCTCGCGGGGGATTTCGACCGGGCACTTGGGCTGGTCCGGTCGGCCCTGGAGAACAACGCCTCCCGTGCGGCCTACCTGGACGGCTCGTTCGGCTCCGGTAAGAGCCACTTCATGGCGGTGCTGCACGCGATCTTGCGCGGCGACCCGGCCGCGCGGGAGAAGAAGGGCCTGGCCGACGTCGTGCTCAAGCACGACCCGTGGCTGAAGGGTCGCCGGTTCCTGCTGGTGCCGTACCACATCGTGGGTGCCCAGACCTTGGACGCCGCGATCCTCGGTGGGTACGTCTCCCACGTCGCGAGCCACGAACCGAAGGGGACGCCGGTCCCGGCCGTGTTCCGGGACGACGAGATCCTGGCCGACGCGTGTGACCTGCGCGAGCGGGTCGGTGACGAAGAGTTCATCGCCCAGCTCCCGGCGGTGGACCCGAACTGGCAGGATCCCTGGACCGCGCAGTCGCTGGACGCGGCGTTCCGCGCACCGTCGGGTGAGAAGGCTCGGCAAGACCTGGTGAGCGCGCTGCTTTCCGGGCCGTTCCGTCGGTACGCCCGGGCGGTGTCGGGGGACAAGGACTCCTACATCGGCCTGGACGAGGGCCTGTCGGTCATCAGCAAGCACGCCCGGGAGATCCTCGGCTACGACGCGATCGTGCTGCTGCTGGACGAGCTCGTCCTGTGGCTGGCTAACCACATCGCCGACAGCAAGCGGATCGGGGCCGAGGCGGCGAAGGTCTCCAAGCTGGTCGAGTCGGCCGAGCACGAGCGGCCCGCCCCGATCGTCAGCTTCGTGCCTCGCCAGCGCGACCTGCGTGACCTGGTCCGCAAGGACGCCTACGGGGCCGAGACGACCAGCCTGTTCGACACGCTCAAGTATTGGGACGGCCGGTTCGACTCGATCCGGCTGGACGACAAGAACCTCCCGGCGATCGTGCACGAGCGGTTGCTCAGGCCAAAGAACGACACGGCCGCGCGCGAGCTGGAGGCGGCGTTCGCCAAGTCGACCACCGTACCCCAGCAGACCTGGGACATCCTGCTCAACACCCACGGGGAGAAGGGCGACCGGGAATCCTTCCGGCTCACCTATCCGTTCAGCCCGGCCTTCGTGCACGCGATGATCGACATCTCTGGTGCCCTGCAGCGCCAGCGCACCGCGCTCAAGCTCATGCAGCAGCTCTTGGTGGACTGGCGCGACACGCTCCCGGTCGGCAAGCTGATGCCGCTAGGCGCGATCTTCGACGTGCTGGTTGGCGGCAGCGACAAGCCGTTCAGCGAGAAGCTGGTTGAGGAGTTCGAGCAGGCCAAGCGGTTCTACACCGGTCAGCTTCGCCCGTGGCTGTTGGTTCGGTACAGCCTGACCGAGGAATCCGCCGCCGCAGTTCCGCCCACGCACGCGTTCCGCGGGGCCGACCTGGTGGTCAAGACGCTGCTGCTGGCTGCCCTAGTGCCGAACGTCCCCGCTCTCACCGGGCTGACCGCCACCAGCCTCGCCGCGCTGAACCACGGCTCGATCGTCACCATGCTGCCCAACCAGGAGCGGGCACTCGTCGCCCGGACGCTGAACGAGCTCAGCGCTCAGTTCGGCGAGATCCGGGTGTCCGGTAACCCCGAGGACCCCCACGTCGAGCTCGCGTTGATCGGCGTGGACACCGGCGCGATCATCCGGGCCGCGCGGCAGTTCGGCGATGACCCCGGCGCCCGCCGCCGGCTGGTGCGGGAGATGCTGTGGAAGGAGCTCAAACTCCAGGACACCGGCACCTTCGAGCAGCAGGCCGCGGTGGCCTGGCGGGGCACTGCCCGCGCGGTGGACGTGCTGTTCGAGAACATCAGGGACCGGGACCGGATGCCCAGCACCCGGTTCCAGCCGGATCCGGACGTTATCCGGCTGGTCATCGACTATCCCTGGGACGAGGGCACCCACTCGCCGTCCGATGACCTGAACCGCATCCATGACCTGAAGACCCAACTCCCGGACCTGGATACGCTGTTCTGGCTGCCGCACTTCCTGCACGAGGACCGCAGGGAAGACCTGGCCACGCTGGTCGCGATCAACTACGCGCTTGAGCGCGACCGGCTCACCGAGCTCACCCCGGCGCTGACCGCCGATGACCGGCTACGCGCCCGGACCCTGCTCGAAGGGCGCAAGAACGCGCTAACCAGCCAGTTGCAAGGCGCCCTGCGCCAGGCGTACGGAGTCAACAGCCCGGACGACGTGAACCTCGGTCAGGCTCGGGCCGCCCAGCAGGTGGAGACCCTGGCCCGAGGACTAGAGCCCCGGCTTCCGCTCGGCCAGACCCTGCGCGGCGCATTCGACCGGCTCTGCTTCCAGCTCCTGGACTTCCGTTACCCCGGCCACCCGGACTTCGACCCGACCGGGAAGGGCGTGCTGATCAAGGACACCGAGCTGACCACTGTCCTTGGCGTCGTTGACCGGGCCGCGCAGGACACCGTCGGCCGCTATGAGGTCCTACGGGGCGACATCCCGGTGATGAAGAAGATCGCCAATCCGCTCAACCTGGGCGTCATGCACGAAGCCCACTTCGTTCTCGGGCACCACTGGCAGGAACTGATCAACCGAAAGGCGGGGGGCCAGGCCGAGGTCACAGTGGCCGACGTCCGCGGCTGGATTAAGGACGGGCAGCCCGGGCTGCCGCCGCTGGTAGAGAACCTGGTCATAGCCACCTACGCGATTCAGGCCGACAAAGCGTGGCTGCGCGGTGGCCAGCCGGTTGACGCGCCGCCGATCAAGGCATTCGCCGAGGACATGGTGCTGCGCAGTCAGGAGCTGCCGACCGACCAGGAGTGGGAGGTCGCGCTGCGGCGGGCCCAGGCCATCTTCGGCAGCCCCAAGCAGCCAGTGCGCAGCACACGCTCGGTACGGGCGCTGGCCCAGTCGGTCCGGGACCGGGTTCGCGAGGTTCAGCCAGGCACCGAGTCCCTGGCCACGGAATTGGCGAGGCATGCGACCACGCTCGGACTTGACGGGAGCTCCCCCCGCTCCGCGACCGTGCGGACTATCGACAACCTGCTGGTCCACCTCGCCAGTGCCCTGGACGCGACCGCCACGCTTCGTGAGCTGGCCGCCGCCGAGCTCACCAAGGACAACGCGATCTACCAGGTTCACCTGAATACCGCCGGATCACTCGCGGCCGAGCTTGGCCGCCTGAAGTGGGACGTCCTCGACGACATGGCGACCCGCACCGACCACACCGGCCAGCCCGAGGCGGCCGCCATCATCAACCGCCTGCGCGACGCCGCCCGCCGCGACGAGCACGCGATCGCGCTCGCGCCCCAGCTACGCGAGGCGGACAAGGCGGCCCTGGACCTCGTGATCCGGTGGACGCGCAAGCAAGAGCCGACCAGCGCGGCTCCCGATCGCGGGTCGGTGCCCGGCCTAGATCAGGTCGACCAATCCACAGAACGGGACGTCTCCTCGGGTGCGAGCAAGCGCCCTCGGCAGGCCCTTCGAGTCCGGGGCCGGGATGTCGCCGACGTACTCGCTAAGATCCAGGCGGAGGCGGCGGCCAGCCCGGACGCTGAGTTCGAGATTGCCTGGCGGGTGGTTGAGTCCTGATGGCCGGTCCCAGCGGCACTGCCTCCAGCAGTGCCTCCAACATGGGCAATAGTGCGCCGCCGATCGCCAACCGTGCCGTCGTCCTGGGAGAGCTGCGGCGTGCGCTCAGTAGCGGCCACCGTAACCAGGCCGGCACCGTCCTGCTGCTGCGCGCGGCACCAGAGTGGCGCGACGACGACCGGTTCGACGTGAGCGTCCCGGGGCGCGCGGAGCCCATCCCGGTGGCGGTTGCGGCTTGTCCGACCGTGCTCGCCGTGCTCGACGCGCTGGCTGAGCCGCGTGAGCCAGACCGTTACCTGGTGGTGCTCACTCCCCTGGAGACCGACGAGGTCGGTGAGTCCGTGCGGGCCCGGGGGATCCGGGATGAGGTCAGGCCGATCAACCGGTGGGACCTGGTCCAGGACGCATTCGGCGCGCGGCAGCTGGACCCAGCGCTGACCAGCAGTTCGCGTTACCGCTGGGTGGCTGAGGCCTTGCTCGATGCGCAGCCCGCCAATGGCTGGCGACGGCTGGCGGGAACGATGCTCACCCGCGCCACCGCGCTGAACCGACTGGCTGCCGTCCGGCTCGGCATCGAGTCGGTGGCTGATGAGAGCGGCGTAGACGGCGCGGCCCTGCTGGAGTGGACGACCGATCCGGCCGCCGTTGCGAGCTTCCTGGCGCTGCGAGACGCCGAACGCGAGGGCATCGTTACCTGGCTCAAGGAGACGGCCGGGGCGGTGGCTCAGGCAGTCTTCGCGATGACCGACGCGGGCAAGATCAGCGACGCCGTCCCGTTCGGCCTGGTGACGGTCGCGCTGTATCGCCATGATGATACCCAGACTGCACGCATTCGGGCTGAGGAGCGCTACCTGGCCGGAGTTCCGCTGGACGAGGACCCAGAAAAGGCCTTGAAGATCCTCCAGGCTTTCGGCGAGGCAGCTGAGTCACTGGTGACCCGGTGGGCCGATAACGGGCATGCGCCACTGGCCGCGGCGATGTGTGAACGCGCCGAACGGATTCTCGCGGATCTGGGAGGCAGCGCGGCCGCCGGGGAGAGCAAGGTCCTCGAAGCCGGGCTAGATGTCCGCCTCGCCGCCCTGGCCGAGGCGTTGTCAGCTGCGCTGTCGTCGCTGCCCGGGGCGGCGGTGTCGGCGCTGGCGACGGTTGAGACGGCACTGGACCGGGTGATCAAGCACGGTCGCCGGAAGGAGCGCGACGCCGAGGTCGAGGCAGCGCAAGCGGCGGTCCGGTTGGTGCGCTGGCTGGCCGCCCCCGAAGAGCAGCCCACCACGCTGGCCGACGGCGCGCTGCGCATGCTTCGCGTCTGGGCCTGGGCTGATCGGTGCCTGGAGGTTATCTATCGCGCCGACACCAGCCGGGTGCCTCGGCTGGCCGGCGTGTACTCGAGCCTGTGGGAGCGGGCCAGGAAAGTGCGCGCTGGCCTGGACGAGGCCTTCGCCCGCAAGCTTGCGGCCTGGACGCAAGGCTCGGTCGACCCAGATGGCCTGCTGCTGGTCGAGAACCTGCTTGACCGCATCGCGCGGCCGATCGCTGAACAGCGGCTCCCGGTGATCATCGTGCTTGATGGCATGAGCGCCGCCGTCGCCAGCGAACTGGCTGAGGAGGTCGTCCAGGGCGGTCTGTGGATGGAGGCTGGCCGTCGCGACGACGGCCGTGAGCCGGTGCTGGCCACGGTCCCGTCGATTACGGCGATCTCGAGGACCAGCCTGCTCACTGGGAAGCTAGGCAGTGGTGGCCAGCCCCAGGAGCGCGCGGGGTTCACTGATTTCTGGGGCAGGCGCAAGTCCCGGCTGTTCCACAAGGCCGACCTCCTGCCCGCCGCCGGACAGTCCCTGGCGGCGGTGGTCCGTGACACGATCAGCGACCCGGATGTCGTCGTCGCGGTGGTGCTTAACACGATCGACGACTCGCTAGCCAAGGAGAAGCCCGGCGGTTTCGCGCACTGGGATGTCGATGACGTTACATACCTGCGCGCCATCGTGAACGAGGCCCGGCGGGCGAGCCGCCCGGTCATCCTCACCGCCGACCACGGGCACGTCCTCAGCAGGCCCGACGCCGACTCCGCTCAGGCGGCAGGTCCCCCACTGTCCGAGTCCGCCCGGTACCGCAGCGGAACCCCGGGGCATGGCGAGATAGCTGTGCGCGGGCCCCGCGTACTCAACGCGGAGGGGAAACCGGGGGGAGACCTTGTCGCAGCGGTTGACGAGTCGATCCGCTACACAGCGAAGAAGGGCGGCTACCACGGCGGCGCATCCCCGGCCGAGATCGTCGTCCCAGTCATCACTCTGCTGCCGTCGGCGTCGCTGCTCCCGCCGGGCTGGTCCTCCTACGACGCAGGCGGTCACGCCCCCGCCTGGTGGGCCGCTCCAGCCGGGCGAGTGTCCCTGCGGTCGGCTGACCAGGAACCCGCAGCGCCACCGAAGCCAGCAACCGGCAAGGGCAAGAAGCGTCCGCCCGTAATCGCCGACGACCCCGATGCGCTCTTCGGGGTCAGCGAGGTCGCGCCCGGGCTCGTTCCGCCAGAAGAACCTGCGCCACCTGTCCCGGCGACCGCAGTCCGAACCACCACGACCGGAGCGAAGGTTGCCGCATCACCGCGGATGGCCAGCCAACGCCAGTTCGTCCGCCGTGCGCCTGGCGACGCGAGCATAGCGGCCCTGATCGACGCGCTTCTTCAGGCCGGAGGCCGCCTCACGGTCAGCGAGGCTGCCGTAGCCATCGGTGAGCCTCCCGTCCGTATGTCCGGTTACCTCGCGCAGGCCACCCGCCTGCTCAACGTGGATAGCTATCCCGTCCTCCAGCTCAAGGACGTCGGCAAGACGGTCGCTCTAAGCGAGCAACTACTGGAGCAGCAGTTCCTTAAATAGATCTGCGTATTTCCGCGTTTCTCTAATGAGCTATTTTCACCCATGCAACGGCGGCTTCGTCGCGCTGGCCCGAGTTATCGGTTAGATCGGTAATGTGCGGTAAGCTCATCTGTTAAAACCACGGATGGAGGCCAACTGCGTTGGGCGCTGTCGCAGCGGCGATCGTTGACAGCCGCAACGTATTTCACCAGGCTGGAGACGCGATTGGCGTCCGGAGCTGCCCAACGGTGCCCGGTGTTCGGACAGCACTTGGCCAGTTGGGGTTCCAGGTTGATGCCGTTCACGTCGGCCTCGCGCTTGCCCGACAGCGTGATCAGGTCGACCTGGCTAGCCAGCACGCTGCGAACCTGGCGTTCAAGGAGAGAGTCCTCGCCGATGGGGGAGAGGTTCTCCTAGGGGAACTTCACCGCAAGCCAGGTGGCGCGGTGGAGGAGAAGATGGTGGACGCGGCGTGCTGCGTGCGGATAACCCGCTACGTCGACGAGATCGCGTACAAGCGGACCAACGTTGAGGCGATTGTCGTTCTGAGCCAGGACATCGACCTCAAGCCAGCGATCGATTACGCGCTGAGCATGAGTGTTCCCATCTTCGGGGCGGCAATGGACGTTGTCCAACATCGCTCGCATCCGTTCATCCTGATGGGGCCGTACGCCTACGCGCAGATGACTGGCATATCGGCAGCTGCTAAGGGGCATGGCCTGCGGGAGCGACTGGTGCAGGCACTCCACCAAGGGCAAAAGATGCCGTGGAAGGTGAGGGGTACCCCCGACCGTCCCCTGCTACGTCACTCATCGGGCCTGATGGCCGTGCCAGCTCCAGGGGTGGCTCTGCGGCCACCTGGCCTGACGCAGTACTTGTACCCGGTGGACGTCACGTGGGACCCTCGGATCTTGGGATCCTTCCCGATACTGCTCTGCGATGCCACATTGCCCGGCACCCGGTGCTGGGATGAGGCGATTGTGCGTCGCCGCAGGGCGCCGATGACGCTGGAAGTGGCCGGAGCCGACGGGATCAGGCGGACCGGACAGTTCCCCCTGGGAGGCGTCGTTCCAGGAGACTCGGTGCTGGTGCACCGTCAGACAGGGCGCGTGCTTGGGCGCCTTGAGCCACTGGGAAGCCAGTCATTCGACCCCAACACGCCGTGCGTGCTGCGGGTGACGACAAGACTCCCCAAGGGTGGCGCGCTAGCCGTCGACGACGCCGGAACACGCGGGCTGCTGACAACCGACCAGGCTCTAACCCCTGGGCAGCGGGTTCCCGCAGTCCAGATCGACCTGAACAAGAAGGGTGCTGTCTGGGCGGCCATCGGGACGCCCCTTCCATGACAACGGTCTCACCGGCAAGCACTGCCAAGACAAGCGCAGAGGGGGCAACAGATGTTGCCCCCTCCGTTAAAGCGGGTCCTGCGTCCCGCAGTGAGTACGACGTAAGAATACGGAGCAACGAGTAACTCGTCAACTTCTGTAAGACTGAACAAATCTTACAAGTTCGGTTGAAATCGGGACAGTCGGGAGAGGCTGCGCAGGACCATAACTGGCCGTTATCGACCGAAGCGGTCTGACGGCGCGCTCATCTGCGGCTAGTCAATGAGCGATACGATCAGGGCGAACATCGTGGACATCGCCGTGAACCAGGTGGGTGAGGGTGCCAGAGCCAGTCACAATCAGCCCGGCCCGCCGGGCCGAGGTTGTTGACGCCCTGCGGCGAGGAACCGTCCCCAGCGCTGGGCTTGACCTATTCGCGGTGGGGATGGAGCGGTTCGAGCGGGCTGTCGACGAGGAACTCGATAGTGCTGCCTCGGGAAGGGCCGTCTTCAAGGCCGTCCGTGGCGACTACGGCGCGGGCAAGACGTTCTTCGCCCGCTGGCTGGCCGAGCGAGCCAAGCGGCGCGGGATGGCCGCCGCCGAGGTCCAGGTCTCAGAGACTGAGACCCCGCTGCACAAGCTGGAGACCGTCTACCGCCGCCTGGTCGAGCAACTGTCTACTGCTGCCTACCCGCCGAGTGCCTTGCGCGAGATCGTTGACGCCTGGTTTTACACCCTCGAAGAGGACATCCTGGCCGAGGGCATGATAGAAGCCACTGCCGGCACCAAGCTCGCGGAAGCAGTCGACGAGCTCATGGAACGTCGTCTCGCCGACGTGGCCCGGACGACTCCCGCCTTCGCCCTGGCGGTGCGCGCCTACCGCAAGGCCACTCTCGCCGGCGACCAGGCCACCGCGCAGTCCCTCATCGCCTGGATCGGGGGACAGCCCAACGTCGCCGCCGCGGCCCGCCGGGCGGCCGGCGTCAAGGGCGACCTCGATCATTTCGCCGCGCTCGGCTTCCTCCAGGGGCTGCTCACGATCCTGCGCGACTCAGGACATCCTGGCCTGCTACTCGTGCTTGACGAGATCGAGACGCTCCAGCGGGTCCGCTCAGACGTACGGGAGAAGGGCCTCAACGCGCTTCGGCAGCTCATCGATGAGATCGACTCCGGCCGCTTCCCCGGCCTGTACCTGCTCATCACCGGGACGCCAGCGTTCTACGACGGCCCTCAGGGAGTGTCCCGGCTGACCCCGCTCGCCCAGCGACTCGCGACCGACTTCGGGACCGACGCAAGGTTCGACTCACCGCGAGCGGTGCAACTGAGGCTCACTGGCTTCGACCTGCCGAAGCTCGCGAGCCTCGGATCTAACATCCGCAACGTCTACGCGTCCGGCCTGGGTGATGCCGCGCAGGCCCGCATAGCCACCAAGGTCGACGATGCCTACCTGGAGGTTCTCGCAAGGGCGATTGCCGGGGATCTTGGCGGGCAGGTCGGCGTCGCGCCTCGGATATTCCTCCGCAAGCTGGTGGCCGATGTCCTTGACCGAGTTGCCGAGTTTCACGACTTCGACCCTCGCCAGCACTACACGTTGACTCTGAAGGCCGATGAGCTTACCGATACAGAACGGAACGCCACCCTCTCCCCCGCACGCACAGCCGACGACGTGGAACTGGACCTGTGACGGACGAGCCGGGCCCCAGCGCACCAGAAGCCCAGAGCATCGCCAGCCTGCACCCGAGCCTCGCCTACAACCTTGTGTCCACGCTCGGCTGGACCACCCTCCGTCCACTACAACAAGAGGCGATCGAGCCGGTCCTGCGGGGTGACGACGCGCTGCTCATCGCTCCCACCGCAGGCGGCAAGACCGAGGCAGCCACGTTTCCGATCCTCACCCGGATGGCGGCTGAGGGCTGGACCGGCTTGTCGGTCCTGTATCTCTGCCCCCTAAAGGCCTTGCTCAACAACCTGCTGCCACGCTTGGAGGTGTACGGCGGCTGGTCGGGCCGCCGCGTCGCACTCTGGCATGGCGACACACCAGCCTCCCAGCGCAAGCACATTCTGACCGACCCGCCGGACCTGATGCTGACCACGCCTGAGTCACTGGAGGCGATGCTGGTCAGCCGCAACGTTGACCACCGCCTGCTGTTCCGTGACCTGCGCGCCGTCATCGTCGATGAGGTCCATGCCTTCGGCTCCGGCGACCGGGGCTGGCATCTGCTGGCGGTCTTGGAGCGACTGTCGCGCATCGCTAGTCGGCCACTGCAGCGGATCGGCCTCTCCGCGACCGTCGGCAACCCGGCTGCCCTGCTGGACTGGCTACAAGGCTCGTCCGCAGGCAAGCGTCCCAGCAGCATCCTGGCTGGCAAGGCGGGGGACGACCCGTTCCGTGCCAAAGAGCCGGAGCCAGCCCCGGACCTGCAGTTGGACTACGTCGGGTCGGTGGCGAACGCGGCGAAGGTCATAGCCGCACTACATCGGGGCGAGAAAAGGCTGGTGTTCGCTGACTCCAAGCGACTAGTAGAGATGCTTGGCGCCGAGTTGCGGGAGCGCGGAATCTCCACGTACCTGGTGCATGCCTCGCTTTCGCTGGACGAGCGACGGCGTTCGGAGGAGGCATTCGCGGCCGGGCGGGACTGCGTGATCGTGTCCACGTCGGCGCTGGAACTTGGCATCGACGTGGGTGACCTGGATCGAGTGATCCAGGTGAACTCGCCGGCAACGGTAGCCGCGTTCCTGCAGCGGCTCGGCCGCAGCGGTCGCCGGGCCGGGACCGCGCGCAACATGCTCTTCCTCGCCCTGGATGAGGGGCAGTTCCTGCTCGCCGCTGGACTACTGCTCGCCTGGGGGCGCGGGTTCGTCGAGCCGGTCACAGCTCCGCTATCCCCGGCCCACATCGTTGCCCAGCAGGTGCTCGCGCTTTGCCTGCAGGAAGGCAGAGTGGGGGAGAAGCTGTGGCGAGAGTGGCTGCCCTTGCCCGGGCTAATAGGCGATTCGGCTTCCGTGGTGGGCGAGTACCTGGTTAGCGCGGGGTTCGTTGAGCGCGAGGACGGGATGCTGTTCATCGGCCCCGAAGCCGAGCGCCGCTTCGGCCTGCGGCACTTCATGGCGCTGATGGCTACCTTCACCGCGCCGCCCGAGTTCACCGTGCTGCACGGCCGGGAGGAAGTCGGCCGGGTTGACCCGACGCTGCTCGTCGACCAAGTTGAGGGGCCGCGGCTCCTCTTGCTCGGGGGACGGACCTGGCGAGTGACCTGGACGGACTGGAAGCGACGGCGTTGCTTCGTAGAGTCCTTCGACGGCGGAGGGGGCCGCGCCCGATGGCTGTCGGCCGGGGCAGGCGGCTTGTCCTTCGAGCTCGCACGGGCAATGCGAGACGTGCTGCTGGGGGCTGACCCGCCAGTCGGACTGACCCGGCGGGCCGAGGGGGTACTGGCCGGCCTGCGTTCGGATGGTGTCGGCCGAGTCGCAAGAGACCGCCTGGTGGTCAGCGCCAGTGAAGATGATCTGCGCTGGTGGACCTGGGCCGGATACCGAGTGAACGCGACGCTGCAGGCATCCCTGGATGGGGCAGCCGATCCGTCAGCTCGCGTATCCGACTTGTACATTCGGCTACGGTCGGACCTCCGGGCCTCGACGTGGCCGTCGGTCGTCTCCGCACTCACCGCGGCCGGGCTGGTCCTGCCCTTGGTCGACGACAAGGCCCTGGATGGCCTGAAGTTCTCCGAGGCCCTGCCCCGCCACCTAGCGGTTGCGACTTTGGCAACCCGGTTGGCGGACCTGGAACACGCCGCTTCGGTCTTGGCGGAGCCCATCCGCTTCGAGCGCTAGCCGCAGTTGCCCCTCCATCACTTCTAGTCTTCTTCCTGATCGAGCGGATTGCGGTTTCGCCCCTTGGGCAACTGCCGCCCCATGGGAAAGGAAACGGGAAACTACCCGATGCCACTTGCCCGCGTTAGCGGCATAGCAGATCCTTAGAGGCGTTAACATCGTGCGCTCCCAAGCGGCAGAGACGGAGGGTCGCCAGGTGAATCACGAGTGCCTTTTGTTTGGCGAGGAACTCAGGAGAAAACGTCTTGCCGCTGACCTCAGTCTTGCCCAACTCGCCGACATTGTGCACTACAGCAAAGCCCAGCTGAGCAAGGTTGAGCGCGGGATCAAAACACCCAGCTATGACCTCGCACGACTATGTGATGCCGCGCTTGCAGCCAACGGCGAACTTGCGTCCTTGGCTAGACCCGGGCCGGCGAGCCGCCGACAGGTGCTGGCAGTGAGCGCGCTGGCGGCGCCTGCGATCTGCCTTGGCAGTAGCGTTGGCTCCGGAAATGACGAGTACACCGACCTGACGGGAATCTTCAGCACCCAACTCCATCATTACCGTAAGCTTGGGCAAGCCACCGATCCCGCCGCCTTGATTCCTGTGCTCGCCGGGCAGCTCGCCGTCATCCAGGAAGTTGCCGCGCATGCTGGCCGACACAGCAGCCAGCCCCTCTTGCTCATCGCCTCTCGCTATGCTGAATACACGGGCTGGCTCGTTCAGGAGACGGGAAGCGATCTCGGGGCGTTGCGATGGACACGGCGGGCGATTGATCTCGCGAGCGCGGCAGGCGATTCCCACTTCGCCGCCTACGGCCTAGTCAGGCACGCGCTGATGACGCTGTACCGCGGTGATGCTGCCCAGACCACGCAGCTTGCCGAGCGCGCTCAGGTTGGTACCCTGCCGCCGCGAATTCGCGGTCTAGCTGCCGCCCGCGAGGCACAGGGACACGCCATTGCGGCAGATTACAGCTCGACCATGCGTGCCCTCGACCGTGCCAGTGTCCTGCTCAGCGCTGGGCCCACAGATGCGGGCCAGCCTGTCATTGGCACAGCGAACCTTACTGATCCAGCGGAAATGATCAGGGGTTGGTGCCTGTACGACCTCGGCCGGCCACGCGACGCAGCGGGGATCATCGACGGTCAGCTAGCTACGATTCCCGATGGAGCCACCCGAGCCCGGGCGCGCTGCGGAGTGCGGCGCGCACTCGCTTACGCCACCGCTGGAGACATCGACCACGCGTGTCGGCTCACTGGCACCCTGATCGACGACCTTATGCAGGTCAGGTCCGCAACCATCACCACCGACTTGCGCGCGCTCGCGCGCACGCTCGGTCGGCACCAGAAGAGTCCCGTCGTCCGTGACCTGTCCCCCAGGCTCGGCACGGCACTGCGTGCCGCTATCCGATAGCGAGTCATCCACTATCGGCGAAAGGACACAATCATGGCCGAGATTTTCATTAACTACCGGACTGGGGATGGGGATGAGGCCGCTGAGTTCCTTGCCTCACGCCTCGCCGACCGCTTCGGTAAGGAGCACGTCTTCAAGGCGTCCCGTTCGATCCAGCCGGGCGAGTTGTTTTCAGAGGCACTCATTGACGCGGCCCAGAACAGCAATGTTCTACTTGCCGTCATGGGACCCGACTGGGGAGCGGCTCCGCAGTTGCATGAGGAAGCCGACTGGGTACGGACGGAGATCCTCGCCGCCCAGACATCCGGAACCCGAGTGGTCCCAGTGATCAAGGGCCGGAAGACCGACCGGCTCGCCCGGGCCAGCCTGCCACCGGACCTGATGTGGCTGGCGGACGTGCATTCCCTGCGCCTCGATATGCACGAGAGCACCGACGACCTTACCAGAATCGGGGATTTCCTCGCCGACCTGCTGCCGACCCTTAGGGCCGCCGACCGTACGGCCGACGAGCCCGCTGCCTCCGGCGCCACCGATAATTGGGCGAGTGACGTTGCCGGGAACCTTGTTCAAGGTCGCGATATCTCCGGGGTACATAGCCACAACCTCAGCGGTACGAGCGGACCGGTGATGACTGGTGATGGCAACACGCAGAACAATTTAAACATCATTACCGCGGCCCTGAAACGGCTCCAGCCACTTCGCCAGCCAATCGATCATCTGCAGTGGCTGGCGCAACGATTCGTTCCGCCGCCCGGCTTCGGAGAGGCGCAGGACGCTATCGACAAGCTGCGGACCATAGTCCTCCTCGGTCCGTCTGGTGCTGGTCGGACGGCGACCGCAAAAATGCTCGTATTTAAATCTCGCGCCGGTCAGGGCGAGCTGCACGAACTCTACCTGCGAAAATCCGACGAGGGATCGCTGTTTCACATCGATCACGACCTCATCGGCCGCGATGACGGCATGTGGTTGGATCTTTCCGACGCGGACCAGCAACTCTGGAGTCAGATCCAGAGGGAGCTACCCGCGGTACAACGGCGCGTTCAAGAATGCAACGCGCGACTTGTCGTCATTCCGCCGCAGGGGCTGGGCCTGCGGGCCGAATTCCGCCCTTACTCGAAGCGCATAGACAGTCCGCAGCAGGAGGAGGTGTTCGGCCACCTCCTCAGGGTCGAAGGACTGGCGGACGGCACGAATCCGTCCTCGTCGAGCTTCTTGAAAAGCCCGCGATCCATGGACGACATCCACCAGTTCGTCGATTACATTCTGGACGCCAAGGTACAGCAGGCCGATAAGGGGGACCTCAAGACCTGGATCGCCGCGGCCGAACAGCCGACGTCCTCGCGCGAGAGACTAGTCGACGAGGCGTTCGCTAAGCTGCCCTTGGCATCGCAGCGTGCGCTGCTGCTCTCAGTCGCCATGTTGCACGGGGCACACGCCGATGTCATCGACGGCGCAGCGTCAGCGTTGATAGGTAGCCTTCCTGGCCAGCCCGACGCCGCGCTTAACCGACCTCCGCTGGGCGAACGACTGCGCGAGGTCGGCGCTGAGATCGACATAGGACGTCAGGTCCACTTCACCCGTTCCAGCCATCATGCGGACGTCCGTCTGTTCTTCTGGCGGCACTTCCCAGAGCTGCATAAAGTACTGGCAACCTGGGTCAACACAACCCTGGACTCGAAAGCTCTCAGCGATGATGACCGGGCGGAAATGGCTGGCGGATTCGCCGCCCAGTGCCTCGACGTCCGCTATCAGCACTACTGGACAGAGTTGGTCAAGCACCTGACGCGACAGGAATCAGACCCAGCTCGTGAACTTACCGCAGCCGCCATTCTCCGGGTGGGCCTCGCCGACGAGGCGAGCGGTCGAGCCTTCCGTCGGCAAATCTACGCCTGGTCCAGGGAGAGGGATACGTCAGGCAGCCTCGCCACGATCCTCGTCGTGGCCTGCCAGCAAATGTTCCAGACCCATCCAGGAGAGGCCCTTGTCCGCCTGCACCACCTGGCGAGACGGCATCCCCAGCGGACGGACATCTGGAATGCCCTCGTCGACGTCGTCTACGACAACAGGCCACTGCTGCGTCTGCTCCTTTCGCGGCTTACCGAAGGGCCGTTTGAAAGGACGAGAGCCGTTGACGCCCGTATTTTCCTCTACATCGCCGATCCTGCCCGCCTTACTGCCCGGCAGTCGACCAGCCAGTCACCGATCATGCAAAACGACATAGCGCGTCAGGTGACAGCAGGCTGGACGCTTGCCTTCACCCAGCTCATGGACACTGAGTGGGCCTCCCGTGCCGGTGACTGGCTCCGCCACGCGGCCGAGGATGGCACCAGGCGGCACGCGCTTTTGGATGTGCTGATCAAGGGTGGGGAATCAGCTCCCGCCGTCCTTCCCAAGCTCTACGGACTCGCGCATCGTAGCCCGTTCCGCGACGTGATCGCTGATCTCGTCCTGAGCCAGATCTCCGCCGTTCAGGGGGTCGAACTCCCCTGAAGCCCCTGTCCACCATCGTTACATATACAAGGTGCCCGGATGTCTAACCACCGTAACGCCGTGCTGGCCGGTCTCGCCGCCGGTTGCCTGGTCTTCGCCTGTCTAGCCGTCGCCGCCCGGCTATCGATCCCGGACGCGCTCATCCTCGCTGTCGTCGTCGGCGGCGCTGTCCTGGCCGCCGTCGCCAGGTGGCCACAGGCGTCGTCAGCGAGAGAACTCACGCCGACCACTGCAGCCGCGCAGCCTCCGCCCGCTCCGTTCCAAACGCGGCCCATTACGGGCATTCGGCTTCCCACCGCCCTCGCTGACTACCACTTCGGGTTCGCGGCCAGCGTCCTTTGGCGGCCGTCTACCGCCGGGGTCCTCGGGGCGGAGAACGTCGCGGATAACGAGATCATCCGTCGTGCCTGTGAGGTCACGAAGCAGCGGAACCCGAGTGAGGTCATGCTTGCGACCTCCGACCTGACCGTCGCCCTCGGGATTCTTCGGCCCGACTCCAGCGGGCAGGTGGAGGTCAGGGCCGAGTCCGTTCACCTCCAGTTGCCACTCGAGGATCAGAAACGACTAGACGAGATCGCCACCTTGCGGAAGGAAGAGGGGCTGTGGGAGTACCAGCGGCGATACCAGGTGAGCAAGCGTCATTACCTTCGTACGGATGTACTCAAGGACGCCGGAAGCGCCGTCGTGTGGTGGCTGGCGAAGCACGAGGATAACCTCGAGCAGGTCGCGGCCAGCATCGACGTACTCACCAGAATCGCACACACGGCAAACGATGATCACCTGGGCAATACGGACACTGCCGTATTCGATACGCCTGCCAGGTCGGCAACCCCAGCAGAACGCTTCGACGCGTTCCTGGACTCACTTGACCCCGCGCCTACCGGCGACGTGCGGCTAACGCTGACAAGCCAGGTCGCTCGTCTTGTGAACGGCCACGACCCGAAGGCAGCGGACGAGATGCGCCGACGCTGCAGGGAGGCAGACGGTGGCGGCGCCGACAGCTACTGGGGTGATCCCGGCGAAGCAGAAGGCACGTCGCCCGAGTGAGTGCGGAAGCCCGGGTTCCAGCGACATTTGGGAGGACTCTTCATCCCGCTAGTCGCCGGTAATGACGCGAACCTCGATTCCGCGCCGGGCGGCGGCGTGGCCGATGTCATCAGACACGAAGATGCCGTTGGCTGTGCCGGAAACGAGGACCATGCACCGCCGAAAACGGCCGCCCTTCGCCCCTTCGATCAGGGATGCGGTAGCCGTGATTTTCCGCGTGGTGGGGGCCGATCGGGGGACTACGGTTCGGCACTCTGAGGCGTCCGCGCCTGACGCGCTTGTTCCAGCGCCTGCACTAGCTGGCGAGCTTTGGCCCAGCTCGGCTCGCCGGTTACGGAGAACGAGCACCCGCTGGTATGGAGCCGCCGCCCGCCCTTGCGGATCACGACGAGCGTCACGAGTGCCTGGGCTGGTGATTGCCCCCGCGGTGAGAGGCCCGCCCGAACTGGCCGCCATCAGGAGCCACGGTCCGGCGGCGTACCAGCGCGCATGCGGGGACCGGTACCAGCACATGGCGTCTTTGTCGGGCATAACCCTGATTATGCCTGCGTCCGGAATGCTCGCCAGAACGGCAAGAGAGGGGTAAAGTAGAAAACCCTGTCCACATTCAAAAGAATGGCACACTCTTGTCCCAAGATAAATCTACCACGGCCCGCGAGGTGGCGTCAAATAATGGCGAGCTGGCGGCCGAGCAGGCATACGTGACGACACTGTACGAGCGGCTGGACACCCTGCGCGGCTTGACGAAGGGCCGTCTCGCCGAGGTGTACGCGGGGCCGACCGCCGAGAACGAGCAGGCCTACTCCGAGCGGGAGCAAATGTCGCAGGAGTACCGGGACCGGGCCGCCGAGCTGGACGCGGCCGAGCGGAACCTGTGCTTCGGGCGGCTCGACTTCGAGGAGGAGGACGACACGCTCTACATCGGGCGGATCGGGCTGCGCAGCCAGGACCACGAGACGATCCTGGTGGACTGGCGGGCCCGGGCCGCCGAGCCGTTCTACCGCGCCACCGCCAAGGACCGGATGGGCGTGACCCGTCGGCGGCACCTGCACCTGGACGGCCGCCGGGTGGTCGGCGTGGACGACGACGTCCTCGACCTGGACGCCGTGGACGAGGGTCGGCTTGCCGGGGAGGCCGCGCTGATGGCGTCGCTGCGGCGGCACCGGACCGGAAGGATGGCCGACATCGTCGCCACCATCCAGGCCGACCAGGACCGGGTCATCCGCTCCGACCGGCGTGGGATCCTCGTCGTCGAGGGCGGCCCCGGCACCGGCAAGACCGTCGTGGCGCTGCACCGTGCCGCCTACCTGCTCTACACGCACCGCAAGCTCCTCGCCGGCCGTGGCATCCTCGTCCTCGGCCCGTCGGGCGCGTTCCTGCGCTACATCGACCAGGTGCTGCCGTCTCTCGGTGAGAGCGACGTCGTCCTCGCGACCACCGGTGAGCTCTACCCGGGCGTCGTCGGCGACGGCACGGACAGCCCGGAGGCCGCGCGGGTTAAGGGCGACGCGAAGATGGCGGACGTTCTGAAGAAGGCGGTCGAGGACACTCGCCAGATACCGGCCGCCGACATCGAGGTGCGGGCCGATGGGACCAGTTACCTGATCACGACTCGGATGTGCCGCGAGGCCAGGGCTGAGGCGGAGGAAGCCCAGGACCAGGAGACCAGTGAGCCCCTGCAGCACAACCGGGGCCGCCGGGTATTCATAGCCTCGGTCGCGATCGCCCTGGCCCGTCAGGCCGCGCGCGGCAGCGGCCGGTCGGCCGAACCGGGAGACGCCCGCGAGCTGGCCGTTCACCCGGCGATCCGCACCGTCATCGACGCGCTGTGGCCTGAGCTTGAGCCCCAGGCGCTGCTCGCCCAGCTGTACCGCGACCCTGACCGCCTGGCACTTGACCCCGGCGAGCGGGCGGCCATCTCTACCGCGGCGGCGAGCGGGCCGCGGCCGTGGACCCCGGCGGACGTGGCCCTGCTGGACGAGCTCGCTGAGCTGACCGGCCCATCGGACACGGCCACCCGGCAGGCCCGGGCCGACCGGGACGCGACCGAGGCCGGGCAGGCCTCCTGGGAGCAGTCCACCGCCGCGCTTGAGGCCCCCATTGGGTCCGTGTCCCGCGGCGCGCCGGCATCTTCCCCCGAGATGGAGTACGCGGCGCAGATCGTGTCGCAGCTCGTCTCCGACGGCGCGATCGTAGTGCCGCCCCTGGAGTTCGGCGCGTTCGTGACCTGGATCGCCGCGCGGAACACCGAGCGGGAGTCCTTCGGGGACCTCGCCCAGCGGGCGCTGGGTGACCGGGCCTGGGCGTTCGGGCACGTGATCGTGGACGAGGCGCAGGAACTGTCGGCGATGGACTGGCGGATGGTGGCCCGCCGCTGCCCAGCCCGGTCCATGACCGTCGTCGGGGACCTAGCGCAGACGGCCGCACCCGGCGGCGCGGACGACTGGGCCGCGATGCTCGACCCCGTCGCGCCGGGCCGGTGGCGGACCGCCCGGCTGACCGTGAACTATCGCACCCCCGCGCCCATCATGGAGGTCGCGGTCGCGCTCCTCCCCGACGGCGTCACGCCCCCGATCGCCGCCCGTGACTCCAGCGAGATGCCGTGGGCCGCTGAGATCACCTCGCTGAAAGAGATGGCAGAACGGGAAGCGGAACTGGTGCACGAAGGGCGGGTGGCGGTCATCCCCGCGGCCTCCCGGGTCGCGGAGACCGCGGCGGCCCTCGGCGTCAAGCCAGGAGCGAACCTCAGCGCACCCGTCGCGGTCCTCACCCCCCGGGAGGCCAAGGGCCTGGAATTCGACTCAGTGATCGTCGTGGACGCCGCCGGGATCGAGGCGGCGTCGCCCCGCGGGGGCGCCGACCTGTACGTCGCGCTCACCCGGGCGACCCGGCGCCTCGGCCTCCTCGGTCCTGTTCCGCAGAAGGTCCGCGCCGTGCTGGAGCGGCAGCAGGCGGCCGGCGGATAAGCCGGTCGTTCCCGGGTGCAGCTCGGGCGGCACGGTGAAGGCATGCTCGCCCGCCGCGACGAGGAAGGCAGTCTGCCTCAGCACACTCGCCGTACTGGCCGACGCCGGCCTCGCCAGCGCGAGGACCACCGCGAGCACGGCGATGCCCGCCGCCGCGACTACGTCCCAGCCGCTCATTCCGCCGCGCTTCCGGCACCGCTCAGCCATCCCCGTATCCCCTGCCTCGTCCGCGAACGCACGACACCAGAGCCTGCGCTGTCCGCGTCGGTCCCTGGCGACTCGCATAGCTTGCCAGGCGGGAGTTGAGCGCCGGTTGAGCCGTGATTGAGCGGGCCAGCTCCACGCCCGACGCCGGGCCGCAGATGCCGATGAGGTCAAAGTGGCGGACAAGGCAAGCGACATCGTGCCGTTCACAGCGTCAGGACGGAATGCGGCCAGAGTTGGCCGGCCGGGCCACGGGCTGCATGCTAGCGGCCAGCTCGGCCGCCGTCTCGCGGATGTGGTCAGCGAGGCTCGCGCCTCCCGGCTGCCGTGCCCAGCGATCGAAGGCGGCCCAGAAGATGGCGGCGCCGACCGGCGCGAGCAGGGCGGCGGTCGCCTCCTCGGCCCCCCGTTGCCCGAGTGCCGCGCCCAGCGCACGGGTGGCCTCGGCGAACTTGGTCCGCCCCCGTTCCTGCAGCTCAGGGCTGGCCTCGACGATCGCGCGGCGCTCGGCGGCATGCTGGACCCGGTCGGCGAGCAGGTCGCCGACTTCGGCCAGCGCGCTCAGCATGGCATCGAACGGCGCGAGGGCAGGGTCGGCCCGGCCGACGGCGTCAGCGAGGACCCCTGGCAGCTCCTCTGAGCCTGCGAACAGCACGTCCCGCTTGTCGGCAAAGTAGCGGGAGAACGTCCGGCGGGTCAGTCCGGCCCGCTCGGTGATCTGGGCCACGGTGACGTTGTCGAAGCCGTGCGCGAGGAACAGCTCAAGGGCGGCTTCGCGCAGCCGGTCGCTGGCTTGAGGTTCCCACCGGGGCATGTGCCCCATCCTATCCCGATGTCCCACTGAGTCATCATCCTTGATAGACTAATGACTCAGTGAGACATCACGTACCGGATCGCGGAGGACAACCATGGATCTCGACGGCAAGAACATTGTCATCATCGGCGGCAGCTCGGGAATGGGGCTGGCCACCGCGACTGCCGCCGCCGCAGCGGGAGCGGCGGTCACGATCGCGTCAAGCGACAAGACCCGACTCGACACCGCGCTGGCCGCATTGCCCGCCGGATGCGCCGGGGCCGTGATCGACACCCGCAGCGAGGCATCCGTGGCTGAGGCACTCAGCCGGATCGGCGAGCTGGACCACCTTGTCTACACGGCCGGCGACACGGTCGTTCCGCGGCCGCTGGCGGAGGTAACGCCGGAAGAGGCCCGCCAGCTGTTCGAGGTCCGCTTCTGGGGCGCGGTCGCCGCGGTCAGGCATGCGGCCCCGCGGATCAGGCCGGGCGGCTCGATCGTGCTGACCTCCGGGACGATCGGGGTCCGGCCGTCCCCCGGAGCGGCGCTCGCGGCCGGCAGTGCCGCCGCGATCGAGGGCCTGACCAGGGGGCTGGCCGTCGAGCTGGCCCCGGTCCGGGTCAACGCGGTCCGGCCCGGAGCGATCCGTACGCCACTGTGGGACCCGGTCCCGCCGGAGCGGCGGACAGCGCTGTTCGCCGCGCTGGCCGAGCGGACGCTGGCCAAGACGGTTGGCGAGCCCGAGCAGATCGCCGCGGCCCACCTCTACCTGATGGACAACCGCTTCGTCACCGGCACCGTGCTCACCGTCGACGGTGGTGCCGTGCTGGCCTGACGCTCCCCCAGATCTGGGAGAGGTGCTGGGCGGCCGTGATTTGGTACCGTCGCTTTCGCCCGCCTTGTTGGCGGTAGGTCACGGTTGATCCCGGAGGAGCCATGGCAAGCGTCTACGACAGCGAGCGCCTGGCGGCGGCCTATGCCTCCGACCGGCCCCCGATACACCAGCACATGCTCCGGTCAGCTCGCTTGGCCCGGCAGGCCGACCGGGCCCTGGACGTAGGGTGCGGTGCTGGCCTGTCCACCGCCGTCCTGGTACCTCTGGCCCGGCAGGTAATCGGCCTGGAACCGGTCTCCGCCATGCTCGCGCACCGGCGGGCAGTCGCGCCGCAGGCCAGCTTCGTCATGGGCCAGGCGGAGCGGCTGCCGTTCGTGACCGGGTCGTTCGACCTGGTCACAGCGGCGGGCTCGCTGAACTACACCGACCTGCCGTCAGCTCTCGCCGAGATAGCGCGGGTGCTGACCCGGGATGGGACGTTCCTGCTGTACGACTTTTCCAACAGCGGGCGCTCGGAGAGCGGCCACGACCTGGCGGACTGGTTCGCCTCGTTCGAGCAACGGTTCCCGTGGCCGACTGACTGGCAGCCTCTTGACGTGCGCGAACTGTCCCTCGTGGCGTATCGCTTGCGCCTGCTCGACTACACAGACGTCGAGACCCGGCTGCCGATGACCTTTGATGCTTACCTGCGCTACGCGCTCAGTGAGACCAACGTGGAAGATGCCATCGCGCGCGGGGCCTGCAGCGCCGAAGAGGCCCGCGACTGGTGCCAAGAGACACTGAAGGCGGTCTTTGCGGACGGCGCAATGACCGTAGTCATCCCCGGATACATGGCAACGCTCGTTCTCGCGGCCGACGAATGACGACGGGCGGCAAGGTCGGGCTTAGGCTCGCAGTACCCACTCGTCGTCGCGGATGATGTCCACCGTGCCGCTCGGGCCGGTGCCGGTGACGGTCAGGCCCGCGCCGCCGATGACTACATCGGTGTGCACGGCCGAGCGGTTCAGGCCCAGGTCGTAGAGCTCCTCGCTGCTCTTTTCCAGGCCGCCCGCGACTGCGAAGGGGAAGCCCTGTCCCCAGGCGACGTGGCAGGCGGCGTTCTCGTCAAGCAGCATGTTGTGGAACAGGATGCCGGCCCGCGCGATCCGCGAGTGCCGGTCGACGAGGGAGACCTCCCCGAGGCTGCGGGCACCCTCGTCCGTCTCCAGCTGCGCCTGGACCGCCTCGCCGTTGCGGGTGGCGGTCACCGTGGTGATGCGGCCGCGCTCGATGGCCGCCCGCAGGCCCTCCACGATCCGGCCGTTGACGATGACCGGCTTGGTCAGCGTGATCTCCCCCTCGGCGCGACGCCGGTCGGGGCTGGCGAAGACCTCCTCGGTGGGCAGGTTGGCCATGTAGGGGATGCCATCGGGGTCTTCGTGCTGGCCGCCGCTCCAGCGGGTCCCAGGCAGCAGGCCGACGGTCAGGTCGGTGCCGTCGCCCTGGTAGTGAACCTCGGTCAGCTCCAGGGCGTCCAGTGCCCGGCTCCGGGCCGTCAGCTCACCGCAGCGGGCGCGCCAGGCGGCGACCGGGTCGGGCTCGTCAAGCCGCATCGCCGTCGTGACCGCGTCCCACAGCCGGTCGACGTCGGGCTGGCCGAAGACCTCGATCGCCCAGCCCGGGTTCGGCGCGGCCGCGATCGTCCAGCGGTGCCGGCCCCCCACGAGCATCTCCTTGATGGCCATGTGCTCATCGACGGGGAAGGCGGCCGCCTTGGCCGGGTCGGCGTCGTCGAGCAGGTGCGGGTCCGGATCGCCGATCAGCGCGATGAACACGGCGCGGGCCTCCGACAGGTTCCTGGCCTGCTCCATCACCCAGGGCCTCGTCCTTGTCAGCCGCTCCATGCTCGCGTGCATGACCCCCGAGCGCTTGACCGGGCCGTCGCGCCAGTCCACCTCGACCCAGGCCGCGCCGGCCAGGTAGGCCCGCTCCACCACCGCCCGGGCGATCTCCTGGTGCGCGATGTCGGACTGGAGCAGCACCTCCGAGCCGGGCTGCACGTTGGCTCCGACCCGAACGACCAGGTCAGCGAAGCGCTCCAGCCGCTGGCCGACATCAATTCCTGCCATTGCCACTCCCCGCCATGATGAGCTGGCCAGAAACTCCTGACTCGGAAATCATAGGACAGTCAGGGCGAAATATGACAGTAAAGATTTTAACGACTACTGGCAGTAGCCAGTTTATTGCTGTTATCAGACGGAAGCCAGGCAGAAGGGTGCGTGAGGGCAGGCTTGTTGCTGTTATAACGCGGGGTCGGCCTAGGCGCCGCCGAAGACGGCGCGCATCTTGTCGAGCTGCTCGGCGACGCTGTCGCGCTGCCTGGTCAGCTGCTCCACCTCGCGCTTGAGCTCGGCCCGGCGCTCGTCCGCGCTGGACTCCGCGGCCGTGAGCGCCTTGCGTGCCCTGTCCTTCGCCTTCGCGATGATCTCGCTGGCCTCCTGCTGCGCCTGCTTCACCACGGCGCGGGCCTCCTCCTCGGCCGCATCCAGCGTCTGGTCCGCCTGCGCCTTCAGGCTGGCGGCCCGCTTGTCGGCCTCGGCGGCACGCCGCTCGGCCTCGTCGACGAGCGTGCGGGTGGCGGCCTGGGCGGCCTCCATCTGGCCGGCTTCCTGGCGCTCGGACTCCTCCCGGCGGGCGGCCAGCTCGACCTCCCACTCGGCGGCGGCCTGGGACCGCAGCGACTCGCTCTCCTCCAGGAACCGCTGGACCTTCCCGCGCAGCTCATCGGCCTTGCGCCGGGCGTCGGCGATGACCTCGTCGTGCTCGCGCTTGCCGGCCGCCCGCAGCGCGGCGACCTCGCGGTCAGCGACCGCCCGCAGCGCGGCGACCTCCCGCTCGCCGGCGGCCCGCCGCATCCCGATGTCCTGGTCGGTGGCGACCCGCAGGTCGGCCATCTCCCGCTCGGCCCCGGCTACCAGCTCGTCGGCCCGCTGGGTGGCGCTCGCCACCAGCTCGTCGGCCTGCTGGACCGCGTTCGCCCGGGTGGCGTCGGCGGCTCGCCCGGCCCCCTCGCGCAGCTCCGCGGCCTGCTGCCCGGCCTGGGCCAGCAGCCGGTCGGCCTCCTGGGCGGCGGCTTCCCGCGCCTGCTCGGCGTGCTGCGTGCCTTGGGCGCGGACGGCGGCGGCGTCCTGGTCAGCGGCGGCCCGGGTGTCGGCGGCGTAGCCCTCCGCGTCCCGGCGGATGCCCTCGGCGTCCGCCCTGACCGCCGCGACGAGTTCCTGGGCCTGCTCCCTCGCGGCGAGCAGGAGCTTCTCGATGCGGGCGCTCACCGGGCTTTCCAGGTCCCGCATCCGCCGGTGCGCCTCGGTCAGCTCTCGCTGGAGGGCGAGCGCCTCCATCTGGTACTGGCGCAGGTCGGCCCGCAGCTGCCGCATCTCCTCCTCGTCGAGACGAGGCCCATAGGCGCGCCCGGCCGGGCCGATGGCCTGGCGCGGATCGCGCCCGCCCTGGTCCCTGCGGGGGTCATAGTCGCCTCGGTCTCGCGGCCGGGGCGGGTCGGGCTCGCGGCGGCCATGCTCGGGTGGCTCGCGGCGTCCGTGGTCGGGCGGCTCCCGGCGGCCAAGCCCGTCGGGCTCGGCCCGGCCGTACCCTTCGGCCTCGCGCTGGCGGTAGCGCGGCACGTTCCCCACCGGCCGCCCGACATCGGGGCGGGGCGGCTGCGGGACCCCGGCGTCGGGACGGGCGTCGCCGGTGTCCCGCTGCCTCATGTCACTCCGTTCCCCACCTGCCGCCAGTACGCGTGCGTCCTCAGGCTTTCAAGAGTAATGCGACTCGGCCGCTCCTGGTGAGAGAGGCTTTCATGACCGCGGGCTAGGAGCCCTTGCCCGCGCTGGTCAGCAGGCCGATGAGCGCGTGCACCAGCTCGAGGCTGGGGGCGGGCACGCCGGCCAGGCGCGCCAGCTCCACGGGTGCCGCCAGCAGCACGTCGGTCTCCAGGGGCCTCCCGGCCTCGAAGTCCATCAGCATCGAGGTCTTGTGGTCGCCGACCCTGGCGGCGCCCTCGAAGCGCCGCTCGACCGAGATCTTGGGCGGGCTGCCAAGGCGGCCGGCGATCTCGGCGGCCTCCCGCATCATCGCCAGGACCAGCTGGCGGGCGGGCGGATCGGCCGCGATCTCGGCCATCGTCGCCCGGGTGAGGACGCTGACCGGGTTGAACGCCACGTTGCCGAGCAGCTTGAGCCAGATGTCAGCCCGCAGGTCCTTCTCGACCGGGCACTTGAGGCCGCCCGCGATCATCGCCGCACTGAACGCGGTGCAGCGCTCGGAGATGCCGCCAGCTGGCTCCCCGATGGAGAACCTGGTGCCCTCGACGTGCCGGATGACTCCTGGCGCCTCGATCTCAGCCGAGCAGTACACCACGCAGCCGATCGCCCGGTCCGGCGGTATCACCGCCGAGACCGCGCCGCCCGGGTCGGCTGCCTCCACCCGACGGGCCTGATGGGGACCGTCCAGCCCGTGGAAGTACCACCAGGGGATGCCGTTCTGCGCGGCGACGACGGCGGTCCCCGGGCGCAGCAAGGGGGTGAGCAGCGGGCCCGCGCTCGCGTAGCTGTAGGCCTTCAGGCCGAGGAAAACGATGTCCACCGGACCGATCTGCGCCGGGTCGTCCGTGGCGGGAGGGTGGGCACGAAAGTCACCGCGCGGCGACAAGACGGTGACGCCGTCTCGCCGCATGGCCGCCAGGTGCTCGCCCCGCGCCAGCAGGTGGACGTCCGTGCCGCCGCGGTGCAGGGCCGCGCCGACGTAGGCGCCGATCGCCCCGGCCCCGACGATCGCTACCCTCATTCGCCCACCAGCCCGGCCAGATTGCGGCGCTGGACCTTGCCGGTCGGGCCCTTCGGGATCTCGGGCAGGACGGTAATCCGGGCCGGCCGCTTGAAGGCGGCGAGCCGGTCCGCGCAGTAGGAGATGAGCTCCCGGGGCGTGGCCTCGATGGCCGGGCCCGCCGGCCCCGCGTCGCTGGCCTGCCCGCGCAGGACGACGACGACCCCCACCTGCTCGCCGTACTTGTCGTCAGGCACCGGGTAGGCGGCCGCCTCTGCGACCGCCGGATGGCCGAGCAGCACGTCCTCCACCTCGTACGGCGAGATCTTCTCCCCCGCCCGGTTGATCAGCTCCTTGACCCGTCCCACCAGGGACAGGTAGCCGTCCGCGCTGAGCCTGCCGACGTCGCCCGTGCGGAACCAGCCATCCCTGAACGCGGCCCGCGTCGCGTCCGGGTTGCCGAGGTACTCATCGACGACGGACGGGCCGCGCACCGCTACCTCCCCCTCCTCGCCGGCCCGCACCGGCCGCCAGTCGTCGTCAAGGGTGGCGATCTCGGTGCCGGTGGCCCGGCCGACCGACCCTGGCCGGCGCTCGCCTGGCGGCAGCGGGTTGGAGGCCATCTGGTGCGCCGCCTCAGTCATGCCGTAGGCCTCCACCAGCGGGACGCCGATCACGTCCTCATAGCGCTGCCACAAGACGGCGGGCAGCGGCGCCGAGCAGGATCGCACGAACCTGAGCCGGCCGGCGGGGGGCGCGGGCAGCGCCTGGGCCTGCGCGAGCAGCCGGGCATGGATGGTCGGGACGGCCGTATACCAGGTGGCGCCGCAGCGGCCCGCCTCGTCCCAGAACGCCGACGGCCGGAACCTGGGCAGCACCACGGTGCCGCCGGTCGACAGCGTGGCCAGCACCGTGGCGACCAGGCCGTGCACGTGGAAGAGCGGCATGACGCACAGCGTCACGTCCGCCTCGCCCAGCTCGTAGCCCCGGGCGACCGCGCCGGTCGAGGCGATGAGGTTGCGCTGGCGGATGGGGACGGTCTTGGGCTTGCTGGTGGTGCCGCTGGTGTGCAGCAGCAGGGCCAGCGAGTCAGGGCCGCCCGCCGGGTCGCGCGGGTCGCCGGCCTGGCCGTCCGCCTGCCACTGGCTGTCTTCCATGCCGATCACG
>Ga0335072_10001631_pt1 | contig 36143 bp, 29 predicted proteins | sample Lox_Sample_21_FD_206725 | JGI IMG/M metagenome (GOLD analysis project Ga0335072, IMG submission 206725) | Soil microbial communities from Loxahatchee National Wildlife Refuge, Florida, United States - Lox_Sample_2.1 | ecosystem: Environmental > Terrestrial > Soil > Wetlands | place: USA... | reverse complement strand
CAATGGCAAAGGCAACAATTGATGAACCATTCCGGGTCAGATAGTATTTCCCACCGGGCTGTAAAAGAGATGACCAGGGATCACGCTCTTTGATCTCTTCGAATCCAGAGGCCTTCAGCCGCTCTGCCGCAGAATGAACAGCATGGAAAGCTTAACATGGTCAGTATAGGATCATGAGCTGGAAAAGGAGACGCAGAACTAACGAGTTGGAGAAGCATTCACAAAGGCCAAGAAGTCGTGTGCTTTGGCATTGACATGATGGTGTTTTGAAGTCATCTTAATAGGGTTACCTTCGCTGTATAATCGGAAGCTGCTGCGTCTGAATTGGTAGACACTCGAAGAGCAAAGTCTCAGAAGATGTACTCTCTTCAACATATATAGATTCCAAGCTCCTTATTAGAAGATATGTACAATAATTGTATATCGTCGGATCGTTGTGTAGTGATTGGGTTATTGGCTACTGGCTACTGGCTACTGGCTACTGGCTACTGGCTACTGGCTACTGACTACTGGCTACTGGCTACTGGTCGCCTAAGGATGCAAGGCAGCCCTCTATCGGCCAATCCTCCCATCTTTGTGCTTCATATGTTTGCTCCGTATGCACCAATATATAAATTGTTTGCGACAGCAATCAAGCTATGACTTCCACCACACGTCATGAAGATCTGAGCCAACATGATCATCTCTCAGAAACCGGCGATCTATCCCATCATGGCGACTTCGAACCTGAACAGGCAGCAATGTTGCAAGACCTTGCAAGAAATGGGGCGCCAGAAGCGCAAGTGTATGGCTATCCCGAAGTTGGAGCCAATGGCGGGCATCTGACTGGCTATTCTGATAATGCTTCCAATGATATGCATTCAAATGGTGTGCTTCTGGTCGTTGGTCTTGCAAATTATATGGACTTTACTTACGTTGAAACAGGGCTTTTGCAAAGCCAGCAAGATTTGGACCTTGATGATCCTGCAGCATTGTTAGAATCACTGGCAAATTTCGAACATCCACCCGCTAGCAGCAATGCGCCAATCTCGAATGATCACTTTGCATCCCTTCTGCAAGCTGCAGCAACAGCTGGAGGTGAAGAAGCCGCGCGAATAGATCTAGGCAAGACCCGCAGGAGTACGAGACAGTCGAGAGCTACAGAAGAGCTCGTTACGAAGCAAAAAGATACACACGAGGTTCGACCTAGGCGAAGACTGAATGATAAGCCTAATCTCACGGAGAGTCATGACTTTGTAACAAGGGGTACTAAGCGTAAAAGAGTACTAGATGAGACGGACGAGGAAGAGCAGCTGAGGCGAGAGCGTGAGATATGGGGCCCGGAAGAGCCAGAAGAAGAGAACCCATTCGATCAAGAGCCCCAATACGGACACTCGCCAATTGCCACGTCTGAAGCCAGAGCGGCTGGTGTACATTCCGCTGCAGCATTGTTTCGAAGACCGTCTAGTGCCTCGAAGAAGTACACAAGTACGTACTTTGTACTAATATATCTGCGCCCAGCTGACACATCATGACAGGACCGCCAATGTCAAAACTTTTCACATCACTTGAACTAAGTCCTGAGCAATTCTTACATTTGCAAGCGGCAGCGAAGGTATATATGTTGGATCCCAATTATCCTGAGCGAAGAGACTGCGTAGGAAACCGAGGAAGAACAGACACCGATATGGTAAAACTTAAGCTATTTGGCTGTGTCAAGTCTTTTCTTGAGGATGAGGGATGGGGAGAACGGTGTTTTGGAAGCAACACAGAAGGTGCTGAGTCTCGAAAGCTGAGGTGGCCGCAAATGAAAAATAAGTAAGTCGGTAGATGTCCACTTCTAAGTTAAAAGTCTAATATCTGCTAGGGTAATCTCGCTGGTGACGCCTCTCCTCCGCCGCATGGTGACGAATGAAAGGCAACGACAATACGCCGTCGAGACCCGGAAATCCACAAGTACAACGACTAGCACTGGAAAGGCAACCAACAGAAAAGCCCGTGGTGCGCCAGATACTCCATCCATAACAAAAGAGGCCTCTGCTCGATACCCAGATATTGATCCCAAACTAGATCAGTACCACTACAACATCGATCCATCCTTCAACCCTGCTACGGCCGCCGACGATCCTTCAGCCCCACATCAAGATCGCGCCCCTTTCCACACCGACATCTCGGCATCCCAAGAGCCTTTCCCCACATCACCGGCTTCAGAGAATCATATTAAGTACCACGTCAACATCCTCCACAATAGCCTCCGTATTCAGCCAAAACTGCTGCTCTCCCCATCGTCCTGTCCTGGCTTCTCAAGCTTAGTACAGCACGTCCGTGGCGCGCTGAGCGATGACAGTGCCAATTTCATATGTGTTCAAGTTCTAGCTCCAGATGGATTGAGGGATGCGGGGAACGATGAGGCATGGTTAAATGCTGTCAAGAGTGTGGCGGACTGCGAATGGATGGATGGGGAGGTCAGGGTGTTAGTAGAAGTGAGATACTAGGGATGAGACCCTATGAGAAGACTTGTCCCATAAATGATAAATAAATATTGCCCTTATTGCCTCAAGGAGCGATCGGTATACCATTATATCAGGAATTGCTCGGAGGAGCTTGGAGATAAATAGACAGCAAGCAGCAATCGCAAACACACCAAACCACACATAGCAATCCCTCTCTTAACTTCAGATATCCCTCCGAATAAAAGAGTTGATAGCTCACCTCACATCTCACTAACCCTCACTTCTCCACCAAGATTCCTTTTCGTAACTTTCACCTCCCCAACTCCCAGCACCGCTAACACAAAATCCAATCAGGACAGGCCAGCCCATCGAGAGGATCCGTTGTGCAAGGTGTAGCCACCATACTGACACTCACAACCAATTCAGCAGTATCCATCGAGCCCAACTGTTGGGCGCACGAGAAAGTGGACACATGGAGTGGGTTGTTGGACGGTATGAGGGCGTGAATTGTTAGATAGAAAGTGAGGGGATGTGAAGGGGTGTGTATATTACTCTGTAGCAAGTCCTCAAAAGAAACTCGTCTTCTCTAACTCAAAGCACAAAAATAAAAATTCAGTTACAACTTGGGCTATCAACTCTGCCTGGTTCGAGTGAGCTTGGGCTGCATCTTCTTATATATATATATATATTTATTTATTTTTTTTAAAAAAAAACTTGTCCTATTTTATTTTTTCTTCTTTTGTAGGGAGCGAGGTTGAGGAAAGGGGTGGGACGTGATAGGGACACGATGATGAAAACAGTCAAGATAGCATGACGTAGCTTTACTACACAAGATATAGTTTTGCTCTCTCGAATTCACACTATACCACAGATGCAAAATAGTTGACACTATAATCTTACATACTCATTAATGCTTTGCACAATCCTAGTGGACTTTAGCTGTGGAAAGCCATGGTTGGTACTGCTCTCCTAATTTAAGGATTGCAAGTGATATATACAAGACTAGCGCCCCGCCCATGGCCTAAAACGCCATAGAATGCTTGTGAGAACCCATTGCAATCATAAACAGAATCAATCAAGGATCCTCATTCGAGTCCTCCACTGTTGCGGCTCTCGCCTTGCCCTTGGGAGTCCTATGGGATGTCTCTTCGGCTTCGGAATGGAGCGCGGAAACGTTAGCTGTTGGACCTGATGTTGACGATTTATCTGCTACTATGGTTGTAGATGTTGATGTCTCAGGGTCGGATGGTGGAGCTGTTGTAGGAGGGGAGGAACTGATGGGGTAGCTCGTGCTTGAGGATCCGAACAGTTGTGCGGCACCCCAATTAGGCAGCGGTGGCTCAGCTTCATCCACAGCTGAAGATTGGCCGTTAATACTGGCTGTTGGCATATGTGTTGGCACTGTTGCCAATTGCTCACTGGCATTTGTGGTAGGTACAGCGGGTGCAGCTAACTGCACTTGTGTTGTATCACTTGGAGGAATAGAAGTGGAAGACGGCACAGATTGGGTAGTTGCAGCTGCAGGTTCTGGCACTCGAATGCTGGTACTGGCAGTAGGCTGGCTTCCAGCTAATTGAGATAGTACACCGTTGACTGACGGAGCCGCACGGTCCAACCGCTGCAGTGGTAGCAAGGACCATCCCTCTGGAATCGTCAGCCCTGGCGGCAAATCAGGACTCCCTGACGGTATTACCGAAGTCCCCGGAACCGCTGCATGTTGCTGCAGACGTGGCACTGCAGTGGAAGCGCCAGGATATGGCATGAAATTTGATGCAAGTGCCGTCTGCGGTATCTGTGGAGGTCCACCAGTCGGAGGCGCTGTTACGTTGACACCCCGAATGGTTCGGTATTGCGCTAATTGTGCTTGTAACTGCCGAATTACTTGCAATTCATCATTATTGAGCCGTAGTTGGTGAATTTCTTGCATGATTTGCTGCTCGACTTGTTGTAATTGTGACTGGATGGAGCTAGCCGGCCTATTAGCGGCTGCAGCTGTACCTGGCGGTGGTGGGAGCTGATGTCGTGGAAATCCGAGCTCCAAGCCATATAGCCTTGGCCCACCGGGCGCAGGGTTTTGCTGATTTTGCTGATTTTGCTGAGCGCCTGGAAATCGTTGGGCGAAGTCCTGAATGTTGTTGGCTTGACCAAATGCAAATCTTAGCGGTCCAAGTTGTATCATCCTCACATTGTTGGCAACATGGGGAGGTTGTCCATTGGCCTGCGGTCCTGCTCCTGCAAGTTGTGCCCTTCCTGCAACTTGCCCCGGCACACCCTGACCAGGCTGCTCAGCCTGACCTTGGGAATGTCGATTTTCCACTACAGGTCTTCGACATGTCGGACACACTTGTTGCCGCTCAAGCCAGCTTTTCAGGCATCCAAGATGTAAAACGTGTCCACAGGGCAACTTCTTGGGTCTTGACCTTTCATTGAGTGTCGGTGTGGGTCTTGCTCTCGCTTGTGGAGGCTGAAGCACTTCGTTTGCGGGAGGAACTCCGTTAGCGGGAGGAGCTGGCAGTTCAGCTGGATTCGTCACCGACCACGGCCTCATCTCCTCTCGGCATATAATGCAAGTATCTTCCCTCTGGATTTCTTCTGCGGTTGCATCTGGGTATCTCTCGTTCATATCTTGTGTTGCTTTTCGGTACCGTAAGAACGCTGTAAGTCTCTTTATGAAGGACCGCGCTGTAAGAAACAAATCGCGCATTATGTGGATCGGGAGGCCATAGAAGGTTAACAGAATGAAAAAGAATGTAGTGTAGATCCCCAATTTGACGAAATCTTAATTCAAACATTAGCCACAAAGCATTGCAAGCCCGTATGTCACACATACCTGTCATGAGATCAAGGGTTAGTACCCATTGACCCTTTGCTTCCCAACCAGGCACTTCAATATCCATTTCATCCACATCATCTTCGGATGGTAACTCTGGTAATTCAGGCGCCGGTTCACTGTTCTCAGCCGTTTCGGTTGCTGCCGCTGCCATCGCTGCCCTCTGTCTCAAGATTTCTTCTCTCTCCTCTCTCACCTCTCTTCGCCGCCATTCCAGCCGTTCCGCCGTCTGCTGCTTGACAATGCGTGCATCGACCAAAGATATACAATATCGTAAAGCAGTTGAGAAAGACGATGTCGTCAAGACCGCAAATTCAAACAGGAACATGACCATCATATTCGGTCGGGCCTGTTGGATGACTGTATGGATCGTATATCCAAGGATATATATATCATAGGCCAGCGACAATGCTAACGATAGAGAGAGTCGAGTATGGACCAAGCGTGGATTTTCTGGAGGTTGCTGCTCAAGGACCTCAACTCTTCCCTCCCCAATCCATCCCCAGACTTTTCCAGCAAGCAGCGCGACGAACATCACCAAGAACCAAGCACCGACCTCCTCACGAAAGATGGTCATAGCCAAGCATGTCTCCGTAACCGCAAACCATGCCTTCTCATATAGTTGTTCGATTTCAATTGGTCTAAGAGGGCCATAGAATATTCGTTGCAGCCCGAACATCAATGAGGCAATGATGAATAAGATCAAGTTCGTAAGGATCTACGCTGGCGTAAGATAGGGCGAGGGAACATTGGAGGTACCAGGATCAACAAACCATCAAGCATAAGTTACTTTGCGAGAGGTACACGCAAGCTGAGTAGAAGTTTGCGCGCTGATTGAACGCATATATTATGACACCAGCTGCCAGGGCCGTAGAAGTCTATACATTGAATTAGTGATGAATTCCCTATTCCGTAGACAAATTGTGCGGCAGATGAAGCTTACCCCAGCATACGCGGCCAACCTCATATTGAAGAGTTCCTTCTGACGCTTCCGGCAATGAGAAACATATGACCTCCAGAGGTACTATTGATACTCATGTACCCATAGCGGATAAGGTCGTTGAATGTCCACAGCAACCTGGCCATTTCCTAAACGATGCACGCGAGCGCCGCTAAAGCATTCAATGACGAGAGGCACGTGACATACCGCCTAATAAATCGCTGCTTTAGGCATAAATTGTCTTTCTGCCAGCAGCAGTTAAAGAAACAGTGCAAACTACTTCATACTACGCATCATCATTCTCATTCATGTCTTCCTACTTCTTAGCTAAGGATTATGGGTATAATTTTTGGTGCTGGTAGCATATACTCATCATGTCAGTCCTTTCATTGATTGCCACTCCAGCCCTACTCTCCTCGACGCGAAACTATTCACATCTACCCCATCAGACATAATATTTTATAGCCGCAACAATCCTTTCGATCTTGAACCGCCCAGATGAAATTCCAAAAATCCACAAGTATGCGTTGGATCACGGTGCCGGAGCAACGGATTACAAACCAGTACATGAAGAGCAGCTAAGGATCTCACGGCGCATGCGTGAAGCGCTGGTGAAGGCTGGAGCAATTAGCGGACAAGGCAAACTTGATCCCTCAGCCTCTAGTTTCACATTTGACTAGATATAATCCATCAATGCTCTTCTTTCCCTTAAGGCTGTCACACCTCAAGACCTACAAGACGAGCCGCTGGCTTATTCACCCACTTTTCGACCAGTTGACATCTATGATGTCCCATCATCGCAGATATTCCGTCGGGGCCAAGCCTTCTTTGATATGATATACGGGAAAGTCTCTAAGCGAGTGATGGGCCAGATGGATAGATCTGGGACGGAAGATCTGGGCTTGACAGCGAGGTTGATGTATGATATATCTTGACCAATACGAATGTGTTGACTGCAGTAGAGACTAGTTTTGTCCTAATTGCAGGATTGATACCTTAAGATGTATACTTTTCAAGTTATTAAGCTATAACATTATTAGGTGAACCCACAACTCAAAGGCCATTTAAGGGGAGCTTTAAATGGAGGTGCGACAGTAGAGGAGGTAAGAGCTGTGAGAGATGTTTTTATGAGGATATGTGATGTTTCTGGAACGAAGATAATAAAGGAGGACGTTCCAGCAGGCTGGGGTTGGAGAGGAGAGGTTGCAAATTTATGAATTTGATATGTGTATCTAGATGTAATGAATCATTCAGGCCTCTTTCGGACGAAGGAGAACGGATATGCCAAACAGGAAATGTGACGGAATGGACGAAGAAATCCAGTTAAGAGGTCCAGTGAGAAAGTGAAACTTGTGTTTTACCAATAGACTCTTTCTGCACTTCTATTTAGCACATTAGAAAGGCAATGTGTCTTGCCCTGTCAAGAACGAAATTCAGTAATGAGCAGGAGAAGTTTATTTTCCGGAGTGCCTGCCGTTCAACTTCGTTGGCTGTGTTCTCACAACTAGAGACAATGATTTAACACTCTGAAACTTTGACATTGTTCAATTTAAAGGTCCAAAGTTTATCTGCTTCCTGTACTCGAGCCAGTGATGGAGTGGCAAGAGGTGGACTCTATGTGGATCTCCAACTTCTGATGAGAGGGCGGATAAAAATAAATAATTGTAGTACACTTGGCTACTGTATGTTAGTATATAGTAGATTCGGATAATGGCTTACCTTCTTATTCAGTGTGTACCAGTCGGCAAATTTGGGCTAAGCTGAATTCTGGCTGATCTCAAGAGTAATACTTTCACACTTGGGACAGGAGGATGCGAAAGTTAGGTCGGTTCAGGTGCGCAGCACTACGCTCCATGCGTCTACCTATTTCCTCAGAAAGAAATTCGGGGGCCTTCCGATCGATCATGAAAATGGGGGCTCTGCATTTGTTGAACCAGACTTACGGGCGCTTACCTGCTCATCTAATCGCCACCACTTCTTGGCATCTTGTTTTTTGATTCTGGAATATGACCCCATTGTGACAAGGGCAAGTCTAGATTTTCCGTATCGGCGATCGTCTCAACCATATCCGTCGAGTTGACGGTCATCTACGGCCTCAAAGGGAGAGGAAAGCACAGGTTGTGCCACGATGGAATTCTAGACTAGACGTGTCGGGTGTGTTGTCATGCAGAATGCCCAATGAGATCAAATTAGTTAGCTCGATCATGCGATTCTGAGACAAGCTGCCCCTCGTTTTCAACATCGCACCGTCCTAATTGGTAATCAGTGGGGTTAGAAGTAGCAGAAATGGACGAGAGGGGCCCAATACCTTGGGACTGGCGAGGGTTTGGGATTCGCCATTCTCAATCCGCATGCCCATAGCGAAGTGGCGTATGGAAATATCCGCTTTGATTCATCCAGCCAATCGCGGTGCCAGCTTAGCACGCAACATGCATCCTACCCTATCTTTGCTGTTGCATGTCTCAAAGTGACAGATCCATTAGACATGGAACGGGGTCGAGATTAAATGGCGGGTAAGGTCGAAGCAAGAGCGCCGTATGGATGTTACGCTGTGGTCAAAACAATGCCGCTCCCGGCAAATATTGGCCATGGGGCCAAGACGGCGTGGCCGCAACCATGGGACGATTCGCACTGATCGATTTGGAATGAGACAATAAGCGGGGAATAACCCACCAACTCAAGCAGTTTAAGCCGCATTTTGGAGAATTTGGTTGAAAATGGCGTCGCGAGGCAGCCACCCAACTTCTAGTACTATCGCTATGGCTTGACCGGTGTGGAATGCGCTCCTGACTTGCATTAGCTATGGCTACTAATACCAGCAAACCAACCTTCTGAATCACCACATGCGCCCATCCGCGTGGCGAAATTTGAGGTGCCATCTCTTGGGATTCAGACAGCAAGGTAACAGAAATGAAAAATCATTGTCCGCCAGACTCCACGTTCGTCCGGGACACATATCGCCCCAGTCCTGAACGGAAGACGAATTGAGGCGTGTTGCACTAATAAGCCCATATAGGATTTGACATTATTGAACTAAATATCACCAAATAGCCTGGTGCTATGGGGGCCGGCACAAAAACGCCATCACAATTCAACATGCCCAAAGCACAGTACCGAGAGCCCGGCGGCATGGCTCGCGATCTCCAGGCACGGCAGGCAGGGTCCATCACGAGATCGGGAACGTCCAGTAGTCAATACGAAAAGTATGCACATGCACGAACCGACATCCGCGACAACATTGGATACTAGCCACACATTATTGTCCAGTTGAGGGAAGCCCGCCCCAACTCAGTTTCTGCTTCCCGTGTTCAAGCCTCTTTTTCGAAGTCGACCATCCACCGCGAAGATATATATTAAATCATACGACACGCATGCTTAGCTTTCCTAGAAGCAGGATAACCTTGCGAACATCATGATTCCAGAAGGTAGCATTGAGGTGATCGACAACAAGGACCTCTACAGTACCTGAAGATCCATAGCGCGACACTCCTGAATCGCTTTCCCCCCTCCCGTTCTAGACAGATCAACAGAGAGACTATGATAAGGTATTCGGCTATGTGAGACCTCCGCGGCGGTACGAGAAGCTTGGGTCATTTGGTGGTAGGGAAGAGATGGTGCCATCCTCGGGCGCGATCTGGTAAGTCGGCCGCCGCCAAGCCCCACACCAACATTGCCCTATTCCACCACCAGCAATGGATAGTGCGTGCGCCACCGTAGTCTTTCCATTTTCTGGGTATCTCATGAGCGCTGAGTGTCTGCAAGTGATGTTTTAGACGCAGAGCCATCTATCACTTACTTGTTGGACTTGATTGAGGCGTCTGGAGGTAACATCGGTGTGGAAATAGGTGCATAGGGTAAGGTGTGCATACTGTGAGTGCATAAAACGTCGCAATGCAAATCGTGAATAATTCCCAATGCAGGCTTCCATGCGAACGCCAAAGGTCGAGTTGCAAGCTGATAAGCCATCTACGCTTTTGCGCTCTCACCGAGCCTCCTGGTTGTCACATGTGTGGCTGCCACGAATTCTAAATGGAAGAGCGATGAGCTGCACGCAGTCAGAAGGTGGCATGTCATGTCAGTCATCAAGGCCACTGACACCACCTCGGCGCACTCGGCGCATCGTATCTCACCGCTGCAGTCATCGTCGCCGCCGTCGCAGTCGCTGCACAATGCAGCGGTGTTACTTCCCGTTGAGCGGTGGGACAGCGACCTTAAGATTGTGGATGACCGGTTATTAGAGTATTTGCTTACCCTGTACTGCATGGAAACTTCCTTGACACCGACCCAGAAAAGATGTGGAACCACTCACGGCGACTCCGAAGGGCGCTTATGCGTATAGGCACTAGCGCGGATGCTCGGGGAAGGGGGTGCAAAAAAAGCGGGAACCGGGGGTTTGTCGATCCATGGACATGCTAATTCAGCCCTATCGATACCCCAGTTAAGGTCACTTGTCAGGGGTTGGACCGTGCGCGCTTGCCAGCAGGCATGTGTTACCGAAGTTCCTCCTAAAAGCTTCTATGCTATGCACAGCCATGCCGTCTAACCCACGCCGACAACTTTAATCAGATGTATTAGTTTGCTTTTCATTGCTAGTGGTGGGCTCGACGACTGTCGCCTTCCTTAACAGACGTCACAGAGAGGTGAGCATGATCAAAAGAACTTGGCTTTCCATAGAAAACTCCTTATGCTAGAGTAATATCTTAGGGCGGGCTCCGCCCCCACCCCAGATCGCTGCACTGATCACTGCGTTGGACATTGTAACTCGACCCACCTTCACCCTCCTTTTCAATCTCCTGTCACAAGCATACAAATGAAGGGTGCCTAGGTGTAGCTCGTGTTAATGGTGGACACGCCGTCGCCGAAGTTGTGCCTTCGTTATCAGAACGGATCAAAGGATCGACTGACTGGATGCGGGTCGCGACAGCGAGGAGGAATAGGATTCATACGATGGAGTCATCCAATTTTGGCTGTATTTTACGAAAGTTCTGTGAAGAAGACCCTTTCCATGTCAGTGCGATGCGGCGCGTTTCGACTGCCGAGCTCAGATAAGGGGTTTGAGAATTCCCAGGAGAGCTTCTTGGCCGTCAATTATTGCCCAACCACCACGCATTGATATTAGCTCAAACTATTCTATGCAATTGCTTTGCCCAGAGTAGCGCCAGGCTTATCAGACCGATTTCCTTTCGTCTCATGATTGCATTTTATGATCGCAGGACCGTTTAATATTGCGCATTTTCCTCGCGTCGCCTGGTACGCAAGCCGGCTGCAGATTTGACGGTACCCAATCTTAAGGCGAACTTAGGCATTTCGTGACTTGGCCACTCAGCGCGCGCGAAGTATCGTTTCGCATTCAAACTCCAAACATTCTCGAACAAGGTCATGGGGGTGTTGCTATCTGCAAGCAGTTCAGACGGGGGATAAGGAGTTTCGGGGCAAATAGCAAAAGGCAAGCTCTGTATGGAGACACGATGCGTGAGGAGATACCCCTCCAATTAATTCCTGTGTCGTGACAGGTTAGGATCGATCGATTTTCCATAGGGCTGAAGGCGTGGTGGAAGCGAAGATCCCTGCGGATGAGAAGGAAGATAACAACGGATGGTTCTAATCCTGCACGTACAAATTCGCGCAAAAGGCATATGCCGGAATGACTACATCAGAGTTGAATTGGTTGCAATCGTTGACTGAGTTTCGTCGACGGATTCAGTGATTATTTTGGCTGATGAAATTGTCTTAATTAACTCTCACGCCAGGTTACATGTACGGCAGCCATTTTTCAGGCACCAGAATAAAATCGCTCCTGGTTGGGTCGGTGAGCATGGGTGTGCTCTACAGCATTTTGCAAGTCTGCCTCGCCAAATGGCTCACTCCGCAAGGAGAATTTCTTCCGTCATAGCAACGATACTCTTTAGAATCATCGTGGGCAAGATTCCCAATGAGATTATTGAATTTGCTATGATGCAAAATTAAGTCATCAAGGCAACGATAAAAAGGCAAGCACAGCCTCAGTCTTGTGGCAGGGTCCTTCGCGTTTCTATTTCTGACTGACGCACAGCCAGGGATCTGAACTGCGGTACGGGCCTGTGGCTTCATAAGGTCACCAATCACATATCGTCCTAAGGCCGCTGAGCCACAACGCCAACTATGTCCCTGCGATAGTCTTCGCAAACCAGTCACGAGCGCCCTACTCAACCTTGTGCTGCACTGTCTCTCATCTGAATTCTTTCGGGAGTAGGCAAGTTGTACTATGAGATGACAATTTACCAAGCAATAATCTTATCTACCTGCCCTTTGGCCTCGGAGTTCTAGGCATCCAATATTTATCCAGATCTATCAGGTCTCGATATGTCCGCGTGGATGGCAGGGAAGAGAAAGAGGAAGGACGAGCTCGACCCATGTGTCGGGACGCGCTTGTGCGATCGTAGAGACAGATTGATTAAATTGATTGACTGATTTTGATATCACCTTGGCGATGTGCCGTAAGCTACCCTGTGCGATCAAATTCGATCCTGTGCCCCGATGTCTAGAGTCCGATTGAGTTTGGGGGGGGGTATGGATCAGGGATGCGAATGTTCCTCTTTCGGAGCGCGGAAGCGAATACACGGTCGAGAACTTCGCACTTCGGGGACGATGATCATCCAAACTCTATCTGGCCCGGTCGGTCGCGGCGCCCACGGCGCGAAGTCTCGCTCCTTGCCTTACCCCAAAAATCAATGGCTGTTAGTCTTGGATCTGCATCTCCCGCATCCAAGAAGGGACGCGACTAGCACATCTTTGGCTAAGCCGTTCTTTACCTACTGCCTAATACGGACGGCCTCCTGTAAGTCCCCTCGACATCCTGAACGCAAGCAATAAGTTTCTGTGTTACAATGTGTCATCTTCTGACTACCATCCCAGTCACCAAGTTGACGATTCTGGTATGAGTCCTTGACCGCCTCCGCCGGAGATATGCGACGGAGTTGATCCAAGGATCAAGTTTTTGTTTGCTGATATGATATTTTCGGCTATTCCATGCAGTACCCTGCAATTAACCTAATTATTGGGCATTATCTTTATATTTTGGTCATAGGCCCATGGATAAAGCGGAGGCCTGACAATGAAATAGGGCCCGTATACAAGCCAAATAATTTACAATACATACGTACAGACTGTGCACATCGTCTGGAGACGCCGATCGGCTCTGGGGCATGGTTAGGCGGTAGGGCAGACCGGCGAAGCAGGTGGTACATAGTAAGGGTTGGGGGGGGGGAATTCTAGGTTGAAGCTACGAGGCCTTCAGAAAAGATAGCAAATCGACGGATACGGTAGGCAGGCAGGGTAGAATAGAGAGTTAAGTTAGAATAATCAAGCCTGATACGGCGAAGACTAAAAACACAGCACACAGCATCGCACCAGCACAGCCAACACATCCACGCACCGTATTATTATTGTGTATTACTCCGTATGTCGACCCCGGCTTAGACCGCGACCCAGATAAAACCTCTGAGCATCGCCTTGGGATGCCCAGCCCCCTGTCCGGCATAAGCGAGACACCCCTGCGAGGCTAAGGCTCCTGGTTCAGTGTAAGGCATGGGTCCCGGTCCAGATGTGGGCGTGCTCGCACTCGTACCTTCTTTTTGGGCTCGACACCTCTCGGCCACACCCCTCTGCCGTCAACTACCAGCCAATACCAATACTATATCCCCACGACCCTCCTCCCAAAATATTCATCATGCTCTCTCGTTCTTCCCACTTCATCATCTACTACCAAACTCGCTCGCTCATAAAGGTAGAGATCGGCACTGCTCGATAACATCATACCGATTTAAGCATCGAAGCTTCATCACTTACTACTACACCAACTTAATTCTACTCCGCCACACCTCGGACCTACTCTTGTACGACTGACTACTTGACCGCGCATAACCGTCCAGTATATACTCATATATATATACTCCCTTCCCAGTCCTGATCTTTCGCCATCCTAGTTGTTGCAGATCTTTGTATCCGGACCAGAAACATCGACGCTCAACCTAGTATCCTGCGCTCCCACACACACCAGGAACAATCCATCTTGACGATACAAGTCGTTGGCCTCAAACCCTGTCTACTAGACGTGGGTTTTGGCCATAGACCACGTCGTTGAGAATACACAATTGAGGTATGGAACACAATTGCCCCCCATTCGACTCTCGTCGCAGCCTTTTTGACGATTGGTAGCCGACGCTCCTCCTGCTCGGCGCTTCGACTCTAATTACATCTAACAACAATGGTCTCTCTTGCAGACCAGACTGCTTACATGCTCGCTCGCAACGAAGACATCGACTTTACTACCTTTACTGAAGCTAATTCTCAGAACATGTACGCCCAGGAGATCTACGGATTTGAGAGCATGCAAAACTATCTCGACGCTCCCGAGTACACTCACCCGAGAACATCCCAAGATTCGTACCCACCATTCTCTAGCTTCGCCGCTGCACCAGTTTACCCGGACTCTCAACAATATATGAATGAAAAGAACTCTCCACCTTATCCAGTTGAGTCGCCAGAGCTTCGACCACCGCCCTCAAGTCTTTCCACAGCGTCGGGACCTTCGGCTTCGTCTTCTACGATGGGCTCACCTTACTCAAATCATGGCCAGACAGTCCCCATTCCGGAGTGGACTTCCACAGGACTCGGCATCAATCCCAGCATTGTTGGCGGCGGCTACGACGGCTTCACCCCGGACTTCAGTTACACAACGTCAGGTATTGAACACGAGCTCGCTTTCACAGACGTGTCCAAGTCACATGTCTTTGTTGGTGAGTGCCCAAAAGTCTCAGAGTCATCGTCTTCTGTGTCCACTTTTGTTCCCTCAAACCCTACGGGCATGATGGGAAGCCTTCTCGATCATCACGGGAGTGATGCAAGCACTCTCAGATCGACTCAGTCTCCTCGTTCGGCCATCACCCCACCTTCTAGTGGCAGTGACTTCTTTTTCAAATCTCCTTCGACGCCCGCATCTTCTACTTCTCCTCTGTCAACGCGCCGTTTTTCCGTCATGTCTCAAGGCACTTCAAGCACCGCTGGCCGGACTCAAGATTGTCGATCCTCTCCTTTTCTTTCAACTACACAATCTGTCCAGCCAGACGTGATTGAGCAGCCTTCTTATACCACAACTTATCATCAGTCTCCTTTCTTTTCTCAGACAAGCGGTCAATTTATTCCGCCCCTTGAATCTTCATGTTTGTTTCCTCTGTCATTTCCCTACACGTACCATTTCTTCTCGTCGCCACGACAAACTCTATTGAAATCTTTACTAACGCGCAGTATTACAGATCCATCCTTAATTCATCAATATACTGGTGCGCCGGTTCAGACACCCGTGACGGGCGGCGAACAAATCGAGTTTCAATCTCATCACATGTATCCACCACCTCATTCACCTACACCATCAAACCAGTCGGCACATAGCTCGCGACCTATCAAGCGCAGCCAGTCTCCTTACCTCAATGCATATCAAACCTATCCATATCCGCAACGAAGACCTTCTCTTATGTCACATGCATCATACGGAAGTCAAGACGACAGCGATGAAAACCGGGAGAAGGGTAGATGCCCAAACCCCGAATGCGGCAAGGTGTTTAAGGATCTGAAGGCGCATATGCTCACCCACCAAAATGAGAGGCCAGAGAAGTGCCCTATCGCTACGTGTGATTATCATATCAAGGGTTTTGCCAGGAAATACGACAAAAATCGGCATACCTTAACACATTATAAAGGCACCATGGTCTGCGGTTTCTGTCCTGGTTCTGGATCTTCAGCCGAGAAGTCATTCAATCGCGCTGATGTCTTCAAGCGTCACCTGACATCTGTTCACGCAGTTGAGCAGACCCCGCCAAACAGCCGAAAGAAGACATCTGGAGGTGTCAACGCCGGCAAGAAGCTTGCAGGCTATGCACCTGACGCAACCGGAAAGTGCTCCACCTGCTCAGCAATGTTCCAGAACGCGCAAGAGTTCTATGAGCATCTCGATGACTGCGTCCTACGCATAGTACAGCAAGAAGATCCCAGCGAAGCCATCAACGCACGGCGACTTGCTGAAGTCGAGAACGACCCAGCCGTTCATGAAACGCTCCGCAACAACGGCCTTCCCACTACCACCGTTAACCATTACTCCGCGGACGATGACGAGGACGATGAAGAATTAGACGATGCTGATGATGACGATTATACCCTGCGTGGCTCCAAGTCCCGTCGATCCACCACCCTTAAAGCATCTTCCCGCATCTCCCCGAATGGTTCCGTTCAAAAGTCGAGATCCGGTGACGGACTAACTCATTCCAAAGGTGGCGTAGCCCTACGCACCAAGGGACGTAAGAAGCGCAAAGATTATCCTGCTTCATGGGGGTGCCCAACTCCACAGATGAAGATGAAAAAGCGCGTCATGTGTGCGTTCGATGGACAGAGGCGATTATGGAAAGATGACATGATGCTATCCACCGACTATGAAGTACGGATACCCCTGAGCGATGGAAAGTCTTATGTTACAGACTTGGATGTACAAACATTGAAGAGGGCGGAAGCCTTCCACGATGCCACTGATGAAGAGAAAGGCCCATACGAAGAAGAGATGGATCTAGAGAAGTTGATGGCGGTCAAGAGTGAGAGTTCGTCATGAAGGGACTTGATCGCAATAAGTTATGACTCATGTCTTTGATGAAACTATTACTGGGAAACAGGGCCAAAAGTGTTGCGGATACCATTTGCATTGGAAGAGACAATTTCTACCTCAGTCTATCTACGTTACACTATCTTGTCATCTCTATTTTGGTTTTCTGCATGGCGTTGCTAATGGAGGGCTTTAATAATTGAGGCGGAGTAACTACAGACACACAGAGACGGCCGGACCGTTTAATTATTGTGGCCGGTTTTTTTTTTTTGTCCAGCGTTTTGTGCTGAGTGCTCTATGCATCGGCAGTGTAGTGTAGTGATAATTTGTCCAATCGAGAGCTCGCTCTTTTGATAATTGATACCCTCACTCTATCTGATCTTGTCTCTTTATGTTTGCAATCTTGACTTGACTTCACTTCACTTTGACATGACTTTAGCAGGCTAGAATGTCTACGGGCCCACACCCCTCCTCTCTTCTGCCCCTGACACAGGCACTAGAATAACCCACAACTCCAGACTCCTCCTCTACTTCCCTTGACAGAAGTCACGACATCTTCCCCCCTATACAGCTGAAGTTGACGTACGTACTCAATTGCCCCGCCCTAGTAGTACCTGTCCCAAAGAGAGGCTCAACTGTCCGGCCTCAACATCACAAACTCACCGGTACCGGTCTGGGTACCTATGGCTATGCCACTCAACAATGCCAGCGTGACGCCCTCCAACACCGACACAATCCGCTGCCATGCGCTCCGGCATTTGCGGTGCGCCTCACCTTTCTCTCCCACGTGACCATAGATGTAACATTTTTTTTGGGGCCCAAAAGACTACAAACCACTATACATGGGTGCATAGCCACAGCCTCCGCAAGCCACGAATAATTTTTCAGGCGGTAAGGCTTCCAGAGGGATATATAAATAGAAGCGAAAATAGAAATGCACCTCGTGTTCGTCCGTTGTTCTAGCGGGGCCGCTAGGGCCGATGACTTCGGGAAGGCCGTGGGGCTGTGCGATTCGGGGACGGCGGTGGCGGTGGAGAGGGGCAGAAAAGTGAGTGGGGAAATTTTTTTTTAATACAGTAGGTGTGGGGCGGGGAAAGGAGGGGGGTGTGTGTTGTGTGTGTGATTGATGGTTGCATTGCAGGCATGCGGTAATGGTGAGGTGTGATAATTGTTGCATGTGGTAGATCATGAGTGAGGTGACTCGATAATACTGCCTGCGTTGTGTGATAACCTAGTGGCGGCCTGAAAGGGAAGTACAGAAAAGAGCATTACTGGCTGCGACGGAAAGGATAAAAGGGCCGATACGTGGTGTTATTAGAGGGAGAAATCTAGGAGTAACAAGGGCTTTTGGGGGAAAGGGGGAAAGGGAGGGAGGTACTGGGTGTTGGTTGATATTGGTGTTGGCTGAACAGCGAAGATTGTGGTGGAAATAGTGTGTTACCTTACTGCACCTCACGATATTGATACCGTGACTGGTCACGTGGAAAATCGTAAAGTTGGATTATACCTGTTTTGATTCGTCTGAATCTGGAATAAGTATATTACGCCCTATAGTCTGTCATCGTCACGAGATTAAGAGCTGGTAGAGTCTAAGAGGCGCTGGGGGAAAAAAAAATGTTGACGGATCGGATCACCCTCTCCCCAACAGCAGACCCCGAGCCAGAAGATTACCTCTCTACCTCCCTCGGCGTGATCTTCCCAGACGACATCACGAACCAACATGGCGACTCATCCACTCCTGTCATTTACACATCTCCTACGTTTGGGAAGATCTTTTTGAGTCTCGCGGACCCGGTTGGGGAGGGCAGCCGGAGGCTCTTTGCGCAATATTTGTGGAATGCGGGAGTTTTTGTTGCTGTGGGGCTTGAGGATGCCTTGGCTACTTCTTCGTCGTCTAGCGGTGATGGAGTACGGTCTGGAACTGGGATGGGAGGAGAAATGGGGACTGGTACAGGTGCGAGGACGGAAAGGGGGAGATGGATGCAGAAAGACGCCTGGGACGTCCGCTCCGAAACAGTCCTCGAGCTCGGTGCAGGAACCGGTCTCGCGGGCATCATAGCCGCAAAAGCGGGCGCAAAAGAGGTCTTCATCACAGACTATCCTGCCGAAGAGGTGCTGGCGAATCTGAGTGTGAATGTGGAGAGGAATCTTAGCCCAGAGGAACAGAAACGGTGTTACGTGAAGGGGCACGAGTGGGGATTTGTGCCTGGTTTTGATGATGCTCAAGCCGAAGAGCAGAAAGTCGTTCATGGGAGCAAAGGAGAAGGCAAGTCCCAGACAGCGCACGGGATGGACTTCCCCAAATACTACGCGAAACACTTCTCCCGCCTCCTTCTAGCCGACACCCTCTGGATGCCCGCCCAACACGCCAACCTCCACCGCTCTATCTCCTACTTTCTCTCTGCTAACGGCTACGCGATCGTAGTAGCAGGCTTCCATACCGGACGGGCGAAGATGGCTCCTTTCTTCGACGCGCAAGCGTTAGCAGCTGTTGGACTGGAGGTTGAGAGTATTGTGGAGAAGGATCCAACGGGGAGGGAGAGGGAATGGAAGAGTGCGGAACGGGGAAATGGGGAGGAGGGGAGGGAGAATTTGAGTGAAAGAAAGAGATGGCTGGTTATTGCTGTTTTGAGGAGGGTGGGCGGACAGGATGGGGACGAAGGTGAGCGGGAGTAGGAAAGGGGTTTAGGTTATTGCAACTGGGTCATAGATATAGTTTATAAGTAGATGGTCAATGAGAATTTTGCTAGGGTTAGATTTCTAGACTGTTCAAATGATATGATACAGGTTTGACTATGCACCGGTTATGCAACCCAAAAACACAATATCCCCAAAAGATGCTTATTCTTCGTCGGTGTCCGTATTCGTGTCACTCGTATCGCCCGCTTCCTCATCTGTGTTGCTTTCATCGTCACTTGTTTCCTCCACGACTGGCTTCTTCTTCTTTTTTGATGATGGCGCGCCTCCGTTCTTCAAAGTGTTCATCTGGCCTGCAAGGGAATCTATCATATGTTAGCTCCCTATAACAAAATGACTTTGGCTAAGTAGCGAGACGCCTAAGCTCACCTTCATCTGGTTCACTGATTTCATCCTCCGGCTCCATTACCGCTGCTTTGCTAGCTTCCTCAACTACGAGGGTTACTTCCATCTTTGTATCCATCCCCATGTAACTGTCACAAATCAGGTGCATGACGAATGTATATTGACCAGCTTGAGGGGGTGCTTGGAATTGAGCCTTTAATGTCTGCATGTTGAAAGTTGGCTTTCCGTTGGCCCCAAATATTGGCTTGTCGAATGTGGTGAAGGTGAAAGGAGGGACAGCAAGCTTGCCTTGCTTGCTGTCGCTGAGGAAGACATGCCATCTAGGAGAGTAGTCACGTGCATAATAAGGGGCATATGCCAAGGGTGGCTGAATTGCCTTTTCTTCATCAACCGGGACCTTTTCGCCTTTCTCGTTCTTGCGAACCTTCTTACGTCGTCCTAGAATGGCGTCCAAATCATCCTCGTCTGGATCAATATCTTCTAAGTCCAGCTCATTGATTTCAGGCACCTTCGTGCTACCCGGAGGAATGAATCGACCCTTAACGACCATTGAAACCAGAGAACCAGGAATGATATGCTTCTCTCCAACCACTTTGAAGAAGGCCTTTGCCACTTGCAGATCCGGGATTTGTTGAGCAACTCCAATGGCAGTTTTGTACTGGTCTCCTGACAATAGACCCTTGCCAACCGTAAGTTCGCGGCGTTTTGACTCGGGTATTTGCATGAATTTTTGAACTGTCAAATGTGTCTTCGAGTCGCCTTCGATGACCTTGGCTATGTCGGATGTGATGTATGGTAATTGTAAAAGCGGAGAATCATCTGGGGAAATCGCTTGGATCAGACTTTGCGTTATAGAATATGATGCGAGTATAGGTGCCGTTGATCCAAAAGCAAGACAAATGCTGGTGAAGGCTTGGTTGAGCGCATGTGCAATGGGCGCGACTTCGAATTTTCCTTCGTTAAGAGATGCATCATCCAACTCCACACGATTCAAGTATGCCCAAAGTAGCCCGAGTGCCTTGCGTCTAACTCCCCCATCAAGGTCCTCAAGCTTTGTTCGGTCCTTGGCTGATAATCGGTCTAGGATTCTTGCTTCTAGCTTTCCGAGACTTGATTCAGACTTTTCGCCCTTCAACATGCTCTTGAACTCGGATCCACAGCTCAAGGCGCTAATGATATCTCCTTTCCCAATATTTACGTCGTATTCACGAAAAAGGTTGTTGGCACTTTCAATTAAAACCTTCTCTTTTGACATTCGCTGAGTTCCGTACCACCATGTTCCCACAAGGTATGGCAGTAAGACACCAAGCAGAAGCGCATAAACGAGCAGGACGTATTTGCCATTTCCATCTGTGACAATGAATTTGGGAAGTGCTATCCCAATACTAAAGCTCTGCTTGCCGTCTGGATGACCAAATTGTATAAAGTTGTTTCTGATTTCTTCATCCGTGAGCGCCTTGTAAGCCTTTGTAAGGTCGACAAAATAGTCATTCAGAGACTCGATCGTTTGATTCTTTGAAGGGTCGGGTCGTATTTTATCGGGGTGGAATTTGAGGGACAGACGCTTGTAATGCGATTTTATCTCCTTCTCAGTGGCCGACTGTACAAGGAGTTAGTACGAGTGTATTAGATGCATAATTTTCTTTCATTTACCTCTGAGATGCCCAGGATGTCGTATGGGTTCCAAATCTTGGGTGCTGTCCTAGCTGTGACGGTGATGAGATATGCCATAAGGCCTATGAGTGTCCATCCAATAACCACTGTTATAATTCGCTTTAATTTCCTCTCCCGCCTCCGCTGCTTCTTCCGCTGTATTTGAATGAGGTCAAAATGCTCTGGCTTGAAGTCTGATTGAATCCGCGGCGCAGTTGCTCCAGGATCAGAGCTGGGTTTGAGGAGAGAATAGGTTAGGGGAAGGGTGACCAAGGCGGAGATGGTCATAATAAAAAAAGGGAAGAATTGACCCTGCTAGAATTAGAAAGGCCTTGCGTAGAGGATCACAGTGATATATACCTGCTCATCGTAACTATAATCCGTGCCGGACATTTTGAAGGACTATGGATCATAGGATCTGGAGAAATGCTTTCCCCGTTCCTATCTCGTGCGCAATCTATTAAAGGAAGTGAGAGTATGAATGTCCAGGAGTTTGTTTTTGTTCTGCGATACACTTGGCTTGGTGCTTATTGCCCGATCAAAGTAAGGATCGTTGGAGGAGGGGATGGCAAAATGTCCTTTTAACTTTTTGCTGGAGCACTTCAACCGTGTTCTCTTCCACGATCCTGACAGGGATTAACAAAGCCGGCGGAACTTCAGCCTTACATACTCTTTCTCTGTTAACTTGTGTCCCGGTTCCACGGGGATTCCCTTTTAGGAAACTTAATGTTAGAGTCAGATGGAATCTTAGACGCATGCACAATAAACAAGTTCTACAACCGTGGCATCTTCTTTCTTCTTTATCAACGTATTTTTCAAAAGCGCATGTCCTTTACAGAACCGCCAACTAATTGGGTTAGCGCAGTTTTGTCTGGTGGACAAATGTACGCACCTTCTCGTCGCTAAAGTCAGTCACTGCTACATAACTTCAAGATCAGTATTGCAGCCTCCCTTCCACCTCTTCTTGAAGAGGAAGAAGTGTTAAGCAATCTCGCGACTGAAGGCATCGGTCCGGGAGAAGGCTCCAACATGGCGACTCCTGAGAGCAAGCCCTTGGGTGTTACTGATCCGTTGTCCACCGCTCTACCGACGGAGTCTGAGAATCAAGCCAGCAATGCTCTGATTGAGGAGCTTAAGAGGCAGAATAACTACGAGAGCCATGCGGATACTCAAAAGAGGTATGTTGCACCTGCTAAGCGCCTTTACATCACTTTATGCAACCGTTCCACTGTTCCACCGCGCTTTCAGGGGACTTAACCTCACGTTTGCTAACTCATAATCTGCAGAACTGTTGCACTGCAGTCGCTTCAAGAGATCACCGAGGAATTTGTGAAGCAAGTCAGTAGGGCACAAGGTCTCCCAGACAGTGTTGTAAACTCTGCTGGCGGCAAAATCTTCACCTTTGGCAGCTTCCGATTAGGCGTGTTCGGTCCTGGCTCCGATATTGATACGCTCGTCGTAGCACCTAAACATGTCTCCCGAGATGATTTCTTTCAGTACTTCCCTGACCTTCTTGTGAAGATGGCCCCTGAGGGGGCAATTACTGACCTGACGCCTGTCGTGGACTCCTTCGTTCCAATCATCAAGTTTGAATACTCTGGTATAAGCATCGATCTGATATTCTCCCGACTTGCCGTTGTGAGTCAAGTGCCAAAGACACTGAGCTTGCAGGATTCTTCCCTACTAAAGGGACTAGACGATACAGACCTCCGCTCTCTCAATGGGACTCGAGTTACAGATGCTATTCTCGAACTAGTACCGCAGAAAGCTATCTTCAGGACTGCATTACGTGGTATCAAGCTCTGGGCGCAGAGGCGGGCAATATATGCCAATATCATGGGCTTTCCTGGTGGCGTAGCCTGGGCCATGCTTGTTGCTCGAATTTGCCAACTTTACCCGAAAGCCACATCTTCCACTATCATTTTGAAGTTTTTTCGAATCATGGAAGCATGGCAATGGCCTACGCCGGTTCTGCTCAAGCCTATCGAGAGTGGCCCGCTGCAGGTCAAAGTGTGGAATCCCCGAGTAAGTCCAATCCTTATCTTGTAAGCTACAAGACTTACACACCCGACAGATATATAAACACGACAGTTTCCACCTCATGCCCATCATTACTCCAGCATACCCGTCCATGTGTGCTACCCACAATATCACACATTCAACAAAAGAAATCATCCATCGTGAGCTCAAACGAGGTGGAATCATAACCGATCAAATAATGATCGGAAAAGCGCAATGGAAAGATCTCTTTGTGAAACACACATTCTTTACTGAAGGTTATAAGTACTATTTGTCCGTGATATCTGCAAGTACGACCAGGGAAGCGCAAAATATTTGGTCTGGCCTTGTCGAATCGAAAGTCCGCCTGTTAGTGGTTGGTCTAGAAGGCCATGAGTCAATTGCGCTCGCACATCCTTTCAACAAAGGTTTCGAACGAGTTCATGAATGTAAGACGGAAGAGGAAATCGAGAAAGCTAAAAACGGGAGTCTAGAGTTTCAAGTGAAAGATAATCCAACCGAGACAATCGATCCTGGAGCTGTGAAAGAGGAGAAGCTAAATGGAGACGAGAAGCTTGATAATGGCTCGAAGACCACATTTGTTTACACTACTACCCACTACATAGGGCTGGAACTGCAGGAAGGTAAGTGGCATCTTGGTGTATAACATTCGCAATAATATCTCTCGTGAATAGTGATTGACTGAGGAACCGTTGCTCATCCTCCATCATCCGGCACGAAAGGATGGACGACTGGTGCCCACATGCTAACGTGTCTAGGTGCTAAATCTCTGGATCTTTCCTACCAGGTAGACGATTTCAAGCGCAGATGTTTCACGTGGGACAAGTACGACGATAACCTAAATGCTCTGAACATCATCCATACCCGAAAGTAAACATCTACCCTTTGCTTGTAGCTACTGACACTGGATCTAGTTGCGATTTACCCGACGATGTGTTTGCTCCTGGCGAAGTCAAGCCCTCTCGACCCCATAAAAAGAAAATGGCGAATGGAGCAAACAAGAAGCGTAGTGCATCAGATGTACGTGGACAGTATCTTTAACTCCTTGCAGAGATTCTCTTGCGAGTGGACTTCGGAACCAAATCCAAATTTTCTGTGCCGCACAGGTGGGTCATCGCTGACTTTAATTAGGATAATACTTCAGCCTCTCAGCCGAAGCGACAACAGACTTCAGTGGCGGCAGCCGGCTAGGTCCTTGTATACCACCCTGGTTGTTTCCCACACCAACCGTAATGTTGACCAATGCCTAACGATAGGTCTCTTCAGCTTCGACTGATAAAAGAACGGGAAGCGAGAAACCCCCATACAGCGAGCTCGAATATCGAACTACCATCGGAGCTTACTAACTTTAGGATAAATCGCTGTTTTTGAGCCCGGCTAGCTTGGAGGATTGATCCTCCTGAACACCTAGCATGTGCACAGTAAGCTGATCTCAGATTCCCATTACTTTACCCTTGAAGATCAGATAGAATCCGCAAATTACTGCTTGCTTGGTGAGAGCACCGTAGCAGATGGAGAGCTATAGAGACGAGCGGCGTGGCTTAGATGGAGCAGAGGCTTGACTTTTGTGGCGATCCGCAGCCATTTGTAGCACCTAGTTAAATCAATACAAAGCATTTTGAGACTACGTGCCTCGATTCAAGTACATCTCCATATTTGTTTTGTGATGACTGCTTCACTGAAACTATCAGATAAGTTGACTAGACTTTTGCAACCAACCGCATATGAAGATAGACAAGAAGACACAGAAGAGGATAAAGAAGAAGACGACAGAGAAAGTGAAGTGGAAACGACGGGGTAGACGAAGGTAGCAATAGAGAGGACCAGGGGAAAGACAACCTGTGTCCTTTTGGCGAGGTGGCGGATAGAGAGGATGTGTTCATTATCCTTCAGGTTCAGAGTCTTATAAATTCCAGCAATGAATCAATGATCTGCTAGTGTCACATATATCCACACCTACTATACAAATTCGATCGTCCCCATCATCCTAAAGCAGCTGCGAGGTGCTCTAGGTATGCTTTAATGACAAATAATTACACTTCAATAAGGGGCTAAGCGGGAGTGTCTTCAACCGCAGTACTGCCACCCCCTGTAGCATTCTCACTTCGACTCCGAGCGGGTGCGCTACCTCCTTCAACATCTATAGTAGGATTTTCTACCCCCGCAGTATCAGTACCTGTATTAGTAGGGGCATCGCTGCCTGTTTCCTGTCCACCCTCAGCGGCTCTGGCTGCTTCCTCCGCAGCCGCAGCCTCGGCCTCCCGACGCTGCCTTCGCGTTTCTAAGAGGAGATTCTCCTCCGCGGCTCTCGCCGCAATGTGTCGTTCTCCGACACCTGGGACAAGACTTGCCACAAAGAGAATAGTGGCATGTTCGAGTCTCCGAAACTGAGTCCAAATCCAGTTCTCGTTGGCTACCCTACGCTGCTCGAGTAGCCTTGCAGCAGTTTGGGCTGGGTCAGGTGGTGCTGCTGCGGCATCTGGAGCACCACCTGCCACTCCACCAGCTCCAGGAACTGGAGGTGCTCCAGGCTGGTTGGGAGGAATAGCCTGGGGTACATTTGGTCCGGTGAGGGGCAGTAGCGTTTCGAGATGCCTGCGAATAGGACCCCATAACTGTTCTATAATACCGTTAAGGACGCCGGTGCTAGCAATGAATATAACTAAAGCTACAGCACTAAACATGAACAACCGCCACCAGCTATTGCTTCCAGATGTGAAGAACCAAACGAAGCCCAACAGACGGACAACCAGCCATATATGAGGCCACATCTGAGCAGCTACAGCTCCCGCCGGGGGATTGGCAGGATGTGCGACTCCTGGAGCCCCTCGTGCCGCTGCTTCGGGATGTCGGTGCCCGTGGCGATGTACATGACCATGCCTTGATTCTCGTCTATTTCGCAACTCTGGAAGGCCCAGGGCTGCATCATTTTGTGCCTGAGCATGGTTTTGAGCCTGTTGGGCTTGACGGGCAGTACCCCAATGTACCTGCCGTCGAGGAGTGTAGAATGTCTCGAGCCCATTCTCAGACGGGCTGACCAAAAGGCCACGAGGGCCAGTGGGCGAGGAAAGAATATACACCATAGGCCCACTTAGCGTAGAGGCATTTGAAGAACCATCTGTTGTTGGGACTAAGTGCTCGGATGATGCACGCACATTGCTAGTTGGTAAAGGCGCCGGAGTAGAAGTGTCTGGTGGAGGTGCACTGGCTGGCCGATTGGCTGCTTCATCGGGGCTGGCAGATGAAGCAGGATTCGCCGATGAATTTCTATCACCTTGATTTGGTGTAATTTGTTGAGCATTCGCATTGCCGTCCACTGCTCTTACAATATTTTGGATCATGTCCTGAACGTCTCTCAACGACGAAGCTTCTGGGGTCATGCGCGCTTGGAGAGAAGCCCCATTCAGGTTAGGAAAAACTGTTGTTGTCTCGTTGACTGTGACTGTCCACCTCTCACCGTTGGGTCCAGCCACCTCATGTGTACTCGTTCTTGTCTGTTGCGGTACATGCATTGCTCGATTGGTTTGGATTTGTGCATGTCCTGGGCGCCCTGGATTCGGGATAGCATTACTGCCTTGCTGCGCACCCTGCTGCTGTACACCATGCATCCCTAACGCTGCTCTATCTCGCTGGTGCTGGGCTATAAGATGCTGTAATGAGGGCATGGCGGCAGGGGGTTGGAGTGGATTTTGGTTTGGAAGGGTTCCGGGCATGCCGGGGAAAGGATGTTGTTGGTTGAGACGCTCCTGATGAAGCCGAGCATTATCCTGTTGCAATTGTTGTAAGGCTTGCAACGTGCGCTCTACCTGTGGATCATGGTGATGAGGATGCCCTTGGTTGTGTCCGGCTTGTTCATCTGGAAATCCAATCGGTTGCTGCGGCGGAGGGGCGTGAAAATGGGGTAGAGTTGGAATTCCTATTTCTCGGGTAGGGCCTGTGTTTGTAGGTAGATTAACAACTCGCTGCCGTCCTTCTCCAGCCGGTTGCCGAATAGATTCCGGTAGTGGTGGCGGAGGCGGAGGTATAAAACGGCGGGGTGGAGGAGGGCCTTGCTGGGGCTGTAAGTTGGCGGCATTTTGAGTGGAAGTGCTCTCAGAGGTCGAAGGCTTTAGAACCAGGTGTAAGGTCTGTAACTCGGATTCTTTGAGCTGGATAAAAAGTATATATTAGCACTTGCAAAGTGACGTGCCTTTGGATCTACGAACTCTTTCTTGCCCAAAAATCTCCAACATGGTTTCATTCTCTTTGGCAAGCAGATGACCTCGGTGAATGAGCCGTTGATGATCATCCGAAGGCCGCATAGGAAGGGACTCCCGGATCTTTTCTTTGAGCTGTTTGACTGTAGTTCCATAAGGTAGTTGCGGAAAGGATAGAGGCCCAGTAACACCGACAGAGGGCGAAACTACTTGCAGAGGAAACGTCTCAAACGAGGTGCTTTCTCCATTGCCCATCGAAGGGTCCTCCAGGTTCTCAGCTTGTGACATATTGAAAGTTGTGGTTAAAGTATAGAACAGTTGGAGGATGAGATACGAGATCTGTCATGTACGCGGAGAGAGACGACTGCTGTCACAATCTGGAGCGTTTAATTAAGACTTCGACTCCTTATTCTAAGCAAAGAGATGTATAACATTATGTCCACTAGGGATGCTGCAAAGACACATGTATCTATACTCTCATTGTTAAATTCCACGTTGCCTCTTAGAGCACTCGTGACGGTAACTTCCGAAAACTCAAAATCGTCATAGCTTCAGATCGTCATAATCTCCAACCTACAATTCCAAGATGGCAGAAATTCAACTTTCAGACTCAGCCTAATATGGCGAATCCCCGAATGGCGCTTCTCGTGAGGTCGCCATTCCTAGCATCGCCCGCCCATGGCGGTCTAATACCGGCACAATCGTCGATATCGTCATATCTCTGTCGGTATCACAGAGCATCACCCCGGCATTTTTCTTATTCAGTTCGCTTCTCCAGACAACAAAATAGCAAAGAGTCCTTTAGCACCAGGTTAAGAAGAGCTTTGGGAGAGACAAAGATTCGATGGTATCCCATACCAGTGGGGCTCGGTATTGGCTTTCTAGGCCTTATCCAGTTTTATAGAGTAAATGAGCGGGAGAAGGTCAGGCAACGGGAGGAAGAGGAGGATGCCTATCTCAGAAGTGTCAGTAAAGGGGAAGAACATGATTCAGGAAGTCGCCCAAAGAAACGAAAGAGGATACGACCTACCGGGCCCTGGTTCGTCTGCTTGATTACCTGATTGCTGGTCCAACACTGACAACCCAAAAGGCAGGTCCAGATCATGTCTACACTTCCACTGAAGGCCGTGTCGAGGTTATGGGGTCGATTTAATGAGCTTGAAATACCATACTATCTACGCGTGCCAGGTTTCAAGCTATACTCATTCATTTTTGGGGTTAAGTAAGGCGTCACCGCCTCCATGTATGAGTCGAATTTGACCGTTCATAGTCTCTCTGAGGTTTCTGAGCCTGATCTTCACGTATACCCAAATCTTGCATCATTTTTCTATCGCACGTTAAAGCCAGGAGTTCGACCCCTGGATCCTAATCAGAATGCTCTATTGTCCCCTGCCGATGGACGAGTACTACAATTCGGGACAATAGATGGCGGTGAAATAGAACAAGTGAAGGGGATGACATATAGTCTTGATGCATTATTGGGAACAACCACTCCAGAGACGTCGCCAAATCCTTCACACCCCTCAAACATATTTAAACCTCAGGATGGGACTACAAAGGAAAACACAGCCAAACAGCGGGAGGGAGATGAAGACGTGATCAAACAGGATGAAGAATTTGCGAGAGTGAATGGCATATCTTACACTTTGCCCAATCTCTTCTCCGGCTCACCCCAGAAGCAAATAGACAAGAAGTCTATGGATGCGTCTACAACATCCAAGGCAACTTCAGAAGCAGAAGTCAGGGCAGATCTCGCCTTCGGCGAAAAGCCGTGGTACGCCCGTTTTACTCAAGAAAACCGCACAGCCCTATATTACGTAGTAATCTACCTCGCGCCCGGCGACTACCACCGCTTCCACTCACCCACCGCCTGGGTGGCCGAAAAGCGGCGACACTTCGCTGGAGAACTATACAGCGTATCTCCCTACCTTCAACGCATACTCCCAGGTCTCTTCACCCTCAACGAGCGTGTAGTGCTGCTCGGTCGATGGCGATGGGGGTTTTTCTCTATGATAGCAGTCGGTGCCACGAATGTGGGCTCAATCGTGATTAATTTCGACAAAGAATTAAGGACGAACTCGCTCCTGACTGATACAACTGCCGATCATGCAGCCGAAGAGGCGGCGGCCCGAGGGGAACCATATAGTGGCTATGCAGAGGCAACGTATCGGAGCGCTAGTCCGGTTCTTGGAGGTCATGCTTTGAAGCGTGGCGAAGAAATGGGTGGTTTCCAGCTTGGAAGCACCATTGTACTAGTATTTGAGGCGCCGAAAGGGCAGAGACCGGGCCTTGATGACGGCTGGTCCGGTGATAAGGCGAAGCGCAGAGGAGGCTGGGCCTGGGCCGTTGAGAAGGGACAGAAAGTCAAGATGGGACAGGCACTTGGCCGGGTAGACGAGTCATGACCAATGTTATAGTAAATACAGATATGCCAGGATAATATGTACATTACACAATCCAAATCCTAAGTCTCAACAGTTGGCCCAAGATCCTCGATCTTGCCTATTAAATCGGCATTAATTTTCAAGTTCTCGGCTCCGCTGAGTGCTCTTGCAATCATAGTTTCGCTCCGTTCTCTCACGATGCGTCTCAAGGCGCTGACGAGAAAGCCTGACACCAATTCAACAGACCACGTGTCTGGAATCAAGCTTAAGACGTAATCAACATCGAACCAGCCACCAAAACGTTCGAGGAGGTTTGCAGTCTGCTCCACCCGATCGCTGATATCCTTTACTCGGAGAAACTCGGCCAATAGGAACCCGAAGAGCTTGGATTGCTCCTCACGTGAAGGTAAAGTTTCCGGAGCCCTGCTTCCAGAGATGGGGTGATAGATACTTGATCCACCGAGTAAACAATAGTTGATCGCTGTGTCGTAATCGCCTAGGCCATGGGTCAGTAGCTTAAGCGCTTCCTGATGGTGGGACTGCCTGCCATCCAGGATTATGACTTCAGGGACCAGTTCTTCCGTGAATGGTTCAATACGAGCCAGAATCTTCTCGACATCATAATCAGACGCAGAATGACTGCCACCAAGCAATTGGAGCAGCCGAAGACGACTATGCCACCATTCCTCTTGAATAGCGTTATCGGTGATAAATTGTCGATATGTAGGTTTGGGCGGACGTAGAGCACGATATGACTCGTAGGTCTGGGACAAGATTGTCCTTGCTTCATCGGAGGACTCCAGCTTATGTATGACAATATCTAAGTAGTAAGCTATAAGCTCATTGACGTACTGAGTGTGTTTTTTGCCAAAGACAAGATGCTCGAGATATTCTTTGACGGCGTCGGGGGCTCCACGGCGTAAAATTTCCACTACTTGAGTCGGCTCAAACTTGACTTTGCTTTTATCTTCTGCAAAAACTTGGACGCCAAGCCTGGGATTACGGGCAGCCAACCATACGCCATATTCCTGCACCACAGTCGGATTTCTGACATTCGTGAGGTACTCGCGCACTCTCTGCTCACCATCCGCGAACTCCCCCCCGTTGTCTTGCTCCCCTTCGACTATACGTCGCCATGTTGAGAGGACCTCGCTAGCCATTTTACGACTCTGATAGAGTCTACTTAAGACATATAGCCGCTGATATGATTCCAGTATTGAGATGGCCCTGTCAAAGCAGTCCATACCCTGGTCAACAAGCTCATTGAGCTCGGATCTCAGAGAGTTTGCTCGCGCCGGTCCCCTCGGCGAGGATTTATCCAGCTCTAGTAGCACCACGAGCAAAGCTGCGTCAACGCTGTAGAACACTTCTTTTCCATCGGGAATGCTCCCAAAACCTTTCTTACGGCGCCAAGCCGTCAGGAAGCGTCTTAAAAAATGTAATACATAGTCCGGAGTTGGATTTGGCGAGCCCTCAGATACAATAGATGCTTCTCTTTCTGACAGGAATTCCTCTGCTGCATGCTTCACTCCTCCGTGGATCCAGATCCCCGACCTACTGCTAATAACCTCATTTCGCACTAATGGGACGAGTGCTATGAGAACTCGCGGATCTAGACCACCGTCCAAAAGTGCTTCCTCAGCAGCTCGACTTTCGATATCCGTTGGCTTAGAAGATGAGCTAATATGACTGATAAATAGTAGGAGGCCGGAACGCTGTCTGATATATCCAAGACTCATATACTCTATCTCGCTTTTAGCCTCTCGTCCTCGTAACAAATTTATCGTCTCAACTATCTTTTGTTTGTCCAATTGCTGGTATTTGTTGCTTTCGTTAACATTTTCTCCACCAGGCTCGAGATTTGCATCCAATTGGAGGATCAATGGGTTTCTGACCACCCACCATATCTTGTCTCCAGACCAAACAGCAATGCGAGTCTTAGAATAACCTAGACGCCTAGCAAATTGAAACTCTTCATCGTTTCTTGTTTCTTCCCAGCCTTCCGGCATGCCGTCTTCTCCCGAGAATTCCTGTGAGTCAAACAGCTCCTTTTCTCTCGACACCATCTCCAAGGAGGTCGCTGTCCTAGAGTCAACACTACGAATTGATGGGCTTGATGCACCCATCGACAGCGCCGCAAAAGGGCGAAATCTTCTTAAGCGTAGTCTCTCAACTACATCTTCGAAATTAATTTCTCCAGCTTGCAATATGGACCGGATCCCTAATTTAGGCGTCTCCCGCTCAGCGATCTCCCCCGGCTCCAATATTGTGGGTATTTGTAGCCAAGTTTTGTGCGTTGGCCCCTCTGCGGGATCTAAATCCCAACGCTGGATTTCAACTCCATATTGAGTGCCCTGCTCTGAGTCGTGTTCCATGGTTGCAAGCACGTATCCTTCTTCCTCATCCTCCGCATTAGCAGCCGTTAAGTCGGTCCCGACGCCCCGGCCATCCACAACCAGATCATTTGGATAGTGATCAAATTCCAATGTTGATCTTGTAACTTCACCTTCCAGGTTCACAAATAGTCCAACGCCAGGGTCTCTAGTCCCGGTCCCAGTGACCAAGAGGAACTCCTGAGGTGTTGGGGAAACAATATGAGGCTTCAAATACACGGGTTTAGGTAAAGGGGAGGTTAGCAGCTGCTCGCCTGCCGCCTCCGAGGGAGGTGCTGGTAGTGGCTTATCCGAAGTACTTGCGGCTTTCGATGGAGTAACTTCCTGTTGAATAGAATGGATGGGAGATCTACCTGACGCAGGAGTTTCGCGAGATCTTTCCCTGCTACCTTCGCCTTGTCCCTGACGCCGAGTAACCCCACTCATAAACGTACCCAAACTTGCGCTCCTGGAATGACCATGGTCTTCTAATGGTATCGTCGAATGTCCTGGCTGAGCTGAGGACGTGCTCCGCTGAACTCGACCACTCGCGTTGCTCGAGATATCCTGTACTCGGTCTCCAGCATCACTAGCCTGTGATTCACCCAGGGATAAGATAGGAAATAGAGGTATCTTGAGTTGTCTATCAACATCCAGAAGAGCGTATGAATGAGAGTCAGCCACACAAGCGAATGCATCGCGTCTGACAGAAATGGTGCTCCCTGCAAAATCAATATTCTAAAGGTACATTTAGCAAATGTCACATATTAAAGGTAAGGGAGGTTCTCAAATACATACTCGAAGTACCCTAGCGTCTTCCGCAATCCTTATGACTCTAATCCTTTTGTTTAATGACAAAAGAACTGTGACAGATGTGGCGCCTGGATCCTGCGCGTTATTCAGGTCTATCCCTCCAATCCAATTACAGTTATTCGGAGGATGTGTATTGTTGAACACGGGACTTAGTTCCGGTAAGGAATAAAATGTCACAGTCCAGTTGCAAAGTATGCAAGCTTTATTGACTTGAGGGAGCAGCAAGATCTGTTGAATTCCCGGCCTTTCCGAAGTAGGGGGATTCGTATACACCGGTAGCAACCTTAAAGCGAGGATATATGAAGGCCTTCCGACAGGATCAGTTGGATCAGGGGGTATCTGTACAAAGTGAAGGATCTCTGAAGCAGAGGTTCCAATGTACAGATGTTGATCTAACGGATATCAGCATCAGGACGGATTAGTGGATAGGAACGCAGCATCTCGCAATTGAAATCTGACCATGCAATGAGAATTCTCACCTAAGAACTCGACACAATTTATCACAATATCATCATTCTCGCCCTCTGCCGACAATGGAACATCCTCTAGAAGGCTTCGAAGCACGAAGGGTCCTTTTTCTGGTACCACGAGCCTCCTCTTCCTTGACCCAGTACCTTTCTGTGCCGACATCTTGCAAAGAGGAGTTCCCGGCTCCCATTAGCGTAGTTCAACATGTCATACTTGTGTTGTTCCCCAGAGTAGCAGTGTGGCGGAGTTTGAGGTAGGCTACCTAATGTTGGCGTACCAGGGTCCTAGTCGGCTCGTCAGCCTCGCGTCTAGTTGCAACGTAGCTCCGAGAGATTAAGCATCAAAGGCTTGTACCTTAATTCTATTACAACGTCCATAAGTGTCACGACAAACCCCCGAATTGATCCCTCAAACAGACGATATCTGCAGGCTAGCCCTCTAATGCTATACCCTGGAGTGCAGACAGCATGACGGATTCTGCATCGGAGGAAGGGACTTTGACAGCTGCCCAGAAGCCGTCAATACGAAGGCCAGACACAGATTCCGACAGGCAAACATGGCAAGAGGGTGATAACAAGTTCCAGCGCGCTATATCTGCGTGGAGAAGTGGGCTTCCGATTGAATCATTGGAGGAAGCTTTTACTGACTGGATATTCATTAGACATTGATCTCACGTCTTTGATCCCTACGCTTGACAATACTGCATCTGAGATTGTTACATATCAGCGAGACTCCACAATACAACGCAAAGATTTAGCACAGAAAACGAAGGATTTCAGAAAGCTTGAAGACTCGGCAAAGCTGGGCGAGATAAAAGGGCTACTGAAAGGTCTGGAAGATTTAAGATGGAGTACCAGTAGACCAAGCTAATATATACTACTAGCATATCAAACTTTCATCGACCTCTTAACCAACCATACTAAGTCAACTAATTCGGCCTTCCTACAGGTCTATTCCTCTTTGTCTGAAGCCCCAGATCCTTACCCCTTGCTCGAAGCTTCCGTCGACTCCCTGCTATTATCCGAGGATACTTTACCCAAGATTACTTCGGAGAATGAACACCTGCAGCAAACGGTTACGAAATTGACATCACAACTGGAAGAAACAGAAAGCCGGTTGGAAAGTGAGCGAGCAGCTCGCAAAACACTAGAAGATGGGCTGGAGACCAAAGTGAAGGAGGTCGAGTCTTCATGGGCAGCAGTCCTCGAAGAGAAGAAAGACAATTGGGAAGCTAAGGAAAAACTATTGGAAGAAAAGGTGGAAAGCCAAGATCGTCTATTAAAGGAAATTAAGGCCACTTATGAGGTCAATCAGCGGCTTGGACGCGCCGAAAGTGCTGAGATTGATGGAGGTCGCGGAAATGTCACCAGTGCCGAGCTGGAAATGGTGAATTCTGACTTGGAACGCACAAGTCTCCGTCTGGTAGAGGTAGAAGCCCGTAATGAACAACTTCGGATTGAATTGGCGCAGTCAGCGTCCCAAATTCCCAACCAGCCAGCTCTAGTGCTAGAAGATGATCCCGCGTATATGCGTTTGCGCTCCGAGAACTCTTCCTTATTGAGGAAGCTGGATGCCGCGCGAATCGAGAGAGATTCAAAGAAGCGGGATCTCGATGGCAAACTACGGACTCTAGAAAGAGAGATTGCAATGCTTAAGGATGAGCGGGATGCATTGAAGGCGAAAGTGCAGAAATGGAGTGATTATGACGATATGAAGCAAGAACTCGAGGTGCTGAAAAGCATTGAATTTTCTACTGGCGATGACGATGAGTTGCCAGACGGCAACGATTCTGCGCACCGATCTGCTGTTGAGAACGGGTCAGCTTCGAAGTCCAAGGATGATACATTGGAGCAGCTGCTTCTTGCTCGAAACAAGAAGCTTAGCGACGAGTTGACTATACTGAGGGTATCGCATCAAGACTTGCAGAATCGCTTGCAAGGGCTTCAAGAAGACCTCTCCAAAAGTAATGCTGAAGTAGAAAAGTTGCAAAACTTGAATGCGACTTTGGAGAACGACCTGTCAAATGTTCAACACGATTCATCTAACGCTCTTCCATCTGGAATGTCTGTGGCTGGTTCACGATATCCATCATCGGCCGCACCAGCGGTAAGCGCATACGGAGGTCGTCGAGGGCGAACATCTCCAACCTCTTCTATCATTTCAGGCCTTGATCCTCGGTCTGGCGGTGGCGAACCTATAGGCGGAGGGTCAGGCATCTTACCAATGATCACAGCACAACGAGATAGGTTTAAGAAGAGAAATACCCAATTAGAGAATGAGCTTTCGGAAAGTCACCGTACAGTGTCGGCGCTACGACAAGAGATTGCATCGTTGCAAAAGGATAACCTCAATCTGTACGAAAAGACA
>Ga0335072_10001630_pt1 | contig 36153 bp, 29 predicted proteins | sample Lox_Sample_21_FD_206725 | JGI IMG/M metagenome (GOLD analysis project Ga0335072, IMG submission 206725) | Soil microbial communities from Loxahatchee National Wildlife Refuge, Florida, United States - Lox_Sample_2.1 | ecosystem: Environmental > Terrestrial > Soil > Wetlands | place: USA... | reverse complement strand
CCAGTCCGTCACCAACATCGGCAACCGCCCCACCTTCGGCGAACCCTCCTTCGCCGTCGAGTCCCACATCCTCGACTTCGAGCCGGTTGACCTCACTCCCGAAACCCCCATCGAGCTCGAATTCCTCTACCGCCTCCGCGGCGAAGTCCAGTGGCCCTCCCCCGAAGCCCTCCGCGCCCAGATCCTCAAAGACGTAGCCCGCGCCCGCCGCTTCTTCCGCCTTATCCCCCGATGATGCTATAGACCCATGTCATTGGGTCGGTTACAGTCGTCAGCAAATCGCTTCAGGCAGTTAAATACACGGGCTCAGTCAAGCCAGAACGGTACGGCTGCGGGATGGTCAGGTTCAGAAGATTCTTGAGCGGCTGCTTCGGCATTCTTGCCATATTGTCCGCGTTCATCTCCCTTTCGACACTTCGCTCCGTGCTCTTCGGCCCCTATTGGAGCCCGACGCTCACGCAACTTGACGGGTTCACTCTCGGCAGAAGGGCGCTCACCGTTGTACTTCTCCTCCTCGCCAAACTGGTACTCGCGATGCCTGCGCCCCTGGCCATCTTCTACGGGATGGCATGGTGGAGCGCGAGGAGGCGCAAGCCTGCCGTGCGCGGCTGGGCCATCGCCGCCAGCGTCGCCATTCTGGTCCAATGCATTCCCATCGGGCTGGTCACGGTGCTGAGCCTGATATTTCGATGGCGTGGATTTTTGCTCCCCAACGCGATTCTGCTGGGGATTCTGTTGTTTTTCGGCATCGGCGGGCTGGTGGCCTTCGCGGGGCGCCACGCCAGCGAGGCGGATCTTTCGAAGCCGAAACCCCCGCGCGTCGCGGGGGATGGAACCAGCGGCTTGGCGGATGCCCTCGCCTGGGTACTCGCGGGCGGCGTATACCTTCTTGGCACCCACCTCTGGTGGCAGTGGGCGGCAGCGCGTCGCCTGCCTCACTCGGGTTTGCTGATGTTCTGGGTCCTCTTTTTGTTCTCCGCGCTCATTGAGGCCGCAGCCCACGAGTCAAGCCACGCCGTGGTGGGACTGGCGCTGGGAATGCGTCTGCGCACCTTCATCGTCGGGCCCTTCCAGTGGGCTCTGGGGCGAGGCCGATGGAGCTTCGCGTTTCAGCCCAGAAGACTCCTTTCGATGGGAGGCGCCGTCAATATCATCCCCATCGATCCCTCGCAGGCAAAGTGGGTGGAGGTCAAGATGATCGCCGCCGGGCCCCTCGGAAGCCTGTGCACCGGATTCGCCGCCATGGCCGGCGCCTTCCTGGTCAACGGAACCCGCTATGACCGTCTTTGGGAACTCCTCGCCCTCACCTCTACCTTTGGCTTCACCGCATTTGTGGTCAATCTGCTTCCGCTTCGGACGAAGGAGTTTTACACCGACGGCGCCCAGATCTTTCAGCGCCTCGCCGGCGGTCCCTGGGCGGATTATCACCGGGCCATAGCCATCGCAGAAGTAGGCCTCGTCACGCCGCTGCGGCCAAGAGACTACGATATCGATGCGATCCGCAGGGCCGAAGCCGGGATCACGCGCGGGCCCCGCGCCGTATTCATCCGCCTCTTGGCCTACAACTACTTCCACGATTGCGGAAACATCCCCGCCGCCTGCGAGGCATTGAATACGGCCGAAGCAGTCTGCCGCGAATCGGCGCCGGAAGTTCCCGCGGCGTGGCTCCCGTTATTCGTCTTCGGCAAGGCCTTTCTCGAGCGGGACGCCGCCGCTGCACGCGCCTGGTGGGAGCGCATGGAAGCGAAGAAGCTGAAAAGCCGCGACGAAGTGTACTGGCTGGCCAAAAGCGCGCTCGACGCAGCGGAAGGCAATCTGGAGGCCGCGAGGAAGGCGTGGAGCGAGGGAAACGCGCTGGCCGACTGCTCGCCCAAAGCCGGAGCCCACGATTTCAACCGCGACTGCTTCGTCTGGCTCCGCAAAGTACTGGACGATGCGCCAAACAATCCAATCGCCGATCCCAGCCAGGAGAAGATCGAGGTCCTGGTGGACTGAGCAGGGAAGTTGTTTGGTTGAATTCGCGTGGATTCCCGTAGAGGCGGCGCGATTGCCCCTTTTGCATCGCTTTTGCAATTCATCGGCGGGGAGGCGTTCCAGGTCCGTTCGTCAGGATGCGAACCCGAAGCATCTTCGGCTGCTTCGTCCATCACATTCCGCCTCGCCGTGCCGCGCTGATCGGCCCCACCCTGCCTCCCGCGGACAACCGCACAATGCGGCAGCCGCGGTCAGGCCTTGGCGAGCTGCCCGATGGAGTATTCCCGGACGTTCCCACTGGGGGCGGTGGAGATTTTGACTTTGAGGTTGCCGCCCGCGTCACACGTATACTCTTCACGCACCAGGAGGCCGTTGGGCACGGGCAGCGCGCACACGGGTTCGGCGGCCAGGTTGCGGCAGCTCCAGAGCGCCGGGTCGAACGGAAACTGAATCTGCTCCCAGTTTGCGATTTCACCGATAGGCTGACCGCGGTCGTCGAGCCGGGAACACTCAAGATAACGAAAGTGGCCGATATTGTGCGCCGGCTGGTAAACGCGCTCCAGGTGGAGAGGCGGCTCGTCCGGCGCCGGCAGGCGTACCCCGCGCGAGAAGATCAGGTCGAACACAATGTTGCCGCCGCAATCGGCCTCGCGCCACATGCCGAAGTACTGGTTGAACTGGTCGGAGAGCCGGTCGGCAGCGGCGGCGGCGCGGATAGCCAGGCCAATGGCGCCGGCCGAGCGCATATAGGCGGAGCGGCGCACTTTGCGGCCGAAGGTCTCGCGCAGGACACGGGCCACGGGAGGCAGCTCCGATCCCCCGCCGGTGACGTACAGGGTATCGAGCGACAGGCCGGGGTGAGCGGCGAGCAGGTTCTCCACCACCATTCGCGTGGACTCGATCAGCGGGCGGCAGCGCTCGTAGTAGGTATCCACCGCCAGCGTCGCCTCGCCCAGGCCGGGACGCACCCGCTCCAGATCGATGGTCACTCTGCGCGTGTTGGGATTCAGAGACTCTTTCTTCTCACGGCATTCTTCGAGCAGCCGTCGGCGTTCGAAAGGGGTGAGATCGGCGCCCGAAGGGGCGGATTCAAGCGCCAGGTCCGCGAGGATCTCGTCGAAGTCGTCCCCGCCCAGGTGGGGAATTCCGTCGGAGGCTTCGACCGTGTGCTCGGTTTCGCCCAGGGTGACCAGCGAGACGTCGAAGGTGCCGCCGCCGAGGTCGTAGACCAACAGGCTGCTGCCGGCGCGCTTCTTGCGCTCGGCGCTGTTGCGATAGGCGAACTCGATGGCTGCGGCGGAGGGCTCGTTGACGACGCCAAGGACCCTGAATCCGGCCTCCTGGGCGGCTTCTTCCGTGAGGAAACGCTGGTTGCTGTTGGCGTTGGCGGGAACGCCGATCATCACCTCGAGAGGCTCGTCGGGGTCTGCTCCGAGATTGGACTGGTGAAGCAGGTTATCGCGCAGCGACACCATCATCCCGGCCAGGAGCTGGCGGAGCGGCAGGGCCTGGCCGCCGGCGCGCAACTCGGTGTGCGGGCCGGCGGCGCGCAACCAGCGTTTCAGGGACCGGAAGACGGTCCAGCTTTCGTCGCCCTGCACGTCGACCGCCTCCCAGCCGAAGAGGTGGTCGTTGCCCCTGACGGCGACAACGGAGGGAAACCAGTCCCGGGTCTGGCCGTCGGGTGTCTCAAAATGTACGAGAGGATAGTTGCCCCGGTCAACGCCGGCCACGACCACGCGCGTGGTTCCGAAATCGACTCCAATTCTCATAACTAATTTTACTGCGAGGCGACCTTCGGCCAGGGAGAGTCTCAGAGAGCCGCTCCAAAGTCAGATGCATCAGGTCGGCCGAACGCCACCTCTGACCGTGCGGTGTCTGGCAACCTCTGCGCGCCCGCTCTCAGATCCCCGCATACCACGCATACCCGCCCTCCGGCGAGGCCGACCCCAACCCCTCCCCGAACTTCTTGATTGAGTCCGTCGCCGTCAGGTGCGCAATAAACTTGATGTTCTTGTATCCCAGTTGCCGCGGCACCCGCATCCGCAGCGGCCCGCCGAATCCTACCGGCAGATCCCCGTCGTTCATCCCCCACGTCAGCAGCGTGTGCGGGTCCAGCGCGTCGCCCCTGTCCAGGCTGTCCCACCAACCCTTCTCGAACGAGAGATACACCAGGTACCGAGCCTGCGGCAGTATCCCCACCTCCCGCAGCACGCTCACCAGCGGCGTCCCAATCCACTCCGCGATGTACGACCACCCCTCCTCGCACGCCACCTCGGTGATCTGGCTCGCCGTCCCCAGGCTCTTCACATCCTCGAGCGTCAGCGTTGCCGGCCGCGCCACCATCCCGTCAATCGTCAGCCGCCAGTCCTTGAACCCGCCCGCCTCCAGCTTCTTGAACGCCGCCGTCGGCGGAGCCAGCTCGTTCGCAAAGGGCCTCTTCGAGATCATGCTCCGCGGAAACTGCCTTACCGGCCCAGCCCACGTCAGCAGCCTCTGCGCCGCATAGGTCAGGGTCTCGCCCGGCCCGTAGACTCCCCCGCAGTCCGGCGGCATCAGCCCGTACCGCCGCGCCATCCGCCCCGCCACTGCCAGTCCCGTCAACCCCGCCGCCGCGCCCAACCCGCCCGCCAGCAATCCTCGCCGCGTAATCCCGCTCATCCGCGCTCCTTTCCGTCTCCTGCGCGCCCCGTAATCATCGCCCGCATCCGGCTCCAGAACCCCGCCAGGCTGATCATCGTGATGTGCACCGCCACAAACCCCACCAGCGCCCATGTCAGCAGAAAGTGCAGCGTCCGCGCCGACTGCCGTCCTCCCAGCCAGCTCGCCGTCTCCGGAAACGCCGCCGTAAACGCCGGCGACATCGCCAGCCCCGTCCAGATCATCGCCGGAAACAGCACGAAGATCACCGCCAGGTACACCCATCGCTGCACCGCGTTATACCGGTCCCCATCCCCGGCCGGCGCCCGCCGCCAATATCCGGCCAGCACCCGCCGCACCGCCGCCCAGCCCCGTTCGCCCCGCTCCGGCGCCAGGTTCTTCCTGAAGTGTCCCGTCCACACCCCCCAGATGCCATACACCAGCCCGGCCAGCAGCGCCGCCCACGCCGCCTCAAAGTGCAGGTACCGGCTCCATCCGTTCTCGTCCGGCATCACGTAGTGGTAGCCCGTCGCCACCGTATCCCGCGACGCCGGTATCGGCAGTGTGAACGCCGGCTTGGTGTTCACGTTCCCCACTTCGCCCCAGTAAAACCGCGGGTGCGACACCACGATCTCCAGCCCCGTCACCAACAGCGCAAAGAACGCCGCCGCCGTCACCCAGTGGGTCACGCGTACCACCGCCGCATGGCGTGGCTTCTTCGATGTCCGCTGCGGGGAAGCAACCGGCATACCGGGAGCTTAGCACAGCTTTTCTCCGCCTCAGCCTATTTCCTTGCAACGGATCGCAGCCCCACGCGCCGGGCTCGCTGCTCCCCTCGTTTGTGGGCCTTCGCGACTCGTTCGTGGGCCCATGCGACTCGTTCGTGGGATTGCTGCCGGCACTCACGCCCCGTACCTTGCACTGGGGGATTCGCTCTTGGTCACAGCTCAGCCGCCTGCAAAGTCCGGCCCCATCCGGCATTTCTTAGGCCGTATGTTGATTCTCGCCGCCTTGGCCATCGCCGCCATCGCCGAGTGGCACCAGTGGTACGGCGCGACCGTCTCGCAAACCCAAATCTTGAAAGCTCTCGTACCCCCCACGCTCGACGGCCTGCACCCCTGCGTCTATGCCTCCGTCTCGGCCGGCCGCGTGGTCTCAGCCCTCGGTTCCTGTGCCACCCCCGTCTCTCATGCCCAGCCGGATAACCGCTTCGAGACCGATCTTCGCTACGGCTCGTTCGTGCTCCGCCAGACAGACCTGCCCCTCGACGACGTCTTCAACGCCCCCCTTGAGCGCGCCTACACTACCCGTGACTGGGGTTCGCCCAGCCACCAGCACGCCTTCGGCTTCAATGCCAGTGACTCCTTCGACATCGCTCCGACCGGCAGCCGATGGCCCTACACTTACCTCACGCTCATGCTTGAGGACGGCGACTTCCTCTACTTCAAGCGCATATCCCCCGGCTCCGGGTTCTCGAACGCCGTCTATCTGCACACTGAAACCTCCACCCGCTTTTACAAGGCCACAATCGCCTGGAATGGCCGTGGCTGGACCCTCCGCCTGGCGCATGGTTCGGAAATGCTGTTCCCTGAAGCCTACTCGGCCAAGAATCTCGCCCAGTGCGCCGCCTACGAGATCAGGAATGCCGCGGGAGATAAACTGCTTCTCCAGCGCGACGCCCGGCGCAACCTTCAGGAGGTCCTCACCCCCCACGGCCACTGGATCCGCCTTCGCTACGACGATCAGGCCCGGATCGTGCAGCCCGCCGACGATAAAGGAAGCGTCGTGCGTTATCGCTACAACTCCGCAGGCATGTTGTCGGATGTCTTCTACTCGAATGGCGCCGAACGTCACTACGAATATCAGGGCCGGCTCATGACCGCGGTCACCGACGAACATGGCCGCGAACTCGTCCGCAACTGGTATCGCAATGGACTCGTCTCCGGCCAGCTCTTCGACGGCCGGGATCGATACGCTTACGACTACTCTTGGACCCCTGCCGGCTACTCCGTAAGCAAAGTGGTGATCGCCCTGCCCAACGGCGCCGAGTCTACCGTCTTCCCCTCGGACTCCGTGCCCGCATATCTCCGCAGCATGAGATAACTCACTGGATCGTCCTCCGACCGCGCCACTTTTATCCATGGCGCAATGCTGGCCGTAGACGGCGGCCGCACCGCCATCTGACAGCCTCGGTCGAAGGTCCGGTTTTTGAAAGGGCCCGATTCCAGTGTTCGCCGGATAACCCGGCGTCTTGAAGGCTTGCGTATTTGCACGAGCCTTCACGCCAGCCGTACCCATGCGGCTTGCGCCGCTGCGGGAAGGTCCCGCCGTCTTTCGTGTAGACCGCAAGCCGGTACGACCACAAATCATCATTTGATCGCCGATGAAAGGAGTTTGCGAGCCATTTGTATAAAGTTCTCCACCAGCATCGGCCGTGGGCGCTGCCGGTTGCATGCGATGCCGATGCTCCATTCCCCTTCAGGAATCCTGGTTTCTGCAAATCGTATCTGTGGCACACGCATCAGTTGTACCGCGCTCGGTGCAATGCTTACTCCCAGGCCGGCGCGCACCAGATTCAGCGCGGTGAAGAACACATCGGTCTCCTGAACGACCCTGGGCATAAATCCCGCCGCCCGGCAGGTTCGAAACACGTGGTCGTAGAAGCTGGCCGAGTCAGCGCGGCACGGCAGGATAAATGGCGCGCCGCTCAGGCCCGTCAGGCCCGCCTTCGCATCGTGAACCCATGGCTCGCTCAGCACAATCATGAGCCTCTCCTTCACCACCGGGACGGTCTCGATCTCTCGGTTCCGGATTGGCAGACGGACAAACCCAACGTCGATCTTCCTTTCGCTCAGCGCCTGTATCTGATCGGAGGTTGACATGTTGCGTACCGACAGGTCGACATTCGGAAATCGCTTCCTGAAGCGCAGCATGAGATTCGGCAAGCCGCGGGCGAGAACTGCAATTCCGAATCCGACCCGCAACGTGCCTGCCTCACCCTTCAGGGCGAGACGGGTGATCCTTTCCGCGGAATCGGAGTCCTCGATGATTTGTCGCGCGTGTCGAAGCAGAACCTCGCCCGCCGGGGTCAGGTGCAGTCCGCGGGAGCGTCGGACCAGCAGCGGTCCGCCCAGCCGCTCTTCCACCCGGCGGATCTGCTTGCTCAGCGCCGGCTGCGAGACATGGAGGATCTCTGCGGCCCGCCGGAAGTGAAGTTGTTCCGAAAGAACCAGAAACGATCGCAGATCCTCGAGCTCCATTCCCATAACCAAAAGTTATCAAAATATGTCCAATGTTTCATTGGACAGCCCCCGGGCCGCCCGGGCAATCTCTTCAGAGAGATCTGCCGCGCTGCACGCTGGCCCGAATACTTCGTACAATTCGCGCTTGGGGAGTGGATATGAATCGCCGGGCATTTGTTGCTCGATCTGCGGCCGCCGCAGCCGCGGTCGCGTTTGCTGAAACCGACACGCGTGCCGCCGCTTCCCTTGCTCCCAATCGGATTCCAGGTCTGTTGCCGGAGTCGGCCATGCCGGGAACAGTGCCGGAGTCGCAGATTCAACAGGCGCGCTTTCCCGAGGGGTTCATCTGGGGTGCTGCGACTGCTTCCTACCAGGTGGAAGGCGCATGGGACGAAGACGGCAAAGGCGAATCGATCTGGGACCGGTTCACCCACACGCCCGGCAAAGTCCGGGGCTCGGTAACCGGCGACGTCGCCTGTGACCAGTATCATCTCTACCCGCAGGACATCGCACTCGCGCAGCATCTCAACCTGAAGAGCTACCGTTTCTCCATCTCCTGGCCCCGCATTCAGCCCACCGGCGTCGGCGCGCCCAACATGAAGGGGATCGATCACTACAGCCGGCTGGCCGACGCGCTTCTTGCGGCCGGCATTCGCCCCTGGTGCACCATATACCACTGGGACCTCCCTCAAGCGCTCGAAGACCGCGGAGGCTGGCCCAATCGCGATCTCGCCGGCTACTTTGCGGATTATGCCGGTATTCTTGCCAGGCACCTCGGCGATCGCATCACGGTCTGGGCGCCATTCAATATGCCCTGGGCCATCGCTTTTATGGGCTATGCGGCGGGCGCATTTCCCCCGTGCCGCACAAGTTTTCCTGACTTTCTGAAAGCCGCCCACACCCTCGGGCTGGCGCAAGGCGAAGCCCATCGAGCCGTCAAAGCGGCATCGTCGAAGGCGACCGTGGGGAGTGCTTACGAGATGGCCCCCGCATACCCGAAGACAGACTCCGAGGCCGACCGCGCCGCCGCCGAGCGCTACCACGCCATGAACAACGTGTTCTTCCTCGAAGCCGCGATGACCGGTCACTATCCGAACGCCTTCATCGGCGAACCACCCTGGCAGACCATGGGCTTCAAGCCGGGCGATGAGAAGATCCTCTATGCCCCGCTGGACTGGGTGGGCTTTCACTTCTACACCCGCCGCATCGTCTCCGATGCCAGCAACGCACATTGTTATGGTGGCGGCTTCAGTGGGACCGAGATCGAGTCTGACAGCGGCTGCGCGCGCGACCCCTACACCGGCATCCGCGCCACCATGCCCACCGAGGGGCCTCTGACCGAATCTGGTTTGGAACTGTGGCCACGCGGTATCTACGATCTGGTCACTCGGATCTCGCGCGACTACGATCATCCAATCATCGAGATTACGGAGAGTGGCTGCGGCTACCTCGATGCGCCGTATGACGACCAGAGTGGCCGCATTCCGGACTCGCGGCGCATTCAGTGGTACCGCCAGGTGCTCGCCGAGCTTGCGCGCGCCATCGCCGACGGCGCGCATGTTCGTGCCTACCACGCGTGGAGCCTGCTCGACAACTTCCAGTGGGCGGAGGGCTACACGGAGCGCTACGGCCTTATCTATACGGACTTCCGAAGCCAGAAGCGCACCATCAAGGACTCAGGGCTCTGGTATGGCCGCGTCGCCGCCTCCAATCGACTGGATGTCTAGAAGGCCCGCTCGGCAGCTTCTGGTCGATCGACGGGCCCCTCACCCATGCTTTCTTCATCCCGCTCCATCCTTGCTGGAAGTGTCCATCCCTGCGCCTCCTGCGGTTAAACCGGATGTCGCCAATTTTGTTCCATGCATGGGATTGGCCCGCATTCCCCAAACTCGGTTCCCGGCCTTCCGCGCCGGCCAAACCTTGAGTCCAAAACCGCTACGCGCCGCGCTGAAATTGCCGGCCTGGGTTTCGCCGCCGAAATAAACTGGAGAGAGCCAAAGGACAGCCGGGCGCAACTCTCGGATGCGATAACTGGCTTCATCAATCATTAAGAACATCCGCGCCCGCTTCATGCGTTGCCCGGTGTGGCACCAGGACTACGGACTGATCTTTGCGTTGGTCGAAGCGGGGGCCGGCGGGAACAGGGATTCGAAGGGAATGCCGGAATGAAGGCAGGAGCCGTTGTGCGTGTCGATGGCAAGTTGAGGATTGGCCTGATCGGGCTGGGATTCATGGGGGGTGTGCACCTGGCGGCGATCCTGCGCTCGGAGGGCGGGGAACTGCGAGGTGTGGCTGCGCGGCGGCCGCCGCAGCGGAGTGTGGGCGCCAAGGGCAACCTCCAGGTGGAGAGCGCGGAGGTTCCAGACGGAACACCGTGGCATGCAGACTGGCGGGAACTGGTGGCAAATCCGGAGATCGACGCCATTGATATCTGTACGCCCTCGCCCCTGCACAAAGAGATCGCGCTGGCGGCACTGGGCGCGGGGAAACATGTCCTTTGCGAGAAGCCCATGGCGCTGGATACTTCCGACTGCGCGGAGATGATGCGTGCGGCGGATTCGAGCGGCAAGGTCTTCATGGTAGCGTATGTCGTGCGGTTCATGGAGGCGTACAGGCGCGCGCGGTTGTTTATCGAGCGCGTTGGCCGCGATGCGGTGCGGTCGTGCTGCTTCTACCGCAGGACCGGGCTGCCCGCCTGGGGTGGGTGGCTGACGGATGCGGCGCAGAGCGGCGGCGCGGTGGTGGACCTGCTGAGCCACGACCTGGACCAGGTGCTGAGCCTGTTTGGGACTCCGGCGGCGATGCGGGCCGAACGGTTCGGCGCGGGCGACACCTTAAAGGCGCTGTTGACCTACCCCTCCGGCCTGACGGCGACGGTGCAGGGCGGCTGGTACGGGGCGGGCGAGCCTTTTGCGGCGGGGTTCACGATCGAGACCGGCGATGAGACCCTTGTGTACGAGGACGGAACCTTGACGCTGCGCGCCCCGGCTGGCGAAAGGGCAATCCCCTTGTCGGCGGATGATCCCTATCTGGCGCAGATGAATTACTTCATCGGATCCTGCCGGAGCGGCCAGTCTCCAGCGCTCTGCCCGCCCGCGGAGTCGGCGGCGGCTCTGGAGATAAGCGTGGCTCTGCGCAGGCTTCGGGACGGCCAGTAGAGCGTGGTGCGCGCTTTAGAGCATCAGGCGCTGGTGGCCTGGATCCATTTCATCGTTTTCGTGGCCAGACGGTCGAGGGCACGGACGGCCAGCTCAATGTGCTCCTCTTTTGTGTCTTCAATCTTGTTGTGGCTGATGCCACGCAGGGATTGCACGAAGAGCATGACCGTCGGGATGCCCACGCGGGCAACTTCGGCGGCGTCGTGAAGCGGGCCGGAGGGCATGCGGTGTGAGGCGCCCGTGGTCTCGCGCACGGCCTCTTCGCAAAGCTCGATGAGATGCGGGTGGAAGGGCATGGGCTCGATGTTCCAGATGCGGGACCACTCGACGGTGCAGTTCTCCTCGGCCGCAAACTGCCGGCTCTTGGCCTGCGCTTCGGCATACATCGCAGCCAGGACTCCCGCATCGAGGTCGCGCTGGTCGAGTGTGGTCTCGCAGCGGCCCACGACGGCGGTGACGATGCCGGGGAAGGTCTTTACGCTGCCCATTGTGCAGACCGAGTCGGGGTGTTTGCCGGCGATCGATCGGATTTCAAGTGCGAGCCTGGCGGCGGCAGCCAGCGCATCGCGGCGGTCACGCATCGGCGTCGAGCCGGAATGGGCCTCCTGACCATGAAAGACGATGGCATGGCGCTCCACGCCCTTGGTTCCGGTGACGGCGCCAAGCGGCAGGCCGAGGCGTTCGAGCACCGGGCCCTGTTCGATGTGAAGCTCGAGATAGGCGGCGGCGTGGCTGCGTTCGACTCCGGCGTCTCCGATCGAGTCAATGTCTACTCCGCAGTTGCGCAGTGCGTCTTCCAGGCGGATGCCCTCGCGATCGGTGCGGCCGCGGTCGGCTTCGATGGTCTGCGTGCCGGCAAAGGCCGACGAGCCGAAAAGGCTGCGGCCGAATCGCGCGCCCTCCTCGTCAGCCCAGTCGACGAGGCGGATCGTGATGGGAGGCTTGCCGTCGAACTCCTCCGCAATGCGGCGCAGAACCTCGAAGGCGGCCATGACGCCGAGGCAGCCGTCAAGCCAGCCGCCGTTGGGTACGGAGTCGAGATGGCTGCCGAGGATGAGCGCCCGTTCGGACGCACCCGCTAGCGTGACCCAGCGGTTGCCGGCGGCGTCGAAGTGGTGCTCGACGGGCAGCGCGTCGAGTTTGTCTTCAAACCAGGCGCGTGCCTTCAGCCAGACGGGCGACCAGGCGACGCGCTGAGCCCCGTTGTCGTCGGCGGTGTGGGCGCGGAGGTCTTTCAGGTTCTCGACGACGGCTCTTGGATTGAGGGGCATGATGATCTCCCGTACGGCGACCCAGTCGGGAGAGAATGCGCCGCTGGATGCGCAGAACGCTTTTCAATATACATCCGCGAAAAGGAGTGGGATGGCCGCGGAGAAATGAGAGGCCGGCGAATCGGAGGAACGATTCAACCGGCCTGAGGTGCGTTGCACCGCCTATTGCTGCGGCTCGACTACGACGAAGGAGGTTTGGCCGCCGCGGCTGACCAGGAGAAGAACAGGCTGGTCGGCGCGGCCGGCGATGGCCTTGTTGTATTCCTGCAAGTTGTGAACGGGCTGGTGGTCCACTTCCTCGATCACGTCGCCGTGCTGCAGCCCGGCCGCGGCCGCGGAACTGGAGGGATCGACTCCGGTGACGACCACCCCCGATGTCCCGGGAGGCAGGCCCATCTGTTGAGCGAGATTGGAGGTCAGATCCTGAACCTGGACGCCCTGGAGTGCGGAGCCCGTGCCTTCCACGGGCGCGCCCATAGTGCCGCTCTCCGGGAACGCTCCGAGCTGGACGTTGACGTTTTGGGTGTGACCGTTGCGGAAGACCTGGAGATGGGCTGTGGCGCCCGGCGCCATCTCCGAGACGTGGACGCTGAGGTCGCTGGAGCCGCTGACATCGTCGCCGTCGAGCTTCAGGATGATGTCGCCGCGCTGGAGCCCGGCTTTGGCTGCGGGGCTGCCCGGCGTGACGTTGGCGACCAGCGCGCCGCCGCCCTGGCTGAGGCCGAAGGCTTTAGCCATGTCCGGATCCACGTTCTGGATGGTGACCCCAAGGTAGCCCCGGACGACGTGGCCGTGCGCGACGATCTGGTCCATGATCCGGTGCGCCATGTTGATGGGGATGGCGAAGCCGATGCCCTCGTTCCCCCCGCCATCGCCCGAGATGATGGCGGTGTTGATGCCGATGAGGTGCCCGCGGAGATCGATGAGCGCCCCGCCGGAGTTGCCGGGATTGATGGCCGCGTCCGTCTGGATGAAGTCCTCATAATGTTCGATCGAACCGCCGAGGGCGCGGCCGGTGGCGCTCACGATGCCCATGGTGGCGGTTTCACCAATGCCGAAGGGGTCGCCGATGGCAAAGACCAGGTCGCCGACCTTGAGATCGGTGGAGTCGCCGAAAGTGAACGCGGGCAGCCCGCTGGCATTGATCTTGAGCACGGCGATGTCGGTGCGGGAGTCCGTGCCGACGATGTGCGCCCTGTATTTGCGGTGGTTCTGGGTGAAGACCTCCACGTCCGAAGCGCCGGCGACCACGTGGTTGTTCGTGAGGATATAGCCGTCGGGGTTGACGATGACGCCGGAGCCCAGACTGTGCTCCCGTTCCGTCAGCGGCTGCTGAGGCTGGCCTCCGAACTGGTTGCCGAAAAACTGCCGGAAGAACGGGTCGGAGAAGACATTCGGAGCCTGCTGCTCGTGCACGACCTTGGTGGAGGAGATGTTGACCACGGCCGGCAGGTCGGGATCGATGACCGAAGCGAAGCCGTTCTGGAAGTTCGCCAGGTTCAGCGGAGAACTGTCGTTGGCGACCTTGACGGCGACGTGCTTGGCAGCCGGGCTCATGAAGCCTGGCGCGTGAAGTATGCCGGCACGCAGAAGTCCGCCGACCACGAGAGCGAGGACGACCAGGGCAATGAGAATGAAAGGGAGCTTTCTTGAGGGGGTTTTCACCGGGTCGGTCACGGGAAGATTCATTGAAGTCCTGATTTCCTTTCAACTAAAGCAGATTCCCAACGAGTTAGATGCCGTTTCGGGGCCCGAAAGTGTACGTCAAAACGGGGCCCCGGCCGCTTAGTGGGCGCTGCCGGCAATGGTCTTCCAGTCCCGAAAACCCCGCAACATATTGAGGTAATGCAGGATATCTTCGCGGGAGAGGATGCCCACCAGGTTGGAGTTTTCGTCGACGACGGGAAGCTGGTCCACTCCGTCGCGGCCCATTTTTTCGAGCGCCGACCAGAGGATGGCGTTGGGACGGGTAGTATGGAGAGCTTCAAGGGGCGTCATCACCTGGCTGGCCGGCGTGGCCACCCAGTCGCTTCTCGGCGTCTCCCCAAGACTGGCGAGGGTCACGAGCCCGATTCGGCCGTCGAAGCGATCTACGACTACGGCGCGGGTGTTCGAGGGAAGAAAGTAGCCGTCAACGAGGTCCTGAAGGGATGCGGCGGCCGGCGCCCGGACGAAGTTGCGCTGCATGGCGTCGGCGACGCGGTGGTCGCCGAGAAGGTTGTGGAGGCTCTCCTGCTGCAACTGGCTGCCGGCGGCGCTCTCCAGGAACCAGCCAATAAACGCGATCCAGATACCTCCCGCGATGTCGCCGGTGAGAGCCTGCCAGATTCCGAGGAAGATGAGCAGAAAACCGAAGAAGCGGCCGGAGATGCCGGCGGCGACAGTGGCGCGATGATAGCTGTGCGACGCGCGCCAGAGAATGGCCCGGAAGACGCGGCCGCCGTCGAGCGGAAAGCCGGGGATAAGGTTGAAGAGAGCCAGGACAAGGTTGATGAGCGCGAGGTACTCGATGAGAGCGAAAGCTGCGCCGCTGGCCGGGAAGAGAGGCTCGAGCTCCCAGCAGATCGCAGCCAGGGCCAGGCTGGCGACCGGCCCGGCGATGGCGATCCAGAACTCGGCTGCCGGGTTGGGTGGTTCGGAGGCGATTTGGGCCACGCCCCCGAAAAGGAAGAGCGTGATGCGCGGGACGCCGATGCCGTAGCCCTTGGCGACGACCGAGTGCGACAGCTCATGGATCAGCACACTTACGAAAAGAAGGACAGAAGTGATAAAACCGACGAGCCAGTACTCGGCAGCGGGCCAGCCGGGAAACTCAGGAGGGTAGTAGCTGACAGCGAGCATCCACGTCAGGAGCCCGACGATCAGAAACCACGAGTAGTCCAGATCGATGGAAATACCGAACAGACGGCCAATCGGAATCCCATGCCGCGACATCCCTTGACCCCGCTTCCGGCGCCTGTGCGCCCACTCTTTTTGATGCGGCTCGACCGCGTGCAGTCGCTGTGACCGCCCCGAGCTGGACTTCCGCTGAGTCAGGACGAATCGTTCTCCACCGCGTACCATCGAAGCTATGACCGCCAAAGCACCGAAGTCCCGCTGTGCCTGGGCAGAGAACGATCCGCTCCTCCGCGAATATCACGACACCGAGTGGGGTATTCCCGAACGCGACAGCCGGGCGCTCTGGGAACTGCTCATGCTTGAAGGCTTTCAGGCCGGCCTCTCCTGGATCACCGTGCTGCGCAAGCGCGAAGCCTTCCGCAAAGCCTTCAAGGGCTTCGATCCGGTCAAGGTCGCCCGCTTTAACGAAGCCGACATCGAGCGCCTGCTTGAGGACCCCGGCATCATCCGCTCGCGCGCCAAGATTGAAGCCACCGTCCAGGCCGCTCGTTTCTATCTTGAGATCGAGAAAGCGGGCGGCGGTTTTTCGTCGTTCCTCTGGGGTATCGTTGGCGGCAAGCCCATCCGCAATGAAGGGCCCGTCCCCGCGCAGACGCCGCTGGCCGTCGAAATGTCGAAGCAGCTCAGGAAGAGAGGCTTCAAGTTTGTCGGCCCCGTGATCGTCTACGCCTTCATGCAGGCCGCCGGCATGGTCGACGACCACAGCCCCGCCTGCTTCCGCCGCAACCCCGCCGCGCGCAAGTAAACGGGCCGCCCGCTGCCGTGCTACACCGCCGCATCTCCCTCGTAGATAATCAAAAGCGATGGCTCCCCTATGGAACCCCGAAAGCTGGTCGCAGCGGCTCGCCGAACTCGAAGCACAATCCGGCGAGCTGAAAGAGGCGCCCCTGCGGCGCGACGTACGCTCGCTGGGTATGCTGCTCGGCGAGGTGCTGCGCGAGCAGGCCGGCGATGAGCTGTTTGCCCAGGTCGAGGCCCTGCGCCAGGGGACGATCCGCCGACGCGACGCCGAAGCCCGCGGCCTGCGTGAAGAAGCCGAGGCCAGCGCGGCGGCGGCGCTCACCCTCGTCCACGCCCTCGACCCCGAGCGCGCCATCCTGCTCACCCGCGCCTTTGCCTTCTATTTCGAACTGATCAACCTGGCCGAGACCAACCACCGCAAGCGGCGCCGCATGGCGCTGCAGTTGAGCGGCCAGGCCGGACGCCAGCGCGGCTCGCTCGAGGGAACCTTCGCCGAGATGCGTCGCGTCGGCATCGGCGCCGACGAGGTCCTCGACTCTCTGCGGCGCGTCCTCGTCGTTCCCGTTTTCACTGCCCACCCTACGGAAGCCGCGCGCCGCTCCGTAATGTTCAAGCGCCGCCGCATCGGCGAATTCCTCGAGATGCTCGACCGCATCCCGGTCCCGGAGGAGGAGATTGCGCGCCTCGAAGAGCTGGTGCTGGCCGAGATTACCAGTCTGTGGCAGACCGATGAGATCCGCTCCCGCCGGCCCACGGTCTACGACGAGATCAAGATGGGGCTCGACTACTACGACGTCTCCATCTTCGAGACGCTGCCGGGCCTTTATCGCGAGATCTCAAAGGCTCTGCAGGCCACCTACGGGCTTTCCATCGAGCCCCATGAGCTGCCCCTCGTGCTGCGCTTCGGCTCGTGGATCGGAGGCGACCGCGACGGAAATCCCTTCGTCACGCCGCAGGTGACCCGCGACGCCATCCAACTGGCGCGCGGTCACCTCCTCGTCTACTACCAGGGCCAGTTGCAGCGGATCATCGATCTGCTCACCACCAGCGCCCAGCAGCGGCCCGTAAGCGAGCCGCTGCTCGCCCGTCTCAAGGAGTACGTGGCGCAGCTGCACACCCCCGAGGCGCAGGTATTCGGCGAGCAGTACGAATTTGAGTACTACCGGCGGTTCGTGATCTGCCTCAAGGCGCGCATCCAGCGGACGATGCTGCACCCGGGGCCGCAAGGCCGGCCGCTGCCTGTGATGCCCTACACGCTGGCCCAGGGCCAGGACGAGCTGGCGCAGGTTTTGCCGGCTTATGGCTCTGCTGCGGAGTTTCTGGACGACCTCGAAACGCTGCGCGCCTCGCTGGCCGCCAACCGCGGGGTGCGCATCGCGCGCACGCTCATCGATCCCCTGATCCTGCAGGTTCGCACCTTCGGGCTGCATCTGCACACCTTGGATATTCGCCAGCATGCGCGGGTGCTTGGCGCGGCGCTGAAAGAGGCCATCCGCGACACCATCGCGCCCGAGCTGCCCAGGCGTCTGTCTCTGGAGACGGCCAGGGTGCTCGAGACCTTGCGCGTGGTGGGCGAGGCGAAAGAAAGCTGCTCGCCGGAAGTGATCCGCCATTACGTGATCAGCGGCGCGGCCACGGTCGAAGACGTTCTGGCCGTGGTGCGGCTGGCGCGGCTGGGCGGTGTGCGCGTGGAGGGCTCGGGCGCCCAGCCCGCGCGCGGCCCGGAGGGCGACCCGGGACTGATGCCGGTGCCGCTGTTCGAATCCATCGAAGACCTGCGCAATGCGCCCGTCGTCTGCCGCGAGCTGTGGACTCGGCCTGACTACCGCAAACTGATGGCCACCTGGGACAACTGGCAGGAGGTGATGCTCGGCTACTCGGACTCCAACAAGGACGGCGGCATGTTGACCTCGACCTGGGAGATCTTCCGCGCCCATCGCGCTCTGCACATGGCCGCCCGGGATACCGGTATCAAGCTGCGCCTCTTCCACGGCCGCGGCGGCACCGTCGGCCGCGGCGGAGGGCCCACGCACCGGGCCATCTTCGCCCAGCCCATCGACTCCTTCGACGGCCAGTTGCGCATCACCGAGCAGGGCGAAGTCCTCAACTTCAAATACGCCGACGAAGTTCTGGCCGAGCGCAATCTGGAGCTGATGATCGCGGCCTCGCTGGATGCGCTGGCCCGGCCCAACGCCCGCGACCCCGGGGGCCACTTCACCGGCGTCCTCGAGCCCGCCTGGGAGGCCGCGCTCGACGAGCTTTCCGACTTGGCCTTCGCATACTACCGCAAACACATCCTCGACGACCCCGGGATCGTGACGTATTTCGAGCAGTCCACGCCCGTCGGCGAGCTCGAGAACGCCAAGATCGGGTCACGGCCGGCCCGCCGCAACGCCTCGCCCCGGCTCAGCGACCTGCGCGCCATCCCCTGGGTCTTTGGCTGGACGCAGTCGCGGTTGCTGGTGCCCGCCTGGTTCGGCGTCGGTTACGCGATTGACCGGTTCATGGCGAAGCCGGGGGCTCTCGAACTGCTGCGGACCATGGCCTGCGAGTTTCCTCTCTTCATCGACCTGGTGCGCAATGTCGAAATGGCACTCGGCAAGGCCGACCTCGCCACGGCGCGGCTCTACTCGTCGCTGGTCGAGGACGCCTCCCAGCGGGAGCGCGTCTATGACCTGCTCGAAGCCGAATTCCATCGCAGCGTGCGCGCCGTCCTCGCCATCACTCGCCAGAAGGAGCTTCTTGAAACCAATCAGGTGCTCGCGCACTCCATCAGATTGCGCAACCCGTACGTCGACCCCATGCATTTAATCCAGGTCGACATGCTGCGGCGCAAGCGCACCGGCGAAGACACGCCGGAGGTGAACCGTGCCATTGCCGCGACCATCAGCGGCATCGCCGCCGGTCTGCGCAACACGGGGTGAAGAAAAGAGGTCCCCGATGATCCTGCACCAGCCCAGAGAACGGCCTGCGCCCTGGAGTGTCAGGAGACAAAGGATTCCGGCCAGATGGAAATGGGCCGCTCCGTTCGTCGCTATCGAATGGTTCTGCGAATGGGCCGCCTTCGCCCTCAGCAACTGGTCGCTGCTTGAGGTGCTTGAATACCTGGGCAGCTTTTCGATCCTGATCGCGGTGATCTTCTACTTTTCGGAGTCTGGAGCGCGCGTCAAACAGCGCCACTACCAGGCCTGGCAGGTGATCAACACCGCCCAGGGCAAAGGCGGCAGCGGCGGGCGGATCGAGGCGCTCGAAGAGCTCAATGCCGACAGGGTGCCGCTGGTCGGCGTCGATGTCTCTTCGGCGTTCCTGCAGGGGCTCGATCTCGAAGGAGCGAACCTGATGCGCTCCAACTTCAGCGCCGCCGATCTGCGCGGCAGCAACTTCGCCGCCGTCGACTTCGCATTCTCCAATCTCAACTCGGCCAATCTTCGCGGCGCGCATCTCGACCGCGCAAAGTTCTTCGACGCAGACCTCCGCAACACCGATCTCACCGGCAGCACTCTCGCCGCCGCCGACCTCTCGGGAGCCGCTCTCGACAACGCCGACCTGACCCACGCCGACTTGCGCGATGTGGCCTGGCAACACCTTGCCAGCATCCAGGGCGCAAACATCCATCAGGTGCAAAATCCGCCGCCGGGCTTCCTCGCCTGGGCCGTCAGCCACGGAGCTGTGGACACTGCGGGGGCCGATCAATGAGTGCGGCTGAGTGCGGCTGGAAAGTGAGGCCGAAGCGATTCGCGAAACCGGAATGCGGCCGCATCGCGCGCTGCGCCGCGGGCAGCACCTCCTTTGTGCGGTTCGAACACGCTCAACCGGTCTCTCTCACCGGCATCGCCGGCGCCGGCCTCCCTCCAAATCCGGCCAGTCCGCCATCCGGTCGGGCAACCGCATCGCCTCGTCGGGTGTCTTCCCCCACACATAGGTCGCAGCCAGCCGCCGCAGGGAGGCGCGCCCCTCGTCCCAGAGCCAGGAATCGCTCTCCTACGCCTGTCCCGCCACGGGTTCGGAGGTGATTCCCGGAGTATGCACGGCATCTGTTCCCGCTTCTGTTTTAACAAAATCAGGACCTTACCCGCCCTTTCGCTTGCCATCCCCTACCCCCCGGGTCTACGCTGTTTGCATGCGTCGATGTCGCTAACACCGTCCTGGTGCGAGCTTTGACGCAAAGCTGTGCCTCCGTGGCGCACGTACTTCCCCGCTTCGCACCGATACCTCCCACACATCCAAGGAAAGTGCGGGGCCAAGCCCCCCGAAAAGGAGATCATTATGGCGCGCATTGCCGCGAACGTAACCGAATTGATTGGACGGACCCCGCTGGTGCGGCTCAACCGCGTCGCGGCCGGCCTGCCCGCCACCGTCGTCGCCAAGCTTGAAAGTCAGAACCCCGTCTCCAGCGTCAAGGACCGCATCGGCTTCGCCATGATCGACGACGCCGAGAAGGCCGGCAAGATCGTCCCCGGCAAGACCGTGCTCATCGAGCCCACCAGCGGCAACACCGGCATCGCCCTGGCCTTCGTCGCCGCCGTCAAGGGCTACCGGCTCATCCTCACGATGCCGGAGACCATGAGCGTCGAGCGCCGCGTCGCCCTGCTTGCCTTTGGCGCCGAGATCGTGCTCACCCCCGGCCCCAACGGCATGAAGGGCGCCATTCAGAAGGCCGAGGAGATCCTCTCCCACACTCCCAACGGCTATATCCTCCAGCAGTTCGCCAACCCCGCCAACCCTGCCATCCACGTAAAGACCACCGGCCCCGAGATCTGGGAAGACACCGACGGCAAGGTGGACATCCTCATCTCCGGCGTGGGCACGGGCGGCACCATCACCGGCGTGGCCACTTACATCAAGCCCCTGAAGCCCTCCTTCCAGGCCATCGCCGTCGAACCGACCGACAGCCCGGTGCTCTCCGGCGGCAAAGCCGGCCCGCACAAGATTCAAGGCATCGGCGCCGGCTTCATCCCCGGCGTGCTCGACACCAAGCTGGTCGATGAAGTCGTCCAGGTCACCAACGACGAGGCCATCGACGCCGCCCGCCGGCTGCCTCGCGAGGAGGGCCTGTTCGTCGGTATCAGCTCCGGCGCCGCGCTGGCTGCCGCCCTCAAGGTCGCTGCGCGCCCTGAGAACGCCGGCAAGCTCATCGTCGCCGTTCTGCCCGACTTCGGCGAGCGCTACCTCTCGAGCGTGCTCTTCGAGTCGCTGCGCCAGCAGGCCCTGGCCCTGCAACCCGAGCCCATCGCGGTTACGGCCTGACAGAAGCAGGGACCAGGGAAGCAGGGAACCGGGAACAGCGCGCAGCCTGCGGCCGTGACCGCCGCATCGCGTCCTTCCCTGATCCCTGGTCCTTGGTCCCTGATCCCTTGCTATGTCCCCATTTGCCCGCATCCGCGAAGACATCGCCTCCGTCAAGGAGCGCGACCCCGCCGCGCGTTCCACGCTCGAGATCATGCTCTGCTATCCGGGCCTCTGGGCGGTCTGGATTCACCGCGTCTCGAACCGGCTCTGGCGCGCCCGGCTCCGCCTGCTCGCGCGCATGCTCTCGCAGTTCGGCCGCTTCCTCACGGGTGTCGAAATTCACCCCGCCGCCCGCCTCGGCCGCCGCCTCTTTATCGATCACGCTACCGGCGTCGTCATCGGCGAAACCGCCATCGTCGGCGATGGCGTAACCCTGTATCAGGGCGTCACCCTCGGCGGCACCGGGAAGGAACACGGCAAGCGCCACCCCACCATCTGCAACAACGTCTTCATCGGCAACAACGCCAATGTGCTGGGTAACATCACGGTCGGCGAGAACTCGCGTGTCGGCGCCGGCTCCGTGGTGCTGGCCGACGTGCCCCCCAACTCAACCGTGGTCGGCGTGCCCGCGCACATCGTCTACCGCAACGGCCAGCGCGTGCTCATTACCGACCCGCACGAGGTCAAAGACCCGCTCTCCGACGCTCTCATCGCGCTTTCGCTGCGCGTCGAGGACCTCGAAGCCCGTTTCGGCGCGCATGAGCACTGGGTCGCTCCGTTCGCCGCGGAAGAGGCCGAGCGCACCGCCTACCGCGCGGAACTGGAGCAGCTTCAGCCGTACGTTTCCATGGGCGAGGGAATATAGAGCGCGGCAGCCGCCTCTGAGGAGCTGCGATTGATTCCGCAGCCAGCCCCGCATCCAGAGAACAACTTCCGAAACGTCGAACCCCCACCCTTTACCCGTCTGAACGGGAAAGGGTGGGGGCTGAATTCCCGCAAATCGCGAGGTCCGCGGCGCCGCTTTACTTGACGGCCCCCGCTGCCTCCGCCTGCGCGGCCAGCTTGGCGGCCTTCTCCGTTGCTTCCCAGGTGAACTCTGCCTCGTTGCGTCCGAAGTGACCGTAAGCCGCCGTCTTGCGGTAAATCGGCCGGCGCAGGTCCAGGCTCTCGATGATGCCCTTCGGCGTCAGCGAGAAGTTGTCGCGGATCAGCTGCGTCAATTGAGTCTCGCCGATCTTGCCCGTGCCGAAGGTATCAACGAGCACGCTGACGGGCTCGGCCACGCCGATCGCGTAGGCGAGCTGCACCTCGGCCCGCTCCGCAAGCCCGGCCGCCACGATGTTCTTCGCGATGTGCCGCGCCATGTAAGCCGCTGAGCGGTCCACCTTGGTCGGGTCCTTGCCCGAGAAGGCGCCGCCGCCGTGACGGCCCATGCCGCCGTACGTGTCCACGATGATCTTGCGGCCGGTCAGGCCGGTATCGCCCATCGGCCCGCCGATGACGAAGCGGCCGGTAGGATTGATGTGATATTTCGTGTGCTCGTCCAGCCACTTCGCCGGCAGTACCGCCTGGATCACGTGCTTGAGGATATCCGCGTGAAGCTCGTCGTTGGAGATGCTCTCGGCGTGCTGCGTCGAGATGACCACCGCGTCGATGCGGGCGGGTTTGCCCGGCGCCTCATACTCCACCGTTACCTGGCTCTTGCCATCGGGCCGCAGGTAGGGCAGCTTGCCCGTCTTGCGCGCCTCGGTGAGCTGCCGCGTCAGCTTGTGCGCCAGCGAGATGGCCGCCGGCATCAGCTCCGCCGTTTCGTTCGAGGCGTAGCCGAACATCATGCCCTGGTCGCCGGCGCCGCCCGTGTCCACGCCCTGCGCAATGTCGCCCGACTGCTTGTTGATCGACGAGATCACTGCGCACGTGTTCGAGTCGAATCCGTAGAGGGCGTTGTCGTAGCCGATCGAAGCAACTACCCCCCGAACCAGCGTCTGGAAGTCGACATAAGCCTTGGTTGTGATCTCACCCGCGATCACAACCAGCCCGGTCGCCGTGAGGGTCTCGGCCGCCACCCGGCTGTACGGGTCCTGCTCCAGGCAGGCGTCGAGAATCGCATCCGAAACCTGGTCGGCGATCTTATCGGGATGGCCTTCGGTAACGGACTCAGAGGTAAACAGAAAACGATCGCTCAAACTCGTCCTCCTCATGGAAGGGAATCAGGTATGTGCCGCGGCCGGGCGCGCCGCGCAAATTCCAGCACAGGCGCCGCGGAAGCACTCGACTCATGGTAAATGGAGGTCACGCCCCGCAGCAACGAATGGCAGCGAATGGGGAGAAACGGGCGGTAGAGGGAGACAGACCATCGCTGAACCGGGCCGCAGCTCCCACCCTCATCCCGTGATCCTGACCAGCACCCGCTGAACGGCGTTGTGCACGGCGGACCAGGCGGCGTGAAGCGGGGAAGAGAACCAGTGGGCGGGCAAGACGGCAGTCCACCAGCCGGCACGGACCCCAATATAGCGCACCGTCAGGGCGGCTGCCACCACCACGACCAGAATCAGCAGCGCCGCGCCGATCCAACGCAGGCGAATCTCGACGGCATCGTGGTGAAGTATCCGCGCTCTTCCCACGTTAGAGGCGAAGGTCGTCCAGCCCCCTTCGTCGTCCTCCACGGCTTGGCCGGAGGCATCGCAGGCCCGCAGAAACCGCTCCGTCCAATCTTGCGGGTCAAGACCGAGAGTACCGGCGTAACCGCGCACGATGCCTTTGCTGAGGATTCCGCCGGGCAGGAGACGAAAACGCCCCTCTTCCAGCGCAAGGAGATGTCGCTGGCTGATCTTGGTGATCGCCGTAATGTCTTCCAACGCAACCCCGCGGGCAACCCGCTCATTGCGCAGGTCTTCTCCAAAGCTCCCCATATTGACGCAAGGGCTTCCAATTCCACCATATACCCAGGCCGATTCTGTCGTCAAAGCGAATCTGCAGTCCTGACGCATCTTCGGCAACAATTCAGCACCAGTTGGTTACCTGTTCCAAAATGGGAATACCGGCCCCACCCAAAGACGGCCCTCCCCTGGCTGTTAACCTGAACTCTGGCGATCGTCTTCAGGCTTTCGCCCCCTCGGAGTTCGCCTCGGCTATGAACAAGCTCGTCTTTGCCAACCTCCTGCACCGCCCTCTGCGTTCCATCATCAGCGTGCTGGCGGTGGCCATTGAAGTCATCATGATCCTCTCCGTCCAGGGCATCTTCTTGGGGATCCTGAACGACACGCGGACGCGCACCAATGGGATCGGCGCAGACCTCATGATGATGGGATCGGGGGCGAGCTTCTTCAATGGGCTCAGCGCGGCCTCCATGCCCGTAAACGACGCCATTGCGCTGCGCCGTCTCCCCCATGTCGCCCTGGTTTCGCCCGCCATTCAGTACACGGTGACTCTGAACGGTTCGCCCCAGGTCCTGTGGGGGATCGACTATGACACTTTCGACGCGATGAAGCCCTTTGTCTTTCTCTCGGGCGGGCGCTTCTCGGGGCCCTACGACGTGATCATCGACCAGGTGCTGGCCGGGGCGGATCACTACCACGTGGGCGACACCCTCCAGCTCCTGGACCATTCCTTCCGGATCACGGGCATCGTCGAGCCGGGCAAGGGCGGCCGCCGCATGATCCCCATGGCTACGCTGGCACAGCTCCTGGGTGAACCGGGCAAGGCTTCCATCTTCTACATCCGCTGCGATAAGCCCGCCGACGAGACCCTGGTTACCAACGAAGTTCACGCCACGCCCGGCTTCGGCAACAACTCGGTCATCACCATCGACGACTGGCTGAACCAGATGACCCCGGACCGCATTCCCGGCTTCAACATCGCAGTGCGCTCAGTCACGGGCATCGCGGTCGTGGTGGGGTTTCTCGTAATCTTTCAAGCCATGTACACGGCAATCCTCGAGCGGACACGCGAGATCGGGATTCTGAAGTCGATGGGTGCGTCGAAACCGGCCATCGTGGGCGTGGTGCTCCGGGAGTGTGGGGCGCTCGCGGCGCTGGGGGTGGTGGTGGGAATTGCCGGGACGTTTGGCGTACGCCAGTTGTTCCTGTACCTGGCGCCGACCCAGCACTTCGAGATCACGGTGCTCCTGGGGGTTCAGGCGGCGGCGATTGCGTTCGTGGGGGCTCTTTGCGGAGCCCTCTACCCGGCCTTGATGGCGGCGCGCAAAGACCCCATCGACGCCCTGGCGTATGAGTGAGGCACGCAATGACCGCTGAAACTGTGTCGCTTGCGACCCTTGACGAGATTCGGGCGGCTGCCGGCCGGATCGCCTCCGTCGCCGTTAAAACACCGCTGGTGCGCGCCCCTTTGGGGGGAAGCGGTGGCTCCATCTGGCTCAAGGCCGAGAGCCTCCAGCCCATCGGCGCCTTCAAGATCCGCGGCGCTGCCAACAAGATCCTGCAGCTTGCCCCGGAGGAGATTCGCCGCGGCGTCATCACCTATTCGAGCGGCAACCACGCCCAGGCCGTTGCCTACGTCGCCCGTACCCTCGGCGCCAGGGCCGTCATCGTGATGCCCTCGAACGCCCCGCCCATCAAGCGGGCCGCCACGCTCGCCCTTGGGGCCGCGGTCGTCGATGTCGGCGTGGCTTCCAGTGAGCGCCTCGCCAGGGCCGAGGAGCTTGTCCGCGAACATGGCTACGTCGTCGTCCCTCCCTACGACGATCGGGAAATCATCGCCGGCCAGGCCACCTGCGGACTCGAAATCGTTGAGGAAATGCCCGACGCGGACCTGGTCCTCTCGCCCGTCTCCGGCGGGGGGCTCCTGAGCGGGGTCGCCGCCGCCGTAAAGCAACTGAGCCCTGCGACCAAGGTTTTTGGCGTCGAGCCGGAACTGGCCGCCGATGCCGCCGAGAGCTACAGGACCGGCAGGCTGACCACCTGGCCTGCTGAGCTCACCAGCCGCACCATCGCCGACGGACTCCGTACCCAGAGCGTCGGCGTGCGGAACTTCGCCCACATTCGCGCCTTTGTGGATGGTATCGTCACCGTCACCGAGGCAGAGATTCGCGCCGCCATGCGCGCCATCGTTTCAACCACGCGCCTGGTTCCCGAGCCCAGCGGCGCCGTCACCGCGGCGGCGCTGCTCTTCCACGCCGGCGAGTTGCCGGCCTACCGGAAAGCCGCGGCCATCCTCAGCGGAGGCAACGTCGATCCCGCGCTTCTCGCCGAGGTGCTTACGGAATCCCCAGCCTGACCCCATTCGAGCGAATGTGGTTCGAGCGAATGTCGTTCGAACTGGCATCGTTCGGGTATCATGCTTGCCAGGGAGGGGTCGCTCATGGTCGATAGGCCATGCCGTGCGGGCCGCAATGCGGCCGCGATGCTGCTTGCGCTTTGCGCCGTCGTATCCGCCGCGGCTGAAAAGAAACCCTACAAGCCCAATCAGGCCGGGCCCCGCGCCACCTCGCTCCGCATCGTCTGGCTTTACGTCCAGCCCGATCTGAGCTCGCAAAAAGTCGCCCAGATTCAGATCGGCCGCGAGATGGTGGTTTTGGAGAAGAGCGGCCCATGGATGAACGTCGAAGCCAACACTGACGTCGAAGAGGTGAGCAACGACCAGGATCAGCCGATGATCGGCAGCGACAACTCCCCGCAGCCGCTCTCCGGATGGGTGGAGGCCAAGGGCATCGTCGAGGAGACGACCGCCGGCGGCGACCTGGTCCTGATGGGCGCCGCGGCCAACGAGGAGCTGCTGGCGTCCAATCCGGAGGGCCCGGCCAACGCCGCCCGCGCCGCGGAACTGCTCTACCGCCGCCTCTACGAGATGTTTCCCAACTCGCCCCTTGCCCCGGAGGCCCAGTGGCGGGCCGCCGACATCCAGTGGCAGATCGAAAAGGCCGACATCTCCACCCTCCCATCCTCCAAGGCCAAAGACCCCTACATGCACGAACAGCTCGACCAGACGGCCTTGAAGAAGGTAATCAAACAGTATCCGCACACCCGATGGGCCGCGCTCGCGGCTTTCGATCTCATCGATAACAAGCTATGCGGGGATTGGGAGGGCTCTGCGCAGTGCCCTGAGCGCGAGTCCGACCTCTACGAAAAGTACGCTGACGACTATCCAGATGGCCCGCGCACCGCGCAGGCGCTCTATGACGCCGCCTACCGCCAGGCTGTGCTGGCCAACATGTATAGCGCCAACGGCGACGACGGCAAGAGCAAAACCGCCATCGACCACTGCCGCGCCCTGGCCCAGAAGCTTAAAGACCACTTTGCCGGCACCGACTACGCCTGGCGCGCCGGCGCCCTGGTCTTCAAATTGGACCAGGACATTCCCGTCTTTGGCATCGACCACGGCTGATTTGAAACCGGGCCCGCCGGCGCAACTTCCCTGTCTGGGCACGCCGGCGGGGCGGCTGCCTGCGGAAACAATACCGCACCTCGCTTACACATTCAATTGTGTGATATTCTACACATAAGGAGGGCTAGGTCATGGCGACGAATCTGGCAATCGATGACAAGCTGATCGACGAGGCGCGGCAGGTTGGAAATCACCGCACCAAGAAAGAGGCAGTCTCTGCTGCACTACGCGAGTATATTGAACGGCGAAAGCAGTTGGAGATATTGAAGCTGGCCGGGACAATCGACTACGACCCCACATACGATTACAGGAAAATGCGTCGGCTTGATCGGATCGAGATCGAACCGTGAAAATTCTGGCCGATACTTGCGCCTGGTCTCTCTTGTTGCGCCGGAAGAAGAATGCCGTCCTTAGCGGCAGCGAGCAAGCCGTCCTCCAATCGCTGACCGAGGCGATTCGGGATGGCCGTGTGGCTGTCATCGGTCCCATACGGCAGGAGGTCCTTTCCGGAATTAAGGACCTGGCTCAATTTAAAGGACTTCGGTCGGCCCTTGAGAGGTTCCGCGACGACCAGATCGAAACTTGCGATTACGTCGAGGCCGCCCTTCTCTTCAACCTTTGCCGCAGCCGCGGAGTCGAGTGCGGATCGATCGATATGCTCATCTGCGCGGCTGCTATCCGGCAACAATACGCCATCCTGACAAACGATCAGGGTTTATTGCGCTGCATTGCCGCCCTGCGGGCCGAAGGAATGACCATACCCGCTCCGTGACGCGGCGCCTGCCGGGGGTGGACATTCAGGTTCCCCCGCGCCGTTTCCTTACCCGCCATAGCCCCATTGCCCCAGCCGCCCGAGGATAATGAAAGTTGCTCTGGGATTGTTGGCCCGCACAGCTCCACTCGCCCGCGTGACCTGCCGCGGCGGATGAGCCGAACGGGAGCGCCCCGTCATGAAGTCCATTCACATCGCTCTCGCGCCCACGCGCAGCCGCGCCCTCAACGTGGTTCTCGGCCTTGCGCTGGCGCTGGTCTCCCTGCTGCTTTTGATGGCGCTGATCAGCTACCACGCCTCTGATCCCTCCCTCAACACGGCCACCGACCCGAGCCTTCCCCACGCCGTGCACAACTGGATCGGCCTCTTCGGTGCCTACCTCAGCGACCTCTTCCTCCAGACCTTCGGCATCGCTGCGTTTCTGCTTCCGCTCTGGCTGGGCGCCATCGGCTGGTCGTGGATGCGCTCGCGCTCCAACGGGTCCGCTGCGCTCCGCTGGCTGGGGATCGTGATCGCCAGCCTCTTCGTGCCCGCCACCTTCGGCCTGCTTCCCTGGCACTGGCGCTGGCTTCACCTCATTCCCATCCAGGGCGTAGTCGGCCGCCTCATGGCCGGACTCCTCATCACCTATCTCAACGTGCAGGGCGCCTGGCTCGTCGCCGGCGTGCTGGCCATCGCCGGCATCTACTTCGCCTCCGCCATCAGCTTCTGGGCCATCCGCGACGCCGCCATGGAGTGGTGGGCCCGCTTTGCGGCCTGGCAGGAGCATCGCCGGGAAATCCGCGAGCAGCGCGAGGAGGAGCGCGCCGAGCGCGAGGCAGGCAGCGCCGGGCAGGACCCACAGCCCGCCGACCCGGGGCCCAGCCGCTTGGGAGCCTTCTTTGTCCGGCGCAAACGTGCCGCCGAAGGCGACGCCATCGATGAAGTCCCCGCCTTCCAGCGCGACGGCGCCCAGCGCATCGAAAACGAGGCTCCCATCCCCATCGCTTCCCGCAGGAGCATCTGGGAAAGGAACTCCATCGCGCCTGAACCTCCGGCCCCCGTCGCTGCCTCGGCCCCCATCCCACCCATCCAGCAGCGTCCGGAACGTAAACAGGCTCCGGCCCCGCAGCCTCAGCCGCCGATCGAATTGCGGCCCGCCCCGGCACCGGCCCCGGCTCCCGCGCCCGCGCCCGCGCGTCCGGCGCCCCAGGAGATCGCCATTCACGAGCGCGCCGACGCCGAGGTGCATACGGCCACCGTCGCGCCCAAGAGCGTCAGCGGCTTCAAGCTCCCTCCCAGCACGCTGCTCAATGCCGGTGAAGGGCCGCAGAGCGTGCGCGAAGAATCGCTCCGCGAAGAGGCCAAGGTCCTGGTCGAGAAGTGCGCCGAGTTCGACGTGCGCGGCCAGGTCGTCCAGATCAATCCCGGCCCCATGGTCACCACCTACGAGTTCAAGCCCGAGGCCGGCGTCAAGTACTCGCGTGTCACCGGCCTCGCCGACGACCTCTGCCTGGCCATGCGCGCCGAGAGCATCCTCATCGAGCGCATGGCCGGCAAGAGCACGGTCGGCATCCAGGTGCCCAACCACGAGCGCGAGACCATCCACCTGCGCGAGGTCATCGAGAGCGAGACCTTCGCCAAGGCCAAGTCGCGCCTCACCCTCGCCATGGGTAAAGACATCAACGGCCGCATCGTCACCGCGGACCTGGCCTCCATGCCCCACGTCCTCATCGCCGGCTCCACGGGCTCGGGCAAATCGGTCGCCATCAACGCCATGATCATGAGCCTGCTCTACCGCACCACGCCCAGCCAGGTGCGCCTCATCCTGGTCGATCCCAAGCGCGTGGAGCTGGGCATGTACGAAGGCATTCCCCACCTCTTCACGCCCATCATCACCGACTCCAAGCTCGCCGCCAACGCCCTGCGCAACGCCGTCCGCGAGATGGAGCGCCGCCTGCGCCTGCTGGCCTCGCGCAGCGTCCGCAACATCGACCAGTACAACAAGCTCTTCGAGGGCACCATGCCTTCGCTCTTCGATGACGGCGAGCAGGAAGATCCCCTGCCCTACATCGTCATCATCATCGACGAGCTGGCCGACCTGATGATGCTCGACCGCGCCAACGTCGAAGAGTCCGTCACCCGCCTCGCGCAGATGGCCCGCGCCGTCGGCATCCATCTCATCCTGGCCACGCAGCGGCCCAGCGTCGACGTCATCACCGGCCTCATCAAGGCCAACATCCCCACCCGCATCAGCTTCCGCCTCGCCACCAAGGTAGATTCCCGCACCATCGTCGACACCAACGGTGCCGAGTCGCTCCTCGGCCGCGGTGACATGCTCTTTCTCCCCCCGGGAACCAGCCGGCTCATGCGCCTCCACGCGCCCTACGTCAGCGAAAAAGAGACCGCGGCCGTGGTCCAGTGCTGGAAAGACCAGGGCCAGGCCGAGTACGTCGAAGGCTTCCTCGAATCACCCAAGGAAGAGCGCGTCAATATGGAAGGCGCCAGCGGCGACGAGGACGAGAACGATCCGCTCTTCGACGATGCGGTGCGGCTGGTCTTCGAGTTCGGCAAGGCTTCCACCTCGCTCTTGCAGCGCCGCCTGCGCATCGGCTACGGCCGCGCCGCCCACTTGATCGACCTGATGGAGCGCGACGGCCTGGTCGGCCCCGCCGACGGACCCCGTCCCCGCGAGCTTCTGAAGGCTCCGGGCTGGCTGCACGAGATTGCGGCCAACGAGTGATCCGGAGCGAATCGGCCCGACATGGTCGAACCGTGCCGATGCCACGATTGGAGAACCGCCTCGGGCGATCCCGATATTGGCTGGCAGCCGCCAGAAAACAATCGATTATCGCGCTCTCGATGGAAGCGCGGCTCAGTTTACCAGATTCCCTGTTTGCTCCAGCTCCATCCACGATTCGGGACCGGCGTCAGCCGCCAGCACCGTGCCGCGGCCGGCTTCCTTCTTCGAAGCCCGGTGCTGCGTCTCGGCCGGGACCGGATTGTAGGGCAGATAGACGCGGAAGGTTGAGCCGCGTACGGGATTGCGCTCCGCCCAGATGCGGCCGGCATGTTGCTGCACGATGGTGCGGCAGATCGCCAGGCCCAGCCCGGTTCCCCCTTTCTGGCGGGAGTCCGAAGCATCCACCTGCTGGAAGCGGCCAAAGATGGACTCCAGTTTGTCGGCCGGAATCCCGCGCCCATCGTCGGTGACAGACAGCGTAACGCCGCTCGCGTCGGGACGCAGCATGATGAAGATTGTGGAGTTGGGCGGAGAGAACTTCACGGCGTTGGAGAGCAGGTTGGTGAGCACCTGGAGCAGCCGTTCGGGGTTGGCCGCAATCTCCACTTCGGTGGTGTCGTGGATAAACTGAACCCCCGCGGAGTTCGCCACCAGCTGCATCCCATCGATCGCCTGCCTGACGATCTGGGCCAGTTGGACAGGTTGGAACGCCAGGGGCTCGAGGCCGCTTTGGAGGCGTTCCAGATCGAGAATGTCGTTGATCAGCGACATCAGGCGGTCGGAGTTGCTGAGGGCAATGCGGAGCAGGTTGGCCGTCTTCTCCGTCATCCGGTTGTGCATGTCCAGGGAGAGCAGGCCCAGTGCCCCCCGGATCGAGGTGAGCGGGGTACGCAGCTCGTGGCTCACGGTGGAGATGAACTCGTTCTTGAGGCGGTCAAGGGCATTGCGATGGCTGATGTCGCGAAAGCTCAGCACCGACGCCGAAAACCGCTCTTGATCGAAGATGGGGGTCAGGGCATAATCCACCGGGAAGGAGCTGCCGTCGTCGCGAAAAATGGTGTCCTCGCCGGACGTGGCTTTCGGCTCTCCGATGGCGCACAGCAGGGCGCAGTCTTCTCCGCATTGCGAACTGGAAGGCGCGGAGCCGTGCAGCAGCACATGCACCGGCTTGCCGATCAGGCTCGAGGCCGATGCCCCAAGGAGACGGGCGGCCGCCGGGTTGGCGAAGCTGACCAGGCCGTGGCTATCCAGCCCGCAGATCGCGTCGGCAACCGTGTCGAGCAGAATCTGCTGCTGGCGATAGAGTTTTTCCGACCGGGCCCGTTCGTGCGAGCGGGCCAGCATCTGTCCCAGCGACGAGGCCACCGTCTCCACCGCCGCCATCGCTTCCCGATTCTCGCGCAGGCAGTAATGGCAATAGAACTCCAGAACCGCCAGCACCTTGTTGCCCACGCGCACGGGGATTGCACATCCGGAAACCATCCCGTGGCGCCGGACCGCCTGGGCGCGCGGGCTGAGCGGCAGGGAGGTGAGGTCCGTAATCCACACCGGGTGGCCGTCCTTCCAGACCCTTCCCGGCAGATCGACGGCGCCGGTGAGCGCCAGCCCCATGCTCTCCTGGATGACGATCTCCGCCCGCCGGCCCGGGGCCCCCCAGGCCGAACAGAACTCCAGCCGGTTTTCTTCCTCATTCACCTCCCACCGCAGGGCCGCGTCCCACCCCTGGGAGACGCAGAGAGCCTCGAGAATCCGCATGGCCGCGATCTCCGGGGACGTGCTCTCGCCCACAATCTCGCTCATCACCACTTGCAGAGCCACGCGGCGCTCGCGCTGCACCATCAGGCGAAGCACCAGCACGGCGGCGGCAACTCCGGCCGCGAAGATCTCCAGCTGGTCGAGGCGAGGGTCAATCGCCAGGCGCGGCGCCACCACTCGAAGGATGACGCCCAACGCCAGACCCGCCAGCACTAGCAAAACGAGGTTAAGTAGGCGCCGGCTCCCTTGCGCCGGTTGATCACCGCCAGCAGTTCCGATCTTCTTGGACTTCACCACGACTCCTCTCCAACAACTTAGCCGGAACTTTCAATCTGAATTGTCCATCGCTACCGGGAAAGCGGCCCTGCCGGGCAATGGCCGGGTAAGCTGTTTGCAGCAAGCCAGTCACCAATCTGCACCTAGCCGCCAGGCTCGATTCGTCAACAAGTTGCACGCAGGCCCCTGCAATGGCGCGTAATCTTTTGTATACATTTGTATACACTGTAACCCAGACCACTACAGACCCATTGCTGCAGAATCCCAATCTCACCCTCGGAGCCACTCGGACCCGGCAGCGGGACCCAAGCCAAGGACCATGCGCTCCGTGCACACTGCGCCTGGATACGGCTTCCCGCGAATACCGAATCACCTCCACGCGCAACCTGTCTTGAAATGCGATTGCCCTGGGCCTCGCATCGCGGCAGGGCCGGCAGCAAAGCAGGCTGTGCTATCATGAACACACGCTCAGTTGTTTGGTTGTGAGCCGCTCTCGCCTGCATCCGCCAGATCGTCCACCACGTTAATCTCCCAGGCCCCTCAGCGTAATGGTCCATTGAAGTCAAGGTTTCACCACTCAAGGTGAATGGCCGGACCAGACTGCACGGCTTTGACATGCCGCAGTCGAAGACGCGATACGTGTGGCGAATCTTGAATCGTCTCGGGCAAACGCCCCTGGGTTTTCCGCATACCGGAAGTGAATCTTCTCCGCCTGGCTCGAAACGATCTTCGGGTACCGGATGGAGAATAGAGCAACTGACCGCCACGATGGCTTCCATGGATGAATTCCAGAGCGAATTCTGGATGATGGAGGGCCTGAAGCTGGAAGGCAGAACAGGAATGAATTGAAACTTTTCTCGGAATTACCACTCTCACAGGCAATGCAACGGCAGTTGGCCGATGCCAATTTTATCCATCCCACACCCGTCCAGGCGGCAGCGCTTCCTCCGGCACTCGAGGGGCGCGACGTGTTGGCGACAGCGCAGACGGGCACCGGAAAGACACTGAGCTTTCTGATTCCCCTCATCGAACGAATGGCCACGGGCGCCAGGGACACAAAGGCTCTGGTTCTTCTACCCACCCGCGAGCTGGCCATGCAGGTGTTGGGCGCCTGGCGCGACCTGACGCAAGGCCAGGGCAAAGCCGCGCTGGTCTGCGGCGGCCTGGCAGAAGGTCCGCAGCTCGCGGCGATCCGCAAGGGCGCACGCTTGATCGTCGCGACGCCGGGACGCCTGGAGGATTACCTTTCGCGCCGGCTGGTGGACCTGGGCAGCGTAAAGATGCTGGTTCTCGACGAAGTGGATCGCATGCTGGACATGGGGTTCAAGCCCGCAATTCGACGGATTGCCGCGGTCTTGCCCCAGGATCGGCAGACTCTGTGCTATTCGGCGACGCTCAGCCCCGCGATTCGCGAAGTGGCCAGCCTTTACCTGAGGAATCCGGTGCGCATCGATATAAGCGCGGAGTTGAAGCCCTCACCCAGAGTGAAGCTGCAGACCTTCGAGGTTCCAGCGGAAAAGAAACAGGAGTTGCTCGAGCATCTGCTGGGAACGAACCAAGGCAGCTTTATGGTCTTTGTGCGGACGAAGCACGGAGCGGACCGGGTTGCGCGGCGGCTAGCGCGGGCCGGGTTCGCGGCGGCTCCCATTCACGGAGACCGGTCGCAGTCGCAGCGCAGCTCGGCTTTGCGCGGCTTTGCGGAGGGGCGCCATCGCGTACTGGTGGCAACCGACGTGGTGGCCCGGGGCATCGATGTCCCCGACGTTGCGCACGTGGTGAACTACGATCTTCCCAGGGAAGCCGAAGATTTTGTGCATCGCGTAGGCCGAACGGGCCGGGCCGCAAGCCACGGGGTCGCGTCAACCTTTGCCGCTCCCGATGAGACCCTCGCTCTGAAGAAGATCGAGCGCACCTTGACCGTCACCTCAACGAAGTATCGGGTACGCCCGAATCACGCGAAGGCACTGGTGTCCTGAGTCGTTCATTCGTGGCATAAGTGCCTTGTCATCCGGACGGAGTTCGGCCGGTTTTGGGGCCGGACGCAGCCAAGCATCTGCGGTTCGGGACTTCGGCCTATGCCACGAACTTCGGATTCACCTGGGCTGTCTTCACATCTCCGGATAGCCGGTCAACCGCCCAGGACCCGCGAATCCGGAGATTCCGACCTGCCGTGGCTGGGATCAACGCCTGAGTTGGCGATTGTGCATAAACCAGACTCCCCTTGCATTTCCAGGGGAAATATGTAATTCTCCCCTTGGTATGCAAGGGGATAAAATGGAAGGTTCGAAACTCGAGTTTTTGCGGGGCACCCTCGACGTGCTCATCCTCAAGTCCCTTGTCTGGGAACCTCTTCACGGCTATGCGATCACCGGCTTGATTCGCCGCGAGAGCGATGAGGCGCTTTTGTTGGAGGAGGGCACTCTCTACCCGGCGCTGTGGCGGCTGGAAAGCAAGGGGCTGATTGAAGCCGAGTGGGGCCTTTCGGAAAACAATCGCAAGGCAAAGTTCTATCGCTTGACCAGGAAGGGCAAGCGGCAGCTGCAGCTCGAGACCGCAGCCTGGGAAGCCTATTCGGCGGCAGTGTCAAAGGTGCTCAGTGCGGCACGGCCTGCGAAGGCGCAGGAGGCCTGATGAAACAGACGCCTATCTGGCGCCGGTATGACCGGCTTCACGGCCCCGATTGCAAAAGCGATGTTGAGGACGAACTGCGCTTTCACCTCGAGTCGAAGGCCGGCGAACTGATCGCGCGCGGTTGGACTACGGAGGCCGCTCAACGGGAAGCAGAACGCCAATTCGGCAATTTGAAAGAGTTTCAAGAACTCGGTGAACAGATCGGGGGCAAAATGGAACGCCAGAGTGCTCTCAAGGAGAATTGGGCGAAGTTGAGACAGGATGTAGGGTTTGCGCTTCGCCAACTGGCCCGTGACCCAGGATTGGCATCCTCTGCGATTCTGATCCTTGCGCTCGGCATTGCGGCAAGCGTCGCGATTTTTGCTTTTGTGGATGCAGCATTGCTTGAGCCGTTGCCCTATGTCCAGCCCAACCGGCTGATGGACGTGACGGAGAGCCTGGCGTTATTTCCTCGCGGAAACCTCTCTTACCCCGACTATGTGGACTGGAAGCGAATGAACCG
>Ga0335072_10001627_pt1 | contig 36216 bp, 42 predicted proteins | sample Lox_Sample_21_FD_206725 | JGI IMG/M metagenome (GOLD analysis project Ga0335072, IMG submission 206725) | Soil microbial communities from Loxahatchee National Wildlife Refuge, Florida, United States - Lox_Sample_2.1 | ecosystem: Environmental > Terrestrial > Soil > Wetlands | place: USA... | reverse complement strand
GTGTCGGCCGTGGCAAGCCCTGGCCACCAAGCGCGGTAGGATTGCAGCTCCGAGCTTGGAACAGTTAAAATGCCTGAAGGCAGTGTGAAAAAATCAGTTGTAGATAGAAGTCCGGCGCCGACAGTGATACTCCAAACCGTGAGTGGCGCATAGGAGAGGTAACAGTTTTCGTCGGAGGTGATTGTCATGCCGTATGCTACAGCAATTGGTGTAAAGGAGTTATTCGGAGCTGCTGTAATATCTATCGGAAACGGAAAGTGGCAAAGGTCCTGTGAGGCGAGCGTCACCGGCCAACTGCCGCTGTTAGATAGAGATCGGAACTTCTTGGGAGACTTACTATAACAGTTGTACGGTAGGGACTGATATTGTGCAGGGGAAGAGGCCATCTATCTCGGAGTACGCTAGATCGTCCATGGTGTCACATAGCACTGGTAAGCTAAAAGGATTGTTGGACTGGGTAGCGGTGAACTGCGCGTTGAAGGATGAGTACATAAGCGACATGCAATCGGTTGGCTCAATTTGGCAGTCCGGTGTTGGCGGACAAGCCCAAGATGATGTGCAGTCTGGCCCTGTCGCACAAGACCAAGAATCGGAGACGTAGACCACTGTGTCGACGCTCGTGACGTAGTAAGTAGACAGCGCCGCAGCTGGTGCCGGAATTGTTTTTTCCCAGGTTATTGTTGTTGTACCGTATGTCGTCCAACCGGTCCCGTCGAAATAATACTCGGGGTCATCTAGAGTAATCCAGGTGGTGACTGGGATGGCGTCAACTCGTGGCCATCCATCACAGAGTGTGAAGGTTGAGTATGCTGTCGCCGTGTATGTGGCAGTGTATAGCTGCGTATACGCAAAGGGAAAAGCAGATATCAGAGAAAAACAATCATTCCAAATCTCGCCCACTGTTGAATAGCAACTTAGAGCCGCTGACCAGCCACTGACGTAGCTATAGTCAGGGAACCATGGAGTGTATATTGCACTGGTAGCCGCGTCCGTCACATTCGCCCCTAGACTCGAGTTCGCCGCAAAGCTCGAGTTTGCTGCAAGGCTCGAGTTCGCCCCAGTGGTAAAATTTCCAGCACCACGGCATGCTGTTGTTGCACATTGTTTGGCTCCTGTAGAAATAGAAGACGATTTCGAGGTTGGCGAGGCGAGAGTCGCATTCGTGACCGTGGAATTGTGAAATGGTGCCAGCGATTGCGTTGAGCTGTTGCCAGCAAGGTTCGTTGAATAATCTGATTGTCGTCAGCATTACTCACTCGCGCATGACAATAGCCTGTTGTTCTACTTGAGCTCGTGGAATCCGTCAAACTACATGCTCCTAAAATTGCCAACGAAAACAATACGGCTTGAAATTCGAAGAGAAACATGATGGGCAATCAAAGAGCCGGCGGCGATACTGTATCGTAGAAGCATGTAGAGAAGGTAATTCGAACAGCTTAAAGGCGTGCTTATGTGCGCTCTTTTTCGAAACCCTAATGCTTTCGTACTTACTTTATCTTTAGAAAGTCTCAAATTGCTTCTCTCCATCTTCGATCAGAAGCAATAAGGCGGCAAGTACCTCCAATGCGAGTTGGCAGTCCAAAACCACCGCAGATGCCACCGAAGTCGACCGAGGGATGATAGCTGCTTTGTCACCCACACCTTTTGCCAATTAACTAACTAAGCGCTTGAATTTTCCCATTTTTGGTGAGAAAATGGGTGTACGGCTCGGTTCTGTCTACGCCATGTCTTCATCGCCGACCTCTAGGCTCTAGCGGCCGGTAATTTTTGACTTCTTTGGGTGACATTCGCATACAAAATTCTGTCGATCCCAGTTCACGCTAGCGGTCGGCGTTGACGAGAGGGTGCACAGCTCGCTTGTGAACTACGTTATTTCTAGTAGCAACAGACGAGAAGCTGGCACAGGCCAAATCTTCCTTTTTTCCTCTACCTCGAGAGGTTGCTAGGCCTATGAGGGGAACAAGTCCGACAGCGCTGTTTCTAACTCCGACGCTCCGCACTACCTATTTAGTTAGGTATCTTACGGTAAAATACTTATGTAAAGGGTTCCGTGACTTGACGAACTGACGCACTGAGAGGTGCTGAACTTGTATGTGGATAAGGAGAAGCAGAATTCATCGAGGTGATCGATTTTTCGATCACTTGTGTGTGTTGTGTGTCTTTTAGGAGGCTGGGCTCTAGTGCCCGTTTTATTAACTGGATTACGTGAAGAGCTGCTCTATAGCTGATCTACTTCGGCCTGCGTCACGAACCGCACTCATAAAGTACCGCTGCGTGTGGTGGAATTGCTTCTAACACCATTTACAACCTCTCGTCAAAGCCGACCGCTAGCGCCAAGCAAATCACCGCCAATCTTGTCCTCTTTTGTTTGGAATATTTCAATACGTGAGGCTGACGCTAGCGGTCGGCTTTGACGAGATGCTGTATATTTTGGAGGAAGATTTTCCAGTATCAGAACCGAGTTTTCATCCTTTGGGATGGCCTTTTTGATGACTAAGTGTGCCATTTGACGATGGTCATGGCGTTAGGTTTTGTGCTTGCATTCCTTTATATTTGATGGTAAGAAAAACTTTCTCAGGTGGTATGGTGACGCACTGAGAGGTGCTGAACTTGTATGTGGATAAGGAGAAGCAGAATTCATTGAGGTGATCGATTTTCGATCAGTTGTGTGTGTTGTGTGTGTTCTATTAGGAGGCTGGGCTCTAGTGCCGGTTTTATCAACTGGATCACGTGAAGAGCTGCTCTACAGCTGATCTACTTCGGCCTGCGTCATATGGTCTAGTGGTATGACGTTGCGTTGTGGTTTTCCGCGCCAGCCTGGTCCCACCGCCAGAGATATTTTTTGGCCTTTTTTCCTACGTAATTTTGCTGATTTGGCTCAAGAGTGCATTCAAGCAGTGGTCAATCTCAGACTGGATTCAATTGCAGTTCTCCCATAATCAAGCGAACGACGAACTACCCGCCGAAATAGCAAGCAGGGTCAGCGGGGCCAGTCAAAGCCCTTTAGCAAGGCGCTGAGCAGGGGATCCCTGGGTGCAAATGCCGCAAAAATCTGCGGCAAAACCCTCCAGAACCGCGACAAATGTCCCAGGACATAGAGTTACTGCGGTAAAGATAATTCTAATCACAAAGGCCGTACTAGGGCAAAGCATTGAAGAGGAAGTAGTTCCTCTTACCCGAAAGAAAAGGCCTGTGCCAACGGCGGTCAAGAAACAAATCGTGTTAATAATTAGACAGGGAGATACGAGGCTGGAACCCGTGGCTGATTTCAGAAAGCAATCAGAGTTCAAGAACGCATCGAAAGCCCAAAAAGCATCCAAGGCAAACGAAAAAGGTGAAGAAAAGTGTCGAAAGCGCCAGCAATCAAGAAAGCATCGACAACCATGAAAGCGTCGAAGGCGGAGAAACAATCAACAACCAAAAGAGCGTTGAAGATCAAGAAACAATCGACGACCACGTCGAAGGTCAAAGAAGGATCGAGTACCAATGTTGTTTAATGCGTCCGAAGCCATTATGCATTCAAAAGGCGGCAGAACGACCAACATTCTTCACAGTTTCTGCCAACCCCGATAACTTGCGTCTCTTGTTATGCACGGCTTCAAGATCATTGAGCTTTCATCCATGATACTAACTCATATCTTCTTTCCGTGCCATAATCGCCTCAGTATACCCGCGACAACGGCGTCCGAACGTAGTAGTACTTCGAGTCCACCTATAGACAAGTTCAAATCAGCCCTCTGTCCAGCTAGCGAGGCTGAGTTTGTGTGTGCGCGCTCAAAAGGGTGAACCCGATTTCGTTACGGCCTGTATCCCCTTCTTTGAGTGTGCAGGGGGCCAACGCACCAATCCAAATGAGGTGAAAAAGATCCCAATTCGACCGCATTTTCACTTGGAATAATATTTAGGCTACCTTAGTTATGCGTAAAGCCGCGCTGGAAAGTCAGCGTCAGTCAGCGTCAGTCAGCGTTAATTACATTCTAGCCCACTTTCAGCTTGTGTATATCGTATAGTCGACGAGTGGATATCAATGCTGGCGGGCAGTGAATCACTACAGAAGCACAATTGCTTTAGGTATTAGCTTGTGGAGCTTTACTCTATAGACGTTCAAGGCGGCAAGCGGGAACGCCGCGACACTGAGATTACAGTATGTAACCTAGGAGTGTTTTTGCGGGACAAGAATAGTCTCGGCGTCTGAATTTTGCCACTTCGTGTAACATTAATGTTACTGCGGCCGCTACGTTTCGTCAATCGAACATGCTGCTATTGGCTCCTACCACGGCTACTCCGACGTTTGGCTGCTGATATTGGGGGCCAAGAACATTACGTCTTCCATCATGGCTAGATATTAAAGATCATCAAGTAGATAGCTACTGATATCTACGTCAAAAGAATTTAACAATCTACGCAATCCAACGGCACAAATTGAACTACTCATCTAAATCATATCTCAAAACAATGAGCGAACCTAACAAGACCTTTGTTTTCGTATCCCAATTCAGCGACGGAAAACCCATTGACGGCAAAGGTATACGACAACAGATCCGTAAACAAGCGATGCGTAATGTTGCCTTGGAGCGAAAGCGGAGAGGTGGTTATGGGCAGCGTAACGTAGGGCAATACCCAATCTTCGTATCCAGAGGAGACCCGATACTATTCGATCCTGAGAGCACAACTGACGACGAAGTCGATATTGCAACTTTCCATGTGCGCATCTGCGAAGCGTCATACCGTTGGCACACATTGATGCCAGCCAAGATGCCACCATCGTTGTTCGACAAGCTCCGTAGCGATCTTGATTTTGATGTCAGATTGCTTTCCCACCTAACATCGGTCTTATTTGGAAGAATCGCCGCTCGTAATTTATCGGCTCAGCCGGATCTGATCGCCCACATACTCGTCGGAAGCAGGTGGTCTTACCTTAACTTTCTGCCCATTCGATGTGAAGAGAATCAGCTTTTACGGGACGTTTGCTTTTGTGTGACAGCCCGATGTCGACAACTCCTTCGAAACCAGTCCGCAACTAGCGAGCCTGCCATTTTACGCGCGTATTGCATTGCTCTCCAGCGTCTCCAGAGTGCCATCACGGACGCTAATCAGTGTCTGGAGCCAGACGTTCTATGTGCCGTTGAGTTACTTGGAGTCTTTGAGGTAAGCTTGTCAACAAGAAGAGGAACAATTCGTGGCTAAGCATACTTCTACCAGATTCTAAAGTTCTCCCGAGCAAATCAATGGGAGCATCATATTATTGGGGCGTCGCGAATTATCCGCAATCGAGGACCCACTCGTTTCCACTCAGAATACGAGCGTGCTCTATTCGTTTCCCAGGTTGGGGCTATCGTACGTGATAACTTCCTTGATTCTGTGAAATATTCTACCCCGACCGAATTAGGTGTTCATCTTGAAGATATGATGTGGTCCACCGATCCTAAGGCTGACAATCTGGCAGGTAATTGAGTGCATACTCAACAACGAAGACTGCTTCCTCGATGAAAGAGAATGGAAATCAATACTCGAAAGCATGGTTCTCGATGATGTACCCCCATTTGCAGACCGTAGTAAAATAAGCATCGATCTCTGGTGTATGGTACTGCAATTGCCACAACTATGGAGGCAGATCACGGACCTGATATGTCATCGAAGTGAACCTGATCCTGGTCTGGCGATTGAACTTACTCTTCGAGCTTTTAAACTGAGGACGGGATTTAGCAACTGGTAAGCTGACCCTCCCGAGTACTTCTTTCATCATTTGACCGCGTAATAATGTACATCCTTTATCTTTTGGTGAACAATCTAATTGATGTCAGGCTCCACCAAGCGCAAGCTTCCCTCACGGTTCTACCACCAGGACGAGTCTGGGAAAGCCAATCGGCTGAAGTTATAGGCGGCTGTTATGCGCTGCTTATGGCCACCAGTCGCCTAATTGTCTCCCTAGCCCCCCGTACATCGTTGAAGTATGAGCGAGAAGTTCAAAAATGGGCTCAAGACACGCATGATGAGTCTATTAACAGCGGGAGCCGCTGCTTCTTCTTGGCTCAGAGATTCGCGATTGCAAGCGCAGCTCTCCAAACGCACGAAGAGTGGGAAAAGGCCTGCACGAGCCTCGATGATAGTGTCCTCTCTACGAACTCGACATTAACCAAAGGCTTAGAAAGGGTAGGTGAATGCAAAACGCCTTGTGCATCTGCATCATCTACTGTGGAAGGGAACAAGATCGAGGATCATAGCCTTAAGAGACCGCAGTCGAAGACGGAGTGTAAGGATCTTGACTCGTCGACTGGAGCCTGTACTGAAGGCAGAGAGAGCGCCGCAATTGAAAGGCCGGTACATATTCTTATCAGTGAAGAGGCTAGACAAGCTAGTTTGCCCACTGAACGGCGGGAAGATAGGAGGATCGTGATTTCGAAGACCGCTTTTGAGAGATGGTGCAATATCCTAGGGAGGAAGACGACGTGAATTCCGATTTCATCGTACCGTTCCATGACTACACGGTCCCATACCAGCAGCACCAAGCCAGAGTCCACCAAATAATACATATTATCGTTGACAAAGGAATTCAACACAAGAAGCTGATCAATTTTATTGATATCAGCGCACCAGTATGTCTTGCAAATCAATCACAAGGGTCTAAGAATTGTGTTCTAAAGAGTCTAAGGAAAAATCGCAATCGCAAACGAGACTGTGTTTTGGATTGTATCTCGTATCGTCCCCTACTCGATCCGAACCAGAAGGCGCTTGAGCCTTCCATTGGCGAGAAAGCAGTTTCGAAAGTATGGCGTCGTTGCCGGGAGAAAGACATGCTCCTGCCGACGTCAACACTTGCAACACCGTCAAGTAATTGTATGGATTCGAAGAACTTAAGGCAGTCAAATTCACTTATCATTGATACAAGAGAGTTTCTCCATACGATTGCAACTACTTACATTCAGGCACCTTGCAATGAAGGGCGTGCTATGGCTGAGGCTGGAAAAGAGGAAGGTGTATCTACTCCTATTCCTAATACTCATGGGCGGTCTTATTGGTCTCTCGGTGGCATGGATGGCTAATGGAGGCAAGGACATGTTCGAGGATTTGAAGCATTTAGCGGACAAGTGGTTTCATGGACCCAAGGACGCAGTTCCGAAAACGGCGGCAAAGCATGTCGACAAAGCCAGCATGACAGTCATGCAGAGGCCGACCCTGAAGGCAATGAAGTATACGATGACCACCTGACGGTTGCAATTTCCGAAGTTCAAGGACATAGAGTCATTGTGAGTAATGCTGGATGATGTTGTGAACATTATTAACCGACTTCAGCAGCCTTCTCATCTTGAAGATGAGGATTTCGACGATGAACCACGACTTGATGACAGCCAATCCGATGGAGACAACTCAGAAAAAGAGCCGCAAGTGAGTTCTAGGCGATCCCGAAGGAATTGGCAAGAGAATTTTCAATGTACGGAGAAACACGATGGATCAAATGCAGAGGCCGATCGAAACCCACGAACAATCGAAAAAGGAGAGCAAATGTGCTACTACTATGATCGCATCAACGATCACTGGAGGTCAGTGGCTTACCGAAGAGAGGCTTCTACATTGCGCAAGCAGAAGATAAATTAACGGCCAAAGTAAACAACCATACGAAGCTCACTCTCGCCCATTTTTGACGACTTTCGGACGCGGATGCTTCCCGAGGAGGTACGACAACTTGAAAGCATTGTTATTCAAACGTTGCAAGAGATTGATACCACATTCCAAGTCACCGTAGGAGCAGCCGATCAGCGCGGTGCTAAGGATTCTGGCGACATCGATCCCATAATCACGAAGCCTGATGCGAATCTCAAGTTCATTCGGATGGCCGTGCTCGATCCAGTAGTACCCGCATTGTCTGCCAAAGACTTTCTGAAAGCGGCTTTGGGAAGAACAAACAAGGATGCCGGTATGAAATAACATGAAGCTTTGCGCTTCCTGAATGAAGTGTGTGGGTCCGAATCGACTTTCCGCTTGTACTGTAGCAAGAATCTGGTGCAGCATAAATCTACTACATGGCAAACTACACCTTCAATACATCAAGCCGACTTCTCGCCAGCCAGAATGGCATGCGTTTAAACCGGAGAGGTCTACATCGAAACGTGATGAGAGGCAAGGGGAGAGAAACGATCAGAAAAGAGAATTGGTGAAGAGTAAAAGTGAAAGGAGAATCTTTAAGATACTCGGCGTGGCTTGGAGACCTCCCGAGGATATGCTAGGTCGATCATATTCGATAGAGACAGTGGGTGAGAGGAGATACTTTTAACAAAGGTGAAGGAATTATCGTACAATTGCGTTCAATCAAAATCATCAACGCCCTTTACTTTTCCTTTGCCTTGCCCTCGTTCTCAGGCTGCATCAGCTTTGGATTGGCGAACAGAGCATATCCTCTGAACAAGAGGAACGGCATCAAAACGCCCGCTGACACGGCAAGCTTCTCAGGCGCAAATCCGCTTGAAACGCCTTCTCTCGACTTCACCAGCAGGAGAGGAATGAGCACCAGTTCGGCGACACCAAGCGTGTAGTAAGTGACTTTCCTCACGACGGCGGTGTGTGAGCCATCCGGTACTGCCATGACGAGCGGGACGGTGAGAGCGACGATGAAGCCTCCAAAGACTTGAACCAGAGTCAATGTACTGGGAGATGGGTTAGCCGCCGCACCCGGTGCGGCAGACCGGCGATGCTCCATTTGGGCGCGAAGATGGATGCTGCGGCCGAACCAATATTGGCGACAACTTCGAGGATGAGTGCAGACTGGATGAGAGACGGCATTGTGTTTGATTATGATTTTCGGAAGAGCTATCGCGTCGCAATGATGCCTGTGCTAGAGTACGGTACAAGATACAACGCGTTGCGGAGAGACAGCTGTGCAGTGAGGTTTAAGGCTGTGGCAGTCGTCGCAGTTGCAGCCTAATTATCATATTAATAATAACCAGTTAGCAACTGGTTACGTGGTAGTTAGCTAGAGTCCATTCACATCAATCATATGGAATTTGTGGCGGCGAGGAGCTGTACTTTCGGAGAAATATCAGGCGACGTCACTTCGTACATAACCAGCCAGCATTGTCACCTGGATCCAGGCACCACATTTAATAGCTTTTGTGACGTGGAACTCAACAGCACTAGCTTTTCAGTACATTGACGTTCCTAGAATTGCGGAAATCGTCAAGATGGAACTCCTCACAACGCATTTGAGGTGTGTTGGAAGCATGATCGAAGCTCCTATCTAGCTGTTGCTAACGATATCTCGACAGGTAGTTTGTAATAAATCGAGCAACAGGCCATAAACATGAGTCGCAACGGCGACTCGATACCAAGCAGATATGTTCGCGATGTGCTTCACGCCCAAGAGCGTCCGCCGCCGATTGCCGTGCGATACTTCTACGCCTCGCCCTTCGCCATAGACGACCCGCTCTCGCCTTTGCCTCCGTCTCTAGCAAGTGGCCCTTCTGCGCCAAAGAAGCCACCGCAGCCATTCTCTATCTTTGACAACAGGGAACTGGACAAAACGTGGTTGGATGTTCGAAAGAAGCTCCTCAAACTTGGAGAGCAAGGCCGCGGAGAAAAAACAAGGACAAGAGCATCTACAATAACCAGCAACCCAGGGACGCCTCGTCTGCGGCCGACTGGAACTGCCAGACGCAATATATATGACCCAGACAGCAAAAGACGCTCTGTGGTTGGGCAAGATGGAGAAATCGTGTCGGAGTCTCCTCGGAAAGCTTTGATGATAAATGAGGAGCTGAAGAATGGCAAGAGAAGAAGTGTGGAGCTTTCTGGCGGCGAGGATGGACTATCTACGTCTTTGCTCGCACTTGATCCCACAGAGCTCTCCTTTCCTGTCGATGAGCCCGCGACTACAGGAAGGCCGTTCACCAGGTTACCGTCCAGGACGGACACGCGCTCTGCTGAAGGTTCAAGGCCTCGTAGTACGTCTGGTAGACCGCACCCTCGAGCGAATGATAGCTACAACTGGGGAGATGATAATTTGGTCCCGGCAGCGGGTGCAGAGAGGAACGGTTCAAAACAGAAAACCCCGATTATTTCGACCCCTTCACCTCACCACGTGAAGGTGCCAGTTGGAGTATCAAGGCTACACAGCGTCATTATACCTGACTTACAGTGCGTTCTAAGGTCCCTTTGCTGCTTTTTGAAGCTAATTTATCATAGAATGGAACCAATATACTGGCTGCCTGTCAATGACATCGCAACAGTCATTCGAGGCACCTGGTTCTATGCGGAGAATATGTTGCCTGTGGAGCCAGAAATCGCGAACCTTCTTGAGTCGGGCTATATTCAAATGCAACCGTGGACGGAAACGTGGAAAGACGAACTTGACAGTGCTGTAGAGGTCGGCGCTCTCGGTGAGGAGAAGGTACTTTTCAAGCTCTGGCCCGATAGGCCAAGGAAGCAGATCAGTCGCCCTGGAACGGCTAGAAGTCAAGATATTGCCGCGATTCGCAGGTATGTGTTCCCCATATCTAAAGCCAGGAAGAGACCAAGCTCCATCCTCAAGCCACATGTTCAAGACCAAGCTGATTAATCTTCGCAGTTCCTCCGAAATTGCAACTGACGACCCTGAGAAGGAACGTAGTGAAATTGCAGCTACGGCCGGAGATTTGATTGATGTTGCGACAGGCCCTGACGGACCGGACAATAAAGCAGCCGGTGTAGCCTCGTACGGCCGTGACGGAACAACCCGACGCTACCTACAAGCAGGTGTGATATATGCCAACGAACGAGAAGCATACCTTCTTCGACCATCGTTGCAACCGTCGGCCTATTATGGCCGCCGACCGATCACGAGTTACATTCGCCAAGGGCGAAGTATTGGCATTCGCGTCGTGCGGGGTTTCGATCAAGAAGCTTGGGACAAATTACATCCCTCCAAAAGAGGAGAAGTCGCCGCGAGAGCTTATGAGGGAGTCTCTACATCGCAGGGAGGAGCTTCATTAGGCTACCGACAACAGGTAGATGCTACCATCGCCGCCTCTGAGAGACCTCGTGTGACAGACTTGGTACTGGTGATCCATGGCATCGGGCAAAAATTATCACAAAGGGTAGAGAGCTACCACTTTACGTACGCAATCAATGCCTTTAGACGAGAGATTAATGTTGAGCTTGGTATGCCTGAGGTCAAAGCAAGCTTTCGACCTGACATGGGCGGGATCATGGTCCTCCCGGTAAGTAACTCATAAAAGCTGACGACGAATATCGTCACTCATCTGCTGCAGGTCAACTGGCGATTGACGCTCTCGTTTGAAGATGGAGGCTATCGAGAAGAGGCAGACAATCCTGCTACAAACACCTTTTCGCTGGAAGACATCACTCCGCATGGCATACCATACGTACGGAGCGTATTCGGCGATGTGCTCTTCGACATTCCCTACTATCTCTCGCAAGAGCATAGCGCAAAAATGACGGCGGCCATCGTCAAAGAAGCCAACCGTATCTATCGACTGTGGTGTGCCAATAACCCAGGCTTCGCTGAGTACGGTCGTGTTCATCTTCTTGCACACTCTCTCGGCAGTGTAATGGCAGTTGATGTCCTGAGTAACCAGCCTACTCATGTGTCACCTCATGTTTCCAGTGCGGCAACAGCGAACGAGGAGTTGCCTTTGGATCACTTTATATTTGATACCACATCATTGTTTTGCATAGGCAGCATAACTGGGTTCTTCTTACTGCTCAAGAATTCACCACTACTTCCTAGGTACGACCGAAATAAACCTGATGCCGACAGCAACAATTCTCCAGGCGTTGCAGGCGAGCGTGGCACGTTTGGATGCGTTGCGCTCGACAATATCTACAATGTCATCAATCCGTATGATCCGATCGCATATCATCTGAATGCCTGCGTCGACGCCGCGTACGCCGAATCTCTCAAGCCTGCCTACGTTCCCAGCAGCTCGTCGACGTGGTTCGCCAATCCATTCCGCTCATCAAAGTCTGTTGCCGCCACGGCGAGCTTGGTCAAGCCTACTATTGCGCGACTACCTTCCACCGTGGAACTGGAAACACATGACTTTACGCGCGAGGAGATTGCTGAGAAGAGAATGTATTTGCTGAACGACAATGGACAGATCGACTGGCTACTGAAATACGGTGGAGGACTAGAAATTCAATATCTTACGATGCTGAGCGCTCACAGCAGCTACTGGCTCAGCAGAGACTTCGTACGGATGGTATGTACGGAGATAGGAAGGAAACCTGGGAAAGATGGGACACTGCCGAGCATGAGAGCGCAGAAGAAGAAGAAGAACGTTTGAGGTCACAGCTTCGAGGGAAGAGGAGAGCGTTCCATTCTCTGAGTTTGTTGCGCATCCCAAAGCGCAGAATGCAATCTTACAGTCAGTTGTAGATACCCTAGACTTTGATCACAAAGAAATAGAATCGGTTTCTGATCTCGGCATTCACGGCTCCATAGACTCATGAGGACGCATAACTCAGCATGCCCATAATATTTTTGGCGCTGCCGAGACTTCGGTATTCCCTGAAATACTACCTAATACAGAGATGACTCGACTTCGGTTGGAAAGCATGTCTGCATTGGACGGGCAGCTCCATTCACTTGGCGTCTTGTCTAAGAAGCCCATCGAAGCAAAGGCCACGACCTGTCGTTGGATGTTACTAGTCTTGGTGAGCAACAATGCAATACTAATCAAATCGTATTGGACACCTCGGGTCAGCTCCCGAGGCGGCGCTTCCGTGGCATGTCGGACTAAGATTTTCGGTAATGCTCCGATCTTTTGAGAATGCGGTGGCATTGGTGAAAGGTCATTTGCGGCAGTTAAGCCGTACGAAGCTTGGCTGGAATTACTCTATCGCAGGCATGTTGGCCGTCCCTGGAGCGTGTCATATGACAATTTCTAACATCGATCCTTCCTAATTGTAGAGGCTTTATTTTAAAGAAAAAATACGATGGAGTGAGATTTGGTGATTGCCGGGAGATGCCCTGCCTTGTAAGGCGTGGCTACTCTATAGTCGCCGCAAGCGCAGAGATGAGTAATGGCAACGATACGAGGCGGCTCTCCGCGAATCAATCCTGCGTAGAATGATTTTCTTTCTTCGAATAGTTATCTCAAATTCTAGAATCGAAGCATAGGAAGCAGTTATCCTGTGCAATCACGGGGAAAATCCTAGCAGCCCAGCAAGGAACTTGGGTTTATGCAACTTGAGAATCTGGTGAAGCTGATGATCAAGCTGGAGACGACATGCTGCGGCCTGGATATTGGAGCATAGATGGAAAACGCGGTCATAAAGGATCATGATAAGGACAAGACTGATCTAAGGCCAAGCTCTCTTGCATGTGGAATGCCAAATTCATGTGCTAGTGTAGACGGATGCCGTACCCGGCGCCTTGAAAACGTGTCTACTATTAGAGACTGATATGGCGTTTCGAAATCCAAAAATCCCCGCTAGCAGCTGCATCACCAACGAAATTTCATCTCCCTTGCTTATTCCTAGCCTTTACCATATCTAGATGACGGTCTTTATACAATAAAGCTGTATTACAAGATCGAGAAAACACGAAGAACTGCATCATGCAAAATAAGCTACGCCAAAATACGAGAAGGTTCTGACTTTGGCTTCCCCTGCAAGCGCCTATTCACATATCGGATCTCCAGGGAACTTTCTTCGCTGGATCACGATCGAGTATGCTGTCCTCGAGGACAAGTTTCTCAAGGCATCCACGGACGAAAAGGATATTGCGCTCCCTAAACCCCGGACGAAAGGCCTTTACAATTCTATCTGAACGCTAATCTCCGCCCCCATCCGCGGGACTGTGCGCTATTGTGTAGCCTATAACGATCGACGTCGGTTCGCAACATTTGCAAAATTAACCCCAAAATACCGGCGGAGTACGTCACCGGTGAAGTGGCCGTGCATGTCTGCGGTAGCATGTGCCCTTATACGGCCTCCAGGGTAGTACAGGGCCATGCAGCATGATGCACCCAATACTCAAGGTGACGTTGCGACAAAAGCTTCATTGTTGCGTATCTGTGGGGCCTAAGGTCCATCCTGAGTGCGACTATTGCTGCGCCTTGTCACCGTCGGGGCTTCCGGCCCCCGATTATATGCCTTGTATAGGGCATATCGTACGACAGCACGGCGCGGACGATCGAATTGGTGCCGAATACAAACAGCTAACCGTCTGGCCGAGGTGGAGTTGCTAGAGGCTCAGTAAACTGCCCTGCTGGCTCGCATAGGTTTGATGGAATTATTGTGCGGTAGGCCTCGGCGAAAACTGAGCCGTACATGTTTGTGTCGTGCGCGGAGGATTCCATGAGGATCAAAGACGGCCCCGGGAGAGAAAGCCTAAGGAAATATTCTAACCCTGATCGATGGCTCAGGACGCTGTTGTAGTTGTAAACTCGGAAATATATTTACCATCAAAATTGGCTTTGGTAGAGGAATCAGGCATGACGTTGCCTTCACGAATGGGGCCAGACGCGATGCTAGCTGAAGCATAGCAACGCCGTTGAACTCCAAAATACACCCTAACCCACGGCGCACGAAGAGCACACGTTTGAGAATGCGAATGAATACAGAGACATGTCAACGCGATGATAATGGCTCAGAATTCCCGTCACGAAGATCAAAGGATACTGAAGAGCGTAATGACTTGGATGAGCACAGAACAGACCACTTTGCGCTACGAATGTTGATTGAAGAACTGATGCTGCAGGAGATGGCGACATACAGCGTTGCATCTGAGAATTGTGCGCCTAAAGTTGGACAGCTTCTGGTGTAAGGAAACTGAATGGCATTGGACGGGCGATCCAATATTGAAGGTTTTGAGCTGGCTTGCGGCATATTCGGATCTTGCGAAATGATGAGAAAAAGACGCAACAGGCAGTTGACAATCACATTGTCTCGGCACTCTCATCCGACTCAGACCTCTTGAAGTCGCGGTCAACGATTGCATGGAGTGGAGTCTGGACTGAAAGGGCTGGAAATAGAGACAGCGATTATGGATCGACCGCTGCGGAAAGGAGAATGTGAACATGCAGGTGGCGTGGCCATGTCACAACTAGAAAGGAAGGGCTTTGATGATCGATTGGACGCTGTATTTGAATGAGCTGGACCAGAAATATAATTGATTAGATTTGGAAGCAGCCCCTTAAGTGCCGGGTAATACCGCTGGCCATGTTCGCTCCCAACGGAATGTGATGTCGGGGGGCTTCCAAATCAGACAAGAACCTGCGACGCTCGTATTTCAGGCTGGTTCAAATCGAAATTCGGGCCTTTTGCGTGCATTCCGTGGAATCGTCTCAACGAATTCCGAGAGAGGCAAGAGTACGTTTTGATCGCTAAAAATCTCCTGGAGAAGGTGGACATGACACAGGAAGCTTTGAACACGAGGTTAAATTTCAGATGCGAAAGCGAAAGCGGTCTGTAACAAGACTAGACAGATCTCTGGCGTTCTCCTGCAGCTGAGTTTCAGCTGCAATCCGTAATCATTCGATGCGCCCAGCGTTGAAGAAACGAGCGCGAGGCATCAATCAATTTCAAACAGTTGCGCTGTTCCGTGAAGGATCGGTAGCTTGAGTCCTGCAATCCTGCCAAAAAGGAGGCTGGGAAGCTTCATTCGAGGATGTGGATGATTCGAGAGTGACTGCAGCTGTAGGGAGCGACGTGGGTCGAGTGAAGCTGCAACGTAAAACAAAGTTCCAAAAAAGCTTCGTGATTAATAAGGCATCTAAATTTGAGCAAAATGAGCTCTTTGAAGCTGAGTCGGTCTCAGCTCTAGATCACCAGTAGCGTCAGAATGCGCCGATTGGAAAGATAATTTGGTCGCATGTTTCCTTGCCCTTGTTCCCGTTATTGTCCGCTGAATAGACCAAAATACCTTGGAACGGCGGTGCAAAACGTTGACGTCCAACCAGTGTTGAAGTGCGAGACATCCCTGCACCCTGGCAACAGAACGGGTTCCATATTTTTTTTTCTTTCGAATCGTCTACAAAACTACACAAGGTCAATGTAATATCCACAAACAGACAAATTTTCCAGCTTCCCTTGCGCGGTGGAGGTCGGAACTCGGATCCGCGATCCTGGTGCCTACCGCCGAATGGTCAATACCTATCCAAGCATACCGGAATCATTTCGCCGTGATTCAATCGACGAAGATCCGCTGATACAGGCCCAAGGCAAGCCAACGTAGACAGGGCTGGCCGGTCCGATGAGGAAGAAGAAGGCTGGTATTCCTTGTGGACAAGGCTCCTACGAACTGCATTAGGGAGCAAATGCTGGGGAAGGGAGACTTTCAGTGTCGGACCATGACCCAAATCAGAGCACATCTCCGAATAAGGCAAGATTCTGGTAGCCGGGATACGCAAGCGACAGGTGTTCGCCGTTGAGCCGCCTGAGTGGCTGGCCGCCGTTTCCAGACTTATTCCCCAGGAAGCATAGACTCGACCTCCGTGGCCATGCTGCAAGCAAACTTGCGGGAAGCCACAGTTGCGTCGACGCGTTGCGCGTGGAAATTTGGTCCTCGGCAATACGAGGCAAGATACGTACGGAATCAATCCTTCGCTTGAGATCTGTGATGTGATTCCCTCAGGGAGCAATAAAGCCCAGATGACAATCAGCCCATAGCCCGCTGATCACAGGGGGTATAACCGCGACGACGGAGGTCCCGCACGCTGTCTTACACCGTTGCGCACGGCACGTCCTTAGCTGGAAGGCTGGCACGCCTGGTAGGAGACCCAGCGGTGAGGTCGTTGCCGGTACACCATCAAAAAGCCACGCGCCATCGGAATATACCGATATCACTTCCAAGCCGCGTGCGGTTAATCGGGTGTGCACAAGTGCACAATTTCGACGTTGCAAGCTGATGTCGTACCAGAAAGACGGGTGGAAATCGTTAGGGAGGATGAATCCTGGCTGCCGAGTTGTTTCCATTGCTCAACTGTGTCGTGACCGATCTGAGGCTTTTGCTCAATGAAAATTTCGACTGCTTGCTGCCGGTATCCTGAGTCGTGGGCCCTTGAGATCGGTACTTGACCAAAGCACAGTGAGTCCTTGGGTCATAAAACGGCGCTACGTCGAGTAGGGATGGCCTCGATTGCCTTCAAACACGGTTCGAAGCCGCGATTCACAATGCCGGATACATCGTTCCTTCGTCACGTGTTTTCGAGATGTCCTAAAAGAGCAACTATACAATGCAAATCGTCTAACCGCGACAAAAAGGGATGATGATAGTCTGGTTGCTGCCCTACACAAGTGCTATTTCGGCTACAGACAACGCACATCTCTGACAAGCAGTTTAACATTACCATTCGACCATCATGCGACATTGCCTGCGAAGATGCCGTCTCCGTCCGTGCATGAGATTGGATAAAATCGGCATCATCCTTACAAGTCTCCTTAAGAATCTAGAATATTCAGGGGTGATGAGAAACAATAAACTTCTCTACTCGTCAGTCGGTAGCCCTGTCTCATAGATCGACGCGGCGCAATAGTGCAGTGTTTGATATGGGGGCCGGGCCTCGGTATTCGAGACCACTAGGCCTCACTTCGGGTGCATGAGGAGCGCCTGAAGGCCGCGTCGGCACTTGTTCCAGATCAGCTGCATCTCAACTCTGAATCACATTCGGTATGCCGACAGCCTTGCGTTGCAGGGCACCGGGGTGCTAAGGAATGATTGGAACAACGTTGCCAAGTGAAACAATTTTTCAGGAATTCTTTTTCCAAGAAGTTTAACTTAGCGCACGCCATATTGGTTCATCTTAGATTGTTCTAGCAGAGTATTCAATGGAAGTTAGAGTAAGAAGACCGAATATTGCCGAATTGACTCGAAACCACGCCGCCGATCACAGGTGAAAATCTTCCTGGATACTTTTGGGGAAGGTTGAGGCTCGGAAAACCCCGTCGGGCTGAACGCCAGATGTGTAGGGATGCATTCATAGTTCTGAAGCTCTTCCGGAACGGCGTTGCCATTCCTCGGTTGCATGTAGCCGGTATAATGGCCGCCGCGACAACGACGCTTCCAAAGGTAGAATTGCAAGGAGTGAAGTTCAAGGGAGTGCTGCACATTGGGCAGGTTAGGCAGGTGGAGGCTTTCGGAATCGAATGGAGAGAAACTGAAGATAGCCCCCAGGGATCACCACGAGCTATTCACGGCGGAAGCGAGCTGTGCTTTGTCAAGCCTTTGTTAAGCTGCAAAAACAGCAACACCAAATCAAGTCGCATTGATCCCGCATGCTATTGAAGCAACCTGAGACTCACCATCGCCTGCGCTTTTCATGTGTGGTTCTTGGTCATTGCATATGAGCTTTACCACAAGTAGCGCATCGACAACTCAAGCGATCCAAGACAAGACGCGACTTGCTAAATCTCAGGCGATGTCGTTTTATCTTGCGAGTTCTTGCGGTCGACTTTGCCACGTAGAAGTTGGCTCCAGCAAGGGTCGAATTGAGCATCCTGAGTGAGTTGAGGAAGTCGAAGATACTTTTTTCGGATCGGTCCGAGAGAGACAACAGGGTGATCCTGTCTTCAGCTGGAGCGGGTTCAGCTTCAAGGGCTGGACCGTCGACTGATAAATTCGTTTTGAATTCCGGACAAGGCTGAGCGAAGGTCCTCAAATTTTGTGTGGGAATTAATAGCCAGATATCTAAAGAAAGCTGATAAAGCGCGCGATCAATCTTGCTCTCAGAATAGTCGTCCAAGCGCCATGAGTTGAGGCTTGGGCAGACCGCAACGTCGAGCTGATCCGCGAAACAAGTAGCAACGTTGCAGAGGCGCCGGGTTGGCTTGCAGGTGCATCTGAACCATGGCTTCGGCTTCACCTGCCAGGCCGTGCCATTCTCCTTGAACAAGCATACAGGTGAATCGCGTCAAATGGATTGAGGCTTCTCGTGGCTGCGACTAATTTTGATGTACCATACGATTTTGGCGGGTCAAAATTTACAGGTACGGGAAATCCGACTGATTGCACCCCGTGCATGGGGGTACTCCCGCGTCGAAAGCGGCAGTTGGGCAGACACACCAGATTTCTCCGTTAGGGGTTCATTGGCCGGAGTCAAAATGATACTCGGCTCTAAAATGAGGTACGGATTGACGGCCGGGCGCGATTGGGTTGCTGCCACTTCGAAATGACTGCCAGCTGTCCGACACGCAAGCGGTCAGGAATACGGGGGTTGAGTCGCTCGCTCCGCTACGCAGTACTGCTGCTATTGTTTGCTGCTGCATTTCGAATGCGAGATGGGAAGCGCTCGTGTCCCAGCTGTGCGTCTTGCGGCTCGCTCGAGCCTCCGGTGGCCTACTCTTGCGTTTCCCACACGAAAAGATCGGAACGGCGGCGTCATGAGGCTTTGCGGCTCCAGCTTACCAAACAACGGTTCTTTAGATGAGATCTAGACTCGGGCGGAAGACGATCCAATTGGCAGCGTTGCAGGCTCAGGAAGAAGGTGCTTATGGGCGGGCAGTTCTGCACAGTTGCGCAAGGGGTCGCATGGTCGCAGGGTCGCACTGCCATTCGCCCATAGGGCTGAAGGGGAGCGGAGCTCGATGGGGCAAGTAGCGACTGGGCGTTTTCTTGTCGTGGAGCTAGGCGTCGCGAGCGGGCGAATGAGTGGTGGAGACGGGTTGGCGGAGTGAGCAAACGGTTGTTTTGGCAGTTGGATGGGATAGTGAGAGGTTGTAAAAAGAGACGGTCGGTTGCGGCTGCTGCTATATTTGACGTTCACCTTACCAAGCAGACGCTACTGCACTGGCCGGGGGGGCATCCACGCCCGCTACACCACATCGAGGCCATGGCGTTGATGTTTGGACTGGGCCCGCCAATCGAAGAGGCGTCGGGCACCTGGAGGCATGAGCTGCGTTGCGACGGCCTGCCCGTGGGTGCACTGTCTTCGTTGCGTCCGCCTTTTGGCCAGCAAGCAGGCCTTCTCTCCACACAAACAAGCGGTGATTTTGGCTGGGAAGCGTTCCGAACGCAGTCAATGCCCGACCCGGCGGCCCCAGCGCTGCCAGCGGTGTCCGTCGGGGCCCATGAAGCTTTTTCGGCACCGCCGCTGCTCCTTTGGTGAACATCTCGATCGTGAGCAGGCTCACCAATTTCTCCATTCAGTTTGCCCGCCGCTGTTTCGGTCGGCGCGAGTATCCTTCCGGGTGCTCAGATCACGTTCCCGCTCGGGCAAAAATGCTCCAAAACCTACTGCCCAAAGTGGAAATAGTTTGATCAGCGATTGCTATGTTCGGTCCTGCTAATCAGATCATTGCAATATTATCCCTTCGAGCCGACTGGGTAGGCCAGAGTAACGTGCGGATACTCGGTTTACGCGTCCTTATGGGGCGGCCGGAAGAATCAAAGCGAGGCATTTCACGCACACACACACTCCCACCAACAAAGCACAAACCTGAGTTTGATTTGATTTTAATGCGGAGGCAAGCGGAAAGGAGGCATTGCGAGAATGGAAGGAGTGGTGAGGCGAACGACGCTGTGCTATGCTATTTTGCTACGCTGCGCTCCGTACGCAAGATGCTGGAGCCGCAACCGGTTTACCGCCTCCACAAGTCTCTGAGAAATTACGTGGAAGCAGAGATTCGTGCGAGATAGTTGCTTGCGCCCGTTTTGGGGCTCCACGGTATGGCGGTATGGCGGTATGGACGACTCGGGCTTAACTTTTCTTGGTGATATTTGCTGCTATTGTTTTTAGGAACAGTTGATTTGAAAGGTGAGCGAGCACACAGCCCCCCCGGGAGCAAAAATCGCCGTGGCCGTTGCGATCCATGGACTCGGGCGTGGATGGTTGGTGTCATTCTGGAAGGTGCTTGGGCATGGGCCGCTGCAGGGCCCGGTGCTCGCTGTTCAGCCTGGTGCGAAAGACGGTCGGAATGCAGGTTAGCTCCGGTGCCAAATTTATGGAATTGTCTTGCTGGTGATTGCTCAGCGCTAGGTTGCGCCGTTGCGGGTGGATGCTATGCAATGCCATGCCATGCCATGCCATGCCACGCCCTGCGACCGTGCTACGGTGTGGCCATCCCATCCCTGCCCGCGCCGCCATCCCAAACAGCCAGCACCGCTGCAGAGCCTGCTGCAATGACTGCGACCCCGAATACAGCACCCGCTGGCCCTTCCCATCTACGTACGTCGCAGCAGGGTCGCGGCCCTACGAGCAGATTGACATGGGCCGCATGCATGCGCAGGGATGGCCACTCCCTGCACTCCCTGTGGTCTCGAGTACCACCTTCAGGTCGAGCTGATAAATACCTTACCATGCGGAGGCCCCGAGATATATAGAAGCCAAATCCGCGTCACTGCTACTCCATCACACTCCATCACCTTACTCCGACTTGGCCAAGCACTGCTGTTCACCTTGTCCAAGCCTACTTCGCAACTCTCCCACCATGCATCGACACGCCAGCTACCCGTATGCCCACACGGCCCCCACCAACCACCGCTACTCGGGCACCAGCAGCGCCTTCAGCGCCAGTGCGAACCCAAACGAAGACTGGACCAAGATCTCAGACCTCGCCGAGCGCAGAAGAATACAGAACCGGATTGCTCAACGCAACTACCGTGAGTTGCCGAGCATGCCCGTGACCACCTTTGCATTTCACTGACCAAAAATTCCAGGCAAGAAGCTCAAGAAGCGGTTGGAAGATCTCGAGAGGAGAGCGGCATCGAGCTCGGCGTCGCCTGAGCAGCAACCCGCGGAAATTGATCGGTCGAATGTGCCGCTGAAGGGCGAGCAGAACCCGCGAGACGTCAAGCTGGAATCAACAGACTTCCTGCAGTCGTCCCAGTCCGAAGCAGCGTCGCAAAGATACTTGCCGGTGCACGACGACAGGAACATGTTCAGCCAGCAGTTCACTCGCCAAATCTCCACTTCACCGCCACCGTTCGCTTTCTCGACTTATCCATCAGAACCGCTCTCTTACACCGCCTACTCCCAACACATGCCGTACAGCTCTCTGCCGTCAACCTGCGCCGAAATCCCAATGTACCCGCAGTACCTGCCATCGCTATCTTCGGCCTACCAATCGCACGTGCCTGGCATGGCCTATCCGGTCAAGCAGGAACTGTTCGCAGAAGAGGAAATCAATCCATTCAACGTGAGCTACGCCTCAATCACCGGCCTGGACATGTCCGCAGCACAGTCGTACACCGACTCCAGTCCTCAAGTAATGCGCCCCCATCCTCATGGCCCCAACTCTTTCTAGCACAGTCTCTATTTTTCTACCTTCTGTACGCCTTCGAAGCTAGTCCTGCCTGTTTCCCAGCCAGACAGCTACTGACAGGAGACCGAAGCAGACTCCTCCACTCTCCGATTGCTTCGAGCAGTCCATCGCAGGCACGCCTCCGGAATCGACAAACTTTCCAACCACGCCGTCAATGCTCCCGACCGCTCCGGCGCTCGTCCTTTCCGACGACCTGCTCCACAGCCTGTGATGGATGACCGCAAGCCGCCACCACCACCTCATCTCTCGACTCCGCTTCGCCTTGGATTCAACTTTCCAAGCCCTGTACAGCTCCATTACGTCACGTTTCATTCGCTTCTTTGCATAGCGCTGCGACTTCATACGACTCAACGCTCGCTGGTGTTACTCCAGAAGGGAGTACGGCATTTCTCCTTGTTTGGGCTATTTTTGAAAATTTTTTTTTTTTTGGATCGGCTACCCTCGTTGGATCGGCAGCACTGGGTGGTAGTACCAGGCGTTTTCTACGGCACTTCCTCCTGGATGGGGAAATCAGTATGGGGGAACAGGGTCATGACGTTGACCCTTGGATCGTCAAAAAGATCGTCACACGTTCGCTTCATTGCAATTGGTTGCACATTTCGGACCCAACGAGCGCGAGTTATGTGTTTTTGGGGGCTAACACGGCGAGACATGGCTTTTTGCTTCCTTACCTATTCTTTGGCTGAGCGCGGCCCATTGGCATCACCGCGCCTTAGTGTAGTAGACTTTGGTGTCCCACTGGTCTTCACAAGGCAGAAGTTGAGCGACATTAGCTTCAATGTACTGATTAGTGCGAATTGCTGCTCCCTTGGCTCCCTATGTGATCGGCGGGCGGGCTGTGCCTTCGATGAATACGAAAATACCGAATGAGGTAGTTTCTGCGTAGCTGGAGACTGGGCCCATCGCCAATCCCGTGCTTAGGGCATGAGGCGTTGCCGAACTGTCCTGCTGTGCGCCAAATGCGGGCCGTTTCAGCTGTTAATGAAGAAGGATCGGCGTCCCTTCACCGCAGTGCACGCGGTCACCTCCGTTTGAAACGACCTTCAGCCTTGCACCCCTACCAGTACGGCGCCGGTTCAAGCCAGTGCAATCCAAAGCAACCCCAATCCGCGCATGGGATTGGATGTTCGGCGCTGGTCTGCGATCCTGCGATGCCTGGATGCCTTGAAATTGCTTGCACAGTTGGCGTTCAGCTGCTTCGAAAAATGACGCTTCGGACCCGAAGAGGGAAAACGAACATTGCTCTGCTGCTGCTGTGGCGCCTCTTTGCGCCCACGAACGAATCGCAGCTAACTGCGTACAGCCGCAATCTTCCTTTGTCATTCGCACGCCGAGACCCCTCGCATTTGAAATTGAACGGCTTTGATGACGCATCCACTTTTTTCGGCCAGATTTGCATTCACAAACCCACACCATTTACCGCTTGCAGATTCGCGTTACCTGAATATCAAAAAAAGATCTCTCTGCACACACGCCGTCGCCGTAGCGGTGGCAACTGTCTAAAGAAAGATGGGGGTGGAGGAGCAGAAAGAAGAGCGGGAAGTGCTTGATTCCATCTTCCCCGAAGAGATCACAGGTGCGTCCCGCAAATCTCCGCCTCCCTCCGCCTCCGCTACCAACTTCCGTAATTGCCTATTGCTGAAATTTTTCAAATACAAGATATCTCGGAAACAGAATACAGGATATCAATCCTTCTGGATGTGGCGGATGCGCAGGATGATGAGCAAGCCGGTCCGCGTACGTTCCATCTACTTCTCTTCCTCGCGCCCAACCAACACGAGATCAAAATTCTCTGAGATGGCGACCGCTCATTCGTGCGAGTAGCCACCATCCTCCTCAATGTCCACTATCCACCGGACTACCCGGATGAAGCACCCCGGTTAGACCTGGCTGCGCCGCCCAACGCTCCAAAGTACAAGTGGCTCGACGTCCAAGATGACAAGGGTCAGCTTCTGCAACTCCTCGAGCCGACGATTGAGGAAAATCTAGGTATGGCAATGGTCTTCACCCTTGTCAGTACGCTCAAAGACGCCGCCGAGACCCTCATCGCAGACCGGCGGAAAGCCGTAGAAGCCGAAAGAGAAGAGAAGCTAAAGAAGGCCGAAGAAGAGGAAAACGCAAAGTTCCATGGCACTCCGGTGAATCGAGACACATTCCTGGCCTGGAGGGAAAATTTCATCGCTGAGATGCAGGAAAAAGAGCGTAGAAAGCAAGAGGAGGCGCATGCAGAGGACAAGAAGAAAAAAGCGGCAAAAGAGGATGTGCGGTTAACCGGAAGGCAGCTGTGGGAGAGAGGCTTGGTGGGTAAGGTCGAAGATGAGGAGGATGAAACTGATGGAATTGAGGGAATAGACAAGCTCAAGATTGAAGCTGCGTGACAGCGGCTCATTGTAGTCTATCAATTGGACTTATCAAGTCCCATAAAAGCCATATTGCGTAAATGAAAGCTACAGGAGCTACCAATGGAAGCCAAGATGAACTGATAGGCTCGTTTTGGTGACTTAGAACACTCTAACAAGCTCGTGAGGATGAAACACTATGAGATGAGAGCTAGAATGATATATTTTCTATATGGTAGCTTTACGCCTCCTTGGGTAAGCCGGTCTTGGCCTGAGTTGGGATTGCGTCTTCTATATTTCCGTCTTTGAGTAGGAGCTGCTCCCTCTGTAACCTCTCCTCCATCGCAAGCTCTCTCTCCCGATCCACAATCGCCTGCATGCGATGCATGAGTTCCGTCGTCCGCACAGCATTCTCATAAATAAGCCTCTTCACAGCAGCCAGCTCCGTCTCCATCGGCACGACAAACCGCGCCGCATCCTCCGCGTCCTCGTCCCCGCCACGCAACCCCCGCACCAAGCCCTCCCACCGATCCTCCAGCCGTGCCAGCGGCACCCAGTAGTCCTCGAGGTGCCACAGCCGGTGCAGGCGCCGCCCGCGGTTCTCGATCTTCTGCCGCAGCACCCGCGACACCCCCGCCGGCTGCGGCTTCTTCCACCGCACGAACGGGAACCCGTTCGCGTTCACCATGAACGGCGCTTTGCGCGCGCCGCGCACCGCCGCGCGCGGGAACACCGCCAGGAACTTGTGCGCTGGCGGCGGGTCGCCGTCGCGGGCGGCGGGCGAGGGGCGACGCTTGGGCTGAGGCGCCTTCGCGGGCGGTTGGGTTAGCGGCGGCGGCGCTGCATCGAGGTAGGAGAGGAGCCGCGCTGTGTGAGACGCCGAGCCTGCTGCTGCGCTGTCCAGCGCGTCGAGCGCGGTGTAGCCCGCGTGGAAGGCCAGCTTGACGCGCCGCGAGCTAATGAGGTTGCGTTCTTCGTGGAAGCGGTTGCGCACGATGTTCTGCAGGGCGGAGCGCTGCGGCGCGGGGAGCGGCAGCGCGCGACATTGGCGGAGGAGGGCGCGGTAGAGTGCGATTGCTGCGTGGTGTTAGCCGTGGAGCGCTTGTCAATTCATGAAGCGTAACTTTACCGGCTTGTCGATGGAGTCCTAGCCGCTTGGGGACCAGATTCGTATGCATTCAGCAGCTCTGCTCATCTGGTGGGAGTGAGGTTGAAGCTCGTGCCCGAATCCAAAAGGTTGATGTTAGGTGTCACGTGCGTCAGATTCAACTACTTTGGAGTGGGAGTATAGTGGATAATTGGTTTTAATGTGCTTGAATTTGGCGTTTCATCCGAAGTCAGACTAAATACGCCTCTCCTCCAATGCAATTTCTGTCCCATTGCGCCGTATAAATGCAGATATCATAAATGAAAAACACCCGGCACGCTGCATAACTTCGTTTACAAAGACAATGATTTCGACGCCCTGACCTCCCTCCTCCACCTTCCACGGTCTACGTTGAGTGACTCTTCTCCTTCAATGTCGTTCCCAGTCGTTGGCTCCTGATAGAGTCTAGGAAGTGTAGGTGCTGCCTTCAGCGGGCTGCGGAATCTTTTTATGTTGAGGAAGAGCCATATACCTAATTATGGTATTAGAACAGCATTCAAATGCAACCATAGCCTGGTCACGAACCTCCGCAGTTCGATCAAAATTGTTTCCATTGTAAACTCCCGCTTCCACTGTACGAGACACGGCAGCTTCGTTGGGTCGACCTGCAGCAGTTGTTACCCACGTCACTCTTTGATCAGCCATTAACTGTTTTGTACCTTTCCAGTTTTCGCGTCTACGCATGGCAAGTTGATCTTGGAAACGAAGGAGATATCGGGCGGAACGTCGGGATACTTCTCGCCGCAATGGATCTTCAAGCTATAGATTCGATTCTCATGTACGCTCTGAGTACGAAGTCAGCTTTTGCATTTCAGATCGATGGGAGGCACATGCATGTGGAGGTCCTAGGATAGTCCCGTTCCAATTCGACATGAGAAGATCATCGCCGTCTTCGAGACCGTACGAGCAGGCCTCTTGAGGAAGTTAGCCAAAGCCCAGAAGGTTCACCAGGTGTTTGTACCAGCTCCGAGTCCCTTCTCGCCTTTCTCCAGCTCTTCAAGCAACCGAAAGTTGCGTGGAACTTTGGCGCCCATTGTCAGGCTGAAGGAGGTCGTGTTCAAGAATCAAGCGCAAGTGCAGTAACAGATACTCTCTCAGGGTCTTCAAATGCCGTCTGACCGATACCAGGGCGATACAACACCTGCAGCACAGAGAAGATGGTCTCGGAGATTTGCGAGTGTGTCGTGTTAATCGAGCAAGTTACAGAAGTGGTAGTGATTCAGCGCTTGGCCGATTTGTTCTACACCGCCAGCGTGCCGCGTGCCTGTGCCTTGGCGCCTCACATAGAAAGGCTGCGGGACGCCAGCTTTTAGCTATGCGGCGTCGCGTCGTGCTTTTGTATTACCTGGCCTGCTTCAACTTCTCTCGGAAGAACAAAATCATCTTTTCAGATGATATCCTCTCTCTCCTCGATATGAGGTGTTCGCCGCTACTCCTCAAAGGCAAAACATGACTGCCCAGATTCTGGGTTCCGAATTAAGTAACCTCATACAAGAAAGCAGACGAAAGCTGCCAGAGCTGCGAAATGTGAGCAAGATGATAACTACCATGGAGATATGTTGTTAACACTCGATTCAAGGCTGCCGAGAAGTCGCTACAAGAGCTCAAGGCGCTTACGGTGACCTCAGAAGCTCAACTTGCCGCGGGTCAGTTGCCTGTGCACAACGTAGGCTCGTGATGCTGATCGTAAGTTTAGATCTTGCGCGGAAGTCTCAATTCATCGATCCATTCCTTATTGCATGCTCTTCACGCAATGGGAAATATGCCTCGTCGGGAATGGTATGCCTTCAACGGCTTGCCGTGTCCAGTGCGGTACCCCGAGGCCGTCTCAAAGAGGTTGTAGACGCTCTCAAGGATTGCGCTTCTCTAGGTTGGTGAGACTAGACTTTCTGAGAATTACACAACTGAAACTCTGCAAGGCCTTGATATACAACTGAGGATACTTCAAATTCTTCCTCCGTTATTGCAAAATTATTCCGACAGCATACAAGGTGATCTCCTTTTCGTAGCATTGGAAACATGTTCCACTCTCCAAGCTTCTAAGACACAAGCCATTAGTGGAACGGCCGTAGCAACTCTCCAACAGCTCGTAGTATCTGTGTTTGAGCGATTGAACACAGATCATGGAGATGACCGAACCGTGACAGAGATTTCAATCAATGACCACCAAATTTCTCTAACCGTAGCTGCATACGATGCCTACCGCGTGAGTCTACCTGAACCCCTTCTGATACTCACACTAACGACTATAAGATCCTTGTTGACCTCTGCTCCATGGCGCAAGGAGGCAAACTCCAATACATACATTTCTCCAACCTAAGTTCGGTCTCAGTAATGGAACTAATTGAACCAATCATGACCAACTATATCGATTGCATTCGCTCTCACGAAGAGCTGTCTACTGTTCTGCGGACCGAACTTTTACCTTTTCTGCTGAAAACATTTGCTGAGACGCAACGCTTCGCTCTATCCGTCCGTAGCATACGCCTGATCAACCTCGCCATTCGTCATTACATTGAATTGTTCCCTGCAGAGTGCGAAGCCGCAATGGTTGTCATCGTACACGCATTAGACCCTGAAGTAGCACCGTCGTGGAAACGCGCCTTATGCCTAGAGGTCTTGAGAGGTGTCTTTTCAGATTCTAAAGTCGTCCTTCAAATTCATGGAAAGCTTATTGCGGATCAGCAAAGCAAGAAGATCATCCGAGACTGCCTTGGAACGTTCGTACGCATTGCGTCCGAAAAGCCGGCTCTGATCGGCCTTGGCCAACATTCGACTTTGCCTGTTGGAAACTATTTCCAGCGAGAGGCATCAGGAGAGAGAAAAGATGATCAAGCGGCAGCCACCAGCGGATCAGCAACAATTGGTGTTCCGACGGCTACGGTGCCTGGAATCAGCATGCAATTCAGTTCAGTTAAGGTCCCTTGTCTGGACCAACTGGACAAAACAGAACCGCCTTCACTTAACGAAACTTACATATACAGCTTGGTATTGGCCAGTTTGACCGAGCTTGCAGAAAGTTTAGCTAAGTTCATTTTGCCGCTTACCGTTCAGACAAGTGGGAGAAGTAAGAAAAGGCCAAAGCCACAGGAAGGATCCGGAATCGAGAATCCTGAAGATGAACCTTCCGAATCGAGTCGTTCAAACAACCGAAAGGCGGGACTTAAAAGATCGCATAGCTACAGGAAGAGGACAATACCACAGAACCCAATGACTTTGGAGAACCATCCCGCTGAAGACAATATTCAGATTGCAGCTTCCTTGGTCGACGATACATGGCCAGCATTTATGGCTTGTTGCTCAACCTTCTTCAACTCAGCACTGGACGCCGACTATTACCGTGCATTGGTGAGATCCTTTCAAAAGTTCGCGCAAGTAGTTGGTCTTTTACGCATGTCTACTCCTCGCGATGCATTCTTAACTACGTTGGGGAGAGCGGCAATCCCTTCCCAAACGTTGACATCCTCCGTTCAAAGTGTCGGTAACCAACCAATCCAGAGTCCAAGCATTTTCGGTGGTGCGAAGGGTTTCCTCAATGTCGAAAACATTGTCAACCAAGCCTCCACCTTTTTGCCGGAGCGAGCACGACGATCGTCTATAGATTCTCAAGAAGTCATTTTGAACTCGAGGAATCTTCTTTGTCTGCGGGCGCTTCTGAATCTTGCTATTGCTCTGGGACCACTGCTTGACTCCTCTTGGACTATAGTCCTCGAGACTATGCAGCAGGCTGAAACTATTCTATCGGCTTCTCGATTTCGACCTCCGTCAAGAGATCGTGCTACGCCGCAGTCACCTACACAATCTTCTTCAGACTCTTCAACTGCGCAAGGCCTTGGATCTGAAGTAACTGCTGTTCAGGCCGCCGTGACGAGACTATTCGAGAGTACAGTGGATTTCCCAAATGAATCATTCAACTACGTGCTACAATCCCTGCGAAATCTTCTCCACCTGGAGTATCCTCCTCAAAATTCAATGAAAGCGTTGAGTCCGCAAACACCAACTCATCAACGAAGAGTGTCAAGTTTGTCTACTCTTTCAATTCGAACTGACGCAAGTGACCAGGATCCTATCTTCGTTTTAGACAAGTTGCGACAGATTGGAGCTCTGAACCTCGATCGTTTCGTCGATTATGAACCCGCCGAAAGCGGGTGGAGACTACTCATCGATACCGCCATTCCAATTGCAACAGGAGTAATCAATACTACTCCTGCAGCTAGGCTTACGGCCGTGGAGGTGATCAGCCAGCTGTGCCAGCAAATCTTTTCATCTAGCCTTGCCGAAGATATGGAGGCGAAGGAAGAGTTGCAAGAAAGAGCTCTCTCTCCCATTCTCAGCGTTTCAAGGAGTCTTCAACAAAGTGAAACAGCTCCCGGTCGGTCATCTGCGGCAGAGACAGATCTTCAAGTGCATTTGGTCGCACTAGAAGCTCTAAGGGCCATGCTTGAGCGAGGTGGTGACTTCCTACATGGCGCCTGGGGAATTGTCTTCTCCACAATTCTGACTGCTTTCGACAAACGTACGCAAAGTACCAGCGTAACAAGGGCAGTGTGGAGCGAAAAGCCGGAGAAACAGTACAGCAGACTTCTCTCAGCAGCATTGGGTCGATCAGCATTCAGCTCCATTCAATTGACGTGCTCGGATTTCCTCAGTACGGTTCCTGATGAGGTTCTGTTGCCGCTAACAAATCTGCTCTTCTCTTTTGCTTCACAATCTCAAGATGTCAACATTTCACTCACGGTTAGTATATGACAGCCAGATGAAGATCATCGCTTATGAACTACAGACCACGACGCTCTTCTGGAATGTATCAGACTTTGTATATGGCAAGATCAAATCAGACAGTCTGAACTTTCCAATCAGCGACGAGCCAGATGAAGAGATAGAGAAATTCACCATGATCCAAGATGATTATAAGCAGCATGAAGGCGGATCTCTGCCTCTCCTCTGGCTATTGGTATTGCACCAGATTACTGCCATAATCACCGACTCGAGAGAAGAGGTACGAAACGGAGCTGTGCACACTATCATCAGAATATTTGACAACCATGGAGACGACTTCTCTCCGCGTGCATGGCAATTATGCCTGAAACAAATCTTTATGCGGGTGATGGCCGTGGATTTGGCTTCCTATAATGCCATTTTACCAGCCGAAGCGGACTCTGCAGACTTTGAGCCGTCTGTGAATGATGTCAAAAGTAAAGTTGAAACATCCCAAATAATCGTTCAAGGAGTCTGCAAACTCTTCTCCGCTCATATCGAGACGATCGTCCAAGCTCCACGTTTCGACGACATCGCGCAGAAGTTGTTATCCGCGCTTGAAGCGAAGCTACATCTACGACTTCTCGATCTTAGCGCCGAGGTATACAGCTCTATCTCTATGATTTTGTCTAAGCATCAGACAATGGAATTAATCGGTTCGGACTTTCTCAAGCAAGTTTGGTCGATCTGGGCATCAAATTTCCCAACCGGTGACTCGAGACTTCCAACGCAAGACAACCAAGCGGCTTTGTTGGCATACATCAAACTTTTCAATGAGATATATAGACTACGGCCTTCGATACTACAGCAAGACGGCAGCGTCAGTGTCGCAGCCACGTTCAGAAGATGTATCGCAGAGGCCGTACCGTCAACTTACTCGTCAGATATCGATAGTGTGACACCAGTGCAAGCTGTGGTCCTCGAATCTTTCTCCATGATCAATACGACTAGTGCAGAGATGTCACTTCCCATCATTGAAGCTCTAGCTTCTTTCATCGTCGCACCGTTTGAAGCATCGCATCAGGTCAATTCTACGAATAGAACATTTGTCGCTCTTTCCAAAAAGTCCATGGACACCCTCGAAAGAATAATATTCCGCCATTTCGAACAAAACCTGCCCATCATGCAATCTGCGTTGCTAATGGCTGTAGAGAGCTTGAAAATACCGATTCGACTAAAATACGAATGGGCTACGCAAGGCCGACATCCACCGTTGTGGCAGAAGGCGACCGCGACCGCGATCAAAATTCTTGATAAACTTGTCCCGAGATTCGCAAATACCTCTCTTGACCAGGATATCGTTTGGAAATACTGGAAAGCCATCATTCAAACCGCAGATTCTGTAGCTCACGCTCATGGGCAATCCACACACGCTATTCCTGCCGCTGAGGTGTTGAGTGACGAGCAATTCGATATAGGCGTGATTAAGAAGCTGCATGGCATCATAATTCCAAGCCTGGGATATGGATCAGCTCCAGACTCCGAACGTCGCGCTTATGCTTGTACTCTTTTCGAAGCATCTATAACACACCAAATGGAGGAAGGAGACTTGCCCGATTATCGTAAGGAACCACTTGCTGGTATTTACGACGTTCGGTTTGGGCGTACCTATAAACCTACACCTGTGGTTCGCTACGAAATGGCGTACTGTTGTCTCGAGCTCCTGATCTCGCTCGTCTCGCTCTCCGACAGCTCTCAAGAGCGGATCAAGCTCTCACAAGCTGCAGCTCCGTATTTGATACTGCGCACCGCTCTTCCGGTCAAAGGATACATTGCCGACCAACCGTTACGTGGCCGAATGCCTCAGCCATTGTCGGAAAGAGAGGAGTTGTTGTTCATCCTACGCGAATTGAGACAGATGAAGAGTGAGCCGAAGGCAATCCCAGATGCTGAGGGTGCGAAAAGCATCCATAGAAAGCATCTCATCCGTCTTTCCCCACTCATCACTCGAGCAATTGGTGTCGCTAGTCGGGATCCTGTTGCTTTACTTGAGCTGCAAGCCTGCTTGGTAGTGGTGGGTGAGGAGTTCGATTTATGAGCTCTCTTCCGCTCTGGGCCTGCATTTCCGGCATTATGGCACTAGAGGAAAGGGCTTCTGTTCTGGGCACTAGGGAGCTCCACAATTTTCACGACGTCAACTTTTTTTTCCGGGGTTGCACAATGGGCCTGATCGCTCTGCCCGCGATGTGGCACTTCAAGGCAACGGCTAAACTTATAGATTACAGCGTTATTAGGTTCGGTATCTCCTTCCAAAGTGATACAGAATTACATACCCACTTTGCGCCATTGGAACAGAACTCATTTCAGGCCACCGGAGATTTGCAACGTGGATGCAGAACCGAGCACACAGAACTCTGATTGGCGAAGCGCCTGGTATGAGCTTAAGCCACACCTTCCCTCCACCTTCCTGTGGGTTTTCCACTCACCAATCTCTGCTGCTACAGTTCGGATCGAAATCCTCCGTTCAAAATGATGTGGAAATGTGCCTTAAACCAGCAGTTGCCCCTTAAAAGCTTCCGGAGGGTGTCAACACCCCTCTGGGAGGTCGCGTTTGGGCCACGAGGATCAAATCTGTGCTCTGCTACGCGCAGCTGATCATATTGAAGTCGGCAATGATACCGCCGCCTGACTGCCACTGACGATGCCCCTAAGTTTGATATTTAACTGCAACTTGGAGTCCTGCGGTGTCGAGTAGGAGGAAAAATCAACCCTCCCAACAGCGTGCACGTAATCATGGCCTTGCCTAGCCTACTGACGGCTGCTTTGGGCTTGTTGTTTGTTCCCTTCACTGTATCGGCTTTCCCCAACACCCCATTTTACACCGATGGACGCTGGATCAAAGATTCCACTGGAGCTACGTTCACCTATGCAGGAATAAATTGGCCTGGAGCCGCAGACACCATGCTTCCCGAAGGACTGCAGTATCAATCTGTTTCTAGCATTGTGTCTAAAATCAAGAGCTCGGGCTTCAACATCATAAGACTTACTTATGCCACTGAAATGATTGATCAGATCTATGAGAACGAAGGTTCAGATATTCTCATTAGTACAGCCTTCGTCAATGCGCTTGGATCCGAAAGTGGGACTACTGTTTTCAACAGCGTTCTGGCAAATAATCCGTCGTTCAATGAGAATACCACTCGATTGCAAGTGAGTCCTTAGTCATGCAAATGAATCTTAGAGATGACGACACTCATAATTCCAGGTTTTCGACGCCGTAGCTGAGGAATGCGCGAGCCAGGGAATTTACGTTCATCTGGACAACCATATGTCCACAGGCGAATGGTGCTGTTCTTTCACCGATGGGAATGGATGGTTCGGAGACACATACTTCAGTGTCAGCAATTGGACACGAGGCCACTCATATATGGTCACTCATGTATGTTTGTCTGAGTCGCAAACCTGGCGCGAATCCATACTGATTCATTTCATAGGCATCCAGTTGGCCCAACCTCGTCAGTATCGGTCTTCGCAATGAGCCTCGTTTTCCCTTCGACAGTGTGCTAGTCACTCTTACGTACAACTGGAACACTTGGTACACGAATATGGTCTTGGCGGCCAACACAGTGAACGCGGCGAATCCCAATCTCTTGATCTTCTTCGCCGGTTTGGACTCGGATATTACCATCTATCCCATTCCCACTGGTTCTAACCTCGGTGACGGAGTCAAATTTATCAAGTCCGACTTCGCATATGCAGACAAGCTGGTGCTTGAATTGCACAACTACATGAGTTCGACGTTTTCCTGCGACGTTCTCGAACTATATTTGTATAAGTCTGGCTTCAATGCGCTGAATGCTGACGATTCTGCTGTTGTCAATGTGATGCCTGTAGTTATGACAGAATTCGGATATGCGCAAGACCAATCCGACGTAGACAGCATTTACGCGACATGTCTGAAGAGCTATCTGCCCAGTCAACAAGCAGGATGGATGGTGTGGACGGTTGCTGGAAGTTACTACATCCGGTCTGGCGTCCAGGACAGTGACGAAACTTATGGTGAGTATCGTTCGATCATGATATTGCTAGTCATGAAGAGTTCGGCTAACTGCGGTTCAGGTATTCTCAATCATCAGTGGTCCGACTACAGAAACGAGACTATATTTGAACAAGGCGTTGCTCAGCTGATAGCCGCATCATTGTCATAGACAGTAGAATCGCTCACTCGTTTCCAATACTAATTTCTAATCCATGGCGGTGCTTAATTGCGCAATGTTCAATATTTTCATATACCTCAGACATAGTCACTTACCGTTTTCGGATCCTGCATTTAACTGCGGCAAAGCTGTAGTTGTTCTCCACAATATGATCCTTCCTTCGGTACACGGAAAACGTAGCTCCGCGTTACATTCGCACCCCCGCATTTGACTCTCACGAGGATGAAAGCCATATGTCCTGGTCGGTAGCTACATTCACTGACAGGGAATGAGAGAATTGCTTGCAGATCGCGAATAGCATTGACAGGAAATCCATTTAGATCAATTAGATCACTCGACTCCCAATTCAGCTTAAAAACTCCGCCGCGACGACCGCACCTAAAGTCACTCAAAAACAATGGCAGCGAAGACAAGAAAAACTGCTATTATCACAGGAGCATGTTCAGGAATAGGACTGGCACTGACAAAGCACTTACTCGCCAAATCTGACGTTGAATGGCGGGTGGTGCTGGCCGATATCCGACCGGAAGCCTGGGAGGAAGTCAAGTCATCGCTCGACGCCAACCGAGTCAAGTTTATCAAGACGGACGTGGCGGTGTGGGAAGACGACGCACACCTCTTCAAGGAAGCCTACAACTGGGAGACCGAAGGCTTCCCACAACACCGCATCGATTTCTTTGCCGCCAACGCTGGCACAGGCGACAAGGAGCACGTGCTGCAGCCCTTCGACCTGGATGAGGAGCCGCAGAAGCCGAACACGCTCTGCATGGACGTCAACATCACAGCGGTGTTGTACGGGCTGAAGCTGTTCGTGCACTACGCGCGCAAAACGACGCGCGAGCTGGCGCAGTCCGACTCGGCGAAGGGCGCCGCACCGCCGCAGCAGCCGCCGTTCAACCCCAAGATGGTGATCACGGCGTCGTGCGTGGGGCAGTATCCGTTTTCGATCGCGCCGCAGTACGCGGCGAGCAAACACGCGTGCGTGGGCCTCGCGCGCTCCGTCGGCGACCCCCTGCTGCGCCACGAGAACATCGCCGTCAACTGTATCATGCCGGCTTTCGTCGCCACTCCCATCATCCCCGGCCGCCTGGCCCAGATGTGGCCCCAGGAGTACCTCACGCCACTGAGCACCATGTGCAGGGCGTACGACGAGCTGGCTGATGTCGATGGGAAGGTCGTCCAGGATGGGAAGTCGGATGGTAAAGACGGCGTGGTGAAGGTTGGGCAAAGCGTCGAGTGTGTGATTGATAAGCTGTACTATAGGACGCATGTTCCTCCGGCTGATGAGAGTCAAGCTTTCTTGCTGAAGGAATCAGGACATGATGGGTTGTGGGCTAAGGCAATTGCGGAGCGCATGGCCGAAATGACTGCGTCGCCGGACTCAAAGCAGCAATACCTCTGAGCGATTGCATATCTCAACATTGATAATCAAGATGACGATGGTTAACTCCAATGCGATGACAAGTGCTCCCTCAAACGCCTGCCAAGCAGCTGAATGGGCTTCAATTAATTAGGTTGAATTCGATCCTAGATCCCTATCCACACCTCGCAGAGGCGTCTGGTTTGCGAGATACATGTAATATCATCCTGTAGTGCCTTGGCTATCCTCACGTGATCTTAA